>Ga0335081_10007767_pt1 | contig 17163 bp, 19 predicted proteins | sample Lox_Sample_35_FD_206713 | JGI IMG/M metagenome (GOLD analysis project Ga0335081, IMG submission 206713) | Soil microbial communities from Loxahatchee National Wildlife Refuge, Florida, United States - Lox_Sample_3.5 | ecosystem: Environmental > Terrestrial > Soil > Wetlands | place: USA... | reverse complement strand
CCTACAGAGCGGGCGCGAGGCCGACGCGCTGAAGGTTATTGACGAAGTCAAAGCCATGCCCATGACGCACGACATGTACGGCGTTGGCGTTGACATGCGCGTCTTTGCTCAGACGCGCTTTGAGGCAAGCTACGCCCTGGAACTGCACGATTGGCAGAAGGCAGCCGCCCTGACTCCCGTGCGCGGCGCGGACCCGGAGTACAACGGCGTTACCTATCTGGCGAAAGCTGTGGGCGCCGCTCGCAGCGGCCAGATCGCCGACGCTCAAAGAGACATAGATAAAGTGAAGGCCATCGCCAAAACGCTGCGCGACAAAAAGAAAGACGATGAGGCGGATTTCTTCGACCGTCAGATTGGCGAGCCGCAGGCCTGGATTAACCACGCCGAGGGCAAAGACGACGAGGCCATCAAGCTGCTGCGCGCTGTTGCTGATAGAGAAACCGACGGCTTCAGCGAGACCGGATACCTGCCGGCCCAGGAAATGCTGGGCGATCTGCTGCTCGACGCCAAGCGCCCGCAGCAGGCGCTGGTGGAATATCAGGCCGACCTGAAGCAGAATCCCAACCGCTTCGATGGCCTGTACGGCGCGGCCCGCGCGGCAGAAGAAGCCGGCAAGCAGAACGACGCTGCCGAGTATTACGCCCTCCTGGTGAAAACCTGCGAGGGGGGAACTTCAACGCGTCCGGAATTGAACCGGGCGAGACAGTTGCTGGCGAAGAAGTAGTTTTACCTAACCACTGTCATCCTGAGCGAGGATTTGGCTCCGGCTTAGCCGGAGCCAACCCGCACTCGAAGGACTGCGTGTCTGTCTTAGCCGTTTCCGGCTTCTCAAGGAGTCTCGGTACGACACTTTGCCATGCGGTACCTAAGCCCCAGCCTCAACGCACGAACATCATCTTTGCGATCAGCGCAGCGGCCATCAGCACTGCTCCCACCAGCGCGTTGTACTCGCGGTGTTTCCGGTAGAGATCAAAGGAGAATCCCCCTGCGGCCTGCGCTTCGCGGCTGTGATAGGAAGTGATTCGCGGCAACATTCTCGGTACATGCCGCGCATATTCTTCGAACTCTGAGAACTTCCAGCGCAGAAACGTTTCTTCATCGCGAATAACCGGAAGATAGATCGCGAAGAACATCACGACCAGCACACCGCCGATCCACCAACTGCGCGCGCTCACGGCAAATCCAACTCCGATCAGCAGCGAGCCTAGATACAGAGGATTCCGCGTATAGGCGTATGGCCCGGACGTCGCCAGCGCTTCGTTCTTGCGAACATGCCCGGAAGCCAGGGCGCGGGTCAGAAGCCCAGGGACAATAGCAACCGCCCCGAACGCGAGCGAATGCCACGTCGGCCGCGCCAGCCAGAAATAGAACACGGCGAACGCGAATCCCAGCGGGACCCGGATGCGTCGCGCGATGCGCGACCATTCAGCCATGCGCACCCTCCGCCGCTGCATTTGCCAGCAGGCTGCGCGCGGCACCTACGACCGTCTCCACACTGATCGAAAGCAGCCCTTCATCCGGTTTTGAGCGGCGCGCGTGGGTGGTAGGGCTTGCCGGATCGCGCAAGACAATGCTCGGCGTTCCGTAGGGCCCGTTGCGCGCGGGATCGGTCGGCCCAAAAATGGCGACGACCGGAACGCGCAGAGCTGCCGCCAGATGCAAAGGTCCGGTATCGCCTCCGACGAACAACCGGGCACGGCGCGAGAGCGCAATCAGTTCGGTCAGCGAACATTTCATGGGCAGGGCCGCACCCTCGCTCGTGGCTGCGGCCTCGCGGGCCAACTCTTCTTCGCCCGGACCATAATTGATGATCGCGCCGACGCCATCCTGCGCCAGCGCTTTCGCGACCATGCCATAGCGCTCCGCAGGCCAGCGTTTCGCGCCCCATCCTGCGCCTGGATTCAAAATCGCAAAGTGCCTGATTCCTTGTCCCTCTAGCAGATGTTCAATCCGGCGCTCCGTCTCGGGACCGCGAGGTAACTTAACGCTCGACATTCGCAGTTTCCTGCCTGCAACCGCCTCTGCGACCGACAGACCCTGTTCAATCACATGCGGTCCACGCGGCGCCGCCTGGCGCGTGTACCAGATGCTCGCCGGGGATTCGCGAGGTTCCGCCGCGCCGTACACCATGCGAGCTCCCGACCAGCGCGAGAGCACCGCCGACCGGATCGCGCCCTGCAAGTCAACGGCGACGTCATAGTGTGTGCTGCGAACATCGTTCCACACCTTGGCAATCTGCTGCGCCGTGTGAATCGAGAGCAGTGATTTGCCCCACGTTCTCAAATTTACGGTGTGGACCCAATCCACCAGCGGACGTTGTGGCAAACGCGGCCCGCGGTGCGGCGTTCCGGGGGCGCACAGCAACTCGGCCCAGCGCTCATCTATCAGCCACCCGATCACCGCCTGCGGGAAAGCATCGCGCAGCGCTTGGGCGGCGGGCAGGGCGTGGATCACGTCCCCCATAGAGCTCAGGCGCACGATCAGCAGCCGTTCGATCTGCGGACCTTCTTCAGATTGGACGATCAAGACTGCCTCGGGGACAGCCGCGAGCGAATGATTTCGCTGGTGGAATGATCTTTTGCGTCACCGACGATCTCGACGCGCCCTCCATACTCAGCAACCGCGTCGCGCTCGGGCACGGTGTCGGCGGTGTAATCGGTTCCCTTGGCCTGGATGTCGGGGCGAATCTCGCGGATGATGGCGCGCACGTCGAGCTCGGGAAAAATCGTCACGGCATCCACGTCGGCCAAAGCCGCGACAATTTCCGCGCGCTCGTTCTCCGGGAAAATGGGTCGGCCTTCGCCCTTGAGAGCGCGCACGGACGCATCGGAGTTGACCGCAACCACCAATTTTCCGCCAAGCGCCTTCGCTCCGCGCAGGTAGCGCACATGCCCCACATGCAGCAGATCGAATCCGCCGTTAGCAAGAATGATGCATTCGCCCGCGCCCCGCCATTCCTCCACCTGCCGGCGAAGCTGCTCGCGTCTCAGAATCTTCCTGTCTTCGTTCTGCATTCAATGAGGCCGCGTGACGGGCGGCGATTGCTCGATCGCGTGCAACAATTCGTCGCGCGAAACGGTAGCGGTCCCGCGCTTCATCACCACAATGCCGCCGGCGTAGTTGGCCAGCTGCGCAGCCTCTTCCGTAGTTGCTCCCGCGGCCAGGGCCGCGGTGAAAGCGGCAATGACGGTGTCGCCGGCGCCGGTCACGTCCGCGACCTGGTCGGAACCGAAAATCGGAATGTCCACCGGCTGGTGCTTGCGCTCGAACGCCGCCATGCCGTCGCGCCCGCGCGTGATCACCAGCGACTGCAGCTGCATGCGCTCCATCAGGCTGTGCCCCGCGGCCACCAGCTTCGTCCAATCCTGGCCAATGTGCACGCCCAACGCCTCTTCGACTTCGGGCTCGTTGGGAGTCGACGCCGTCACGCCGGAATATTGCAGCATGCGGTAACGCGAATCCAGAACCACGGGTAAGGAGCCTAGTTTGCCTTTTTCCCGCAGTGCGGTCAGGATCGCTGGAGTGGCCGCGCCGTATCCGTAGTCAGAAATCAGCAGCGCGTCGGAAGCATGGGCGTAGTTACGAGCCGCCAGATACAGTTCGCGCGTCAGGTGGCGGTTGGGCGCTTCCTGCGGTTCGCGGTCCACGCGCACCACCTGCTGGCGCGCGGTATGGGTCATGCCGGCGAGGATGCGCGTCTTCGTGACCGTGGTGTAGGCCTTGTCTTTCAGAACGCCGCTGACCGCGATCCGCTTATGGCGGAAATATTTCAGGAGCAGGCGCCCCGGCTCATCGTTACCGACAATGCCGACGGGGAGAACGTTCACTCCCAGGTCGGCCAAATTATTGGCCGCGTTTGCGCCGCCGCCGGGAACGACCGTGCGCTCACGATGTTTGAGGATCAGCACGGGCGCTTCGCGCGACACTCGCGAGATCTCGCCGAAAATAAATTCATCAGCCACCAGATCGCCAAGAACGGTGACGGTGATCTTGGGAAACGCTTCGACGATTTTTCTGAGCCGGCCGGCTTCTTTGGGATGCTTAGTCATCGCTCAGTGGTAACGCCGGCATCCTACCTGCTGTCGTGAGGCCATATTGGCCTCGCGTGCGGAGCGAGACGCTCCGCGACAGCCGCCGAGACGGCGCTACGAAACAGATTCTCTCATGCCCCGCGTTTTCGCTGCTCGATCGCCTGCAAAATAGTATCCAGAGCGTCAGCGGCGTCGGCGAGTTCCATGCGAACTGGAACCACCGCAAGGGGCTCCAAAGCGGAAAGAAATGCGCCCAGGTTGACGGCGTCTTTCTCGGTGGTCACGAAGCCACCGGCCTCAGACTTCTGCCTGAGTGCGAGCAGTTCGCGAATGTCGTTCTCGCTGTAAAGGTGGTGATCGCGGTAGAAGGCCTCAGCCGCAGGCTCGATGTTCGCCGCCCGCAGCTGCAGGACGAAATTCTGTGGACGGGCAATGCCACAAAACGCGACCGGCCGCGGCGGAACATTTTGCGCAGCCATCCCGCGTCGCACCCGCCAGACGAGCTTCCCCTGCAAAGGAAACGACTCCGCAGCGGCGCCGCTGGCCAGGACAACCACATCCGCCCGGCGCAGAGCCGCGACCGGCTCGCGCAGGCGGCCTGCCGGGAGTAAGCGATCGCTGGCATCCTGCGGAGTAACCAGAACAATATCGAAATCGCGGGCGAGCGTGCGATGCTGAAACCCGTCATCGAGCAGGTGCAACCGGGCGCCGAACCTGGATTCGGCAAAGCGGCCTGCCTCATAGCGATCTTCCCCGACAATCACCGGCGCGTGCAGTCGGCGGGCAATCAGCAGTGGTTCGTCGCCGAACTGTTCCGGCAGACCAGCTGGATCCACCAGCAGCACTCCCCGCGACTTGCGGCCGTAACCACGAGACAGAATGTCGAACTTGACGCCTCGCGCCTTGAGCAATTCGCCAAGCAGAATCACAAACGGCGTTTTTCCCGAGCCGCCCGCCGAAAGATTTCCCACGCTGATTACGGCGCCTTCGAGCCGCCGTGACGGCAGAACGCCGCGATCATAGAGCGCGTTGCGCGCTCCGACGATGCCGCCGTAAACAGTCGAGAGAAAACTCAATCTGTGTGTGCCGCGTGAGCCGAAACCGGCAAGTGATCAGGATTCGCCGCGAGCAAGTTCTGCAATGCTTCCAAAGTACGCGTCGTAGCGCCCATCTGCGATTGCATGGTCTCGGCGGCGCGCTGACCCAAAGCCCGGCGCTCAGCGCTGTTCGCGAGCAGGTGCATCAACGTCAGCGGCAGATCCGACAAACTCACAATGCGCACTGCATCCCGCCGCTGAAACAGCGCGACGATATCGCGAAAATTGTCCGTGTGGCTGCCGACTACAATGGCCACGCCGTGCTGCGCGGGCTCGATGATGTTGTGGCCTCCGCGCGGAACCAGGCTTCCGCCCACAAATGCGACATCGGCCAGGGCATAGAGCGCCGCCAACTCGCCAATGGAATCCACAAGAAAGACGCCGCCGGCGAGCGCTTCTCCCTGCCAGCACGTACGGCGACAGAAGCGAATTCCGAGTTGCTGCAAAAGGATCGCCACATCATCAAAGCGCTCGGGATGGCGCGGCGCAAGAATCATCACTGCCCGCGGATGCTCGACGCGGACATTCTCAAACGTCTTCAGCAGCGGCGGTTCTTCGCCTTCCACTGTACTGCCGCAGATGAGTACTGGTCCGGCGCCCTCGCCGGCGAGCGCGCGACGAAGACTCTCGACGATCGGCGGAGGGGCTGACGGATTCGTGTCGAACTTGAGGTTGCCTGAGACACCCACGCGGTCGGCCGGCGCTCCGATTGACCGGAGCCGCTCGGCATCCTGTTCCGTCTGCGCGAGAAATAAGTCAACCTGAGCCAGCATTTTGCGGAGCGCCCAGCGAAAACGGCGGTAGCTGGGCCAGGAGCGGTCTGAGACACGCGCGTTGACCACGGCGATGCGCGCCCCGCTTGCATGTGCCAGCCGCAGAAAGTTCGGCCAGAATTCGGTTTCGGCCAAGACCACCAGTTCGGGCCGCAGAGTCTCGAAGTAAGGACGGACGGCGAAGGCAAAATCCATCGGGAAATAAAAAACGTTCTCTTCGCCGAAGCGCGTGCGGGCCAGTTCCTGGCCGGTATCGGTCGTGGTGGTCACCAGCACGCGATGCTGGGCAAATCCGCTTCGCATCGCCTCTACCAGCCCGCTGACTGCCAGCACCTCGCCTACGGAAACGGCGTGCACCCAGATGACTCGGCGCGGGGCGGTCGTTTCCAAGGGAGTCAGCCGTGCGGGAACTTTGCCCATGCGCTCGGCAAAGCCCGCACGATATTTGCCATGGCGCAGGACCTGGTAGAGCCAGTAAGGCAGGCTCAACAGCATCGCAACGCCCAGCAACAGGCTATAGAGAAAATAGCTCAAGCTGCCCATTCTAAACCGGACTCCCGCGATGGATGCGTCAGCCCTATAATTGCATCATGCGATTTGCCTCTCGCTCGCTTGTGCTAGTGCTTTCCGCTGCGCTTTTGCTCCCACTCCTTCTGATTGCCAAGAGTTTCGTGAAGCCGGCGGCGAAATCGGCCATCAATTATCCCGCGCATGACTTCCATCGCGACGAGCAGGTAGCGATTGCCGCCGATCCTTACGACAATGCGGAGAAGGCAAATATCTTCTCGGTGAATTTTGCCCAGCACGGATTCCTGCCGGTTTTTCTGGTCATCACCAACGACGGCAGCCAGCCGATATCCCTCAACGACATGCAGATCGAGGTGACCACAGGCGACCGAGCGAAGCTCACGCCCATCTCGCCGGACGACATTTACCGGCGGCTGTCGAATCCGCAAGCCAACGACCGGCCGAGCTCGATGCCGATTCCCCTGCCGATTCCGCGCAAGCCGGTCAGAGGCACGATCAGCCAGAAGGAGAGGGATGAAATCGAGTCGGCCCAGTTTGCCGCTAAGGCGGTCGAGCCGCACAACACCCAGTCGGGATTCTTGTTTTTCGATGTGGGCGGACTTTCGCAGCCGCTGGCCGGCGCGAACATGGATATCACCGGCGTCGCCGACGCCAACGGGCGCGAGTTGCTTTTCTTCGAAATTGCGATGGACAAGTATCTGAACGCGCCAAAGAACCCGTGAGAACCGCGAGTTTAGTAATTTTGTAATCGGGTAATTTTGTAGTCTAGGGCCGAGCCTTGTTGGGGTTCAAATTACAAGATTTTCCGATTACCAAATTACAAATCTCGACCTATGTCTTCTCCTGCAGAAACTTCCGTCGCCGCGCACGCCAAATTCGAGCCAGTGATCGGCCTGGAGGTGCACGTCCAACTCCTCACGGCGACCAAGATCTTCTGCTCCTGCTCGACGCAGTTCGGTGCCAGGCCCAATACGAATGTCTGTCCGGTTTGCCTGGGAATGCCGGGCGCGCTCCCCGTGCTTAACCGCAAAGCGGTCGAGTTCGCGACGCTGGCCGCGATGGCGCTGAACTGCCGCATCAACGAGACTTCGATTTTTGCCCGCAAGAATTATTTCTATCCCGACCTGCCCAAGGGCTACCAGATTTCGCAATACGACAAGCCGCTGGCCGAGGACGGTTACATTGAGATTCCGGCCGGCAAAGGGAAGAAAAGGATCGGGATCACCCGCGTCCACATGGAAGAAGATGCCGGGAAGAGCCTCCACGAAGGCTTCCCCGGCTCGGATGAAAAGACCGCCATTGATCTCAACCGCACCGGTGTACCGTTGATTGAAATCGTGAGCGAGCCCGACATCGCCTCGCCCGACGAAGCCTACGAATACCTGACGCGGTTGAAGGAAATCATCCTCTACACCGGGGTCAGCGACTGCAACATGGAGGAAGGCTCGCTGCGCTGCGACGCCAACGTGAGCGTGCGCCTACGCGGACAGACGGAATTCGGCACCAAGACTGAGATCAAGAACGTGAATTCCTTCCGTTTCATTCGCGATGCACTGGAATATGAAATTGGACGCCAGATTGACGTGATCGAATCTGGCGGTAAGATCGCCCAGGAAACGCGTCTCTACAACGCCAACGAAGGCAAGACGTATGGCATGCGCTCCAAAGAACAGGCGCACGACTACCGCTATTTCCCCGAGCCGGACCTCCTCCCGCTTGTCGTGGACGAAAAGTGGAAGGCCGAAATCGCCCGCGCCTTGCCTGAACTGCCGGAGGCGCGGCGGGCGCGCATGGTGCAAGATTACAGCATCACCGAATACGACGCGCAGGTGCTTACGGTGTCGAAATTGCTGGCCGACCAGTTCGAAGAGGCGGCGCGAGCGGCGAAGAACCCCAAGCGCGTCGCCCATCTCGTGCAGAGTGAACTGATGGGCCGGTTGAAGGCAAGAGGAACCGAGATCGAGAAGTCACCCATTTCTATGCGCGGAGTCGCGGCCTCGGCCGATCTAGTCGAGGCGGGCACGATTTCAGGAAAGATGCTCAAGGACCTTTACGATCTGTGCTTCGAGCGGGGTAAAGATTTCCCTGCCGTCTATGACGACGAAGGGCGGCCGCAGCAATCGACCGACACCTCGGCGGTGGAGAAGATCATTGACGAGATTCTCGCCGCCAATCCCAAGCAACTCGAACAATACCGCGCCGGCAAGAAAACCATGCTGGGATTCTTCGTCGGCCAGGTTATGAAGGCCTCCAAGGGCCAGGCCAGCCCGCAGTTGGTGAACGAGTTGCTGGCGAAGAAGCTGGGATAGACCGTGTGGGACCGGGTCTTTGACCCGGTCAAGCCCGAAGGGCTGCAGCCAGATGCAGCCGAAGTACGAGTATCGCCGCCGCCTCCCGCACTACCAGAAAGACGATCACCCACTCTTCGTCACCTTCACTACAGATCATCGCTGGCAAGTTCCTCCGATCGCGCGGATATTGTTCTGGCATGCTGCTGCAGAGAAAATGGCCTCAAGTTCGATCTCCACGCAGCAGTGGTGATGCCGGATCATGTACACCTGATTTATTCATCGCTGCGGCGGGAAGACGGCTGGAGCTATACATTGCCCGAAATCATGAAAGCCATCAAGGGCAGGCCTGCACGGCAAGTCAACGTGCGGCTAATGCGCCGAGGACCGGTTTGGCAAGAGGAGTTCTTCGATCATGTTTTGCGGTCGAATGACAGTCTTGTGGATCACGTGGACTACGTTTGCCAGAATCCGGTGCGGGCGGGGCTGGTCAAGTCTGAAGCAGAGTATCCCTGGATTTGGAGAGGAAGGGTTCCGCTCCTGTGAGCGTGGCTGGGAAACCCTGCGGCCTTACAGGCCGCCCGACCGGGTCGAAGACCCGGTCCCACACCAATCCTGGCTCCGCACAGGTGCCATGACTTTGGTCACCTGATCATGTCCCCTTTCTCCCCGTAGCATAGTTTCATGAAGAAGTATCACATCGACCGCATTATCAGCATCGCGACGCTAATCGCGTCGCTGGTGGCCATCGTCCTGGTATTGAAGCGGCCTGCGCCGGTGGCACGGCCGCAAACGCCGGCTGCTATTGCGGAGCACGCGCAGTCATTCGACAAGAAGATGGCCGAGTTCGAGCAGGCTAGCCAGCCGCCACCGGCGAAGGGATCCGCCGAGAATCCTGAAGAGGCCCAGGCTGCGCCCGCCCCTGCACAGAATCCGAAAGCCGAAGTCCACATCAATTCCGACGAAATCAGCGCGGCGCTGGCACAATCGCTGGGCGCAGCCGGAACTGCAGATCTCACTCCCAATTCCGAGGTGGGCAGCGGCGCACCGGTCATCAAAGATCAGCAGGTCAGCTTTGACGGCGACCTGGTTCACGGCCAGTTCCTCACCACAGTCGGCGGCAAGGACGTCTGGATCACGATTTCCGGCCACATCGGTGAAAAAGACGGCTACGCTACCTTCGATCCCACTGAGTTCAAGGTCGGCGACCTGAGCGTTCCGGTCTCGCTGGTAAATCCCGCCCTGCAGAAAAAGCTGGGCGAGCAGCGCGACCGGCTGAAGCTTCCCGACAACGTCGGCGTGAAAGTCGAGAACGGCGAGCTGGTCATGCAGCAGAAGTGACGCTTATTTACAGATCAACCTAACTTCCTGTGCTACAGTCCTGCCATCGCAATGGCAGAACCAGCGGTCCAAACGGCAGGGCGGGAATCGGCGATCACTCGCTTCGCGCAAAAGCGACCGCTCACACTGTTCTTCCTGGTTGCCTATGCCTGGGGCTGGACGATCTGGCTGATCGTGCCTCGGTTTCTGCGAAACGTTGTCCGTGGAACGGACAACTTTGACCCTTTCGACATCGCGGTCATCATGATCGGAGCCTGCGGGCCGACACTGGCTGCCTTCCTCACGCGATGGCTGATTCATCGTGATCTGAAAATCTGTCCCGTGTGGACCGGGTGCCGACGCCTCATAATCGGACTTGGCTTCGGTCTCTCAGCTTTCTTCGCAGCCACGGTTGCGGTGCCCGCGGCGGCATTAGCCAAAGCACCGTTTTATGCGCTTCATTGGTCCGCGCTTTTGCACTGGAGCACTTACAGGATCAACTACTCCACGTTTTTAGGCGGCCCGGTCAACGAGGAACCGGGTTGGCGCGGATTCGCGCTTCCCCAGCTACAATCCCGCTACGGACCGGTCTGGGCCAGCACAATCATCGCCGTGCTTTGGGCGGGCTGGCACCTGCCTTTGTTCCTGATACCCGGCTGGAGCAGCACGAATCCGTGGCAGTTTGTGTTGATTCTCCTGGGGGTCTCTTTTCTGTTGACTGCGGCCGCGAACTTCGCTCGCTTCGGCGTGCTCGTCGCCATCGTGCTGCACGCCTTTTTCAATACCAGCGCGGGGCTGCTGGGCGCGCTGACCAACGGGCTGACTCCTCGACCCTATCCGGTGGTGATCTACACATTCGTGGTCTTGGTAGGCGGTACTGGGCTGGGTCTGCTCGCGTTTATTGGAAGAAAAAAGGCTGCTCGACAGGATTCGGCAAGGGTTGATTCAGCGTGAACCTGGGAAGCTGGTGCTCAGGTTGGTGAGACCCGATTCTCCGCCGCCACTTTCGCGTACCATGGCTGAAACGAGCAGGATAACCAGCAGAAACGCTGATGACAGTGCTGTAATTCCTGCATGCTTCATACTGATCCCCCTTTCACTCCGGGTTCAGGCTGTCATACATCTTCCACAGCGTGTCGGCGGTGGCGCGGTAGATTACCCAGCCCGTTCCCGCGTCGGATGTCTCGCGGAAAAGCAGTTCGCCGCGGCCGTCGCCGTCGGCGTCCACGGCGTCAATCAGTTCGAGGCGGGGCGTAACGTCGAGATGGAACTTGTCGGTGACTCCGACATAGAGCTTGTGCAGGTTGTTGTAGATATCCGGATAAGCCACGAGAACGATCGAATACACGAGCCCGGGGTCAAAACCCTCCTGTGTGCCGGCAGCTGACGTCGGCAAATGCGCATCGGCGCTATATACCAGCACGGGCTGGTTGCTCATCCACAAATCGTAGGTCGTCATGTGGTCGTTTTCGAGAATCGGCTCGGGCAGCTTCGCGGCAGACGCATGCCGCTGCGAGCTTGTGGCAGAGATTCTCGCCTTGGCCTGAGCAGCCAAATAAGCCCGCAGCTGCTGTTTGGCCAGCGTCGCCATGGCCTGGCGCTTCTCTTCTTCCTCGCCCTTGAGCCATTCGAAGGTGTAGGAGTGCGCATCGGGACCGCCGGCGTCGGAGATTGCCGGGATCAGCTGAACCGGTTCCTGGGTCGCTGTGCTCTTCGCGGCTTTTGCCGACGACGCCGCTCCGGGTTTGCTGTAGCCGGGGATCTCATCGTCAGGCAAGGCCCCGGTGGGCTTGCCCCGGCGCAATCGGGGCCGGTTGGCGTCGGTCGCGCCGCTGTCGCTCTCGGGCGCCTTTGCGGATTCCGGATGATCTGCGGGCTTCGCACCGGCCGGAGGGCTCGGAACCGAACCGGACGACGCCGTCGGCGAGCCAGGCGATGCAGTGGGAGCCGGTGCTGTATTCGCAGGTGCCTCTTGTTCGTCTTTGGGCTTGGTAAGACGCGGCGGCTCGTCGCTGGAACTCGATTTCGACGCCGGCGTGGATGGCGCTGCAGAACCTGTGCTCACCGGAAGATGCAGCCTCGATGGGTCCCTCGTCAGCCGCGGCGGTGCATCGCTGTCATTAATTCCGACGGGCACGTCTTGTGCTTTGAGCGGCTGATTCTGCGCTTCCTTTCCTGCGGGTAGCCACTCCCCGGTCGCGAGCCACGGAGTGGGAGTGCTGGCGGCATTACTGTGCAACGCGTAACCGACCGTAAACAGGCCCTGCGAATTGCCGGCGCGCTCAACCTCGTAGACGGTGCCCGTCTCAAGCGCCATGGGCACGGGCGCAGCTTTATAGGCAGCCGCGTCCCAGAACTTGCCATTGATCATGATGGCGATAGGCACAAACGATGCCTTGCCGCTGGCCGTAAGCCGTAGCAAGCCCAGGGCTCGCGGTCCAAGGTCCTTTTTCGTCGGGGTCTTGCGCTCGCCGGGCATGATCTGCGGCAATTCTTCCTGCACCTGGGCCGCCAGCGGCGTGACGAGGACCAGAGCTGCGATCAGCCACCGCAGCCGGTATACAATTCTCGGAAGCTTAGGGCCGGATGCGGGCTGCACCGCCTTAGCCTCCAAGTTCGATTTTCCTTGAGAGATTCCCATGAATGTCAATGATAAGGCTCCCGACTTTACTTTGCAGGACGAGAATGGAAAGGAAGTCTCATCCCAAGACCTGCGCGGCAAGAGAGTCGTTTTGTTCTTCTACCCGCGCGCCAACACGCCTGGTTGAACCATCGAGGCTCGCGGGTTCCGCGACACATATAAACAGATTCAAAAAACCGGCGCCGTGCTGCTTGGGATCTCGCCCGATACTCCCAAGGCACAGAAGAATTTTGCCGATAAATTCGATCTTCCGTTCACTCTGCTGGCCGACGCCGACAAGAAGGTCGCTGAGGCCTTCGGCGTCATGAAAGAAAAGAACATGTACGGCAGGAAAGTGATGGGAGTGGCGCGGACCACGTTCGTCATTGGCCCCGACGGCAAGTTCCAGCACATTTTCGAGAATGTGAAGCCCGAACGCCATGCCGAGGAGGTTCTGGCCTACCTGAAGGAACCGGGCAAAGGCGCGGCCTAGCAGGCTTGACCGGCGCCCCAAGGGAACAATCTGCCGCCTTCGCGCGTATTATTGTGCAGGCAGCGGTATTTATGCCGCGTCCTGAATCAGAGGGAGTTTATGCGTAATCTCATTGGCATTACCGCTGTCGGTGCCGCGCTCCTGGTCGCTCTTGCGGCCGTGGCTTCAACGCCGGAGGAGAACAGCTCCGTCACAATCGTGTTTAAAGATGGCCATCGCCAGTCCTTCGCCGTCGCGGAGATCGTGCGCATTGACCTCAAGACTCCTGCCGTCGTCTACAAGGACGGCCACCAGGAAAAGATCACGGCAGACATCGCGCGCATTGAGTTCGAGACGCCCGAAACAGGAATGCTACCAAGCCGCTCCCATTTCATCGGAAAGTGGGAGGTGGGTGAAGGGAACGGACGCAACTTCTTTATTACTCTCGAGGCGAATGGAGATGCGACCAAATCGATCGGCGCAGGGCACGGCACCTGGACCCTGGTGAACGGCGAGGCCCGCGTCACCTGGGATGACGGCTGGCATGACGTCATTCGGAAGGTCGGCACCAAGCATGAGAAATTTGCCTTCGAGCCGGGCAAGTCGTATGACGATCCGCCGTCCAACGTCACCGAAGCCAGGAATACACAGGCGAAGCCGATCTAAGGAGGCCCGCTTGGGTGCTGCCCAGCCTGGGGCTCTCCCTCGACGTCATCCCGAGCGCAGCCGCCTCTGGTAGACCCTCGGCTTCGGCCGAGGGGCGAGCGAAGCGAGGCGGAGCGAGGGATGACGCCCTCTGACGAGGTTGGCGATTCCGCGGAGCAGGCCGCTGCGTTTAACATTTGCCTGCATGGGCAAGTCGCGGAGCTCGGCTCAGGCTGTTTCTTTCCATCCACTCGATCGCACGTTCTTCGCTCGCAATCCTCGCCGCGTCGCGCGCGAGTTGCTGGGTAAAGTCCTCGTGCGGCAGGAGTCGCCTCAGAACCCCGCCGGCATCCGCCTCGCTGCGCGCATCGTTGAAGTTGAAGCCTATCTGGGCACAAAAGATCCTGCTGCCCACGCCGCCGCCGGCCGCACGGCCCGGAATGCTGTGCTGTTCGGGCCTCCAGGCCACGCCTATGTCTACTTCATCTACGGAAATCACTACTGCCTGAACGTCTCCTGCGAACTCGAGGGCACAGCGGGATCCGTTTTGTTCCGTGCGCTCGAGCCTCTGGTCGGCGTCGAAGAAATGGCCCGGGCTCGCGGCATCACGCTTCACGGAGCAAAAGACTGGTCTAAACTGACCAGCGGGCCCGGACGCCTGGCGCAAGCCTTCGGCGTCACCCGCGCCCGCGACAACGGGCGCGACCTCAACTCGCCCGCCAGCGGTCTCTGGATTGGCGATGACGGATACCACGCTCGCGGCATCCGTGTGACGGAGCGCATCGGCATCACCAGGGCCCAGGACAAACCGTTGCGCTACATCCTCGACGGAAACCCGTTCGTTTCCCGAGGATAAAACGCCAACTTCTCTTTTCGCCTTGACCACCGGGTGTAGACTGTCGGTCGGGTTCGAATCGGGGGAAAGGCTTGCTGTGGGCGCCGTTTCGCCGGATGTTTCGCGGACGGCGGTCGGGCGAACCAAGCCTTTCGGTAAAAATTACAGCGCATCCCGGTGGCAGGGCAAGTCATCTCATCAACAGGAGCGCGCGTTGTTCAGCTGTGCGCGATATCGGATTCTGGCGGCCCTCGGGGCGACGTGTCTGACTCCCATGGCGGTCGGAGCGGCAGATGGAGCAACCGCCGCGCACCCGCAGGAAACGCCGTCTGCAATCGTAGTCGGCTTTGTGGGCGGATTTGTTCGTCATGACGATCCGCACCACGCTCCGGTTCAACTCGCGGAGCGTCTTCAGAACTCGGCGCCCAAAGGCGCCTACGTTCAGGTTTTCGAGAACCGCCATCGAAGGACGGCCTACCGGACCATCCTGCGGCTGCTCGACCGCAACCACGATGGCGTCCTCAGCGACGAAGAAAAGTCTCAGGCACGAATCGTTCTTTTCGGCCATAGCTGGGGAGCGTCCGCCGCGGTGTCGCTGGCGCGCGACCTGGAGCACGCCGGAATTCCGGTGCTGCTGACCGTGCAGGTGGATAGCGTCAAGAAACCCTGGCAGAACGACGCCGTCATCCCCGAAAATGTGGCCGCGGCAGCGAACTTCTATCAGCCGCACGGCATCGTGCGGGGCCGGCGCGAGATCACGGCCGAGGATCCGGCCCGAACCCAGATCCTCGGGAACTTCCGCTTCGACTATCGGAAAGATCCTGTGAGCGCCAAAGAGGTGTCGTGGTACGACCGCTTCTTCACGCCCGGGCATGCGCAGAGCGAGTGCGACCCGCGTCTGTGGTCACAAGTCGAAGCGCTGGTGCGCCAGCGCATGGAAACTCAGCCGGGCACCACCGTGGCCAACCGGCGGCCGTAAGTCCCACTCGCCTAAAGTCCCTGTCCCCGACTGCCGACCTGAGCATGAACCCTGCAGGGCAAGCCGCGCCCGCGATGAAGCCGACTCCTTGGCTGGCCCGGCAGCCGATTTTGACCCAGGACGAAAAGGTGCTGGGCTACGAGTTGCCTGTTTCGCGAGAGCTCGGAAGTTCCAGCCGTCCGCTGCTGCTGCTGGCGTGCGAGATCGTCAGCGGCGGCAAGCAGGATCGAGTGATCGGTAAAGACCGCATTTTGCCGGCAGAAAGCGATCCCGTGGACCTGAGCGTGTTCTGCGTCGAGCCCGGTGGGGCCACCAGCGAGCATTTTGGGGCGTCGGAAGCGATTTTTTCCCTGATCCCTTGCCGCTACTTCCCCGCCGCTGCCTTCTGACCCCGCAATTCTTTGATTGCCGGAAACGATTGCGGCGGAATGAGCGTGCGGTCGGCCGGCATCAAGCCTGCCTGGCGGGCCTTCACCAGAATCTCGAGCGCGGTTCCCGCGGCTGGCGCGGTGATGATCGTGGCCTTCAGCAAACCGCGGTGCACCCAGTCCTGGCCGGTCTTGGTGACTCCGTCGCAGCCGGTGAAAGGAATATCGAGCCAGCGTTCGCGGTCTTGTTCGGTAAGGTCAACAAAGGCCTTGCGTGCGCCCATGGCCATGGCGTCGTTCTGGCAGATGACAGCTCGAATGTCCATCTGCCGCGATGAGGCCAACGACAACCACGATTTCGCCGCCTGATTCGCGCTGCGCTCGGTCCAGTCGCCACGCAGCGTCTTCAATTGCACGCTTGCCGGCTTGGTCGAGAGCATCCCTTCCATCCGGTGTCGCGTTGCCGTGCTGGCAGACGGTCCTTCAATGTACAGGATGTTGCCCGTTGGAATGAGCGCGGCGATTTGCTGGCCTTGAATCCTTCCGACCTCGGTTTGGTCGGTGCTGACGGAAAAAACCGCAACTTTGCTGCTGCGGCGCAGATCAGTGATGTAATCCGGATCGCTGTTGATGATTCCCCAGCCAATCCCCGCGCCCACTGCCGCTTTCGCAACCTGTGGCATGCCTGTGCCTACGGGCTCCACGAGAATGGCGTCTGGTTTCTGGCTCGAATCCTGGATGATCTTGATGAGCTGCTGGGTTTGGTTGACGGCGTCGTTGTCGGCGTAAATGATCTGGATCTTAACGCCCAGGTGCGCGGCCACATCGGTGACTGCGGACGCTTGTTCTGCCTGATAATCGTTGTCTCTGGTCGTAAGAGAAACAACTACGTTTAGGTTTTCCATGGGGGGGGCGGCGTACTTGCGCTCTTAGAGCTCCTTCATCGGAATTTTTTCACACGCGAAAGGGCCGACAAAGTTTTCTTAGACAGTGTGCAAACTAAAGTACCCGACCAATTGTTCGTTTAATTCCTGGTCGATTCGTACCAGCTGCGCCACGCGGCCGAATCGTTGGGCAAGCGTTGGTGAGTGATGTCGCCCAGCGCCTGGAAGGCCCAAGTGTGGGTCTGCGCATCGAGAGAAGCGTCGTCGGTGTAATTCAGCAGTTGCGGGACCGCGCTCAACCGCTGCTCTGGCGTGAACATGCC
>Ga0335081_10007766_pt1 | contig 17165 bp, 14 predicted proteins | sample Lox_Sample_35_FD_206713 | JGI IMG/M metagenome (GOLD analysis project Ga0335081, IMG submission 206713) | Soil microbial communities from Loxahatchee National Wildlife Refuge, Florida, United States - Lox_Sample_3.5 | ecosystem: Environmental > Terrestrial > Soil > Wetlands | place: USA... | reverse complement strand
ACATCGACGACTTCTGCGCGAGGCTGTCGTAGCGTTCGCCCTGCCCCGGCGCGAACAGCAGCGCGCAGAACCCGACCAGCGCGCCGGCCGCGCCGGCCCACGGCAGCAGCGCCGGCTGGCGGCGCCGGTACTGCCACCATCCGTACGCCGCGAGGAACGCGATCAGCGTCGGGCCGGTGTGCTCGTTGCACGCGCCGGCCGCGACGCCGAACAGCGCGTACGGGATCCAGCGCGCGCCGACCTCGCCGCGCCGCCACAGCCGGATCGGCACGAGGAACCACAGCTGGATCGCCGCGCCGTAGAGGTAGTTGGCGCCGTAGGCCCGGCAGAACATCGTCTTGCCGAGCTCGGGCAGCGCGAACCACATGAAGCCGAGCACGATCGCCCACAGCGCGACATCGCGGCCGGCGCGAAACGGCCAGCGCGCGAGCCCGAGCAGCGTGATCGCGAGCGAGATCGCGAGATAGGCCAGCGGCGTCGCGATCACCGCGAAGTACTCGAGCTTGTACGCGAGGTAAGTCAGCGCCTGGCCGAGCCGCGGGTTGGAGTGGGTGTACTCGAACCGCCAGTAGTGGAAGAACCGTCCGAGCGTGATCGGCTGACCTCGCGTATCGACCGCGACGTTCCACGCGTCGAACGAGAACGGCTCGTGGGCGATCACCCAGCCGACGTGAACGAGCGTGGCCGCGACATAGGCCACGAACGCCGCACGCAGGATCCGGGACCACGCCGGCATCACCGTCGCGTATCACGCACGGCGCGTGCTGTCACGTCACGCGCGGATCTCGGAGGCGCCTGGCGTGATCGATGCACCGGATCCGCGCCAAGGAGGTCTCCATGTCCCGTCTTGCCGTCATCGCCTCGATCGTGCTCGCCGGCTCCGTCGCATTCGCCGACCCGCCCGACCGCGCCCCGAACCCTGCTGAGGTCGCGCCGCACGGCGAGCGATTCTTCCAGCTCGGCGAGGGCCACGCGTCGATGTCGAACCGCCAGATGATCAACGTCCGCGACCAGTTCGGACGGCTGTCGATGCTGCGCCTCGAGGTGATCCACGGCGAGCCGTACATCCGCCGCGTGATCGTGCGGTTCGCCGATGGCACGTCCGACACGATCCCGGTGGACCGCCGGCTCAGCGAGTCGGGCGATCGCAAGGTCGATCTGCCGCTCCACGGCGAGCGCCGGGTCGAGCGCATCATCGTGCAATCCGAGCCGAACACCCACGCGACCTACGTGGTCAAGGGCGAGCGCTAGCCCGGCGTGATCGATGCACGGGATCCGGCAAGGAGGAATGCCATGACCCGTCTTGCCGTGATCGCCGGCATCTTGTTCGCAGGATCCCTCGCGTCTGCAGGCCCGCCCGATCAGCCGTATCACCAGCCCGACACGTCCGAGTGGATCCAGCCGCACGCGCAGCGGTTCTTCGCGCTCGGCAATGGCTACGCGTCGATGTCGCAGCGTCAGCACATCCGGCTTCCCGCCGATCTGTCGCGGCTCACCGACATTCGCCTTCAGGCGCTGGACGGCAACCCGTTCATCCGCCGCGTGATCGTGCGCTACGTCGATGGCGCCCACGACACGTTCCGGGTCGACAAGTGGCTCGGCGTCAACGGCGACAACTGGATCGATCTGTCGCTGCCCGGCGATCGCCGGGTCGAGCGGATCATCGTGCTGTCGAAGGACGACGGCAACGCGACCTACGCGGTCATGGGGAAGCTCTAGGCTTGGTCGGGCGCGGCAGCTCGCGGCGGGTCGGCTTGTCGGCCACCGCGGGCTCGGGCGGGGGCGCGGCGTGGACCTGCTCGAAGCCGATCGTGCGCGCGACCACGTAGAGCGGCCGGCCTTTCACTTCCTCGAAGATGCGCGCGATGTACTCGCCCTGGATGCCGTTCGAGACGAGCAGGAGCCCGTTGAAGAACAGCACGACCACGAGCAGCGACGCGTAGCCCGGCACCTTGATCCCGAACACCAGCTTCTGGACCAGCGTGATCGCGAGATAGACGAACGCGCCGAGCGCCGACAGCGCGCCGATGTACGTCCACAGCTTGAGCGGCGCGGTCGAGAACGACATCAGGCCGTCGAGCGCGAACCGCCACAGCCGGAACAGGTTCCACCGGCTGCGCGTCTCGCCCGCGCGCACCGCCGCCTGGAAGTCGATCGTCGCGGTCTTGAAGCCCGGCCACGCGAAGATGCCCTTCATGAAGCGGTGGCGCTCCGGCATCTTGGCGATCACGTCGACGATCTTGCGATCGATCAGCCGGAAGTCGCCGGCGTTCGGCGGGATCTGCACGCTCGTCATCGCGTTCAGGATCCTGTAGTAGGCGCGCGACGCGCTCCGGCGCAGCCAGCCCTCCTCGTCGCGGCGCGCGCGCACGCCGACCACCATGTCGAAGCCCTCGCGCCACTTCGCGACGAACTGCGCGATCAGCTCCACCGGATGTTGCAGGTCGCAGTCGATCGGAATCACCGCGCGGCCGGTCGCGTGGGCGAGCCCCGCCGACAGCGCGACGTCCTTGCCGAAGTTGCGGGCGAGCGCGACCACCTTGATCCGCGCGTCCTGCGACGCGGCGGCGGCGAGCAGGCCGAGCGTGCCGTCGCGGCTGCCGTCGTCGACGAACACGATCTCGAACGGCTCGCGGATCGCCTCGAGCGCCGGCACCAGCGCCGCGAGGAACGCCGGCAGGTTGCGTTCCTCGTTGTAGGCCGGCGCGACGATCGAAAGCGTCGGAGACACGAGCCCTTCTAGCATGCCTCCGGAACCGTCGCGAAATACGTGTTGTGCTCGGCAGCACTTCGCGTTAGCACACCAGCCACCATGAAAAGCCGGAACGTCTGGGTGCTCGTGTTGTCGTGTGCGGTTGCGCTGGGTGCGTGCGAGAAGGCCTCCGACAAGGGGTCCGGGGCGATGTCGGGCGACGACGCCGCCCTGCTCAAGGACGTGCCCGCGGGCAACGTCGCGCTGTTCGGCGGCAACTACATGAAGCTGCAGAACTTCATGTCGTCGTCGATGGGCAAGATGATGACCAAGCTCGCGGCCAAGAGCGGCACGAGCGAGGACGCGATGGTGAAGTGGCTCGGCTGCTTCACCGAGATGAAGTCGCTGCGGCTGGTCGGCGGCGTCGCGACCAAGCCCGGCGGCGTCGAGCTGCGCATGGCGTTCTCCGGCATGTCGATCGCCGACATCGCGAAGTGCGCGAACACCGCGGGCTACAAGAACACGACCGATCCGGACGGCAAGTTCCTCACGGTCGAGATGGACACCGCGATGATGACGGTCAAGCAGTCGTACCTCGCGCTCAAGGACGGCAACCTGTACAGCCGCCAGGGCATGGCGATCTCGGTGATGCCGACGCTCGACACCGTGACCCGCGCCGACCTCGAAGGCGACGCCGCGAAGGCCGCCAAGCAGTCGGCGTCCGACGACAAGGCGCTGACCGCGCTGATCGGCAAGGCCGACCGCAGCAAGACGGTGTGGCTGGTCGGCTCGATGGCGCAGACGCCGTTCGCCGACAAGGTCGGCGAGTTCTACGGCTCGTTCGACATGAACAGCGGGCTCGCGCTCGACTTCACGGTGCAGATCACCGACGCCGCGATGGCGGACAAGCTCGAGGGCGGGGTCACCGACCTCAAGAAGGCCGCCGACCAGCTGCCCGAGAACATGCGCGGCGTGATCCAGGGCCTCGAGCTCAAGCGCACCGGCGATCACTTCCGGATCGGCGCCAAGATCAGCGACGCGCAGTTCCAGGCGCTGATGGCGTCGGGCGGCCTCGGGATGTGACGCGAGGTCCGGCTCCGCCGGACCGCGCAGCGCTGCCGAAGGGCGGCGCGGAGTCGATCGATCACAGCCGCACGCCGGCGCGCGTGCGGGCGAGCCGGCGCACGAGCAGCGCGGCGCACACCGCGGCGCTCGACGTCGCGATCGCGGCGCCGACCAGGTCGAGCCGCGGGATCAGCGCGAGGTCGCCGGCGAAGTTGACTGCGACCACGCACACGAGCAGCGCGGTGTGCCAGCCGGGCCGCTCGGCCATGAGCAGCACCTGGTTGAACGGCAGGTACGGCGACGCCGCGACCAGCCCCGCCATCAGGATCGCGAACGGCAGGCCGCCGAGGGCGAGGTGCGGATCGTGGAGCACCGCCGGGATCACGCGCGGGAACAGCCCGGCGCCGAGCGCGCACGCCAGCGCGAAGCCCGGCACGAACCAGCGCCGCGTGCGGCGGACCAGCGCCTCGACCTCGCCGGGGCGGCCGCCCGCGAGCTCGCGCGCGATCATCGGATTGAGATTGTTCTGCAGCGCGACCGCGAGCTGGGTCGCGCCCTCGTTGATCGCGGCGGCCACGCTGTACACGCCGACCAGCTCCTTGGCGATGCCCGCGGCGCCGAGCATCCACACGTCGAGCTTGGTGTTGATCTCGTAGGCGAGCGTCGCGGTCAGGCCGCGCCCGCCGTAGTCGAGGTGGCGGCGCGCCCACGCCCGCCAGCCGGCGCCGCGCGCGAGCGCCACCGTCGCGGCGAGCTCGATCGCGAGCACGACCAGCAGCGTGCCCTCGCTGAGCGTCCAGATCACCGCGAGGTGATCGGGCTCGACCCGCCACGCGCGCGCGAGCACCACGCCGACCGCGATCAGCACGTAGCGCAGCGACGTGTACAGCGCGAACGCGCGCATCCGGCGCAGGCCGTTGACCACGCCGAACAGGATCTTGTTGATCGAGAAGCAGAACACCGCGGGCGCAGCCCACAGCATGCCGGCGGCGACGTCGTCGCCGAGCAGCCGGGCGATCGCGCCGCGCAGCGCGAGGAACGCGCCGGTGGCGGCCGCCGCGATCACCACGCCGGGGACGAGCGCGCCGACCACGATCGGCGCGGCGGCCTGCCCGCCCGCCGCCGCCACCGCGTGCAGCACCGCGTACTGCAGGCCGAACGCGCCGACCACCGCGGTCACGAACAGCGCGATCGTCACGAGGTTGAACACGCCGAGCGCCTCGGTGCTCCACCAGCCGATGATCACGAAGTTGAGGCCGAGCCCGACCACGCCGAGCAGCGCGACCGGCACCACGTTCCACGCGACGTCGCGCCGGAGCCGCGCGCGCTCGTTCATCCGTACAGCTTCGGCGCCGCGTTGATCACGTTCAGCGCCTCTTCCGCGGAGAATCCGATCAGCTGCGCGTACTCGCGGATCGACGGCCAGCGCGGCTTGCCGTACTCGATCGCGCGGCGCATCGCCTCGTCGCGATCGATGTAGCCCTCGCGCACCATGTTCGCGAGCATGACGTCGTCCTCGGTGAAGCCCGCGATCGTCTGGTAGATGTAGTTGTAGAACGCGGCGGTGCCGTCGCCGATCCGCCAGGTCGTCGTGGTGTCCTCGGCGATCTCCCAGTCGAACTCGCGGCGGATGGTCGAGACGATCTCGTCCTCGACCCACGGAATGTACTGGTAGAGGTAGAGGAAGTCGTCCTTGACCACGAACGTCTGCCAGAACGCGTTCGCGGTGTCGAGCAGCGACTCGTTGATGTACGCCGGGTTCTTCACGTAGTTCTTGGCGAAGTACCAGAGCATCCCGAGCTTGTTGCGCATCGACATGAACGTCAGCACGTTGCCGTGGTCGTCCTGCGGCACGCCCATCAGCCCGGTCTTGTACGGCGCGTCCTCGATCATGTTGCCGGTGCAGAAGATCACGAGCTTGATCCCGGTCTCCTCGCGCAGCTGGCGGGCGCACGAGTAGAACTCCTTGTCGCCGGCCATGAACAGCGTGACCATCCCGATCTCGGGCTTCTTGAGCCAGGCCTCGACGTTCTTGCGCACGTAGCGGCGCTTCGCCGTGATGTCGGCGCTGCGCAGGATGTGCTCGACGCCGAGCCGGCCGCACACCCGCGCCTGGTTGCGCCGCGCGAGGTCGGTGACCATGCCCCAGTCGTAGGTGAACGCGACCGGGTTCATCCCGAGCACCTGCTTGACGTACCAGAGCCCGTACGACGAGTCGCGGCCGCCGGAGAACGCGACGATCACGTCGGGGCTGCCGTCCTTGCTGCGATACGGCGCGACCGCGTCGCGCAGCGCCTGCTCGCCCTTGACCGCGATCTTCTTCCAGGTCCGGCAGTAGCGGCACACGCCGTGCTCGTCGAAGTCGACGAACGGATAGCTCGCCGGCAGGATGCACTTCGTGCAGCGCCGCAGCCCGCTCGGCCGCGGCGAGTGATCGACGATCTCGACGTGGTGGCCGTTCGGGGCGAACGCCGGCGGCTCGGGCGCCTCGGGCGGCGCGAGCGCGAACGCGTGGCGGGCGAGGTCCGACAGCCGCACGATCACCGCGTGCCCGGCGCGCACCTGCTCGAGCCGGCAGTCGCCGAGCTGGGCGGCGAGCGCCTTGTCGTCGAGCACGCGCTGCAGGATGAACCGCTCCGACGCGAACGCGACCACGCCGTCGCCGGCGAGCTGGAACAGCGAGCCGGTGTTGGTCGCGAGCAGCATGACGTCGAGGTCGTCGAACATCATCGCGATCGACGCCGAGCCCTCGAGCTCGGCGAACGTCGCGCGGGTCGCGGCGACCAGGTCGCCCGTGGCGTCGAGCTCGGCGCGCAGCACGCCGGCCAGGACCTCGGTGTCGAGCTCGCCCTTGCGCTCGACCGCGGGGTAGCGCGCCGCGAGCGCGCGGTCGTTGACGATGATCCCGTTGTGCAGCGCGACCGCGCCGCGCGCGATCACCGGCTGGTTGTTCTCGATGTTGGACTGCGCGCCGTTGGTCGCGAGCCGCGAGTGCCCGGTGATCGCGATCGCCGGCCGCGCGAGCAGCTCGTGCAGCTTGGGGTTTGCGAGAAACTCGCTGACCGAGCTGCCCTGCTTGAGCACGTCGATCCGCGCGCCGTCGTGCACCGCGATCCCGGCGGCCTCGCGGCCGCGGGTCTCCGAGTACCGCAACAGCGATCGTGCGAGCGATCGCGCCAGCTCGGGGTCGCGCTCGCGGCCGCGGATGACGCCGAAGATGCCGCACATGGCGACAGGACCATACCGCTGTCCGCCGGCAAATGGCGTGTAGAGTCGGCCGGTGGCGATTCCGGCCGTCGCGGCAAGGGTCAGGGCCTGGCTGTCCGGCCTGCCGCCACTGGCGATCCTCGGCGCGGCGTGGCTGTTCGCGCTGATCTACGCGTTCCCCGGGATCATGACGTTCGACTCGAGCGACCAGCTCGACCAGGGCCGTGCGAACTTCTACAGCGACGGCCACCCGCCGGTGATGGCCAAGCTGTGGCGCTACGTCGACGCCATCATCCCGGGGCCGTTCGGCATGCTGGTGATCCAGACGGTCGCGCTCGCGGCCGGGCTCTACCTGATGTTCCGCCGCGCGCTGCCCGCCCGGCGCGCCGCGGTCGCCGCCGCCGCGGTGTTCGTGTTTCCGCCCGTGCTCGCGCCGATGGCCGTGGTGTGGAAGGACGCGCCGATGGCCGGCTTCCTGATGCTCGGGCTGGCCGGCGTGCTCGCCGGGCGCCGCGTGCATCGCGTGCTCGGCCTTGTCGCGCTGTGGCTCGCGACCGCGGTCCGCTACAACGCGTTCGCCGCGACCGCGCCGCTCGTCGTGCTGTGCTTCACCTGGCCGGGCGTGACCCGGTGGTACGCGCGCTACGGCCTGGCGCTCGCGGCGTGGCTCGCGATCACCGCGTCCGCGTTCGGCGCCAACGCCGCGCTGACCGACGTCGAGATGCACTACTGGCAGTCGTCGCTCGCGGTGTTCGATATCGCCGGCACGCTCGACCACGTCGACGGCACGATCCCCGACGACGAGCTGCGCCAGACCCTGGCGGGCACGCGGATCCTGGTCGACAAGGACATCCACGCCGCGATCCGCGCGGCCTACAAGCCGGGCAACTTCGACACCCTGCTGGTCGGGCCGGGCCACCTGTGGGACCTGCCGGTGCAGGGCTCGACGCCGGCGCCCGACGACCAGCTCGACGCGATCACGCGCGCGTTCTGGGACGTGGTCACCGCGCATCCCGGCGCGTACCTGCGCCATCGCGCCGCGCTCGGCGACGAGCTGTTCGGCGTCCACCAGGGCAGCCTGTCGAAGGTGGTGCGCACCCACGCCAGCCAGCTCGACGGCTACCTCCAGAACCAGCACCTGTCGACCGGCGCCTCGACGGTGCAGCGAGCCCTGCAGCGCGCGATGCTGTGGATCGCGCACCGCACGCCGCTGTTCCGGCCGTGGATCTACCTCGTGCTCGCGCTGATCGCGCTCGCGTTCGTGCGGCGCGATCGCGAGCTGGTCGCGCTGCTGCTCTCGGGGATCGGGCTCGAGGCCAGCCTGTTCGTGCTCGCGCCGACGCCGGACTTTCGCTACTCGCACTGGCTCGTGCTCGCGACGGTCGTCGCGATCGCGCTCGCGGCGGTGCGGCGCTACGGCGCGGGCGGCTCGCGGCGCTGAGCCTGCTCGAGCTCGCCGCGCAGGATCGCGAGCTCGCGGGTGAGGTCGGTGACCTGGCGCTGCAGCTCGACGAACTTGGTGTAGTAGTGCAGTCCGACGAACAGCGCGCCGCACTCGAACAGGTAGGTGATGAGGTCGGTGCCGCGGCCCACGCCGAACACGTGGGCGACGTCGTCGAGCGTCTGCTCGGGTGCGAGCACCGCCGCCGCGCCGACGCCGAGCAGCGCGAACATCAGCACGATGTGCACCGGCAGCCGGTTGCGCCGCAGGAACACCAGCCAGCCGATCGCGGCGAGCCCGGCCAGGAGCAGCGCGCGGATGATCATGACGGGCGGAAGAAGTAGTCGAACAGGATGCGCACCGCCTGCAGCCCGCTCTGGCCCTTGGCGCGCGAGTGCTCGGTGTAGCGCACGGTCACCGGCACCTCGGTGACGCGCAGCCCGCTCGCCCGGATCTTGGCGAGCAGCTGCGAGGCGTGCGCCATCCGGTCCTGGGTGATGCGGAGCCGGGGTGCGACCTCGGCGCGAAACGCGCGCAGCCCGCAGTGCGCGTCGGTCAGGCGCAGCCCGCTCATCCGGTTCGACATCGCGGTCGCGGCGTGGAGCAGCGCCTTGCGCGCGCGGGTCGCGCCCTCGATCGGCTTGCCGAGGAAGCGCGAGCCGAGCGCGATGTCGTGGTCGGCGAGCGCACCGACCAGCTCGGGAATATCCGCAGCGCTGTGCTGGCCGTCGGCGTCGAACGTCACGATCGCGCGCGCGCCGCGGCGCAGCGCGTAGTCGATCCCGGTCTGCAGCGCCGCGCCCTGGCCGAGGTTGACCGCGTGGCGCAGCACGGTGACGCCGGCGCCGCGCGCGGCGGCAGCGGTGGCGTCGCGCGAGCCGTCGTCGACGACCACCACCGACCAGCCCGCCGCCGCGACCTCGGCCGCCACCGCGCCGATCACCGCGGCCTCGTGGAACGCCGCGATCACGACCCAGATGTCGCGGCGATCCCAGCGATCCGAGGCCGAATCCACGGCTCGTTATAGGCACGCGCCGCGCTAGGCGGCAAGCGCGTGATGGAGCCCACGCCGGGCGGCCTGGCCGGGTGTTTGCTTGACCCGGCCGACGGGAACATGGCATTCCTGGCGACCATGGACGTCGAGCTGATGCGCCGTCTCGACAAGCTGCTCGGCAATGCCGCATGCAGCGTGCTCGCCGCCGCACATCAGCTGCGCAAGCCGTTCGCGGCGACCGATCGCGAGATCGAGAACATCGCGGTCATGAAGTTCTTCGGCATGGGCTCGATCATCGTCGCGACCAAGACGCTCGCGGCGCTGCGCGATCACTACCCCAACGCGAAGCTCCACTTCGTCACGTTCAAGTCCAACCAGGGGATCCTCGACATCCTCGGGATGACCGATCACAACCACTACGTCGATCCGGCGACGCCGCAGGCGTTCGTCAAGACCACGCTCGGCGTGGCGCGCGCGCTGCGCAAGGCCAAGTGCGATCTGGTCCTCGACCTCGAGTTCTTCGCGAAGTTCCCGCTCGTGCTCGGCTCGCTCGCCGGCATCCCGCGCAAGGCGGGCTTCTACCTCACGGCCGAGCCGTGGCGGCGCGAGCTGCTCGACGTCACCGGGTTCTACAACGGCTACTTCCACACCAGCGACATCTTCCTGTCGCTCGCGTACCTGCTCGTCACCGGCGATCACTACTACCTCGACTTCAAGGAGTTCGCCGCGAAGTATCGCTATCCGCGGATCGATCCGAGCGAGGTCGAGCGCGCGGCGCTGCGCGGCAAGCTCGCGGGCCTCGGCATCCGGCCCGGCGATCCGCTGGTCGTGATCAACGCCAACACCTCGCCCGACCTCGCGCCCGAGGCGCGCAAGTGGCCCAAGGAGCGCTACGCCGCGCTCGCCGACGAGCTGTGCGCGCACATCCCGAACGCGCGCGCGGTGTTCGTCGGCGCGCCGCACGAGCGGCCGTACGTCGAGAGCGTCGCCGACCTGTGCAAGACCTCGCGCCGCCACGTGCTCGCCGGCGACATCTCGCTGCGCGAGCTGCTGGTCCTGCTCGCCGAGTGCAAGCTGTTCGTGACCAACGACTCCGGCCCGATGCACCTCGCGTGTCTGGTCGACGCACCGATCGTCGGGCTGTTCTTCGCCGACTCGCCGGTGCTGTTCGCGCCGCTCGGCTCGCGCGTGCGCGCGATCGCGCCCGAGCTGTACTCGATCCCGCTGTTCACCGTGTACAACGGCAAGGACGTCGCGGTCGGCCGCCCGAGCCTCGAGATCGGCAACGCCGCCGCGTGCACCGTGCCGCTCGAGACCGTGCTGCACGAGGCGCGCGAGCTGCTCGCGATGCGCCCCGCGCTGAGCGAAGTCCGGGGCTAGCGTGGGCATCGTCCGCGACGCGCTGGTCGATGGCATGCGCGCGCGCGCCGAGCTCGTCGCCGAGCACGAGGCCGCGATCACCGCGGCGGCGGAGCTGGTGCGCGACGCGATCCTCGCCGGCCACAAGGTGCTGCTGTGCGGCAACGGCGGCAGCGCGGCCGACGCGCAGCACATCGCGGCCGAGCTGGTCGGCCGCTACGTGCGCGAGCGCAAGCCGCTCGCCGCGATCGCGCTCACCACCGACACCTCGGCGCTCACCGCGATCGCCAACGACTACGGCTACGACCACGTGTTCGCCCGCCAGGTCGACGCGCTGGGCGCCGCGGGTGACGTGCTGATCGCGATCACGACCAGCGGCGGCTCGCCGAACGTGGTCGCGGCCGTGCGCGCGGCCCGGGCGCGCGGCCTGAAGGTGGTCGGCCTGACCGGCGCGCGGGGTGCGGCGTTCGTCGCGAGCTGCGACGCCGGCGTCGCCGTGCCTTCGACGGTGACCGCGCGGATCCAGGAGCTCCACATCGCGATCGGCCACGTGATCTGCGAGGTGGTCGACGACGCGTTCGCGCCGGTGCGCGCCGCGGCCGGCAACGCTGCGGCGGCGAGCCACAAGCTGTACACGCTGCCCGAGCTGATCGCGTGGCGCGAGGCCGCGCGCGCCCGCGGCAAGACCGTGGTGTGGAGCAACGGCGTGTTCGACGTGCTGCACGTCGGTCACCTGCACAGCCTGCGCGAGGCCAAGAAGTTCGGCGACCTGCTGGTGGTCGGCGTCAACGGCGACGCCTCGGTGCGCGCCAGCAAGGGCCCGAACCGGCCGATCTATCCGGTGACCGAGCGGGTCGAGCTGCTCGCCGCGCTCGAGCTGGTCGACGCGCTGGTCGTGTTCGACGACGCCACGCCCGAGCGCGTGCTCGCCCAGGTGCGGCCCGATGTCCACGTCAAGGGCGCCGACTACGCGAACAAGCCCATCCCGGAGCGCGCGATCGTCGAGGCCTACGGCGGGCGGGTCGAGCTCGTCCCGCTCGTCCCCGGCCGCTCGACCACCGACACGCTCGCCCGCCGGGGCTCGTGACCTGGATCGACGTCGGGGGCTCGTCCGGCGATGGCAGCGCCGCCGAAGGGCGGCGCGGTTGGATCGAATCGGACGTCCCGGCGCGGCTCGACGCGCTGGGCTGGTCGAGCTGGCATCGCCGCGTCGTGATCGCGCTCGGCATCACGTGGATCCTCGACGGCCTCGAGGCCAGCCTGATCGCGAACCTCGGCCCGACGCTCGAGACCTCGCACGGCCTCGGGCTCAGCGCGACCGAGGTCGGCGCGACCAACGCGGTGTACCTCGCCGGCCAGGTGCTCGGCGCGCTGGTGTTCGGTCACCTGACCGACCGGCTCGGCCGCAAGAAGCTGTTCCTGGTCACGCTCGCGATCTACCTGTGCGCGACCGCGGCGAGCGGGCTCGCGCCGACGTTCGTGGTGTTCCTGGTGTTCCGCATGATCGCGGGCGCCGGGATCGGCGGCGAGTACGCGGCGATCAACTCGGCGATCGACGAGCTCGTGCCGGCGCGGATGCGCGGCCAGGTCGATCTCGCGATCAACGGCAGCTACTGGATCGGCGTGGCCGCCAGCGCCGGGATCACGCTGGTCGTGCTCGATCCCGCGATCGTGCCGCCGAACATCGGCTGGCGCATCGCGTTCGCGCTCGGCTCGCTGCTCGGCCTGGCGATCCTGTTCGTGCGCCGCGACGTGCCGGAGAGCCCGCGCTGGCTGCTCATGCACGGCCACGCCGACCGCGCGCGCGAGACCGTCGAGCACATCGAACGCGCGGTCGGCCAGGCGCCCAGCGACGTCGCGCCGGTGCGCGTAAAGGTCACCGGCACCGTGCCGCTGCGCGAGCTGCTCCACGTGCTGATCCGGCGCTATCCGCGACGCTCGATCCTCGGGCTCGTGCTGATGTTCTCGCAGGCGTTCCTGTACAACGCGATCTTCTTCAGCTACGGCCTCATCCTGAGCAAGTTCTACGGCGTCGCCGAGGATCACGTCGGGCTCTACATCGTGCCGTTCGCGATCGGCAACTTTCTCGGCCCGGTCGTGCTCGGGCCGCTGTTCGATCGCTGGGGCCGCCGCGTGATGATCCCGGCGACCTACGCGCTGTCGGGCGTGCTGCTCACCGCGACCGGCGCGCTGTTCGCCGCGGGCTGGCTGGACGCCGTCACCCAGACGATCGCGTGGTCGGTCGTGTTCTTCTTCGCGTCGGCCGCGGCGAGCTCGGCGTACCTGACGGTCAGCGAGCTGTTCCCGGTGCACGTGCGCGGCATGGCGATCGCGGTGTTCTACTCGTTCGCGACGCTGGTCGGCGTGGCGGCGCCGCTGGTGTTCGGCGCGCTGGTCGACGCCGGCCGGCCGGGCCAGCTGCTCGCCGGCTACGCGGCGTGCTCGGTGCTGGTGATCGGCGCCGCGGCGGTCGCGCGCTGGCTCGGGGTCGACGCCGAAGGCCGCTCGCTCGAGGAGCTGTGTCGCGTAGAGTAGGTGCGATGCAGCGCGCGCTGTTCCTCGATCGCGACGGCACGCTGATCGTCGACACCGCGTACCCGCGCGACCCCGCGCGGGTCGTGCTGCTCGACGGCGCCGCCGACGCGCTGCGCGAGCTCCAGCGCGACTGGCTGCTGGTGGTCGTGTCGAACCAGTCGGGGATCGGCCGCGGCCTGGTCACGCCCGACGAGGCCAACGCGGTGCACGACCGGTTCGTCGCGCTCTACGCCACGCTCGGCGTCGCGTTCGCCGGCATCTACTACTGCCCGCACGCGCCGGGCGCGCGCTGCGCGTGTCGCAAGCCGTCGCCCGGCCTGCTGCTCGACGCTGCCGAGGAGCTCGGCGTGATGCTGACGCGGTCGGTGATGGTCGGCGACAAGCCATCGGATCTCGAGGCCGGGCGGGCCGCCGGCTGCGCGCACGTCCTGCAGCTCGGCGCGCCCGAGGCGCCCGGCTGGGCGGCCGTCCGCGCGTTCGTTGCGTCGCTCGACGAAGCGGGATAAGCGTATGGCGATGCACCCCTTGCGCGCGGCGATCGATCGGCTGGCCGGCTGCCGCGTGCTCGTGATCGGCGACGTGATGCTCGACGAGTACCTGACCGGCGACGTGTCGCGGATCTCGCCCGAGGCGCCCGTGCCGGTGCTCGAGGTCCGCCACCACGACTACCGGCTCGGCGGCGCGGCCAACGCGGCCGCCAACATCGCGGCGCTCGGCGGCGCGGCGTCGCTGGTCGGCGTGACCGGGCGCGACGACACCGCGGGCGTGCTCGACGAGCGGCTCGCGCATCACAAGATCGCGGGCGCGCTGGTCGCCGACGCCGAGCGCCCGACCAGCAAGAAGACCCGCCTGGTCGCGCAGGGCCAGCAGATCGTGCGCGTCGACCACGAGCGGCGCGGCGCGATCGCCGGCGCGACGGCCGACGCGATCCGCCGCGCGATCGACGGCGGCGTCGCCGGGGCGCAGGCCGTCGTGCTGTCCGATTACGCCAAGGGCGTGGTCACCCCGGAGGTCGCGCAGCACGCGATCCGCGCGGCGCGCGCCGCGCGCGTGCCGGTCGTGGTCGATCCCAAGCAGCGCAGCTTCGCGGCCTATGCCGGCGCGACCGTGATCACGCCGAACCTGCACGAGCTCGAGGCCGCAGCGCCGCCGCACGCGAGCTTCGAGGTCGAGCGCGCCGCGCACGCGCTGCTGCCGGTGGTCGACGGCGCGGCGCTCCTGGTCACGCGCAGCGCCGAGGGCATGACGCTGTACCGCAGCGGCGCCGCCGCGTTCCACGTCCCCGCGATGGCCAAGGAGGTGTTCGACGTCACCGGCGCCGGCGACACCGTGGTCGCCACGCTCGCGCTCGCGCTCGCCGCCGGGCTCGCGCTCGAGGCTGCGGTCGAGCTGGCGAGCGTCGCCGCCGCCGTGTCGGTGTCCAAGCGCGGCACGTCGACGGTCAGCCCCGACGAGCTCGCCGCGGGCCTGGGGCGATGATCGCCTCGCCGAGCGACAACCTCCTCCGCGCGCTCGCGATCGTCCTGGTGGTTGGCCTCGGTGCCGTCGGCCTCGCCTTGCCCGGCTCGATCCTGATCGGCGGCTGCGCGTGGCTGGTGTTCGTGCTCGCGGTGCTGTCCGGCTGGGGCTACCTGGTCGCGCGCGCGCTGCGCGTCGCGGATCCCGACTTCGGGCTGCGCGCGGCGTGGGGCGTGGCGGCCTACCTCGCGGTCGCCGGCGTGCCACTCGCCGCGGGCGTGCTCGCACGGCCGGTCGTGCTCGGCGCGCTCGCGCTCGGCCTGGCGGGGTTCGCGTGGCGCGAGCTGGTCGCACCGTCGCCGAGCTGGCACGCGGCGCGCGCCGGCGCGCGCTCGCTGCGCGCCCGGCCGCTGATCGGCGCGGCGGTCGCGGTGATCGCGCTCGCCGCCGCGTTTCACCTGGTCGCCGCGGTCGCCGAGCTGGCGCGCCACCCGTGGGACGACGACGTCGCCTACACCCCGATGGTCGCGCGCCTGCTCGACGCCGGGAACCTGATCGAGCCGTTCTCGTTTCGCCGGCTCGGCTCGTTCGGCGGCCAGACCGTGCTGCAGGCGCTCGGCGGCGCGCGCGGCACGCTGGCGAGCGTCCACCTGCTCGACCACGGCGTGTGCCAGGGCCTGTGCCTGCTGCTCGTCACCGGCTACGCGCGCGAGCTCGGCCGCGTGCGCGGGGTGTGGCTCGCGCTGATCGCGCTGGTCGTGCTGCTCCTGCGCGACGACTCGCTGAACACCGCGAGCTACTGGTCGGGGTTCGCGCTGATGTTCGCGCTGTATCGCAGCGTGGTGCGCGCCCGCGCCCCGCGCGATCTCGCGGTCGCGGCGCTGGTCGGCGCGGCGGCCTGCACGCTGCGCGCGAGCTACCTGGTGCCGGTCGTGCTGTTTCTCGCGATCGTGCTGGTCGCGCGCCGCGAGGGCCGGCGCGGCTGGCTGGTCACCGCCGGCACCGGCGCGCTCGTGCTCGCGCCGTACGGCCTGGCGTCGTATCTGTCGAGCGGCACGTTCCTGTTCCCGCTGTGGAGCGGCAACTGGAACACCAGCGTGCCGCTGCGCCCGATCGTGGTGTCGTGGGTCGACGAGCTGCAGGGCTTCGCGCAGTGCCTGATCAACACCGAGCCGTTCGCGATCATCGCCCCGCTGTTCGTGCTGCTCGCGTTCACCCGCGACGAACGGCGCGGCCGTCCGCTGACCGCGCTGTTCGCCGCGACCGCGCTCGGCTTCGCCGCGCTGGTGCACGGCTTCCTCGGCACCGATCCGTACTTCATCTGGCGCTACGCGTTCGGGCCCGCCGCGGCGCTGCTCGTCGCGTTCGCGCTCGAGGTCGGCGCGACCGACGACGCGCCGCCGATCCGGCTCGCCCCGCTCGGCCGCTGGATCCTGCTCGCGTGCCTCGTGCTCCAGCTCGTGGTCGCGCGCACCGGGCTCGCCAGGCGCTACGCCGGCATGACGTCGGACCTGCGCGAGGCGATCGCGATCGACGCGCACGGCGATCCGACCGCGCGCGCCGAGCGCGCGCGGTACGCCGCGCTGCAGGCCGCGATCCCGGCGCACGTCAGGGTCGCGGTCATGCTCGACCAGCCGGCCTACCTCGACTTCGCGCGCGACGACCTCGCGAACCTCGACACGCCCGCGTTCGCGAGCCCGCCGCCGGGCTGGCCGGCGTTCCAGGGCCCGGCCGCGCTGCGCGACTACCTGCTCGCCACCGGCTATCGCTACGTCGCGTTCGTCCGGCCGGATCGCTCGGCCTACTTCTACCGGCGCGACGCCTGGCTCGCGCGGCTGTTCGACGAGAGCGATCTGTTCACCGCGATGGCCGCGCACGCGATCGACGCGAGCGACACGCTGGTCGCGCTCGCCGCGACCTCGCACGTGCTGTACGACGAGGACGGCCTGGTCGCGCTCGATCTCGGCGACGGCCATCCGGCGCCGCCCGAGGTCGGCGATCTGGCCGCCGCGCGCGCCACGTACATCCGGGCGCTCGCCGAGCGCGAGCATCTTCACGGCGCGTGGTCGCTGTCGACCCGTCCCGAGCTGCGGCTCGAGGACGGCTTCTCGCGGCTCGAGTTCATCGACGAGCGCGCCGACGATCCGAAGTGGTACGACGTCACCCATCCCGCGGGCGCACCGCCGGCGCGCGGCACGCCGGCGCGCTGGATGCACGCGCGCTGCCACGTCCGGCTGCGCGGCGCGGCCGAGCACGTGCTGTCGCTGCGCGGCAAGGTGAACGTCGCCGCGATCTTCACGCGGCCGCGGCTCGAGCTCGCGATCGACGGCGAGCCGCTCGGCTCGATCGTGGTCGACGCGGACGGCCGGTTCGAGGGCGCGTACGACGTGCCCGCGCTCGGCGACGGCTGGCAC
>Ga0335081_10007765_pt1 | contig 17170 bp, 17 predicted proteins | sample Lox_Sample_35_FD_206713 | JGI IMG/M metagenome (GOLD analysis project Ga0335081, IMG submission 206713) | Soil microbial communities from Loxahatchee National Wildlife Refuge, Florida, United States - Lox_Sample_3.5 | ecosystem: Environmental > Terrestrial > Soil > Wetlands | place: USA... | reverse complement strand
GCGGTGAGTAGGAGGAGCTGATCTTCAGGATCTGCGCCACCAGGGTCGGATCGTTGGGGATCCAGTTGCCCATCACGATCCTCCCGCCGGGACGCGTCACGCGGACGACTTCCTTCGCGACGTCGAAGGGCCTCGGCGCGAACATCGCGCCGAAGATGCTGAGGACGAGATCGAAGCTGTCGTCGTCGAGCTCCGCGAGGTTGGTCGCGTCGCCCTGCTGGAACCTGAGGTTGCTCAGCCCGAGGCCGGCCGCCCGCGTGTTGCCTGCTTCGACCAGGTTGCCTGCGATGTCGACGCCCAGCACATTCGCCCCCCGCTGCGCTGCAGGAACCGCTGTCGTCCCGTCGCCACTGCCGAGATCGAGGACGTCGACGCCCCCCGAGATGTCGAGTGAGTCGATGAGCGCGTCGCCGCTCTCGCGCATCGTCGACGCGATGCGGGTGAAGTCACCCTTCTCCCACAGCGCCTGGTTCGGGTTCGTTGCAAGTTGGCTCTTCGTCGACATGGCGAGGCTGGTCCTTTCTCGAGTGATCTGGCGGCAGGCGCTCTAGCAGCCCTCGGCGAGCGGACGGTGCTCGTCGCGCTGCAGCGTGTGGCGCAGCCGCATCGTCACGGCCGCGAAACGGGAGGGCCGCTCGACACGCCGCGCGGCGAGCACCTCGCGGATGTGCCGTTTGCGCTCGAGCTCGCGGTCGAGCTCGCGCCGGCTCTCCTCGAGGACAGCCGGCTTCAAGGCGATGTCGAGATAGTTCACGGTCGCGTCTCCTCACTGGTTCTCGTATGACCTGGAGGCTACGACCGCGCGCCCGCCGAGTCATCGGTAGGCGGGACGATCTAGGCGTCGTCCGTGCGAATGAGACTGCCGGAGAACGGCGGCTCGGATCGAGCTTGTTAGAGTGCGCCGTCCGCGCATGGCGATCATCGCAGCCTCGATACTCGACGCCGACTTCTCACGGCTCGAGCACGAGGTGACGCGGGTCGCCGACGCCGGTGTCGATGCGTTCTCGCTCGATGTGATCGACGGCCACTTCGCGCCTCGGGTGACCTTCGGCGAGGATGTCGTGGCGCAGGTCCGCAGCTGGATCGGTCTGCCGATCGAGGTTCACCTGATGGTCGATCGCCCGGAGAACTGGGTGCAGGGGATGTGCGACGCCGGCGCCGACATGGTCCTGTTTCATGTCGAGGCAACCGACCAGGCGGAGGAAGTGATCGCCGTCGTACGGTCCGAGGGCCGCCGCGTCGGTGTCGCGATCAAGGAAGAGACGCCGCTGGCGGAGCTGAGCGACGAGCTCCTGTCGGCGGTCGACCTCGTCAATCTGCTGTCGGTGCCGATCGGGTTCGGCGGAAGCCCTTCGGCGCCGGACACATTCAGCCGGATTCGCGACCTTCGAGGCAGGTCGATCGCCGCCGGCCTGGACTTCGCAATCGAGGTCGACGGTGGCGTGAAGCCCGAGAACGCCGACCGCTATGTCGATGCCGGGGCCGACATGCTCACCGTGGGGACGGGCATCTACCACGCGCCGGACGCGGCCAAGGCAGTGGCGCAGCTTCGCGAGTCGACGTCTGGAGCGATGGACGCCGTCTCGCGCGAGCGGCTCGCAGCGTTTCTGAGCATGCCGAGCTCGCAGCCCAGCCGTCAGGTCTGACGCGCTCCGTCGCTCATCGCGCGGGGCTCTCGCCTGCGAGTCGCTCGCGCTTCGCGCGCGACGCCATCGTCTGCCGCCTCGACGCCGACAGCTCGAGCTTTCGCAGACGGATCGACTGCGGTGTCACCTCCACCGCCTCGTCATCCCGGATGAACTCCAGCGCCTGCTCGAGCGAGAGGACGCGCGGCGGGATCAGCCGCACCGTGATGTCGGCTGATGCCGCCCGGACGTTCGTCAGCTTCTTCGGCTTGGACGCGTTCACGTCGAGGTCGTCGGAGCGCGAGTTCTCGCCGACGATCATTCCCTCGTAGAGCTCGTCGCCCGGCTGGATGAAGAGGGAGCCCCGCTCCTGCAGTGCCTGGATCGCGTAGTCGGTCGCCTGGCCGCGGCGGTCGGCGACGAGGCTGCCGGTCGGCCTCGTGCGCAGCTCGCCGTGCCACGGCTCCCAGCCTTCGAAGACGTGATGGAGGATGCCTGTGCCGCGTGTCTCGGTCAGGAACTCGGTGCGGAATCCGATCAGGCCGCGCGCGGGGACGACGTACTCCATGCGCGCCCAGCCGGTGCCGTGGTTGACCATCTTCTGCATGCGGCCCTTGCGAAGGGCGAGCAGCTGCGTGACGACGCCGATGTAGTCCTCGGGAACGTCGACCGCGACCCGCTCGACCGGCTCAGATCGTGTGCCGTCGATGTCCCGCATCAGCACCTCGGGCTTGCCGACGGTGAGCTCGAATCCTTCGCGGCGCATCAGCTCCACGAGCACCGCGAGCTGCAGCTCACCGCGGCCCTGCACCTCCCACGCATCCGGTCGCGACGTGGGGAGGACCCGGAGCGAGACATTCCCGACCAGCTCCTGGTCGAGCCGCGTCTTGATCTGGCTGGCGGTGAGCCGGTCGCCTTCCGTCCCGGCGAGGACGCTCGTGTTGATGCCGATCGTGATCGAGAGGCTCGGCTCGTCGACGGTCGTGACCGGGAGAGGGCGGGGGTCGGCGGGGTCGGCGATCGTCTCGCCGATCGTTACTTCGGGAAGGCCCGCGAGCGCGACGATGTCGCCCGGCCCTGCCTCGTCGGTCGCGACCCTGTCGAGGGCCTCGGTCGTGTAGAGCTCGGTCACGCGTGCGCTCTCGATCGTCCCGTCCGCGCGGCACCAGGCGATCTGGGCTCCCTTGCGCAGCGTCCCGTGATGGATTCGGAGGAGCGCGAGCCGCCCGACGTACGGGCTCGCGTCGAGATTGGTGACCAGTGCCTGGAGCGGATGGGCGGGGTCGTACGTCGGAGCGGGAATCGTTGCGAGGAGCGTGTCGACGAGCGGGGCGAGCGTCGGCTCGAGGTCGTCGGGACGAAGGCCGGCCTGTCCGCTGCGCGCGTTCGCGTAGACGATCGGGAACTCGATCTGAGACTCGCTCGCGTCGAGGTCGAGGAAGAGCTCGTACACCTCGTCGACGACCGCCCGCGGCCGCGCGTCCGGACGGTCCACCTTGTTGACGACGAGCACGATCGGCAGATCGGCCTCGAGCGCCTTGCGGAGGACGAACCGCGTCTGCGGCAGCGGGCCTTCGGACGCGTCGACGAGGAGCAACACGCCGTCGACCATCGTCAGCCCTCGCTCGACCTCTCCGCCGAAGTCGGCGTGACCAGGGGTGTCGACGATGTTGATCTTGGTCTCGCCGAACCGGACAGCGGTGTTCTTGGCGAGGATCGTGATTCCCTTCTCCCGCTCCAGGTCGGTCGAGTCCATGACCCGTTCGCCGACGTCCTGGTGCTCGCGGAACGACCCGGATTGCCAGAGCAGCGCGTCGACCAGCGTCGTCTTGCCGTGATCGACATGAGCGACGATCGCGACGTTCCGCAGATCGTCACGACGTGCGAGATCGACGTTGCCCGCCACAGCCCACGAGGGTAGCCGCGGTCGCGAGACCGGCGATCAGCTCGAGCGCAGGACCCGGCGCAGGACCTTGCCGTACTCGTCGAGGCCGTCGCGATAGAGACGTGCCTCGGGTCCTGCCGCGATGCCGACCCGCTCCGGCACCACACCCCAGATGGAGACGTTCTGGCCTTTCCACCAGTCGATCGTCTCCTGGAGATCGTTCGTTCCGAGACGAGCTGCGGTGACGACGATGCCGCGCGGCGTCCTGGCCGGGATGATCTCCAGCGTGTAGGCCACGCGGCCGAACTCGACCCCGCCGGCGCGCGTCGGGATCACGACGGCATCGGCAGCGGTGATCGCCGACTGCACGAGCCGCTCGTCACCCGGCGGCAGGTCGACGACCACCGTCCCGTCGTCGGTGCTCATCGCGCGCGCCAGCGTCCGCTCGGACGGCGCCTCGACGACCTCGACCCCCGTGATCGGCCGCTCCTCGAGCCACTCCGCCGCGGATGCCTGCCGGTCGGCGTCGACCACCACCACTGGTGCATGGCCGCGGGAGGCCGCGACCGCGGCGAGATAGACGGCGGTGGTCGTCTTGCCGACCCCGCCTTTGAGGTTTGTGACGACGACCTTCACCGGCGACCGAGTCTACTGAGGCCGGCCAGGGGCAGCGCTCAGGTGATTCTCAAGCCCGTCCGAGGCGCCCCTCAGTTGCCGCGGCGACGATGGACTCGATCCAGTCCTACGAACGAAAGGAATGGAACGATGTCAGAGCTTCTCGAGCGCAAGGCGGTCCCCGCCGTCTCGCCGGCTGGCGACCGACGGAAGCACGGCCGGGATCCGCCTCGATTCTCGATGCAGGCAGGGCGGTTCGGTCGTCAACCGCCCAGGGGCCGGTCGCTCTCGAGCGTGGACCGAATGGCCGCGAGAAACCGTGCCGCAAGCACACCGTCGACCACTCGATGATCGACGGTCAGGGTGAGCTCGACCCAGGGCCCGATGCGCACCTCGCCGCCGCCGGCGCTCACTCGCTCTGTGACCGCACCGACCGCGAGGATCGCGGTCTGGTCGGGATCGACGATCGCCGAGAAGCGGTCGACGCCGAGCATTCCGAGATTGCTGACCGTGATCGCGACTGGGCCGCCCGTCACCTTTCCCTCTTGCGCCAGCCGCTCGGCGCGCTCGGTCAGCTCGACCAGAGCCGGAAGCTCGACTGCATCGGGCTCGGAGATCGTCTGAACGAGCAGCGTCTCGTCCCCGGCGACGGCGAGGCCGACGTCCGCCCGCTCGAGCGCGCGCAGGCGCGGCCCGTCGCTCACCCACACGCGGTTCAGCCCCGGGTGCTCGCGCAACGCGTGGGCGGTCGCCTGCAGCAGCAGGTGCGTGTAGGTGGCTCCTGCCAGGCCGGCTCCGCGCGCCCGTTCGAGGTGCGCGGCGGCGCTGCTCATGTCGACGTCGACAGCGGCGCTGAACTGCGGGATGGTCTGTACCGAGCGCGTCAGGCGGTCGGCTAGCGCCCGCCGGTGCCGTGACAGCTCCGTCCCCGCAGCGGTATCGACCAGCGCGAGCACGTCCTGCTTCTCGATGCGGCCGCCGGGGCCGCTGCCGCGGACGGAAGCCAGGTCGATGCCATGCTCCTGAGCGAGCTTGCGCGCGACCGGGACGGCCTGCCGCTTGGCCGGCGGCTCGACGGCCGGCACCTCCTCGCCGGGCGCACCGACGAAACCGAGCACCTCGCCGACGGCAACGGTCTCGCCGGCGCCGTGCAGAACGGCGAGCAGCGTCCCCGAGACTGCGGCCTCGACCTCGAGCGTGGCCTTGTCGGTCTCGACCTCGAGCAGCGGCTCGCCCTGCTCGACCGTCGATCCGACTTCCTTGAGCCACTGCAGGATCCGCAGCTCGTTCGACGTCGCCCCGAGCGGCGGCATGCGCACCGGGCGCGGCATCAGTCGCGCAGCTGCCGGATCACGGTCTTGATCCGCTCGACCGAGGGGACGACGGCGTCCTCGAGCGACGGGGCCGAGGGCATGGGGACGTCGAGGGAAGCGATCCGCTTGATCGGCGCCTCCAGGTCGAAGAGGCACTCCTCGGCGGCGCGCGCGGCGAGCTCTGCGCCCCAGCCGCCCGTGAGCGTGTCTTCGTGCACGATTGCGAGCCGCCCGGTTCTGCGTAGCGACGACCAGACGGTCTCGACGTCGAGCGGCAGCAGGGTCAGCGGGTCGATCACCTCGCACTCGATGCCGTGCTCGGTGCCGAGCTCCTCGGCTGCCGCCAGCGCGCGGTAGAGGGCGAGGTGCGTCGCAACGACGGTCACGTCGCTGCCGGACCGCTTCACGACCGCCTTCCCGATCGGGACGAGGTACTCCTCCGACGGCACCTCGGCGGTGAGGTCGAGCCCGCCCGCCTGCTCGCGCCCCTTGCTGCCGTAGAGCAGCTTGTGCTCGAAGAAGAGCACGGGATTGTCGTCCCGGACGGCGCTCTTGAGCAGCCCTTTCGCGTGGTAGGCGTCCGAGACGCACACGACCTTGAGCCCCGGCACGTGCACGAAGTAGCTCTCGGGGCTCTGTCCATGCTGCGCGCCGCGGTTGGTCGCACCGACCGGCGCTCGCATCACGAGCGGCACCGAGATCTTGCCGCCCGACATGTAGCGCAGCTTCGCGGCCTGGTTGACGAGCTCGTCCATGCACTCGAAGAGGAAGTCGGCGTACTGCATGTCGGCGATGGGGCGCATCCCGAGCGCCGCGGCGCCGACCGCAGCGCCGGCGATCACCTTCTCGCTGATCGGCGTGTTGACGATCCGGTCGTGGCCGAACTCCTCCGGCAGGCCGAGGTAGACGCCGAACGCGCCGCCGAAGCCGCCTTCGATCCCGATGTCCTCGCCGATCAGGAACACCGACTCGTCACGGCGCATTTCCTCGGCGATCGCCTCGCGCAGCGCCTCGCCGATCGTCAGGCGGCGGGACGGCTCAGGCGAGGACATCCGTGAGCGCCTCCTGCGGGTCGGCGTCGGGCGAAGCACGCGCGAACTCGACTGCGTCCGCGATCGTCGCCTCGACCTCCGCCTCGAGCCCTTCCGCGGTCTCGACTCCCAGGATCGCCCGCAGCCGGGGGATCGGGTCGCGCTCCCTCCACGCCGCCTCCTCCTCGGCCTCGCGATAGCCGCGCGCGTCGCTTCGGCTGTGACCGACGAACCGGTACGTCTTGCACTCGAGCAGCGTCGGGCCTTCGCCGGCGCGCGCGCGCGCAACCGCCGAAGCGCCGGCCTCGCGGACGGCGAGCACGTCCATGCCGTCGACGACACGGCCGGGGATGCCGTAGGCGGCGGCCCGGCCCGCGACGTCGACGAGGGCCGAGACGGCGTCGAAGCGCGTGGACGCGCCGTACAGGTTGTTCTCGCAGACGAACACGATCGGCAGCCGCCGGACGGCCGCGAAGTTCATCCCCTCGTGAAACGCGCCCTCGTTGCTGGCGCCCTCGCCGAAGAAACAGACGGCCACCTGTTCGCTCCGTCGCAGCGCAAAGGCGAGACCGAGGCCCGTGACGACCGTGTTCCCGCCGCCCACGATCGCGATCGCGGGCAGCATCCCGACCGACGGGTCGCCGAGGTGCATCGACCCGCCCTTGCCTGCGCAGCAGCCGGTGCTCTTCCCGAACAGCTCGGCCATCGCGGCGCGCGGCGTCACACCTTTCGCGAGCGCGTGCCCGTGCGGTCGATGCGTCGACGTGATCCAGTCGGTCGGCTCGAGCACGTCGCAGATACCGACGGCCACGGCCTCCTGACCCTGGTACTGATGCAGCGTTCCCGGGATCTCGCCCTCGAGGAACAGGTAGTAGACCGTCTCCTCGAACCGGCGGATGAGCAGCATCTGCCGGTACAGCCCGGCGAGCGTCTCCGGGTCAGGCTGCGCGGCCAACGCAGCCATACTGCCGGATCAGGTTCCGTACCACCTCGACCATCGCGCTCTTCCCGGCCTCGAGCACGTCGGCGGGCGTGTGGGAGCCGATGACGGCGTGCACGTCCGGCTCGGCGGGCAGCATGGCAACGGCCCCGGTGAGCCCGTGCAGGAAGGCGCGACGGACGGCGGTGCCGACGTTGAACTTCGCCACGCCGGCGGCGATCGCCGGCGCGACGGCGTCGGCCGGAAAGCCCGTCCCGCCGTGGACGGCGAGTGGAACGTCGACGCGCTCGTGCACGGCCTGCAACCGGTCGAGGTCGATCACCGCCGTTCCGTGCTCGAGCAGGTGGACGTTCCCGACGGAGACGGCGAGGCAGTCGACGCCTGTCGCTTCGACGAACGAGGCCGCCTCGTCGGGATCGGTGAGGCCGGCGGCGGAGTGGTCGATCGTGCCGCTTGTCGCGTAGGGCAGGTTGCCGAGCTCGGCCTCGACGGCTGCTCCGCGGGCGTGCGCTGCGGCCGCGAGCTGCCGGACCGCGGCAACGGCTTCCGCGTAGCCCATCTCCCCGGTGTGCATCATCACCGCGTTGAACCCGGCGTCGAGCCCGCGTAACGACTGTTCGAGCGTGTGGGTCTCGTTGAGGAGCAGGGCGACCGGCACGCGGGCCGAGCGGGCGGCCTCGCTGCCGATGGCGCCGAGGAGCTCGATGCCGCCCCGGTCGAACCAGGGCTGATGTCCGAGGAGGCAGCCGGCCCCGATGATCGCGGGCGCGCGCTCTGCCTCCGCTGCTTCGACGACAGCCTCGAACGACGAGGCATCCCACGCCTCGAAGTACCCGAGCGCATACCCGTTCGCTCTGGCCTGCGCGAGCAGAGTCGTCAGCGAGGCGAGAGCCACCGCGCGCCCCGCTCGAGGTAGGCATCCGCCTCGGCGCGTGTCGGAAGGCCGGCCGTACAGCCGAGCCTCGTGCAGGCTGAGGCGCCCATCATGCTCGCGAACTCGAGGCTGCGCGGAAGCTCCCAACCTTCGAGGAGGCCGCAGACGAGGCCGGCGGCGAAGGCGTCGCCTGCCCCCGAGGGCTCGACCACTTCGACACGGAGGGCGGGCAACTCGATCACTCCGTCGGCGCTCCCGGCCACGACTCCCTGGTCGCCCATCGTGACGATCACGGTGCCGGCGCCGAGCTCGCGCAGCCGTTCGACCTGTCTGTGCGGGTCGCGCTCTCCGGTCAGCGCTGCCGCCTCGTCGTCGTTCGGCACGAAGTAGTCGACCTCAGGGAGGACGCTTGCGACGTCGACGGGTGACAGCGTGCGGCCCGCCGGAGCGACGACGTCCAGCACGACCTGCGTTCCCGACCGGCGGGCCGCTCGAAGCCGGCCGGCGAGCTCGTCCTGCCGCAGTGCCGGGAGCACGAGGAAGCCGCCGACGTAGAGGACGTCCGGCGGTGTGGCGACCGAGGATTCGATGTCGGCGGCGCAGAGCGCCGCGTTCGCGCCGAACGTATGGATGTAGCGGCGGTCCTCTCCGCTCACCGGGACGATCACCGTCTTCGAGGTGCCGAGGTTGGCGGTGCGGGTGATCCCGGACGCGTCGACCCCGGCTGCGGCCAACTCGTTCTCGACGAAGTGGCCGAAGAGATCGTCTCCGACTCTCGCCACGACGGTGGGTCGCACACCGAGCCGTGCAAGCGCAATGCCGGCGTTGGCAGCGCAGCCGCCGGGCTCGACGACGAAGTCCTCCGTCACGACGAGCTCTCCCGCCTCGGGGAGGCGCAGCAGAGGCGGCACGAAGACATCCGCGACGACGACGCCGGCGCAGACGACGCGCGCGCCGTCGCTACCGGCCGGGCGAGTCACCCGGGCGCTCGCTCGCGAGCTCGAGCAGCGCGTCGACGAGCTCGCCGGCCGCGGAGAAGAACGGCGCATGGTCGGCGTCCAGCTCGAATACCTTCCGGCAGGGGTGCTCGGCGATCATGCGGCGCTGCAGCCCGGGTGGGATCGACTGGTCGCGCGCGGTGAAGACGTAGGAGCGCGGGATCGTCGCGAGCACCGCGTCGTCCACGGCAACCGGCGTTGCGAATGGAGCGACCGCCTGTGGGCGCCGCTTCTCGAGTGCCCACGCGGTCGATTCCGCGTCGCACAGGTTGTAGATCGCGTTAGCGGCGGCGGCATCCGACAGCGTCGCGACGGGCGGCTCTCCTTCGACGACAATGTTCGCCTGGATCTGGTCACCGTGCCCCTCCGGCAGCCGCGTCAGGTCGAGCAGGCTCTGGCCGTCGGCCGGCATGAAGGCGCACACGAAGGCGAGCTGCCGAACTCGATCGGGGCGGTCCGACGCCGCCTGGGTCACCACGACGCCGCCCATGCTGTGCCCGACGAGCAGCGCCGGCTCGGACTTGGCAGCGAGCACGTCGGAGACCCGCGCCGCACAGGTCTCGAGCGTCACCCCGTCCGGAGGCGTCGGATCGTCCCCGCCGCCCGGAAGGTCGATGGCCTCGACGGTGTGCCCCGCCTGCTCGAGCGGCGGGATGACGCGCGACCAGCACCAGGCTCCGCCGAACGCGCCGTGGACGAGGACGATCCGTGTCACGTGCAGATCGTAAGCACCGGCGTTGGGGCCCAGCGCGGTGTAGCGTCGCTCTGGTGAGCTCGGTGTCGGAGGAAGTGCGCGAGGGCACGGTTCCGTTCGATCTCGGCGGTGAGGTCGCCGAGACGTGGTTCCGCGTCACGGGCGATCTGCGTCCCAACGACCCTGACGGTCAGGTGCCGCTGGTCGTGCTCCACGGCGGCCCGGGGGCGACACACGACTATCTGTTGTCGATGGTCGACCTGGCGCGCGACGGCCGGGCCGTCGTCCACTACGACCAGCTGGGCAATGGGCGCAGCACGCACTTCCCCGATCGCGGCGCAGAGTTCTGGACGGTCGAGCTGTTCGTGCGGGAGCTCCACAATCTCGTCGACGCACTGGGGCTCCGCGGCGGTCATCACGTTCTCGGCCAGTCCTGGGGAGGCTTTCTCGCCCAGGAGTACGCGCTCACGCAGCCGTCCGGGCTCAGGTCCCTCGTGCTCGCCGACACTGCCGCGTCGTTCCCGGACTTCGTGGCCGAGGCCAACCGGCTCCGGGCCGATCTCCCGCCCGACGTCGAGGCGACGTTGCGGCGCCACGAGGAGGCGGGGACGACCGATGACCCGGCGTATGCCGAGGCGTGCCAGGTCTTCTATGCGCGTCATCTCTGCCGCCTCGACCCTTGGCCCGCGGAGGTGCTGGAGTCGTTCGCGTGGATCGAGCGCGACCCGACCGTCTACCACACGATGAACGGACCGAGCGAGTTCCACGTCATCGGTTCGATCAAGGAGTGGCAGTCGAAGGATCGCCTCGCCTCGATCGACGTGCCGACGCTCCTGGTCTCGGGCCGCTTCGACGAGGCCACGCCGGCGCTGCAGGAGGTGCTCCGCAGCGGGATCGAGGGTTCGGAGTGGGTCGTGTTCGACGAGTCGTCCCACACGCCGCACCTCGAGGAGCGCGAGCGCTACATGCGGGTCGTCGGCGACTGGCTGGACCGCCACGACCGATGACCGTTGATCACGGCTGGCCGACGATCGCGACCACGCGCGCGGGCGCAGCGCCGGCGCCGACCAGCCGCAGGGGGAAGCATGCGACGGTGAAGCCGGTCGCCGGGAGCTCGGCGAGGTTCGCGAGGCGCTCGATCTGGCAGTAGGCGAGGTCGGCCTGATGGGCGGCCCAGAACACGCCCGGTCGTCCGCTCGCGAGTGCGTCTCTCGCCTGGATCCAGAGCGGCCGGTCCCACCCCCAGGCATCGATCCCCATCACCCGGACGCCGTGCTCGTAGAGCCGGCGCGTCGCGCCGGCGGTGACTCCCGGCCCTCGTGCCATGTAGTCGGGCTCGTCGACGAACGCATCGCGTCCGGTGCGGATCAGGACGATGTCGAGCTCGCGCAGCCGGTGCCCGGCGACATCGAGCGCCGCCTCGATGTCGGCGACGTCGATCGCCTCGCCATCGTCGCGGTCGTGAAAGTCGAGCACTACTCCGGGCGCGAAGAACCACGAGAGCGGCAGCTGGTCGATCGTCTGCGCCGGCTCGCCGCGAATCGTCGAGTTGTAGTGGTACGGAGCGTCGACGTGGGTCGAGTTGTGCGTGCCGAAGCGAGTGAGCGTCTCGACCGCCCAGCCCTCGCCGTCGCGGAGGAGCTCAGGCCCGACGCCGAAGAGCTCGCCGATCGCGCGCGCGCCCGCGGCGTGATCGGCGAACTCGATCTCGGTGCGCAATGGATCAGGCGTCTGCGCCGGACTGGCGACGATCGGGACGGACAGATCGATGATCTCGATGCTCGGCTACCCGATACGGATCAGCTTCTTGTTCACGAACTCGTCCGCACCGAAGCGTCCCAGCTCGCGCCCGAAGCCTGAGCGCTTCGTTCCTCCGAACGGCAACTCGGCTCCGTCGGCGCCGACGATGTTCACGTAGACCATCCCGGCGTCGATCGTGTCCGCCACGCGCCGCGCCTGCTCCTCGTCGTCCGTCATGACGTAGGAGCCGAGGCCGAACGGTGTGTCGTTGGCCAGCTTCACGGCCTCTTCCTCGGAGGAGACGCGGTACACCTGCGCAACCGGCCCGAAGAACTCTTCGCGGTAGGCGTCGTTGTCGGGAGTGACGTTCGTGAGGATCGTCGGCTCGAAGAAGTTGCCTTCGCGGTTTCCGCCGGCGAGGAGCTTCGCACCCTGGTCGATCGCTCGCTTGACCTGGTCCTCGAGCCTGTCCGCCGCGACGGTGGAGGACAGCGGGCCGATTCCGCTGTCCGACGAGGTGGGATCACCCGGCTTGACCGCAGTGAACTCCTTCGTGAACTTCTCGAGGAACGGCTCGTACAGGTCGTCCATGACGATGAAGCGCTTCGCCGCGTTGCACGATTGGCCGGTGTTGTCGAGCCGCGCGGCGACCGCGTCCTCGACGACCTTGTCGAGGTTGTCGGTCCCGAGCACGATGAACGGATCCGAGCCGCCGAGCTCGAGTACCACCTTCTTCAGGTTCCGCCCTGCGATCTCGGCGACCGCGGCGCCGGCGCGCTCGGAGCCCGTCACGGACACGCCGCGCACGCGCGGATCGGCGATCACCCACTCGATCTGGGCGTTGGACGCGAAGATGTTCTCGTAGGCGCCGGCCGGGAAGCCCGCCTCGTCGAAGATCTCCTGCATTGCTTCGGCCGACTCCGGGCACTGGGGCGCGGGCTTGAGCAGGACCGTGTTCCCGATCACGAGGTTCGGACCGGCGAAGCGGGCAACCTGGTAGTAGGGGAAGTTCCACGGCATGATCCCGAGGAGGACTCCGAGCGAGCTCTTTCGCACGACCGCCGAACCGTCGCCCGCCAGCAGCTTGATCGGCTCGTCCGCCAGCAGCTCCTCGGCGTTGTCGGCGTAGAAGCCGTAGATGTCGCCGACGAAGTCGACCTCGCCGAGCGCCTGCGCGACCGGCTTTCCCATCTCCCGGACGATGATCTCGGCCAGCTCCTGCCGCCTCTCGAGGTGGAGCTCTCCTACCCGGCGGATCAACGCGGCGCGATCGGCGACGCTCGAGGCGGCGCCCCAGGAGTCGTGCGCCTCGGCGGCTCGCGCTATGGCGGCGCGGAGATCGTCGTCGGTGATCGTCTCGTACTCCCTGACCATCTCGCCCGTTGCCGGGTTGACAACCGCATACGCGCTCATCGGGACTCCTCTGCTCTCGCTCTTTCGGCTATTCGCTTCGCGGCCAAAGGATAACGGGGTGGTTCGTGGCCGATGAGCTCGCCGGCCCACGACGCCGGCGAGCTTCTTTGTGCGTCTCGGGAGCCGCACGCGGAGCGCATTGGGCCTGATCAGGAACTCGAGGGGCGGCGTCAGCTCGACCGCTTCGCGTCGATGCCGGCGTGCAGCGCCGCCGGCGCGGTTACCTCCAGCCGTGCTGCAGTCCAGGCTCGTCCCGGGCCGCGGCAGGAGCGTGGGGTGCGATTGCGCGGCCGGCGGGTCGTGTCCGGGCACGAGGACGTCGACGAGCGTCGCCACCGCCGAGGTGGCGCGAGCATCTGCCCCCGGTGCGAGTTGCTTCAGGTGCTGCTTCAGGGTTTTGTCGCCGTGCTGCCCTCGATGATGCGACTGGCCGTCCCCCCGGAGGTGACCGGGACGCGACGCGGCTTCGCCTGCTCGGCGACCGGGATCGTGATGGTGAGGACCCCTCGGTCGTAGTCTGCTTCGAGTCTCTCGCTCTCGAGGCTTTCGGCAAGCATGAGCTGCCGGGTGAAGGTCCCTTGGGGGCGCTCGCTGACCAGGATCTCGTCGGCCTGGTAGTGCTCGACGTGTCGTTCGGCTTTGATCGTGAGGACGTGCTGTTCGACCGTGAGCTCGATCGCGTCCGGGTCGACGCCGGGCAGGTCGAGGTGAATGTGGAACTGGTCGCCGCGCCGGTAGACGTCGATCGGGACGGAGCGCGGGGCGCCGCGGAGCTGTCCGGCGATCTGTTCGCTCAGGCGGTCGAAGTCACGGAACGGGTCGAAGCGCATCACGGACATCGGGAATCCTTCCGGTCGGGACGGGCGAGCAGGTGGACGTGCCGATCGTTCGGTCGTTCAGGACTTCGAGTACGCCTCGGCCGCGGCCGTTCAAGGCCCGGGTCCGTTCGAGTGGCGCAGCTTGGCGAGGCCGCGTTCCTCGATCTGACGGACACGCTCGGCGCTGACGCCGAGGCGCTGGGCGATGTCGACGAGCTTTTCGGCCTCTCCTTCGAACCCGAAGCGGGCACGGATGACGTCGCGCTCGCGGTCGGTGAGGCGCGAGAGGAGGGCGAACAGCTGTTGGCCGGCGACGTTGTCGATCACCTCCTCGTAGACGGCGGCGGAGAGCGGGTCGGCGAGGAGGTCGCCGAGCGAGCCGAGCTCGCCGTCACTCCCGTCGATCGTCTCGTCGAGGCTCCGAACACGGGCATCCGCCGAGGCGAGCGAGGCCGCCTGGTCGGGGTCGATCTTGGTTCGTTCTGCAAGCTCACCAAGCCCTGCCGAGCGGTGCTCGGCCTGATAGATGCGCTGGTGCTCGGTCTTCAGTCGGGAGAGTTGCTGAAGGGCTTTCGGGGGCAGGCGGAACGGGCGGATGAAGTCGCTGCGCGCATCCTGGAGCGATCGCCGGATCCACCAGGTCGCGTAAGCGGGGAACGGCACACCGCGCGCGGGGTCATAGCGGTCGAGCGCACGCAGGAGCCCGACGACGCCTTCCTGGAGGAGATCGGTGTGGTCGAGCCCCTCGGTCGGGAAGCGCCGGGCGTAGGAGCCGACGAGCGGGAGCAACTTCTCGATCACCCGTTCGCGGGCGGCCTCGTCGCCGGCGCGCGCGCGTTCGATGAGGGCGTCTGTCTCCTCGTCGTCGACGGTTGCGTTCGCGTCTCCCCATGCGACGGCTTCGCGCACGTCCGCGGCGCGGTCGCGCTCCAACGCGCTCTCGAGTTTCGTCCGCTCCGACTCCACTGTTCGATCTTGCCCGGTATGGGGCCGGGTCGTTTTCGCCCGGCCCCAACCGTCGAATGACGCTTACGTCCCGATCGATTTGGCGCTGGTCGAGATCGAGATCTTCTTTGGCTTGGCGGCGGCCGCCTTCGGCACCTTCATCGTGAGCACGCCGTGTGCGTACTCGGCGGTGATCAGGTCCCTCTCGACGCCCTTGGGGATCGTCAGGCTGCGAACGAACGAGCCGAACGGACGCTCGAGCTGCTGTGGCCGGCCGGGCTCCGTCGCTGGGACACGGGTGCCCGACACGGTGAGCGTCTGGTCGCGAACCTCGATCGACACGTCCTCGGGCTTCACGCCGGGAAGGTCGAACAGCAGCCAGTACTCCTCTTCGGTCTCGCGGATGTCGAGCGCCGGAGTGAACCCGGTCACGCGCTTCCCGTTCCCGCCCGTTCGCCGGAGTTCGTCGACGAGGCGGAACGGCGTGGCAAGGAAGGGATCGCGAACCACGAGATTCGTCATCTGTCACTCACCTCCATGTCGAGTCGTGGGTCGACGAGTCGGTCGCACAACCGCTGCTGTACGTCTCGGCCGGCGACGTTCAAGATCGTTCGAAGGGGGTTGAACGCCGCGCGGAGCGGCGTACAGGGATGAGGGAGAACAGCAGTGCTCGCCGCCAGCGAGCAGCGATTGGGCGCCATCGAGAGCCGGGGAGCGTGTGCTCCCCGGCTCCGTGGGCCGTCAGGTCGGTTCGCCCTTGAACGGGCCGACGACGTCGCGTGTGATCCAACCTCCGTAGAAGCCGCTCTGCTGCGGCTCGACGACCTCGCCGTCAACCGTGCACTCGTCCATCGGCCCCGGGTAGAACGCGACTTCGTCACGGAGAGCCTCGAACCCCGGAGCGGGGTCGTGGTACGTCCATGCTCCGCGTTCGACTCGCCGGTCGCCGCCGGTCACGTCGTAGTAGGAGGCGCTGCCTTTCCACTCGCACACGGTGCCGGGACCCCGCGCGGGCTCGAGGGAACCGGGCGCGACATCGGACAGCGGCACGTAGTAGACGGGCGGGTGACTCGTCTCGAGCACGCGATGGGCCGACGTACTGTCCGCGACGACCTGGCCGCCGAGCACGATGCGGACACGCTTCCGGGACGGCTCGACTCGTGGTGGACGTGGATAGTCCCAGACCGACTCGGGCATCAGGCGGCCTCGCGTGCGAGCCCGGCCAGCATCCCCCGGAAGACGAGGCCGTGCAGCGGGAGCAGCGCGTACCAGTAGAGGAGACCGACGAGTCCGGAGGGATCGAAGATCGCCGTCTGTCGAATCTGCGAGCTTCGTCCGTCTCCGTCGACCTCGAACTGCAGCCAGGCGCGTCCGGGGACGCGCATCTCGGCGCGTAGGCGCAGCAACCGGTCCGGCTCATAGGCCTCGACGCGCCAGAAGTCGAGCACGGAGCCGACGGCCGGCGTCTCCGGGTCGCGGCGGCCCCGGCGGAGCCCGACGCCCCCGGCGATGAGATCGACGAAACCCCGCAGGCGCCAGAGCTCGTCGCCGTAATACCAGCCGGTCGCACCTCCGATGCGGCGGATCGGACGGAACGCCTGCGCAGGCGGCACCGGCACCACGCGGGCGCGCGAGTCGACCAGGCGCGTTCCCGCCGGCCCTTCCGAAGGCCGCGGAGTCCGGGCGCCCGAGCTCAGCGCATCCGACCAGCGCGTCTCGGCGAACTCGCGGTCCTCGTTCCGGAGCGCCCGCGCGATCGCTTCCCGGTAGCCGAGTGGACGGATCGGGAACCGCTCGTGCGCGCTCGTGTCGAGGACGACGGTCTCGTTCGGCAGGCTCTCCACGAGCTTGCGGCCGACGCGCGCGTAGACGGGTGTGACGAGCCCGAGCCAGAGACTCGAGAGGCGTGGTGTGAGCATCGGCACCGGAACGAGCAGCCTGCGCAGTCCGCGTTGCCGCGCGTATTCGCGCATCAGCTCGCCGTAGGTCGCGACCTCCGCACCCCCGATCTCGAACACCTCGCTACCGTGGACGTCCAGATCGAGGGCGGCGACGAGGTAGGCGACCACGTCCTCGATCGCGATCGGCTGTGCTCGCGTCCACACCCAGCGGGGAGTGACCATCAGCGGCAGCCGCTCGGTCAGCGCGCGGACGAGCTCGAACGAGAGGCTGCCGGAGCCGATCACGATCGAGGCGCGAAACTCGATCGTCTCGACGCCGGTCGACGCCAGGATGCGACCAACCTCCTGCCTGGTTGCTAGATGAGGTGAGAGATCGGG
>Ga0335081_10007764_pt1 | contig 17171 bp, 14 predicted proteins | sample Lox_Sample_35_FD_206713 | JGI IMG/M metagenome (GOLD analysis project Ga0335081, IMG submission 206713) | Soil microbial communities from Loxahatchee National Wildlife Refuge, Florida, United States - Lox_Sample_3.5 | ecosystem: Environmental > Terrestrial > Soil > Wetlands | place: USA... | reverse complement strand
TCCGATGGCGTCAATTGCCGGTTTCGCGAGCTTTTGAAAACGGTCGTGAAGATAATGAACATACCGGTGGGCCTTCGCCGCCTCCGGATGTTGAAGCATCCTTCCGTCCTCGCAGCGGTCAAAAACTCGGAATATCAGCTCGTAATGTTTGCTGAGCATCAAGAAGGCGAATTCGATCGCGCCGACGTTGAGGCCAAACGAAAAATCTCGGCCGCCGCCAGGCAGCGGCCTTTCCTCCCATGAATAGCGCCGGAAGCATTCCGGCGTGAAGTGCACGGCAAGGTCGGACAGCGAGCCGATCTCCGCCTGCAGCTCCTCGTATAGCGGTTCGCTCTTTACGCCGGCGCTATGGCGCGAGCTCTCCTGCCTGCCGCGTCCCGACTCGTCGGGACGCTTATCGGGCGTGTACAGTGCCAGTGTCGGCGCCGAAAAGTCTCGGCATGAGTGCCGAGACGGCAGACACGAGTGTCCGCGCCCCACTCCTACAGCCCTGGAATCCTCAGCCTCATGGTTCGCACCTGCCGCTCGCTGACCACGATCTCCGTGGCCGCCGCATCCGACATCACCAGCAGAAATCCGCTCTTGAAATACGGCTTGATCTCTTTGATCCGCGTAAGATTCACCAACACCTCGCGGCGGGCGCGGAAAAACAGCTCTTCCGGCAGGCTGGCTTCGAGTTCTCCGAGCTGGTAATTCACCCAGAAGGTTTCCGCACCGGTGTGCGCCTTCACCAGCCCGTCTTCCACCTGGAACCAGAGGATCTGCTCCGGAGGCATCAGGACCACGCGATCGCGCTTGCGGCACACGACCTGCCGCAGAACTTTGGGCGATTCCCGCATCGCCCTCAGCACATGCTCGCGTTCCCGCTCCCGCCCGCCCGAGACGGCGCTGAGCTTGCTCGCGCGCTCCACGGCTTGTGCCAGGCGCTCCGGCTCGACGGGCTTGAGCAGATAGGCGAGGGCATTGGCCTCGAATGCCGCCAGGGCGTGCTGATCGTACCCGGTCGCGAAGATCACCAGCGGCAGAGTCACGTTTGGCGGAAGCGCCTGCAGAACTTCGAAGCCGGTCAATCCGGGAAGTTCGATGTCGAGGAAGAGCAGGTCGGGCTGCAGTTCCTCGATCTTCTGTACGGCCTCGAGCCCATCGCGCGCCTCGCCCACCACATCGATCTCGGCGTGTGCCGTGAGAAGCCGCCGCAGACGAATCCGCGCAGGCTCCTCGTCGTCAACGATGATGGTTCTCATGCCGCGTCCACCGAACCGCCGCGCGGAATCAGCACGGTTACCCGGCTGCCGCCGCCTTCGCGCGGCTCCAGACTGACGCTGGCCCGATCGTGGTACAGCGTCCGAAGGCGCTCGGCAACATTGGCCAGTCCCAGCCCGGGCGATTTCGGGCGCCAGGCTGATACCGCCACATTACGCCCGTTAGCCTGAGCAGAAGACGCGCCCGGCCCCATTCCGTCGTCCTCCACCCGCAGACGGACCTGCTCCCCTTCGGCCTGGGCCGAAATCCAAAGGTGGCCTGGTCCAGGCTTTGGCCCCAAGCCGTGCTTGAGCGCATTTTCCACCAGGGGCTGCAGAATCAACGACGGCATGTGTTCGTGCGCAACCGCCGACGCCACGTCGATATCCACCTGCAGGCGGTCGCCGAACCGTGCTTCTTCGATGTAGAGGTACGTCCGCAGGAACTCGACCTCGTCCCGAATGGAGATCAGGGGCCGCGCCGCGTGGGCCAGCACGTGCCGGAAGACGCTGGCCAGCCGCAGCGTCATCGCTTCGGCGCGCGACGGGTCGCGCACGATCAGGTCCGCCACCGTATTCAGCGAGTTGAACAGGAAGTGCGGGTTGATCTGCGCCCGGAGGGCGCGCAGCTCGGCCTCCGTTACCTGCTGCTGGAGAACCGATTCGCGGCTCTCCCGTTCGACGATCTCCTCCTCGCGGCGAAGCGCATCCAGCCGATTCCCGCAGAGCGCCGCCGCGGCGCGCAGATGCTCCAGATCGTGGGTCACCAGCCCGGGCCGCGCGGCTCCGGGCGATACCAGCAGCACATGCGACACATGGCCAGCCGAAGAGATGGGAATTAGCAGCTCGACGTTGGGAATCGGCAAAAGAGGCCGCAGCGGATCGCCGTAATCGATCTCCACCACTTCGCCTTCCAGAATGGCAGGGGGCCATGCGGCACCGGCCAGCCTCTCGCGCGCGAGCAGGCACGCGCCGCTCAATTGCAGGGGAACCCGGGCAGCATCCTCCATCGCCGCCGCAATCTCCGATTCGGCGGTGAGTTCCGCCAGCTTGCTCGCGAACTGCCGGCGCACCGCGCGGTAATCCTGGGCGCGGAACAGCCAGCGATTGACCAGCGAGCTCAGGCGCTCGTCCACGAAGGTAAACGAAAGCAGCAGAGCGTTGCCGACCACGATCACCAGAAACACGTGCAAGGCACCCGGCGAGCGCGCGTTCATGGCTACATGCAGCAGAAACGACGATTGCGCCGTAAAGGCCAGGACCGCGGCCCACACGCCGGCCAGAAGGATGCGGACGCCGTAGCGAATGAATACGTCGGCCAGGCGGAACCGCGCAAACAGGAAGAAAGAACAGAGGACCACCAACAGTACGAGGTGGCCGGCGAGTCCGGCAAGCGCCTCACCGGTTTCCTTCCGTAGGTGCGAGTGCTGCGCGATGGTCATGGCGAGGGTGGCAATCGAGACGGCATAGACGATCGCGAGCGACGGGATATACAAAGCCCGAGGTGTAGAATCGCGGCGCAGCGAAGCGGCGGCTCCCGCAATCAGGAGAAGAGTGGCGGTATAGGCCGTGTAGGAATGAAACGAGCGGAAGGGGAGCCACCAGGCGCCAAGGAATGGACGGGACCACACCAGCGCGGCTACGGCCGCCGCGAACAAATAGGCTGCCATGCGGACCATCCGCGCCGCACTTTTCTGCTTCGCACCGACCGCGAACGGCTGCCAAAGCGCGAGCACCGGGATGAGAAACGCGCCCGCCCCGGTGAACTGGGCAGCTTGGGCCGACAGCGCCAGACGGCCCTCGTCCGGCATGCCGGAAGCCAGCACCGCCGCATGCACTAAGCCTCCCGCCGTCCAGAGCAGCGCACATACCGCAAAGACGATATTCGCCGCCGAGGTACCGGGCAGCTTCGCCGCGCGAAGGGTCAGAACCAGCAGCAGGGCGGCAATCAGCAGCCCGGTGGTGAAGCCGATCAGGTCGCCGGCAAAGTAGGGCCCCAGTGTGATGGTGACTACGTGCAATGCATAGACCAGGATAGCGACGCCAAAAGCCTCCGGTCCACCCGCGGCCTGTGGGCGCGGAAGCCGGGATGCTCAACGCGGATCAGAAGGAACAGGCGAGGGCGCCAGCGGCACTCCTGCCAGGCCCTCCGGCCCGCACTATTTCAGACTCTGGCGTAGTGCGGCCGCAGTGGCGGCATCGGTCGAGGCGAGTTGATCGAGTTCCCTGGCGGCATCGTCCAGGTCGCCCGCTTTTGCGTAGAGTGCGGCCAGCAGGGCGTGGTTGGACGGGTGGTCGCGCCGGGCGGCCTGGATCTGGTCGGCGGTCTCCTGTGCGACCACCGCAAAACGCGCCTCGGGCGCGGGGGGCGTGGGGGCGTGCACGGTCTTCCCGCCGACGGTGGCGGTCACCTGCCAGTTGTAGATGCCGCCGCGCGCCAAAGGCTGTTCGGGCTGCCACTGAGTGGCGGTCACGGATGGGCTCTCCATCACCTTGTCGAAGTTCTCGTCGAAGATGGCCACCACGAAACCGCTCGCGCCGGGGACGTTTTTCCACTCGAAGAGGGGGCGATCCGAAACGACCGCGGTACCAATCGGCCGCTCGAGTTCGAAGCCGCCGGTCTCGGGACTGGTGCCCAGCAGAACTCCGCGTTTGGAAGCCAGGCGGTCGAGGATGGGGGAGCGTTCGAGTTTGTGGCTGTCGAGGGCGAGTTGCAAAGCTTCCTTCTGGTCACTGGTTAGGGGCGGCTCTGCCGGGGGCGCGGGTTGGGAATGGAGGGCGACGCCCGCGGGTGGCGCGGGCGCCAGCCGCACGTACCAAAGCGTGAGTGCGGCGGCCAGGAGGACCGCCGCCGCGACGGCCAGCCGCCAGGGAATGCGCCGGACCGGTATCTGGATGGGCCCGCGCGGGGCGCTGTTCAATTCCGAGCGAAACGAGATGAGGTCATCCACCTCCGCCCGGCACATGTCGCATTCCTCGAGGTGTTGCGCCGTTTCGGGAGGGAAAGAACCGGCAGCGCAAGCGGCGATCTGGTCGTAGTCCAGGTGGCCGGCGAAATCCGCTTTCAATTGCCGTAGTTGGGTCGCGGCACGCTGCTCCTGGTACAGGCGGTCTCGGCAGGCCTCGCAATGGGCGATATGGTCGTCCACGTCGAGCAGTTCCAGCGGAGCCAGCGTCCGGCTGCGATATTGAGCAAATTGCTCTTCGGTCAAGTGTGCAGACTCGGTCATCGCCTTATCCAACCCAGTCGCCGGCAGTGGTCGGGCTGTATCGACACGCGTTCCGTCTCCCCTTCCGGCTCCTGTTTCTATCTTCGTTGCTTAGATCGAAGGCAGTTCTCACGCGTTATTACCACTCAGACCAAATGACATTTACCGCCCATGCGGCGAGTCAGGCGTTCCCGTGCGGATTTTCGCAAATTGATGACCTGCTGCCGGGTGATGCCGAGCCGGGCGGCGATGGCGAGGTCGTCGAGGGGCAACTGGTTCCAGAGCCCGGCGAATTCCTCCGCCGGAAAGCCCAGCACATCGGCCACCTCGCGGGTGGTAGCCACTCCCGTAAGCGGCAGCAGCGCCACGGCCGACGATTCGGCTCCGCAGCGCAAATTCAGAAGCAGGGCGGCCCGCTGGCCTTGGGGAAGGTCGCGAATCTGCGCCCACAACTCGGCCATCCACTGTTTCAGCTCCAGGCGGGTGGCCGGGTCGGTGCCGGAGGCTTCGAGCTCACGCGCGGCTTTTTCGGGAGCGGCAGGCGGATCGTCCACGCCCCAGATCTGACCCACGATGCTGACCAGTTCGTCGAATTCCACGGGGCCGCCGAAGCGCTCGAAGATCCGCGCCAGCAGATCGCCGGGAGGAAGGCCGGCACGGCCATGGGGTAAGTCGGCGAGCTTTTCCCGCCAGCGGTTGACGACATCTTCCGAAGGGGCCGGGCGGCGCCCGGACTGCCAGCCTCGCAAGCCGCAGAGCCACGCGCCCGCGGAACTCTCCCAGATGGCAAATCGCTGCTCGGTATTGAGCAGATACCGCAAGCGCGTTTTCAGGCGGTGCCGGTTGGGGTACTTGCGCCGAAGGTACTCGTTGCAGGCATGGTAGGCGGCCACGGCGGTGTATCCGGAAAACGCACCAATCGATTCCGCGCCGCCCCCTTCCTTCATGGCGCGGAGTCTCCCGAGGAGTTCCACCAGGACCTCGGAGGCGACATCGTCGATATCCTGCGCCTCACGGGCGCCCTGGAAGGCCAACTTATAGCGGACGATTCGCTGGATCCCGGGTTGCGCATGCCGCACCACGAGCATCTCGAGAAGGGCCTCCGACGCTTTGGGGTCGGGGCACTCCGCGTATTCGCGCAACAAAACGTCGGCCGAAGTGGTTTCCATCGCAGGGGCTTCGACCATCTTACCGGAGCGGCAAGGCGGGGGGCCAATGGCCGGGGGGATGACGGGTCCAGCCGGGAATCGGGGGCCGGGAGCGTTTCAGCCGGCCAGGTTCCCAGCACCGGGACGGGAGTACCGTACTGACTCGGAGTGACTTGATCCTTGACTAATTACAACGTATTGCCGTACAGTGATGCGGAAGAGGGGTGTGCCATGCGCAGGCCGTCGGTTCTTCTGGGTTTGCTTCTGATCGGAACAATTGCCTGGGCTTGTGGAGACAAGCTTATGCTGGTGATGGGTTCGCGAATGGGGCTGATTAAGCCGCTCCACCCTGCCGCGATCCTCGCCTATCCGGGCCAGGGATCGGGCGCCGCGGTGATCCGCAGCTTTCAGACGCAGGCCGCATTCAAAAAGGCCGGTCATCGAGTGCAACTGGTGGAGAACCCGGCTGCTCTCGATCAGGCGCTGAAAGCCGGCAAGTACGATGTGGTGGTGGCCGACGTGACCAACGCGAACGAAGTGAGCCAGGAAGTTTCGTCGGCGCCGTCGAAGCCGGTGCTGCTGCCGGTGGCTTATAAGGCTTCTAAAGATGAGCAGTCCGCCGCCCAGAAGAAGTACCATTGCCTCCTCAAAGCGCCCGGCGATACCGATAATTACCTGGCCGCCATCGACCAGGCCATGGACCTGAAGCTCAAAGCGGGAGCCCGGTAGCTCGGAGAAGCGTGATGCGCATTCTGGGAACTGTACCCGTTCTACTGATGGTGTCGGTGTGCTTGCCCGGGCAGGCGTGGCTGCAGCCCAAGGGCGATGGCGCGGTGACGGTGTTCTACCAGAACGACATAGAGCGCCTGCATGCGTTTGGGGACGGCCGGACCCAGGATCGCGGCCACACCTACCTGAACGGAGCATATTTCTCCACGGACTACTCTCTTACCGACAGGTTAGCCGTGACATTCAGCCTGCCCTTCATTGAAGGCAAGTATGTCGGATCGAGTCCCCACCTGCAGGTAAGGGGACAGCCGAGTACTGAGGTGGCGCTGGACGACGGAAGCTATCACGGCGGCGTCCAGGATTACCGCTTCAACGTGCGGTATGCGGCAACTCGCGGCGCGCTCAAAATCGCGCCATTCTTTCAGGCCGAGATACCGGCCAACGCTTATCCGACCTTGGGCCACGCCGCCGTAGGTGTGGACGAGAAGGAGTATCGCGCGGGCGTGTACGTGGGACGCCGCCTGAATCCGATCCTGCCCAGGGCGTTCCTGCAGGGCCAATATGCCTTCGGAATGTCGCCGTTAGTTGCCGCTGGTGTAGCTCCCAAGCGCAGTTACGGGGAACTGCAGCTCGGCTATCTGCTGAACCGGCGCATCTCGTTTCAAGGATCTTCGGTGCTGATCTACACGCACAACGGACTCAATTTCGATTACAACCTCTTCCCTGGGAATCTGACGGTGGAGCAGTATCTGAATCACGACCGCATCTCGCAGGCGAAACTGCTGGACGCCGCCGGCTCGGTAGCATACCAGGTGAACAAGTCCACGAGCGTTTTCCTCTCGGTGGGGCACTCGTTCTGGGGCACCAATACACACCTGCGTTACCTCGTAACGACCGTGGGTTTCTCGAAGGCCTTCACGACGAAGCTCTCGGCGGAAAAGACCTCGGTGCTGGCGGCTCTTCCCGAAGCGACCAAAGCGATGGTCTGCACCTGCGCCAAGTCCAAGTAACGCGCTTCGCGGGGCACATCCGCCACCCAAAAATAATTGTGAGGTTGTTACCGTTTCATCGCCCGACTGGCGCTATTCCATTTGGTGCCCGAACATGAACAGCCAGACTACCCGGTATCGCATCAGCATCCTGCTGTTGGCCCTGGCGGTCCCAAAGCAGCGCGTCAGCAGCCATCATCTTCGTTACTACCACGACACCGAAAGTCGGCACGGTCGGGTGATGTTCGCTGCAGGAGGCGAATCGAGCGATTGCCGGGCCTCTTCCGTTTTTCCGGTCGCCGCGTTGATATACGCAAGATCCGGGGAAACGCTCGGATCTACATCGGCCTGCTGGCTTTTGCGGATGGCTTCGATGCCTTTATCGATTGCCCCGTTGTAGAGATAAGCCCACCCTAGTTGGTATTGCGATGAAGTGTCATCGGGGTGGATGTCGAGAGCCTTCAGATACTGCGCGATGGCCTGGTCGTAGCGCCTCGCATTCGCGTAGGCGTTGCCCAGCATCCCGTTGGTGAGCATGGCGAGCGGGTCTGCTTCGAGAGCGAGCCTGGCCTGCGCAATGCCGAGATCCACGCGGCCGAGGTGGCGCGACATGTTGGCGTACATCATGTGGGAGGTCGGGAAACCCGGGTTGAGAGCAATGGCTTTCTTTACCTCGTCTTCGCAGGCTTTCCAATCCCATTCCTCGTAGCGCACCACGGCCATTGCCTGATGAGACTCGGCCAGTGTATCGTCGATGGCTAAGGCGTTGGTGGCAGCTTCCCGAGCTTTGGGGATGATCTCGGCCCAGGGTCTGGAGTCGGTAAACAGGAAGCCGCTCCAGCACTCGGCCAATCCCCAATAGGCTTGAGCATAGGAGGGGTCCAACTGGATGGCCTGTTCGAAATACCCGATGGCCTTCAGCAGCGACTCCTCCTTGTATTGGTCCCAATAGTAGCGACCGAGGAGGTAGGCGTCGAGAGCCGCCGGTACGACCTTGTGGACTCGCGAGAGCCGCCCTGCTTCTTCGGTGGTCACGCGGGCCTGAACTTCGCCGGCGATGGCGCGCGCGACTTCCCCTTGCAGCGCAAGCACGTCGGTCAACTCGCGCTCGTAGGACCGGGTCCACAATTCCTGGCCGGTGGCGCAATCGACCAATTGCGCATCGATCCGCACGCGGTTGCCGGAAGACTGTACGCTGCCGACGATCACGGCTTCTACGCCCAACTGCCTGGCGATCTCGGGAAGTGGCAGCTTTGTCCCTTTCAACTGCATGACAGAAACGCGGGAAATCACGCGCAGCGAGGCGATCTGGCCGAGGACAGTGATCAGCAGGTCGGTCATGCCGTCCGCAAAGTACTCCTGCTCGGCGTCGCCGGAGAGGTTCGCAAGCGGCAGCACGGCCAGCCTGGTGATGCGCGGCCCGCCGGAGAACGGCAGCCGGTTGCGCCACCTGGCGGGCAGCAACTTCCCAAGCGCCAGAAGCGCCCCAGCGGCCGCGGCGCTGCCGCCTGCCATCAATAGCCGGCGCCGTGGAACACCCGGTCGGGGCAGATCTTCACCTGCCACCTCCCGCCCTTGACGCGCGGCCCGCAGGTGGGGAATCAGATCGGTTGCCGAACGAAGGCGCCGCGCGGGATCTTTTTCCAGGCAGCGCCGGACCAGGCGGTTGGCAACGGGATCGGGCAGGTCGGGCGGTTCGGTATTGAGAATCGCGATGAGGGTGTCGATGGCCGAGCTGCCCTGAAAGGCGCGCCTGCCGGAAAGCATCTCGTGCAGGAGCGTGCCGAAGGAAAAGACATCGGAGCGCTGATCGACCGGCTGGCCGCGCACCTGCTCGGGCGACATATAGCCCACGGTTCCGAGCATCCGCCCCTGGTCGGAAGGCGCCGGCGCGTCGCCGGTTTCGGGATGGGGCGCCGGTTCGATGGGCTTGGCCAGCCCGAAGTCCAGAATCCGGATCCCGCCCTCGCGCGTCACCCAGATGTTTTCGGGCTTCAAATCGCGGTGCACGGTTCCTTTCGGATGCGCGGCAGACAGACCTTCGGCAATCTGGATGGCGTAATCGAACGCCTCCCGCGGCGGCAGAGCCGCGCCGCCTAGCCGTGCGCGCAGGTTCTGGCCTTCCAGGTACTCCATGGCGATATAAGGACGGCCTTCCAACTCGCCAACATCGTAAATCGTGCAGATGTTGGGATGGCTCAGCGCGGAGGCGGTGCGGGCTTCGCGCTGGAAGCGCTCCACGGCGCCTTCGTCACTCAGGAATTCGCGGGCCAGGAACTTGAGGGCGACGTCGCGTTGCAGCCGCTCGTCCCACGCGCGGTAGACTTCTCCCATGCCGCCGGCGCCGAGCAGCGCGTCGATGCGATAGGGGCCCACCATACGGCCCGAGAGTAGGGCGGAGTGGCTGGCGGCAAGTGCCCGCGCCGCCGCTTCGAGCGCGGTGTTTCCAGGAAGTCGCCGGCACGATTCTCCTGTGCCAGCAGCGACTCGACCTCGCGGCGGAGTTCCTGGTCGTCGCCGCAGGCAGAGTCCAGGTGTGAGGCGCGTTCCGCGCCGGTGAGTCCGAGCGCGGCGATGACGATCTCGTCGACTTGGGTTCGTCGGTGCGGCGCGCGGGACATAGCGGACAGGTGCTCAGTATATCCGAGAACGAATTTGTTTGAGTCCGGAAAATCGCTCCATCGAGACTCTACCCGGCTTCTTCCCGAGCGCTCATCTCGCGGAGCAGCCAGAGCTTCGCCAGCTTCCAGTCGCGCAGGACCGTGTCCGGTGAGACGTTCAGCGACTGAGCGATCTCATCCGTGGAGAGGCCGCCAAAGAACTTCATCTCCACCACCTGGCACTTGCGCGGATCGTCGGCCGCCAGCGCCGTCAGGGCGTCGTCGAGAGCCAGCAGCGCGGCATCGTGTTGCGTGCCCAGATTCGCGACGTGGTCGAGCGAGAGGCGGACCGGGTTTCCTCCGCGTTTGCGGCGCTCGCGCGAGCGGGCGAAATCCACCAGCACGCGCCGCATCACCTGCGCCGAGATCGCGAAGAAGTGGATGCGGTTCTTCCAGTGCAGGTTGTGAAACTCGGCCAGGCGCAGATACGCTTCGTGCACCAGCGCGGTCGGCTGCAGCGTGTGGTCCGCCCGCTCTCGCGACATGTAGTGGCGCGCCAGGCGCCGCAGTTCGGCGTACACGATCGGCGACAACTGGTCGAAGGCTTCCTGATCTCCCCGGCTCCAGGCTTGCAGCAGTTCCGTGATTTCCTCGGAAGATTTCGAATCCGCATCTCGGGCCATGGCAGCAGTTCCCTCTACACGGCGAAAGAAATTCTCCGCAAGTTACGGTTTTCGAGAACGGCTGGCGCTATTCCCAGTAACGCGCCAAGGCGCTCCAAACGATTCCGATCACGAAAGGAAAAAGGCCATGACACCCAAGAGCAACGCTGACCAAAACGCACGGACTCATGCCGGTTCGACCCGGCGGGGATTTCTGGGGTACCTGGGGATGGCTCCGGGCTTGACCAGCCTCGCGGGAGCAAGTCTGCTCGGGGCGCTACACGTGAAGACGGCTCTCGCGGACCTTACTCCGGTGAACGATACGGAGCGCCGGCGCCGCGCCTTCGCGCTGCGGCGCGATGCCGCTCTCTTTCAGAGGGACCTCCCCGATACGCCCTCCCTGTCCAACGGCGATGAGGAGTTGTATCCCACGCGCATTGCCAGTTTCAGCAAGGGGCTGCCTCATAACAACCTCGGCGAAGTGGACCTGAATGCGTATGGCGCCTTCATCCAGGCGCTCAACAGCGGGCTCTGGAGCGACTTCGAGGCAATTCCGTTGGGCGGCACCGCCAAGTTGGCCAACCCGCAGGCAGCCTATTGCTACAGCCTGGAAGGAGCTGACGCGGCGGCGATCGCGATTCCGGCGGCGCCGGCTTTCAGCAGCGCGCAGATGGCCGGCGAAATTGCGGAGGATTACTGGTACGCCCTCACGCGCGACGTGCCCTTCAGCCAATACGGATCAGACCCCACGATCGCACAGGCTGCCGCCGACTTGAGCAAGTTCTCCGACTATCGCGGGCCAAAAGTCAGCGGCCAGGTGACGCCCGACGTCCTCTTTCGAGGCAGTACACCCGGCGATCTGGCTGGCCCGTACCTTTCGCAGTTTCTCCTCAAACCGACTCCGTATGGTGCGACAACGGTGCCGCAGCAATACAAGACCTCAGTTGCCGGCGACGATTATCTGACGAAGTATTCAGACTGGCTGGGAATTCAGAAGGGCGGCGGCGCCGGTACGAATAACTTCGACTCGACACCGCGGTACATCCGGAACAACCGCGACCTATCGATGTACCTGCTCTCGGACTTCAGCGGGCAGGCGAACATTCAGAGTGCGCTGCTGCTGCAAAGTTTCGGCAACGCGGCACTATCGCCCGGCAATCCGTACCTGCATTCCGCCACGCAGGCTAGCGGCATCACTTTCGGCGCGCAGGTGTACGGGGATTTTGCGGTTCGCGCGGCGAATCCGTCGTTGCGCGCGGCATTTTGCCAGAAGTGGCTGGTGCATCGCAGGATTCGGCCGGAGGCGTTCGCCGGCAGAATTCACAACCACGTGACGGGAGCGGCCAGCTATCCGATCCACTCCGACATTCTGAATTCCGCGGTCCTGAAGGCGCTATTCAGCAAAAACGGTACGTACCTGCTGCCGATGGCGTATCCCAGCGGATCGCCGGTCCATCCGTCGTATCCGGCGGCGCACGCCGTGGTTGCCGGCGCCGGGGTGACGATGCTGAAGGCGCTCTTCAACGAGTCGTACGTGATTCCCAGTCCGGTAGTGGCTTCCGACGACGGGATGTCGCTTGTGCCGTATACCGGAGCGGCGCTGACCGTGGGCAACGAGTTGAACAAGCTGGCCGCCAACATTTCGCTCGGGCGCGATGCGGCCGGCGTGCACTACCGGTCTGACGGAATCCAGGGAATTCTGCTGGGTGAGGCCATCGCATTGTCGATCCTGCGGGACACCGCGACGCTGTACCACGAAGTATTTCCGGGATTCACACTGACGCGCTTCGACGGCACCACAGTGACGATTTGTCCGGCGTGCTGACTTGTCTGCCGCGTCCCCACTTATCAGGGTGCTTTCCGGGCGTGCACAAGTGTCGATGCCGCGAAGGAACCGCCGATCGTGCGATCATGGGCGCTTAGAGTTCGGAATGCCCTTCGAGAACCGCGTCGATCCGTTCGGCGCCATCATCCGCACTGCGGCCCGAGGGACGATGATGGGAAACCGCGGAGGCGCGCTGCACAACGACCACCGCGAGATTGTGCGTCCCTACAAGAGCCGGCAATGGATCGCCTGCGTGCTGGAATTCAAGGGACGGCATCGCACCGTCATGACGCCGAACCGCTACACAGAGCTGTTTTTTCTGGACGAGGCCGTGGCGTTCGCCGCGGGACATAGGCCTTGCGCGGAGTGCCGGCGGGAACGCTTCCGGGCCTTTCAGGAAGCGTGGGGGCGCCCGGCTCGCGCGCCGGAAATCGATCGCGAACTGCACGCTGCTCGGCTCGACAGCCGAAAACGCAAACTGACCTTCAAGGCACGGATGAACTCGCTGCCGGACGGCGTATTTGTGCGCATCGATGCGGGCGCATGGCTGGTGTGGGACGATTCGCTGTTTCTCTGGTCGCCGGAACGGTACGTTCGAAAAGACCGCCGGCCGGACCGCCTCGAGGTCACCGTCCTGACGCCGGAGCCGATCGTGCGCTGTTTTCGGAATGGCTACCAGCCGGAAACACACGATTCGGTCCGCCAACTGTGAGCCTGAGAGCCGCGGTATAGAATCGAAGCAGGTGCAGCGGCGGTGGCTCATCCTGGTGGCTCTGGCCATTGTGTGCCGGGGAGGCATCTCGCAGGACCTGCCTCCAGGCGTGCTGCTCCTCTCGCGCATCCAGGCTCACATGAAGGACAAATTCGAGCGGCTGCCGGACTACACCTGCCTGGAGACCATCCGGCGCTTTCACCGGGCCGCGGGCACTAAGGGCGGTCTGAAGCCCCTTGACACCGTGCGCCTGGATATTCTGTACAGCCGGCATCAGGATCTCTATGCCTTCCCGGGCGAGAGGCAATTCCAGGAGAAGGCAGCCTCCAATCTCATCGGCAGCGGCATGATAGGCACGGGTTTCGTCACCCTGGCGCTGAAGAACGTCCTTTTGGGCAGCGGGTCGGTGCTGACATACCGGGGCGAAGAAGAACTCGATGGCCGAAAGGTGGTGCGGTACGACTTCCGGTTGAGCAGGCTGCAGAGCGGCTACACCCTGAGCGTCTTCGGCGGCCAGGGTGTGGTCGGGATGGCGGGCTCCTTCCTGGCCGATCCGCAAACTCTCGAAGTGGTGAAGATGGAGGACCGTGCGGAAGATTTCCCGCCTTTTCTGCCTGTCGAGGCGGCAACCACCGCGGTGGAGTACGCACGCGCCCGCATCGGCGACCGCGACGAGGTGCTGCCCCAAAGTGCCGAGTTGTACATGCGGCAGACTTCGGGTGACGAGGACCGGGACTTTTTCGACTTCACCCACTGCGGGTCTTTTCGGAGCGAGAGTGCGATTCACTTCGGGAAAGATGCGGCTCCGGCGGCGGAGACGAGAGGCGGTTCGAGATTGCCCGCGGCACCGGCAGCCGCGCAGCAGAGGATGCCGGCACTGCTGGCAATCGCCGTGGAGCTGAGCACGCGGATCACAGACACGGATAGCGTAGGCACGCCGATCGAAGGGCGCGTTTCGGCGGACGTCCGACACAAAGGAAGTGTGCTCGTCGCGCGAGGGTCACTGCTGCGCGGGCGGGTCCGGCGGTTGGAGCGGCCGACCGACGTGAGCGGCCACTTCATTGTCGGGCTGGAGTTCACAGAAATCCAGGTCAACGGCACCTGGGTGAGGTTCTATGCCGACCTGCTGAAGCTGGAAAAGGCGCGGGGGATCGACCAGGTTTTGCGGCGGCCCGTGAGTCCGGATGGCCCCAGTTCCATCGAGCCGACGGAGACAATCAGTCTGCCCGATCTGCCCGGTGTGGCGTCGTTCTTCGTGAGTGGCAAGACACTGCTGGTTCCCCAAGGGCTGCAGATGGTGTGGAGGACACGGGGGCCTCTGAATTAGCCCGGGCCACATCGGGAACTCAGGCCGGTAAACCGCTTCACGGATGCAGAAACTGCGCGGCCACCTGTGCCGGACTGCGATGCTCGCCGTCCACCGCATAGTTCAGTTTGCGCATGACGGCGTCCGGGAGCTTGCCCGAAAGTTGCTCCAGGACTCCCTGCAACTGCGGAAACCGCATCAGGGTGTCTTCGCGCACCACCACCGCGCATTCGTAGGGCGGAAAATAGTGCCGGTTGTCATCCAGGATCTTCACGTCGAGAACCGACGCCTGGCCATCGGTGGAATTGGCCGCGATCATGTCCACTTTACGGCTCTGGAGCGCCGTGTATAAGAGTCCCAGGTCCATGCTCACCGGGTCGCCGTCGGTGCGGAGGCCATAGGCGGCCAGGAGCCCGTCGAGCCCGTCGGGGCGCTGCTTGAATTCGTAGCCCACGCCCATGCGCCAGGCCTGGCGCGCGGCGGCATCCGAGAGCGACTCGATTTTCCCCGTGCGCGCGGTCTCGCCCCGCACAATCATGGCGAACGTGTTGTTGAAGCCCAGCGGTTTGAGCCAGCGAAGCTTCCACTGCTTTTCGTAGGCCGCCCGCACCGCGCCCATGACAGCGCCCGCATCGGGAAAGGGTGGTTGCTTGAGAATCGCAGTCAGCGCCGTTCCGGTGTATTCCGGATAGAGATCGATGGAGCCCTTGGTCAGCGCTTCGTGGGCCAGCAGCGTGCCGCCGAGATCGAGTTTCCGCTCCACCGTGACGCCCAGATTGCTCTCGATCTGCTGCGCCAGGATCTCGCCCAGCAGCACCTGCTCGGAGAAGTTCTTCGAGCCCACCACGATTCGCGGTGCATGGGAGCAGCCCGCAAGGATCGCCGCACTCAACCAGGCGATAGTTTTCGTTCGATCCATTCCATTCCCTCATCGGCCAGCAACGCCATGACTGCGGCGGGGACTGCGCCGGCCAGTACGGTTTGTGTGTCCACCATCGAGATGCCGCGAAAAATGAAAACTCCCAGCCCTCCGCCCCCGATCGCCGCGGCGATGGTCGCCGTTCCGATCGTGGTTACCGTGGCGATCCGAAGTCCCGCCAGGATCGAAGGCACCGACAGGGGCAACTCCACCTGCCAGAGAATCTGGCTGCGAGTCATACCCATTGCCACGGCCGATTCGCGCACGGCGGCGTCCACACCCAGGATCCCCACCAACGCGTTCCGCAGAATGGGCAATAAGGCGTACAGGCACAGCGCCACGATGGCCGTGCGCTTCCCGATTCCTCCGATCAGCGGTAGCGGCAGGAGAAAGCCGAACAGCGCCAGGCTGGGGATGGTCTGGGCGATATTCGCGAAACCGACGACCCAGCGGCGCAGGCGTGCTCTCCCCGCGAGCAGAACCGCGCCCGGCAACGCCAGGGCGGCGGCAATCGCAATGGTGACCGCCACCAGTTCCAGGTGTTCGAGCGACAGGCTCAGAATTTCCGATACCAGCCGGCTGTTCATGCGGGTCTCCAACGGTCCTCGAGGCTTTCCAAAAAAGCGCGCGCCTCGGCGGTTCGCGATGCCAGAAACTCCGCGGGCGTGGCGAGCACATCCACTGAGCCATCTTTCAGTAAGGCAACACGCGATGCCAGCATGAGGGCTTCACGCACGTCATGGGTCACGAACAGCGCAGTCTTGCGGACCGAGCGCCGGAGTTCCAGGAACTGGCGCTGCAGGTCGAACCGGGTAATGGGATCGAGCGCAGCGAAGGGCTCGTCCAGAAGCAGCAAAGGCGGATCGGCTGCCAGCGCGCGCGCGATCCCGACGCGTTGCCTTTGCCCTCCCGAAAGTTGCCGTGGATATCGATTCCGGTATTCCCCCGGGTCGAGCCCGACGCCGCGCAGCAGTTCCTGCACGCGGGCAGATAACCGTTCGGGACTCCAATTCTCGAGGCGAGGCACCAGTCCGATGTTCGCGGCTACCGTCCAGTGAGGAAACAATCCGGCGTCCTGGATCACATAGCCCATCCGGCGGCGGAGACGGATCGGATCCCACGCGGAGGAAGGCTTGCCTTCGAAGCGGATTTCCCCGGAAGTGGCTTGCACCAGACCATTGACCGCCTTCAGCAGAGTGGTCTTTCCAGATCCGCTTCGTCCGAGCAGGACAACGGTCTCCCCTTCCTGGAGGGTCAGGTTGACGTCGTGAAGGATCCGCCGGCCACCTATGGCCAGGGAAAGACTCCGAATTTCGAGGATCGGGCCGGAAGCCACCGTCCTTTCACTGTACACGAGAGTCGGAATTGGCAACGGTGGATCGGGAAGCGTTGAATTTTTGGACGTTAGTTATTATGAATTGGTACTAGACCGTTAGGTCACTAAGTACTATCCTAGTACCCGAGGTACTTTCCGCAAGAAATGAAACTGGGGAACATAAAGAGTAACTACATGGTCCGAGCAGTGTCATTGACGGCAATGGCGGGTGGCTTTCTGTGGATATCGCCGCAACTCCGCTCCAGCCTTCTCGATTGTTATACCCAGGTTGGCGATCTCCTGGAAACACACAGCCCCTACTCGTACGTTATGGTCGGTGTGGTTGCGTTAGGGGCGTTCATGATGTTCATCCACAGATCCGCGCAGCCCCGGTAACAGCCGGCGTTATACCGCGCGCACCTTACGCGGCGAGGCACCGGCCTCCGATTTGGCGGGCTTTCGATCGGCAGCGGTCAGACGCTTCACCTGGTCGGTGACACAGACGAGGAACATTGG
>Ga0335081_10007763_pt1 | contig 17171 bp, 19 predicted proteins | sample Lox_Sample_35_FD_206713 | JGI IMG/M metagenome (GOLD analysis project Ga0335081, IMG submission 206713) | Soil microbial communities from Loxahatchee National Wildlife Refuge, Florida, United States - Lox_Sample_3.5 | ecosystem: Environmental > Terrestrial > Soil > Wetlands | place: USA... | reverse complement strand
GCGCCTTTCTCAAGGCCCATCGCCAGACGGTGGCGGCATTCGTCAAGGTAACGCAGAAAGCCTTCGCGGCTTGTGTGGCCGATGCGAAGCCCTGCATCCAAGCCTTGGTCGAAGCCAATTCCGGACTACAGGTCGAGAGTCAATTACAGAATTGGAATGAAGTCGAGCAGCTCATGAGTGATAAGACCTCTCAAACGAAAGGTCTTGGCTATTTTGATCCAAAGCGGATGGAGGATACCTATGAGCTGGTAAAGGAGTATGTAGGTCTGGGCAAGCCGTTCGATGTGAAAACGGCCTATACGAACGCTTTCATCGACCAGTCGATCAAGATGAAAGACATACCTTTCACCTACTGACCAGATGTTCTTAGCCTAGCTCGGGACCGGCAATCGCGAACGTCCTGCTGCCATCGTCGAACGCCGCATTTGTCTGATACGCCATCCGTGTCAGCGACCGCTCCGCTGCAAATCCAATCCGCTTCAGCCAATCGGTCAGGCGGGTTTGATGATCTGGTACGTCCACAGCGAACGGCGGCGATAACATTCGGATGGCTTGATCAAGCAAATCCGCGGCTATCGATTCGTTTTCAGCTACGACGGGACCGAGTTGGTTCATGACCCTGCCATCGCGACTGAGCAAGTAGCCCGTCAGACCGCGGTGCTCCTCTGCGATGAGGGCCACGTTCGGTTGGCGCGAGGCCAAACTCCGGAGGAGAAAGCCCCGCTCAGCACCGAATACTTTCGCGTCATAGGCAATGATGCGCGGCCAATCCGCAGGTGTAATCGGACGCAGAATCGCCGAACTGATCGGCTTCTGCGGAGGCATTCGTGGGGACAAGCTGGTAACCCGATGCAGCGTCCAATGATCGCGAAAGCCCAGTCTTAGATAGACAACCCGCCCGGCCGGCGTAGCATCGAGCACAGGAACCAGGCGGCGTGCACAGAGCTCCTCAACGCACCGCTGCAGCAGCCACCGCGCCAGTCCCTGTCGGCGCTCGGCCGCCGTGACGAGAACCATACTGATCCATGCAAAGGCCCCTCCGTAGGGTAATGTCGCTGCTGTCGCGATCACGCGGTCGCCGCGCTGAAGGCAGATGACGGCACCAAATTCCAGAAACAGCTTCCAATCGGCCGCTACCTGGTTCCAACCAGCCTCTTGCGACAAGCTCACTGCCGAGTCGAGATCGCTATGTTTCAGCAGTCGCGCCTCAATCCCGCTCGGCAATTCAGAATGTGCCATCGCGGCTATCGTATTGGGTTTCCTTGCCAAGACTGCGCAGCCCGCGGCTTACCCAATCCGCGACCCAGTCGATCATGCGACCGAGCGGAACACTCGGATAGCCAAATAATCGGTGGGCTTCGCCGGCATTGATCAGCCAGCCGGTCATTGATTCGCTGCCGGTGAACCGAGGAGTCTTGCCTAGGCGCTTGCCGAAGGCTTCCGCCACGGCGCGAATGCTTAGCGTCTCCGGTCCGCTCACGTTAAGCGGTTCGGCCGGCGTCGTACAGTGGCTGAGGGCTCGGAGCACCATGCTGTTCGCGTCGCCTTGCCAGATCACATTAGCGTGGCCGACGGTGAGATCGATTTCGCGTTCAGCCAACACCTTTTGCCCCACATCGTGCAAGACTCCATAGCGCATGTCGATGGCGTAATTCAGTCGTATAAGACGTCCTGGCGTGCCGTGAACGCGGGAAAAATATTCGAACATCCGCTCACGCCCCACGCATGAATTGGCATAGGCACCGCGAGGATTGACCGCGACAGCCTCTGTGGCGCCGCCATGTAAAATATTGACGAACGGGTACACGTTCCCGGTCGAGAAGCTGACGATACGTGACTCCTTGAAGGCTTCCGCCACCATGGACGGGACCAGGGTATTCATCGCCCAGGTCAGATCTTCGCGGCCTACAGTGCCGAATTTACGCCCCGCCATGAAAATCACGTTGGGCGCTTTCGGCAGTTTTGCGATTGCCTCCCGATCGAGCAGGTCGGCCGCAATGCACTGAATGTCCCAGGACTGTAGCTTTTCGCGCAGCCCACGCTCGCTGAATCGGGCCACGCCGAATATTTGCCGTTGTGGGGCGGCCCGACGGGCAAGGCGGGTGAGTGTGGGACCCATTTTGCCGCCAATCCCAAGCACGATCAGATCCCCTGGCGTCTCGGCGAGCGCCTCACACAAGGCGGGTGAAGGGTTTGTCATGAAGTCCTCGAGGTGATCCTCGTCCTCGAAGCGCTCCGGCCACGCACTCGAGTTCGGGTCGATGGCAGCCGACCGTGGCGCCACTCTGCTAAGATTGGTGAAATCAGCAGGGTTCATCATGACAAAGTTCATTTCCAATCGGATTGACGACGAAAGTAACCAGTTGGATACTTAGCGGATCGGATGGCCGATCGCAATCCGACCGGAGCATTGCCCGCTTTCCGCTTGTGCCCTCTTGAGAGACCAAATGACCGTCGAACCTCGCATCAAAACCACAGTGGTTGGCTCCTACCCTGTGCCCGATTGGCTTGCCGCCTTGCCATCGGAACAGGCGCTTGTCGACGCGACCCGCACGGTGCTGCAAATCCAGGAGCAAGCTGGCATCGACCTCGTTTGTGACGGCGAGCTGTACCGCTTCGACGTCAATCATCCCGAGACTAACGGAATGATCGAATATTTTGTACAGCCGCTTTCGGGGGTTCGCACCGGCATCAATTTCGATGAACTCGTCGCCTACCGAGCGCAGCGTGGAATGGAATTTCGGACTAGACCGCCCGCGGTCGTCGAAGGTCCAGTTGGGAGCGGCTTGCTCGACCTGCCGCAGGCGTGCGCAAGGGCCAAACGTCTCACCTCGAGGCCTTTCAAATTCACTCTGACCGGGCCCCACATGCTGGCGAAAACGGTCGTTGATCGGCACTACAAGAGTCTTCCCGATTTGACCATGGCGATCGCAGCAGCCCTCGCCGAGCAAGTGCGCTATATAGATGCCGACGTCGTTCAGATCGACGAAGCGAACTTGCCTGGCAGTCCGGACGAATGGCGCTGGGCGGCGGCTGCCATCAACGTGATCTTAAACGAGGTCAAAACGGTGCCGGCTGTCCATTTGTGCTTTGGCAACTATGGCGGCCAGTCGATCCAAAAAGGTGGGTGGGCGAGCCTTCTTTCCTATCTCAACACACTTCACGCTGACCATGTGCTCCTTGAAACCGCCCATCGTCCACCGGAGGAGCTAAACGTTTTTCGGGATTTACGTCCAGACTTGGGGCTTGGTCTCGGTGTGATCGATATCAAACGGACGGAAATTGAATCACCGACCGCCATCGCCCGTACGCTTGAAAGCGCGGAGGCAATCCTAGGGCACGGTCGCATCAAATACATCAATCCGGACTGCGGGTTCTGGATGCTCAAGCGCACCATAGCTGACGGCAAAATCAGGGCGCTGGTCGCTGGACGCGATCTCTATGAAGGCCGCAAAAAAGAAGCCTGAGCATCAGCCTTTGGAGAGGAAATGGACGCCGATTATGATCTGATAGTTCTTGGCTCTGGACACAATGGCCTTATTTTGCAGGCCTATCTGTGCAAGGCGGGCCTCAAGGTCCTCTCGATCGATCGCGCGTCGGTCGCCGGAGGCGGGCTCGCTACGCTCGAAGACCCCCGGTACCCAGGGTTTCTTCACAATACGCACGCCTTCTTCCAGCGCGCGATCACCGCAATGCCGTGGTATGCCGATCTTGAGCTCAAGCGCCATGGCGCGACTTATATTGAGCCCGAGCTCAACGTTCTCCTCCTAACGAAAGACGATCGATCGCTGGAATGGTGGACCGATTTTGAACGAACGGCAGCGTCGTTTGACGCGTTCAGCCGACACGATGCGGCAACGCTGCGGCGCTGGTATGAAGAGTTTGCGCCGATAGTTACGCAGATATTGCGCCCAGAAGCGACCGCACCACCTTTGCCGCCCGACGAGCGCAACAGACTTCTCAGCTGCAGTGCGGTCGGACGTCGGCTTCTGGAGGTAAGCGCGCTCTCCCCTCTCGAATTTGTGCAGCGTGAATTCGAACACCCGACTGTCAAGGCGGGCCTGCTGTTCTTCAATGGTCTGCGAGAAGTGGATGTACGCGTTCGCGGTTTTGGCCATCACATCGCGGCGTTGCTGGCTCAGCCCTCCAAGGCGCAGATGTCGCGCGGCGGCTCTGCTGCGCTCGCTCGCGCGCTACAAGCTGCTGTCCGTGAGGCCGGCGGTGAAATCAAAACTATGATGGAACCACGCCGCATCCTCGTCGAACGAGGCCGTGTGGTCGGAATCCAGACCAGCCAGGGCGAGACGTTACGCACCCGGCACGGAATCGCGTCCTCGCTTAATCCGCAGCAGACTTTCCTCGGCTTGCTTGACGCAGCGAATCTTCCCGCGCAAATTCGCGCCTCAGCGGAGAATTTTAAATATAACCTGATCGCACCCTTGTTCGCCCTGAATCTGAATTTGCGCGAACCGCCTCGGTACAGGATTGCAGCGCAACGTGCCGAGCTCGATCATGGATTTATGATCGTGATGGGCCTCGATCATGTCGACCAATTCTCCGATATCATCCATCATCATGATGCAGGCACAATTCCACCGACCATTATGTGGGGCGCATGTCCGACGCGCTTTGATCCAAGCCAAGCGCCGGCTGGTTATCACACTGCTTTCATGTGGGAGAAACTTCCTTATCGCTTGAACGGCGATCCGCTTAATTGGGATTCAGCGCGATCCGCTCACGGCCGCGCCATGCTGGATCTTTGGTGCCGGTACGCGCCTAACCTTGCGGATGCTGTGATCGACAGTTTTACGAGATCGCCGCTCGACGTCGAGCGCTCGCTGCCAAATATGCAGGGCGGCGATCTCCTGGTCGGCGCATTCACCGACGACCAAATTGGTTTTAACAGGCCATTTCAGGGAGCCGGTCGCTATCGAGCACATTTGCCGGGTCTTTATCTTTGCGGTTCAAGCAGCCACCCCGGCGGAAATATCACGGGCCTGCCCGGCTACAACGCAGCCCAAATCATTATGGAAGATCTTGGAATCAAGGCGGACTGGGTTCCCCAACCATTAGCCGAACAGCTTACCCGATTAGCATGATGAAGATCAGGCGGCAGTGATGCCAATCGCCAAAGGTCGTCGGCGAACGATTATTACGTCATCAACTTGCTAAGAAAGGCGACTTTCTTAGCAAGTCGCACGACTAGTTAAAAATAACTTTGAATCATAAAACGATGCCAACACGACGCCGTCGATGTGCCGCCCCACTCTCCGATTCTTCCCGAGATTGGCAAAACGCCCGAGACATCGAGGCGACCTCAATCAAGCGTAATATGACCGTCTACGATGACTTTCTGCCATTTTTCGTACTCAGCTTTGGTGAACGCCGCGCCGTCCGCGAGGCTTGTGCCCCGCGGCTCGATACTGAATTTGGCAAAGTCGCTTTTGACTACATTCTCCTGCAGCGCCTCGGCCACAGCATTGTTTAATTTGCTGAGCACGTCTTTCGGCATCCCTGCAGGGCCATAGAGGCCGAGCCAGACCTCAACGTCGAAACCCGTCAGGCCCTCCTCGGCTACTGTCGGCAGGTCCGGATAAATGGGCGAGCGCTTAAGTCCGGTCGTGGCTAGTGGCACGACGCTGCCCTTCGACGTAAACGGCAGCGCTCCGGCGATGCTGGAAAATTCCATCTGTATCTTGCCGCTCATCAGGTCGACAAACGACGGACCGACTCCCTTGTACGGAACGTGAGTGGCTGTAACTCCCGTACGCTGCGCCCAAAGCACCCCGGCCAGATGCGGTGTGGTGCCAACGCCCGCTGAGCCGAAATTCAGTTTACCAGGGTTAGCCTTGCCGTAGGCAACAAGCTGAGCGTAAGTCTTTATTCCGAGTTTTGGCGAAACAACCAAAACGTGCGGTGACGAGCAAACGATTGAAATTGTCATCAAGTCCTTGAAGACGTCATAGGGCATGCTCTTGTGCAAAGTCTGATTAATCACGATCGATGGATCGATCAGAACAATATTGTATCCATCAGGAGCGTCGCGGGCGACTTCGTTTACGCCGACGATCCCACCTGCACCCGGTTTGTTTTCGGCAACTACGGTCTGACCGAGGATGCTCGTCAGCTGCTTCGCCAAGACGCGTCCGGCAAAGTCGACGATACCGCCTGGGTTATAGGGGAGGATTAGGTGAATAGGTCTTGATGGAAAGTCCTGGGCCGCTAACGGCGTGGGAAGCACGCCAAATGCCGCCACGCTGAAGCAAAAGGCCGCTACCACCTCTGTCAGCCCGCTTAAGCTGGCTCTTTTCATCGTCATTCTCCCCGTCGACGATCACCAATTCACTTCAGGTTTCCGGGATCTTCGCTGCGCTTCGGCACGCAATCGGTCATCTAGCTAATGAAATAATTTGGGAAACTTCGCCCGCAGCTTCGTGCGTAAATCGGCGCTGACATCGACGGTTTTCGGAAACGTGCCCTTGAGTTTCATATCATAGGGGATACAGGCGTCGATCAGGATGCGGTTGTTGAAATTGCCGGGCAAATAGAGCGGATCGCGCTTCGACGCCCACGCTTTCTGCACAAGATCGATATCAACCTTGGGATCGAACCGCGTGCACATCGCCCATAGCACCTGATCGAGGTCGCTGGCGTCGATGTCGTCGTCGACCACCACCGTCCATTTGCCGGCATAGGCGCCGCCCTGACAGGCGCAGGCCACATGCAGCGCCTGGCGCGCGTGGCCGGGATAGCGCTGCCGGAGCTGAATTGCGGTGAATCGCGTCGCCGGTCCGGCTTCGTGATTCCACACGCCGAGCACGTCGGGAATGCCGCAAGCCTCGAGCGCGCGCCAGATTTGCGCGGCACCGGCGATGCCCTTGAGGAGCCCGGTCTCGTCCACCGGCTTGTGCTGCGGCGCGCAGGTCAGGATCGGATCGTTGCGATGCAGGATGGTCTTGACGTTGACGTAGGGCCGCTCCTGGGTGTCGTCGGAGTAGTAGCCCATCCATTCGCCGAATGGCCCCTCCGGCTTCGTCTTGCCGGGCACGGTCTCGCCCTCGATGGCGATTTCGCAATCGGCCGGGATCGGAAAACCGGTATAGGGGCCGCGCACCACGTCGATCGGCTCGTCGCGCATGCCGCCGGCGATGTCGTATTCACTTATTTCCGGCAGCGGACTCGATGACAGCATGAACAGAAGCGGATCCTGGCCGCACAGGATCACCACCTTCATCGGTTCGCCGCGTGCGAAATATTTGTCGCGATGGATGCGGCCGTGCTTGCCTTCGGTGATCTGACAGCCGACGGTCTTGCCGCCGTAGACTTGGCTGCGATAAGCGCCGAGATTGAACCAACCGTCATCGGGATCCTTGGTGACGACGCAGCAGGCGGTGCCGATGAAGCGCGATTTGTCCTGCTCGTGATGGCGCGGCACCGGGAATTTCAAAACGTCGATCGCATCGCCTTCGATGACGTTCTCGAAAATCGGCCCGTCGTTGACATAGCGCGGCGGCAGCGGGTTGAGTTCGGCCATGCGCGCGTGATAGCGCTGCACGATGTCGACCTTGCGTTCGTAATCAAGCGGCAGGCCTAGGGTGAGTGCGATGCGCTTGATGGAGGATAGCTGTCCATAGAGCGTGCGGTAGCCGCGCGCGTAGCCCGGGACGTCGTCGAACAAGATCGCGGGTGCAGCACCGCGGCTTTTCTCGGTGAGCATGTGGGTGAGCGCGCCCATCTCGACGTCCCAGCTCGCGCCGAACACACGCTCAAGCTCGCCGAGCCGGTCCACTGTCTCGAGCCAGCCGCGCAGGCCACGATATTGTTGTTGTCCGGACGCGGTGGCCATCATTCACACTCCAACGGCGCCACGCGTTGACTCGACGCGAGGCGCCTCACCTGCAGCATCAGCGGCACTTGCTAGCAGTGATGACATCACACTATCCCCCTCGCGTTCTCTCTCGTCAATGTCACTTGCTAAGAAACATGATTCTCCGTGGCGTTCGCGTCGTTTTTATCCATCCCTGGAGCCACGCAACCTGCCAGCTTGATCATCGGGCATCTTGCTCGTCTGTATACCAGGACGGCTTTTCCGGATAATGCGGCCCGTCATAAATTTCGATCACGACCGTTTCGGCATGGGCGACTGCCGGACCGTGCACGTTGCCTTTTGGGTTGCAGTAAAAACTGCCGGCAGTGAGCGTGACACCCGTCGAAGTGTATTCGTATTTGCCCTTGAGGCAGAACATGAACTGGTTCGAGGCGTGGTAATGCGGCTGCGGAATTCCAGCCCCTTCCGCGAATTTAATTAGCGCGATTGAGGCACCGGTCTGTTCGTCACGCCAGAGCATTTTTTCTGAAATGCCTTTCAGTGACTTCTCGCGCCACGGCAGCGTATCCGACTGGATGAGAAGTTCTTCGAGTTTGGGCGCGGCTTTCGGTAACATGGGTAGACTCCTTGTCAGCTTTTGGCTTCAGTCGTCCACCGAACATTCTTCAGTTCGATGAGGCGGGACAGATACGGAATTTTCGCACGGTTGGTCAGACGGTGAACCGCCCGCATCTCATTAATAAAGACGGTAGAGCCCAATTCTTCGACAGTCTTAATCCGATCGCCGAAGATCGTCTCGATATCGTTCTCGCCGCCGCCAAGGGAGATCACGACATAGGGATGATAGTGAATATGGAAGTCGATGGTCTCGCCGGGGTCGAGATTGATCTCCCAAATTCTCACGTGCTCATTTTCCAGCACGATGCGCTGACCTACCTCACCGAGCTTGATGCCGCGTTTCGCGGCTTCCGCAATTCCAAACTTATCGGACATGTCGGCTGATCTCGCATTTACTTCGGAAGCACGGCGATAGCGCTGATCTCGATCAGATAGTCGGGTGACGTCATCTTAGTCACTTCGACCATGGTCGACGCCGGTAGCGGCGGCTTAAAGTACTGGGCACGCACTTTGTGAATTGCTTCGAAATGCTCCATGTTTCGCACATAAACATCGACACGGCAGACGTCATCTAGCGTACCGCCGGCAGCCTCCACGGCCGCCTTGACGTTTTCGCAGACTTGACGGGTCTGCTCGGTGATGTCGCCAATCCCAGCGATGCTGCCGTCTGGACGACGGGCAGTCATTCCAGAAATGAAAACAAAGCGCCCTGTAGCTTCGATGGCAGTGGCATGCGAGAAAACACCGTTGGGCTGCCGCAGCTTGGGACTGGATATCTGAACCTTGGGCATGATGTGGGCTTCCTATGATGAGCTGGCGTCGAAGGGCGTTGGAGCAATGCCGAGACGTTCGGCATAGCTTTGCAGCATCGCGACCACGGCCGGATCCACAAGGACATGACCGCGAGAGCGATCGCGCCGCTGCCATTCCGGTTCGCCCGGTGTAAACAATTGAGTCACACCCGGCGCGCATTTGCCCCGACGGATGCGCTCGGCGGCATTTGCCGCCTGCATCCGGAACCAAGCGAGATCGCAAAAATGTGCAACGTCGATGGCGATGAACAGATGCGAGCAATCGTAAGGCACGCCGAAATCGCCATAGAGCGGCCTGACTTGCGCGCCACTAGCACCCTGGGACAGAAGCCCGCACAGTAGATCGATCAAGAATGACAGCCCAAAACCTTTGGGGCCTCCCGAAGGTAGTAGCATTCCGGCTATGGCCTCGGTGGGATTGGTGGTCGGCAGGCCCTGCGCCGTCACGGCCCAGGTTGGGGGAATGGGATCCTTGGCCTTTTCGGCCATGCGTATTTTGCCCATCGCCGCTTCGCTCGTCGCCATGTCGAGCACGATCGGAATTTCGCCGTCAACCGGTACCGCGATGGCGAGTGGATTATTGCCGACAACGCGTTCGGCGCCGCCAGGTGCAGGCATCAACGGTCGCGTATTGCACATCGCTAATCCGACACAGCCCGCATCCGCCGCTTGGCGTGCATACCGGCCGGCGGCACCAAAATGAAACCCATGACGAACCGCCACGATGCCCGCGGCAAATTGCCTGGCTTTGTCGATCGCAAGACTCATTGCCTGCTCACCGGTCAACTGGCCAAGGGCATTGCCAGCGTCGAGCACGACGGCGCCCTGCCGCTCGGAGATAATGGCTGCGGTCGTGCCTTTTGACACTGAGCCGGCTTGCAGCCTTTCGAGATACATATCGACCAGCATCACGCCGTGCGACGCGAGTCCTTCAAGGTCCGCATCCACCAGGCCGGTGGCAACCTTCTCCGCCGCTTCAGTAGAAAGTCCGGTCGCGGCGAACAACTTGGCCACAAACGTCGCAAGCTGTGTGGCCGGTAGCGTCACCGGTCCAACCGGCACCCGCACATTCATTTGAACGACTTTCTTTTGACCCGCGCCGCACCGCCATCGGCACCGCGGTTCGCGTCGAGACATGCAGCGACTTTATCCAGAGTGCGGTTGATATGCAGACGATTGAGCTCGATCGTCCTTTCCACGTCACGATTGAGAGCCGCCCGCATCAACTGCTTGTGCTCACCGACATCGTCACGCAACGGAGCGTTAGACATTATTGAAAGTGAGACATAACGCTCGGCCTGCTCAAATAGACGTTCAAGGATCGATATCAGCGTCTGCGAGCCGCTCGCTGAAACAAGAGCGGCATGAAATGCGGCGTGCTCGCGACTCCATGCTTCGTTGATGGTCTCCGGATCGCTTGGATTGATCTTTTTCTGGCGGGACAGCCGATGGAACGCTCCGAGTAGGTTCGCCTCCCATTCGACGCCGCCCTTTTCCAATGACCAGCGAAGCGCGATCGATTCGATCTCGATCCTGGACTGCATCAGATCGAGCAAATTTTCGCGCGACACCTCCGACACTCGAAAACCCTTATTCTGCTCGAGCTGGACGAGCCCTTCCGCTTCCAGGCGCATCAACGACTCGCGCAGCGGACTGACACCGATGCCGTACCGTTCGCGCAACGCTTCGAAACGCAGGCGCTCGTTGGGCATGAGGCGGCAGGCAATAATGTCGGAGCGAATGCGACTTAGCGCCGCGGCGGTCAAAGTCTGATCAGCAACACGTTTGGCAGGCTGTGCAGGCATCCGCGCTCCCGGAATGAATGGCTCAAGCGGCGAAGATAATCGCATATACGAGTGCCATTCGATAATCAACGGATTTTCGAAAATCTATTGACGGCGAGAAACTATTGGTGGCACGATCACCCGCAACGGCCGGCTACATCGCGGGAGAGAGCAATGCGTATTTTTTCAAGCGTTATCGCTGCTGCGTTCGCCATCGCGTCGGTTGCGGTCACGCGGCCGAACGCGGCGAACGCCCAGAGCACGCCGACGGCGCTGACAAAAGTCGTATTTTCCCTCGACTTCATCCCGCTTGGCCGGCACGCGCCGTGGTATGCCGCTATCGCCGAAGGTTTCTTCAAGCAAGAAGGCCTCGACGTCAGCATCATTCCGTCGCAAGGCGGCGCACAGGTCATTCAAAATGTCGTTTCTGGAACAGCAAATCTTGGCTTTATGGGCGTCCCCGAAGTGGCCATCGCACGCTCGACCGGCGCCAAGCTTAAAATCGTCTCTGTCATTTATCAGAAACAGCCGATTGCGGTTTTTAGCCTGCAAAGCGGGGCAAACGTAACGACGCCAAAGCAGCTTGAAGGACTGACGCTTGGCAGCGGTTCCGGCAGCTTTACTCCCAAGATTCTACAGGGCTTCATGGTTGGAAAGAGCCTGGACCCGAGTACGCTCCACGTCACCGACATCGCTCCCCCGGCGCGTCCCGGCGCGCTGATCACCAAGAAGGTTCCATCGATCGAAACCTTCATTATGGGCAAGGCTGGTCTCGAGAAGGCGGCTGAAGACGCTCACGAACAGCTTCAGACCTTCATCCCCGCCGATCACGGGCTGCAGCTTTATTCAAACGGCATCGGCGTCACCGAACAATACCTCTCGCAACACCCCCAGGTGGTCCGCGGTTTTGTGCGGGCGGCACTGAAAGGATGGAAGTTCGCGCTGGATCATCCCGCCAAGGCGGCACAGGACGAACTGCAATTTGTTCCCAGCCTCAAGCCTGAGGTGGTTTCAGCTGAACTCAAGATCGTGCGCAATCTTGTGGTTACGCCGGATACGGAGCAGCATGGCCTGGGATGGTTCGACCCCGCTCAGATCAAAACGAACGTGGATTTCGTTGCGAAATACATTGGTGTTAGCGGCACTCCACCGGCACCCGCTGACATGTACGCGACAGGGTTCTTGCCTAATCCTCCGATCAAGCCGTGATCGATTCGGCCGTTCAGCGCGAACCTGGGCACCGGAAACCTGACGGCCGGGCGTTTGCTTCTTCGGCGAATTCACCGCAGCGGGCGTTCGGTCGCTTCACAAACGTCCACAAAGCATTCAAACGCCCGGGTCAAGTTCCCCTTGTCGCCATCGATAACGTCTCCTTCGATCTCCACGCCGGGCAATTGATCAGCCTGCTGGGACCCAGCGGCTGCGGCAAAACAACCTTTCTTCGCATTGCTGCAGGGCTGATCTCGAAGACAAGCGGCGTTGTGGAGATTAATCAAGCCGAGGTCGAGCGGCCGCAGCCCGATTTTGGCATGGTCTTCCAGCAGCCGAATTTGATGCCATGGCGCACGGTGCTCAAAAACGTACTGTTCCCGATTGAGATCCAAGGTGATGCCGACGGCGGAGCGGTTCAACGCGCTGCCGACCTCTTGTCGCTCGTCGGTCTTTCGGGGTTTGAGCACTCCTACCCTTTGCAGCTCTCCGGCGGCATGCAGCAGCGCGTCGCCCTGTGCCGCGCGCTCGTCAATCAACCAAAGTTGCTGCTAATGGACGAGCCCTTCGGCGCGCTAGACGAACTCACGCGGATGGAGATGCAGGACCTGCTGCTCAATATTCGTGCCAAGACCGGCGCGACGGTGATGCTGGTCACTCATAGCATCAGCGAGGCGATTTACCTCTCCGACAACGTTGTCGTTTTCAGTCCTCGTCCCGCCAAAATCGCCGATTTCATCGCCATTGATTTGCCCTATCCGAGGCGGCCGGAAACACGATACGCGCCTGAGTTCACCGAGTTCGAACATCGGGCCGGCCGGGCCCTTGGGATTACACGATGAACCCGCAAAGCCTTGTCCGCTCGATGTATCCTCTCCTTGGCGTAATAGTGATCTTGGCGCTATGGCAGCTCTATACGTGGCTGTCAGGCATAAGCCCGCTAGTGTTGCCCAGCCCCGTGGAAATCGCCGCCGTTTCCATCAAACGTTACGACCTGCTGTTGCAGCAGACATGGCCAACGCTGGTCGAGACGGTCCTTGGCTTCTTTTTGGCACTTCTGATCGGTATTCCGCTGGCCGTGTTCGTCGCCAACTCGCGTCTGTTTAATCTAGTGCTTTATCCGATCCTGGTCGCAACGCAGTCAATTCCGAAAGTAGCAATCGCGCCGATTATATTGGTGTGGTTTGGACTGGGCATAAGCTCGAAGCTGGCATTGGCTTTCCTGGTCGCGTTCTTCCCAATTGTCGTGGATACGGCGACTGGCTTACAGGCAACGCCACCCGGATTGCTCGAGCTTGCCCACGCATTATGCGCATCGCGGCGGCAGGTGTTCTTCAAGGTCCAAATGCCGGCGGCCCTGCCCTTCATATTCGCCGGGTCCAAAGTGGCCATAACGCTCGCGGTGATCGGCGCCGTCATCGGTGAATTTGTTGGTTCGGTAAACGGGCTTGGCAATCTCGTTCTGGCCGCCAACTCGCAGCTTGACGGGCCGTTGGCCTGGGCGGCCCTGGTGTGGCTGAGCGCGCTCGGAATTCTCCTGTTTGCCGCGGTCGCGCTCACCGAGCGGCTGGTGATGCCGTGGGAGCGCGCAGCTCAGCATTGATTCTTTCGTCTCCCTGACACCCACATTTCCGCAAGGAGAAGGCATCCACGTGACGCACGGTCCACTCATCGACACCCACCAGCACCCCATCCCGGATTTTTATAAGCGAGCTCTTGAGACGGTCGGTATTCACGGCAGCGGCGAGAATCCATGGGCCGACTGGAGTGCTTCTGCGCAACTTGAATTGATGGACAAAAATGGTATCGCCGCGGCGGTCAATTCAATTGCCTCTCCTGGCGTGTATTTCGGAGATCTCCAATTTGCCGCTCGTCTGGCACGCGAATGCAATGAAGACTCCGCGCGCATGGTCTCAGCGCATGCGGATCGGTTCGGCGCGTTTGCAATCTTGCCGCTGCCCGATGTCAGGGCCGCGATCCGTGAGGCGGAATATGCGCTCGATACGCTGAAACTTGACGGCGTCTGCCTTCTCACCCACGTCGGCGATCGGCATCTTGGCCAACCCGAAGAGGACGAGTTGTATGCGGAGCTCGATCGCCGCAGCGCGGTCGTATTCGTTCATCCTCTGCGTAACCAAGCCAAGAACATGCCGGCGTATAATTATCCGTCCGGCATGACAGAGCTTGTGTTGGATACGACCCGCGCGATCCACAATCTTTTGTGGAACGGCACGTTCGGTAAATTTCCGAACGTTCGCTGGATCATGCCGCACGGTGGCGGAACGGTGCCGTTCCTAGTCTATCGGATGAGCGCGATGAATAATCGTGCGGCGGTCGCGGAAAAACTAGCAGGTGGTACGGTCGCCACAACCTTGCGACGGCTTTACTATGATGTGGCGGAGATCTGTGCTCCGGGGCCGCTGAAATGCTTGATGGAGGTGGCTGAGCCCTCGCATATCTTGTTTGGCAGCGATTTTCCGTTTTCCCGACATCTCACACCGGCGAAGGATGTCCAGTCTTCGATCGCTGGCTTCGAGGCGTTCGATGATTGGGATGAGTCGACCCGGCAAGCTATCGAGAGCAAGAACGCTCTCGGACTCCTTCCCAGATTGGCGAAGCGGCTCAGTCTAGCATGAAATCCGTGATGAACTGGGCAGGAAGATAGCTGTCATTGGATCGCGACGTCGAACTTGCTGTCGACTGGATAGGAAATTACGGTTTCTTAGCAAGTCGTCCAAACTGGATAGAAAAGAGCAATTTCCTAGCGAGTTGCCAGTTAAGAGTGGCTCGCAACATAAGGGCCGGTCAGACATCAACGCGCTGTCATGTCGAAGCGATCGAACACATCGTCCACATAGGGCTCGGCGCGCGCGAAACCACGGCCTTCGTTGCTCAAATGAAGAAGCGTGTAGTTCAGATCATATCGCGCCGAACGCATCGAAAATTCCTTCGTAGGTTCATCGAACCAGACACCTGCGGCCTGGTTTACTCCCGCACGAGTATGATCGTTGAACTCAGCGCGTCCCACCGACGACAGCGCCGGCACCGCTAACGTAAAACCGGCGGCCCAATTCGCCATCGTCCAAATCGTTGGGGCGCGTGGCGCCCATGGCGAAGTAGCAGGGATTTTTGACCTCGCCTTCGCTCACTTTTTGCAGGTAAAGCGCGCGTGCCCTCTGTAAGACCACTTGTGCGATTTGATCTTCGCCTTCGCCCACATGGGCCCGCAGCCAGGCGGGAACGTCAACCGGTCGCCCCGCAGCAAAAGATCGAGTCGAACCCGACAATCGGCTTGCCGGGAACCTCTTGTTCCTCGCCGGCCAGGGTCCGCGCGACGAGAAAGGGAACACGCTGACCGGCAAACTCGGAGCGGATATTACTATCGACGAAGGCTATCGGCGTGCCCGGCTCGTCGGCCTGGGACTCCTAGCCGCGATGCGCGACGCCCTTGGTTCGCTGGACCGCGTCGACTTCATCGTCAAGCTACTCGGCATGGTCAACGCGGTGCCGAATTTCAACGATTCACCGAAAGTCATTAACGGCTGCTCGGATTTGTTCGTCGAGGTGTTTGGCGAAGCCGGCCGACATGCGCGCTCGGCGGTGGGCAACGTCATGCTCCCCAACCAGATCTCGGTGGAGATCGAGGGCGTCGTCGCAGTCAAGCCGTAACGGCGCACAGTCGTAGCGTGAGGTGCACTTCATGGGGGTATAGCCGGAGTCCGAAATACCCCCAACATCCGACATTTGTTGCGTAACAGCAAAACGACGAAATGGGCCGATTCTGTTGAAGAAGTCCGACGATAATTTGAGGTAGATCGAACTGGCGCGGAGGACGCGGTGGATCAGCGGAGCGGTCTCGTTGTTATGCTGGTTTGAGGTTTGGTGCCGGTATCAGCTTCGCCATTTTTCGGAGGTTCTGGGCGGTTGCTGCGAGAAGGAACTCGTCGCGCGCACCATTTGGTCCTCGTAGTCGGAGCCGGTCGAGCCTGAGAATGCGTTTAAGGTGCGCAAATAGCATCTCGACCTTTTTACGCAGCCGTCGTGCGATGCGTCCCTCCCACGATCTTGCGATTTGACGTGCCATGTCTCGGGCGCCTTCGTAAATCGACCGCGGCACATACCGGGCCGGTTCCTTGGGACAGCATCGAGGCTTCAGGTGACAGGCTTCGCAGTCATATTTGCTCGCGCGGTAGCGCAGTGTCGATCCGGTCGTGGTCAGCATCTTGCCGCCTGGGCAGTAGTAGACGTCGCCATCATGATCATAGGTGAAGTCGTCGCGGGAGAAGGTGCCATCCTGGCGCGCCGATTTGTCGAACACCGTTACATGCGGCTCGATGCCCTGCTCATAGACCAGCCAGCCGAGCATCTCGGCCGAGCCGTAGGCGCTGTCACCTAGAAGGCGGGCGGGATACAGATCGAGGCGTTCCATCGAGCGTTCAATCATGCGTTTTGCGGCGAGTACCTCGGCCTGCCGGATCGCGGTCGTCGCTTCGACATCCACGATGATCGCATTGTCGGCGTCGATGAGGTAGTTGGTGGAATAGGCGAAGAATGCCTGTCCACCATGGGCGCCGGTCCAACGTGCCGCGGGATCAGCCGGTGAGAGGAACTTGGGCGTCGGTGGCGGCACCGAAGGCCGCATCGTCGAGCACGGCTAGATATTCTTCCACCGCTCGGCCGCTTGCTTCTGGTGGCAGCCCCTTCTCGCCTTCGATGCCGTTCTGCCGGTTGGCATCCGCCTTGATCAAACTGGCATCGACCGCAAAGGCCTCCCCGCCAACCAGCCCCTCGCTATGCAGCGCTGTAGGACTGTCTCGAACACTCGCCGCAGCAGATCGGCCTCGCGGAAGCGGCCATGCCGGTTCTTCGAGAAGGTCGAATGATCGGGGACATGCCCGTCGAGCCCAAGCCTACAAAACC
>Ga0335081_10007762_pt1 | contig 17172 bp, 13 predicted proteins | sample Lox_Sample_35_FD_206713 | JGI IMG/M metagenome (GOLD analysis project Ga0335081, IMG submission 206713) | Soil microbial communities from Loxahatchee National Wildlife Refuge, Florida, United States - Lox_Sample_3.5 | ecosystem: Environmental > Terrestrial > Soil > Wetlands | place: USA... | reverse complement strand
GCGATTCTGGAAGCGGTCGCGGATTCGCGTGCCGGAGGTAGCTGCTGTATCCGGCGATTAAACCATTTACCGCCGAGCACGCCGAGTCCGCAGAGATTCGGCGTACTCGGCGATTCTGGCTTTTGACTTTCGAGTGAGGAATTCATGCACGATCATCACGGCCCACAACTAATTCAGATCGCTCCGCTCGAACCCGCTGTTTCGCTCCAGCAGCACAAGCATGCGCACAAGCCGCATGATCACAGCACCCAATTCCTGGTTGGGCTTGACGTGGGTTCCACTACGGTCAAGGCGGTGGTGGTCGATGCTGCCACCGACCAGGTGTTGTGGCAGGATTACCAGCGCCACGAAACCAAGCAGCCGGAAAAGACGCTTGAGTTTTTGAAGCGGATCGAAGTCGATACCGGCGTCAACCGCCACAATGCGCGCATGTTCCTGACCGGCTCCGGCGGCACAGGAATTGCCGATCAGATCGGCGCGAAGTTCGTGCAGGAGGTCACTGCCGTATCCCTGGCCGTCGAGAAGCTGCATCCCGAAGTGTATTCAGTCATTGAACTCGGAGGACAGGACGCCAAGATCATCGTTTTCAAAGACGACGACGAGACCGGGCGCAAGAAGAAAATTCCTTCGATGAACGACAAGTGCGCGGGCGGGACCGGCGCGGTCATCGACAAGATCAACGCCAAGCTGAAGATTCCCACCGAAGAACTCGCCAACCAGAAGTATCACGGGATCAAGTTGCACAAAGTTGCCGGGAAGTGCGGGGTTTTCGCCGAAACCGACATTAACGGATTGCAGAAGGTCGGCACTCCTCCGGACGAGTTGATGGCATCGCTGTTTGAGGCCATCGTGCTGCAGAATCTGAGCGTCCTCACGCGCGGAAACACGCTGCGGCCGCATGTTTTGCTGCTGGGCGGCCCGAATAGCTTCATTCGCGGCATGCGCGAAGCCTGGCAGGCGAACATTCCGCGCATGTGGCAGGAGCGAAAAGTGGCGATCCCGGAGGGCGCCCGGCCGGAAGATCTCATCAAAGTTCCGCAGAACGCACAGTACTTCGCGGCGCTCGGGGCGGTTGAATTCGGCCGCAGTGAAGAGGATTGCGTAGGTTGTTATTGCGGCCACGAGAAACTGGTGCATTACATCGAGTACGGCCGCCAGGAGGAAAAAGCCAAGTCCGGCGGCAAGGGCCTGGTCGACAATCCGGGCGAACTCGATGTCTTCAGGGAAGCCTATCGCCGCAAAAAGTTCACGCCTGCAGTGTTCGCCAAGAACAGTACCGTTGGCGGATTCATTGGCATTGATGGCGGATCAACTTCCACCAAGGCGGTTCTGTTAAGCGAGAACGGCGACATTCTCTGCAAATCGTATCAACTCTCCAACGGCAATCCGATTCAAGACACGATTGAAATGTTCGAAAACCTGCGCGGCCAGGTCGAGGCGCAGAACGCCAGGCTGGAAGTGCTTGGCGTGGCAACAACGGGCTACGCGAAGGACATTCTGAAAGACGTTCTCAAGGCGGACGTGGCGTTGGTCGAAACTGTCGCCCACACCGAATCGGCGCTGAAGTTTTACGAAGATCCACACGTAATCGTCGATGTAGGCGGGCAGGATATCAAGATCATCATCCTGCATAACGGTCGCGTGAAAGACTTCAAGCTGAACACGCAGTGCTCCGCCGGCAACGGATACTTTCTGCAGTCCACGGCTGAAGGCTTCGGGCTCAGCGTAAATCAGTACGCCGACCTCGCGTTTTCCGCGCAGGCTATGCCGGTGTTTGGCTATGGTTGCGCCGTCTTTATGCAATCCGACATCGTGAATTTCCAGCGCCAGGGTTGGCGCGCCGAGGAAATCCTCGCCGGCCTCGCGGCCGTGCTGCCCAAGAATGTTTTTCTATACGTAGCCAGCATACCGAACCTGGCCGCGCTCGGTTCGCGCTTTGTGCTGCAGGGAGGAACGCAGAACAATCTCGCTGTCGTAAAGGCCGAAGTGGACTTCATCCGCAACAGTTTCCGCACAACCGGCAAGCAGCCGGAGATTATCGTGCACGAGCACTGTGGAGAGTCCGGAGCGATTGGCGCCGCGCAGGAATCGTTGCGTTTGTGGCGAAACGGCCAGCAGACGACGTTCGTAGGCCTCGACGCCGTACGCAAAATCGAATATCGCACCACGCGCAACGAGGACACGCGCTGCCATTTCTGCAAGAACGACTGCCTGCGGACTTTCATTGACATCCGCACCGCACCGAAAGATAACCTCAGCTTTGTGCCGATTCAGAAAGTCACCAAGGTCCCCTTGATGCATGGGGAGCAGCGGCTGATCATCGCCACCTGCGAAAAGGGAACGGTCGAAGACCTCAACGACATGAAGGAGATCAAGGCTGGGCTCGATTCCATTCGTGCGCAGCACCCGAACTTTGTGGACTATGCGTCGAAGGAAGTGTTCCGCCCCACGAACGCCAAGAGCGTAGCGGATCCGCTGCCGACGAAAGGCTGGGCCGGCTGGCGTAAGGGTGACAAGGAGCGGTGTGCATTGATGGAGAGCCGCCCGACGATTCGTATCGGCATTCCGCGCGTGCTGAACATCTACACCTATGCTCCGCTCTTCAACGCGTATTTTGAAAGCCTGGGGGTGCAACCGGAAAACATCGTTTATTCGGATTACACCAGCTCAGAACTCTATCGCGCGGGAGCGAGCCGCGGCGCCATTGACCCCTGCTTCCCGGCCAAGATCGGAATCTCGCACGTTTACAACCTGATCCAGGAAAAGCACCGCAAGAAACCGCTCAACGCGATTTTCTTTCCGATGTACGACGTACTGCACTCGCCCCTGGTGAAAATTGTGGGAGCGAATGCGTGCCCGACAGTGACTGCTACTCCGGAGACCGTGAAGGCGGCGTTCACCAAGGAGAACGACGTCTTCGCCGAACACAATGTAAAGTACATCGACCCCGTGCTCAATTTCACCGACCGGAAACTGTTCGCGCACCAGATGCTGCAGGCATGGCAGCCGATTCTCGGCTTGTCGCTGGAGGAAAACGATCGAGCGGTCGAGTCTGGATTTCAGGCGCTGAAAGAGTACGAGACCAACATCCGCCGCCGTGCGCGTCAGGTGCTCGATCAACTGGAGCGTGAGGACAGGATCGGCATCGTCATGCTGGGACGGCCATATCATCACGATCCCGGGTTGAACCATGAAATTTTGGACGAGTTTCAGAAGCTCGGCTACCCCATCTTTTCGCAAAACACGCTTCCGCTGGATGAGGACCTTCTGGACCGGCTCTTTGGCGAGGAAGTGCGGGCAGGAATTGTCAGCAGCCCGCTCGATATCACCGACGCCTGGAAGAACTCGTACTCGTGCAGCACCAACCACAAAGTGTGGGCGGCGAAATTTACGGCGCGGCATCCGAACCTGGTGGCGCTGGAGATTTCCAGCTTCAAATGCGGCCACGATGCGCCCATCTACGGCGTGATCGAAGGCATCATCGAGCAGTCGGGAACACCGTATTTTTGCTTCAAGGATCTCGACGAGAACAAGCCGTCAGGATCAATCAGGATTCGAGTCGAAACCATCGACTATTTCCTGCGCCGCTACCGCGAGGAAGTGATTCGCAAGCGCAAGGCCGAGCAGGAGGTCGAAGCGCAATTGGCATTGCTGGAAGCGCAGCTGCGCGGCGAGAAGCTGGAGATGTTTCAACCTCCGATCGAACACCTGGAGCCGGAAGCGCAGGGAATGGCTGCCGACTAGAGCGGTTTAGCGAATTCTACAATTCGTTGTTGTCCTGAGCCTCCTGCGCTCTGTGTTATTGTGTTTATGTTCGGGGTCGGATTCGATTTCGGTCTCCCACCCCAAGTTCGGAGCAACTATTTCGTGGCGACAGCCGCCCCGGCTCCGGTCGAGCGAAGCTCGACAGCCTCATCATCCATCGCGGCCCCGTAGCTCAACTGGATAGAGCATCAGACTTCGGATCTGAGGGTTGGGGGTTCGACTCCCTCCGGGGTCGCCAGAGTCAGCCGTAGGTCCCTCATTCTATCCCTAGTTTCAGCTGGCGGCTCCCGTTAGTCGCTTCGCTCCTCACTCACCGCCCGAGTCCGGGCGCGGAGCGCGCTCCGAAAGGCTTTGGCAGGCGTGACAGGCGCGGCTTGGGGGAATAGGATTCTCACTGACTCGATGACCTTCTCCTAGGGCTACGGAGGATCCTAATGCGGAATCGTATGTCCCGCCGGAAGTTCCTGGGCGCCGCCAGCACCGTCGCTGTTAGTTCCGTCGCGTGGAAGGGAAGCGGAAAAAGGGCGCTCGCAACCGCCATGGGCCAGCCGCCTGCATCTTCAGCACCTGCCGCCCGTATTGTTGACATGCACGTGCATTTCGATGAGGCGAATCCGAGCTTTGTGAGTGATTTGCTGAAAGTCTGCGGCTCGCTCAACCTTACCGCCTGCGTCCTGACTCCATTTTCCTCACGAAAGGTCATCGCCGAGGCAGCCAGGCAACATCCAGCCCAGATTGTCCCGTTCGGCTACGTTGATCTCGATGCTCCCGGCGCTGTTCAGCAGGTGGAAGAGTTCCATGCCCTGGGCTATCGCGGCTTGGGCGAACTGGAGTTCGTCAAAAAGCCCTTCAATGACACTTCCTATTTTCAGATATACGAACTCGCGAACCGCTATGCGTGGATCGTGCTTTTCCATACCGGCATCGTTTTGCGAAAGAATTTCGACAGACCGGAGGACGTGGCCTCCGGCAGGATGCGTCCCATCCATTTGGAAGAAATTGCGCGACGCTTTCCGAAGATTACGCTGCTGGGAGCTCACTGCGGGAATCCTGAATACGAGTGGGCGGCAGAAATCTCCCGCTGGAACCCGAATATATTCTTCGACCTCAGCGGGTCCACGCTTATCAAGATGCGGGAGCGCTTGTCTGATTTCCGCAAGATCTTCTGGTGGTCGGGAACTGATGAGGGAACGGAGACTCCGAACAACGATCCCAGCGCGTACATCAAGATTGTGTTTGGTTCGGACACAAAGCTGAATGAGATCGAATCAGTTTGGCATCAATACCAGGCGATGTTCGAGGCCTGCGACGTTCCAGCGCAGACGCGCAGAATGATTATGGGTGGCACGCTGGCAAAGATGTTGAGTCTGCCGGGATAGCGTTGCTTGCCTAGAACCTCACCCGCAGGCCCAATTGCGCGCCGAATGGGATACCCACCGTTGTTCCCGGGCCAAAGAAATCCCCCAACGCGCCGCCGGCGACGCGCAACTGGCTGAGGCTCCTGATTGGCGCGGTTGCGGTGCAGTTTGCGTTGGTGCAAATGTCGGTGATGTTGCCGGTCTGTGCCTGGGATGACGGAACGACAAAATCCGACGCGAGCCGGCTCACGTTCGCGACATAGTTCGCGCCGGGATTATTGCGGTTGAAGAGGTTGAAGAACTCGGCGAAGGGGCGAATCTCCCAGCGATCGCCGAGCTTGATCGGGCGGCTTATGCGCAGATCCATCTGGATGTAGGGCGTGCCGCGGAAGGCGTCGAGCGGCGTCTCTGCTCCGTTGACGGAGATGCGCGTGCTGTTATCGGCAGTGGTGATCGTGAACGGACGCGCGCCTTCCGCCTGCGTCAGCGTGCTTAGCTCGAATCCACCGGGAATGTAGACCGTTCCGGCCAGCACGAAGCGGTGTCGCACGTCCTCGCCCGAGGGGCCGTAGTCGCCGGGACCGAAGGGGTCGAGCGGGTTGCAGACTCCATTCACGTAGTCGAACAACTCTCCCAGTACGCATCCCCAGGTCTGCGCTTTCGAAAGCGTGTAGCTCGCCACGAGATTGAACCGCCGCGCTACATTGCCCTGCAAGTGCAGCATGAGCGCGTTGTAGCTGGAGCGATTGTCGGACTTGAACAGGTTCAAGTCGGGTACCACGCCGGCCTGATCAGTCTGGTAATTCGGGTCCGAGGCCGGGATGAGAGGAGTGAGAAGGTTCGTTCCGCCAGTGAAGCTGTAGGCGCGATAGCCGTGATTTCCCTCCTCGTGCGTGAAGTCGGCACTGAGAGTCCACTTTTGATTGAAGGCATGCTGCGCGCCGCCGGTGACGTGAATGGCATACGGGGTCTTGTAATTGCCGGCGATCAAATCGCCCGTTCCGCCCAAAGAGTCGCCTGGGATGCAACCGGCGCCGACAGTTGAATACGCGGGCGGGGAGCCGCTGGCCGAGAAGGCGCATGGTCCGGCCAAGGGCTGATTCACCGCCTGAAGCGCCGTCGCCCAGCCGTTTTGCGCGAGGTCGTTGTAGAAAAGGCCGAAACCGGCGCGCAAGACTGTTCTTCCGGCATCGCCTAGAGAATAGGCAAGGCCCAGTCGTGGTCCGAACTGTTTGCGGTCATCGTGCGGCACGGCCGCTGGAATTTGCAGCGCCTGCAAAGTGACGTTGGCGGGATTTTCTGCCTGGCTGCGGCCGAAGCTGGTCAGGAGCCCGAAAGTTGTTTGCCAGCGGAGACCGAAGTTGACGGTGAGATGGCGGGTGGAACGCCACGAGTCCTCCGCATAGAGTCCGAGGCGCTGAACGCTTTGCGAGAAACTGCCGTCGTATGCAGGAGTTGTGGAGGCTCCGGCGGCGTAGTCAATCGGAAACTGACCGGGATTCGAGATGTAATACGTCGGATCTTGGGGGAACGAATAAAGCGTTTCCTGATTGCCCGGAAATGCGCCGCCCAGCACGGGCTCGTGGATGAAATTCGCTCCGAACTTGAAGGAATGATCGCCGGTTACGTGGCTGACGTCATAGCGGAGCTGATATTTCTCCTGGTTGCGCAGCGAGGGGAACAGCGTGATCGGCGTGGCGAACTGGTTGTCGCCGTAGGTTTCGAAGCCGGAGACCGTCAAGGACGTCGAGCTGAACGGAAAAGCCAGAGCAAAGCCGAGCGTGGAATTCCGGGTTTGTGTCAGGTGCAGTTCGCTGGCGTCGAAGACAAACGTGCCTAACCATGTTGGAGTGAAGGCGTACGTGTTGCCGACGACGGAATTCCAGTAATTGTTGTGCGTCGTCAGCCCGGTCGAGGGCAGCGTGGCCTGTTGTACCAGGGCATTGTGAGTCAGATAACTGTCTTGCGAAACACGCAGAAACCACTGCGATTTTTCCGACTGCACACCGTCGAAGCGCACCGAGCCGATGTAGTCGCGAAACGGGATCGGCACATTGGGCGGCACGGCGATCGAGGGCACGCCGGGAATCAGGCCGTCCGAGGCCAGTTGCGCCAGAGCCTCGAACTGCGTGGTACTCGCTGGACTGTAGGCAATGCTGGCGTTCTCGTGCACGTATTCAAGCGACGAGAAAAACCACAGCTTATCCTTTGCGAGCGGTCCGCCCAGAGTGCCGGCATAGTTCTGACGCGAGAACGGCTGTTTCGGATTGGCGACGCATCCCTGCGCATCGCAGGAGTGCGCCGGATTCTCAATGGGAAAGCGCGCATTCAGCGACGCGGCGCGCTCGTAAAATACGCCGCTGCCGTGCCACACGTTCGTCCCGCGCTTGGTGGTGATGACGACCGAACCCGCCGTGGTCCCGCCGGTGTCGGCATCTTCATTTGCCGTGCGGACGGCAAACTCCTGAATCGAGTCGGGCGAGAAGTTCTCGAGGAAACCGCCGATGTAGTCGTCGGAATTGTCGCCGCCATCCACGGAGAGATCGTTGTTTAAGCCAGAACTGCCGCCCGTCGAAACGGCGGTAATGCGCGCCTTGGTCGGATCGGAAGGTTCGACTGGCTCCGTCCCCGGGGTGAGATACGCGATGTTGGCAAAGCTGCGGGCGGCGAGCGGGAGCGCTTCCAAGTCCTGGCTGCTGACGATGCCTTGATGCACCACGCTGGCCACATCAATCGGCTGCGTGGTGATGGAGGAATTCGGGCTTTGCACAGTAACGCTCTCGCGTGGAACCGCGGGCTTCAGAGTCACGGTGACTTCCCGTACGGAGCTGATCGCGATGGAGACCTCAGCTTTCGCTTGAGCAAAACCAGCAGCGGTGACGGTAACGCGATACGAACCCGGGAGCAGATCGTCTAAGCGAAACTCGCCGCGGTCTTCGCTTGTGGCTTCGCGCCGCAACGAAGAGTCAAGAGACTCGACCACGATCTTCGCTGACGGGATGCGCGCGCCAGTCGAATCCTGAATTGCGCCGCGCAAAGATCCTCGCGGGTTCTGGCCCTGCAACTGGAATAAGAAAAAAATGAAGACAGTCAAAATCAACAGCAGAGTCTTGCGCAACGTGGCTTCCTCCGCCATCGAGGGGGTTCCCAAACCGAACCTTTTAATCCGACCACGGTTGCGGTGTGCGGTCCCAGCGATGCTTCTGCAATTCCTTCAGCAACGACTTGTCGAGAGGGCCGGCGTCACTTGCGGAGATGTTCTGCCGGACGTGCTCGAGTTTGCGCATGCCTGGAATCGTGGTGCTCACCGCGGGATTCGAGAGAATGAATCGCATCGCAATCTCCGGCAGCGTCATTCCCGCGGGCACCGTCGCTTTCAGTTTGTCCACGCGCTTGACCGTGTTGGCCAGATTTTCCGGACCAAAGTACAGCGACCGCCAATCGTCGGACGGGAAGCGGGTTTCGAGAGTCATCTTGCCGCTCAAGCTGCCTTCGTCGAGCGGAACGCGGGCAATGACTCCGATGTTAAGTTCCTGGCAAATGCCGAAAAGTTCGTCCTCGGGCGACTGGTCGAAGATATTGTAAATGACCTGCACCACGTCCACCAGCCCGGTGCGTAAGGCCTTGAGGCAGTTTTCCGGCTGCCAGCGGTTGAGGCTCAGACCAAAATAGCGGATCGAGCCATCCCGCTTGAGTTTTTCAACCGTGGAGCGAAACGCAGGTTCGTTGGTCCAGCTGTCATCCCATACGTGAAATTGCAGCACGTCAATCGTGTCTTTGCGTAGTTTCTTGCGAATCAGGTCGGTGTATTTGAATACGTGTTGCGGCGAAAAAACGTCGTCATATTTGTATTCCGGCAGCGCGGGCCACTTGTCATTGGCAGGAGGAATTTTCGATGCGGCGTAGAGACGCTTCCCAGCGTTGCGCGCCATGATCTCTCCAAGCAGACCGTCGCTTTTGCCTTCGCCGTATGCCCATGCCGTGTCGAAAAAATTGCAGCCGAGATCCACAGCCAACTGCAAAGCGGCCAGCGACTCCTGGTCGCTCGAACCGCTCCATCCGCTCATTCCCCAGAGTCCGTAGGCCATTTCGCTGACTTCAAAGCGGGTGCGGCCGAGCTTGCGGTATTTCATGAAGGCGTCCTTCGAATGGAGTGTTCGTTCCGGGAAAGAAGGAAGAAGCGAACTCACAAGGATATACCTAGCCCGTGCTTCCTTCACAGCGGCCCAACCGATTGCTCGTAGCTGGCTTGAAAAGTTCTTTCCTGAGTTCGTTTGCGGCCGTTGCGCATCCTCCGCGTTCTTAGCGGTTGGGTCTCTTGATTACCGCGAAGGTCGCAAAGGACGTCCGCAAAGATCGTGAAGAAAACCGCCGGGACCTCAACTGAGCCATTACCAACCGATTCATCAGGAAAGGTCGGCAACCGGTTTTTCGATGCCAGCTATCGAAATTTTTCTCCCCGGGCTGGGTCGTAAAGTGGTCCAATAGAGTTAGATCATAAGGTTGGAGGAGTCTCCCCAATGAAATCAAACTCTCCTTTTTCCCCGGGCAAGAGCGAGAAGGAAGATGAGAAGGTCGCGCCGCCACCGTCCCGCTTCATCGACGAGAAAATCTCCGACGAATCGGGCACGGAAACACAATCGGACAGCGCGCTCAAACCCGCGGGCTTGAACAATCCCTTCTGGAATTGATCCCTCTCACAGCGCCGGAGTTCGCGATCTGGAATCATGCGAACGGTCGGCGCTGACTTTCGTCCAATCTATGCTGTGACCCACAACGGCGCAGGCGATACGCGCGAGATTCCTCGCCCCGCTGGTGAAAGCGCGGGGCTTCGGAATGACGCAATCCGAAGGACACAGAGTTTCTGCCAGGAACGTCTAGCGCAGGATGGGCAGGCAGAGGCACGGCCGAAGAGAAAAATCGAGTCCTGACATCTGTTCGAGCGCGGGGTGCAGCGCGGAGTCGCTGCAGGGTTCGAGCGTGATGACGAACGGCAGCGAGGATTTATCAAACCCCGGTTTCTGCAGCAGCGCATCTATGTTCAAATGATGGGCCGCCAGGATTTCCGCCAGGCGCGCCACAATCCCCGGCTGATCGCGCACGAAAAACCGCAGATACCACGGCGTCTCGAAATCGTTGCTGATGGATGGAGCCGACACGGTGGCAGCCCCTCCTGCGGCAGCCGGCCCTGCTGAAAGCTTTTCGGCCACAAACATCAAATCTGAAACCACGGCAACGGCTGTGGGATCTCCTCCCGCGCCTGCACCCAGAAAAGCCATGTCACCGCCGTACCGGCCGCTGGTCAGCACCAGGTTGAGATTTCTCTGCACGCGCCCAAAAGGCGAGGCGGCGGGAACCAGACACGGGCCAACCTCCGCGAGCAACGTTTCACCTTGCAGGTCGGCGCGTGAAATCTGGCGGATGGTGCAGTCGAGTTCCGCGGCATAATCAAAATCCACCGCGTCAATGGCGCGGATGGTGCGGGCGCGAACCGATTCCGGCACGACTTGAGCGTGCAGTCCGGCGAGCGCGAGGATGGCAAGCTTGGCGCGGGCGTCTCCGCCATCAAGATCTTCGGAGGCGTCGGCTTCGGCGTATCCGCGGGCTTGCGCTTCCTCCAGAGCCTCACTGAACGGAATTCTCGCGCTTTCAATGCGGCTCAGAATGTAGTTGCAGGTGCCGTTCAGGATGCCCGCAATCCCGTGCAAGCGATCTCCGCAGAGGCCGGTCCGCAACGCGGGGAGAACGGGAACGCCCCCAGCGACCGATGCGCCGAATTCGAGGTGGCAGCCATGATGCGCGGCCAGTTGCAGAAGATCGGGGCCGTGCCGCGCGATCAACTGCTTGTTCGCGGTGACCACCGATTTGCCGGCCTGTAGTGCGCCGCGCACAATCTCTTCGGCGGGATTGAGTCCGCCAATTAACTCGACAACGATGTGAACGTCCGAGTTCAGCACCGATTGCACATCGTCGGTCCACATGACATCGCTCGGAACCCAGGACTGCTTTTTTCTTTCCACGTTACGATTGCAGATGTGGGTGAGGCGAAGCGATCGATTGCCGCTTTCACACAAGATTTTGGCGACAGCACGGCCGACGATTCCGAAGCCGATGAGGGCGACTCGGCACGGGGGGGCACGTTTCACTGTGCTCGTTGCGCCAGCCTTCGTGGCCCGATTCGAGTGAGTTTTGGGCACCAGTGTGATCCCAACTACAAAGTTGAATTTCTTATCATACGTGCCATGTGTGCTTTTCGAAAACTCCAAATCAATGAACCGCCGGGCGGCGCGGCAGGCGGGAGTGGCATCAAAGTTGGTAAAATAACCGATTCCGGCTGCGATGCGAATCACAGCGGGAGCATCGCGGACACGCTCTTTCTCAGGCGCCTGTCGTTGCCGAGCTATTGGGCCAAGCGCTCCAGTCCGCAACCACGCCCGGTAACGGGAGGAGAAGGAATGATTGGAAAGATCGCCGCGGTACCCGGCTGTAAGCTGGCGGGGATTCTTCTATTGACAGCCCTGGCCTGTCCTGCCGTCGCGCAGGATTCGCAAGTCCCCGCGCAGCCAACTCCTGCGCAACAACCCGCCGTCAAGCAACCCGACAACCAGTCCGGCAGCCAGGAAGCTCCACCCGAAGAGACCGAAACGCGGCGCAGAGTCAAGCCGCGCGATTACAAAACCTGGAGCTTCAACGTCGGCGGCGGCGCCAGCCTCACCAACGGCACCACCAAGAGCTTCGCGCGCAGCGGAGGGGGTATCGCTGCGGTGGGCGTTGCACGCAACCACAACAAATATCTCGGACTGCGCGCCGATGTTCAGTTTGACAACCTGCCATTGCACAACTCCGCTCTGGGCATGGCTCAGGCGACTGGCGGCAACGCACATGCCTATTCGCTCTCGATCGATCCGGTCTTCAATATTCCCGTGACCAAAGAGTGGGGCGGCTATTTTGTGGGGGGAGCATCTTATTTGCATCGCTCGGGCAAACTGGATTCTTCTTTTGCACAGCCCGGGATAGGCTGCAATTCGTTCTGGGTTTGGTGGGGAGCATGTTATGCCGGAAGCCTGCGGCAGGACGGGAAGTTCCTCACCTCGAGCCAGGACGAGTTTGGAGAAAACTTCGGTGCGGGCATCACGCGCAAAATCCGTCCGAACCTTGAGGTCTACGCCGAGTTCCGCTACGTGCACGGCACCCGCCACGGCATTACCACCGACTTTCGGCCGATTACGCTGGGACTGCGCTGGTGAGACCCGGGAATTGAGGATTTCGCTATTCCGGATTCGTTCGATATCTCCACAAATCCGCGTTGAGTTGTTGCAGATGAACGAACGACGAGGCCGGCTGGGGGTTCAAAACTCCCTTCTCTGAATTCGCGTCGCGGACTGCCAATTCGATCAGGTGATGTGACGGCGCGAGCGAGCAGGCAGGATCGGTGGCAGTGGCTTCGCTGGCGAGAAGAAAGGCCTGGCAGCGGCAGCCGCCGAAGTCTTCCGCGCGCCGCTCACAGGAACGGCACGGCTCGGGCATCCAGTCTTCTCCACGGAAGCGGCGGAACGACGGCGACTCCTGCCAGATCCACTCCAGCGTTTTCTCGCGCACATTTTCGAACGACAAGCCGGGAAGCACCTCCGCGGCGTGGCAGGGAAGAACCTTGCCGGCGGGATTGATGAGCATCAGCTTTTTACCCCAGCCTCCCATGCAGGCTTTGGGATAGCGGGCGTAATAGTCGGGCACGACCGAGTCAATGCGAATCCGCCCGGCGAGCCATTTTTCGGCCTCGGCCACAATCGCCACGGATTTCTCGACTTGTGCGCGTGTCGGCATCAGCGCAGCGCGGTTGGCCAGCGCCCATCCGTAGTACTGCGTGTGAGCAATCTCGAGGCGCTCCGGGTTGAGTTCCTCGATGAACGCGATCATCTCTGGCAAATGATCGAGATTCTGCCGGTGCACGACCAGGTTCACCGTGAAGGCGACTTTGTAACGCCGGATCGCGCGCGCGAGTTCAATTTTGTGAGCGTGCGCTTTCGCGCCGGCGATCCAGTTGGCGGAATCTTCGCGGGAATCCTGGAAACTGACCTGGATGTGGTCGAGCCCGGCAGCGACCAGCGATTCGAGCCGCGGCTCGGAGAGCCCAATGCCTGAGGTGATGAGATTGGTGTAGAGGCCGGCGGCACGAGCGGCGGCAATCATCTCGCTCAAGTCGGCGCGCGCCAGCGGTTCGCCTCCGGTGAAGTGCGCGTGCAACATACCGAACTGGCCGGCTTGCCGGAAGACGCTGGTCCACTCGCCAGTCGAGAGTTCCGAATCCGCTGTGGCGAGGTGCATGGGATTCGAGCAGTAAACGCAATGCAGCGGGCAGCGATGCGTGATCTCGGCAATGAGGGCGAGGGGATTCGAAGGCATTTGGTGATTGTGTAATTGGGTAATTGAGCGCTTGATTGCAGTCGCCGGAATGCCGGAATACTGTCGCCGAATCAATTACACCATTGCCGAATTACACAAATACTCAATCCTCAGTAATCCACGATCCTCCTGTTCTGCAATTGCTCGAGGAAGATGCCGATATCGGACCGTATTTTTGCCGGATCCGTGCCGGTAAATTCCTTCTGCAGTTCCGCGATAATCTCGGCGAACGTGCGCTGGCCGTCGCAGCGCTCGAGAACCTGCCGCCCCGTGCCTTGCAGTTTGATGGCGCCCTCGGGGAAAAGGATCATGCGATTCTCTTCCGCTCCGCCCCAGCGGCATCCCGCGGCCAGGCGCGGCTGGCTCGAATCTGTGGGAGGCGCCATGGTCAGGTCCCTTCCTCGCGAATGCGAAATGCCCCCGGCGGAGGCCAGCCCGGCTGCACGTAGGCGAAATAGAGCGCGTCGAGTTGCGCCCAGAGGATGTCACATTTGTCGCGCAGCGCCTGGATTGCGAGCTCCTGCTGGGCGCGCGTTTGAGCGTGATCGTGAACGTAGTTGATAGCGAATTGCGCGTCCTCCGGCGCCTGCGTGAGCCGCGCCTCGAAGTAGTCGAGGCCGCCGGCAAGCCACGGATAATGCTGGCGCAGCTTCTCCATGCGCAGCGAGATCAGGTCGCGCGAGAACAATTCGGTCAGCGAAGACGCGACCGCCTCCAACAGACTCCGGCTGCGCACGATGTTTAGATACTCATTTACGGCAAATCGCGTCGCAGGAAGGATGCCAGTTCCCGCCCGTACGTCGTCGGCCTTGAGACCCGTCGCTTCCGCGAGCTTGAGCCAACGCTGGATGCCGCCTTCGTTATTCGTGGTCGCGTCGCCGTCATGGTCCACCAAGCGCTTGCGCCAAGCACGGCGAAAAGCCGGGTCGGGGCCGCGGGACAGAATAATCGCGTCCTTGATCGGAATGATGCTCTGGTAGTAGTAGCGGTTCAGAGCCCATGCCTGAAGCTGGCCGCGGCTGAGGCGTCCTTCATGCATCATGAGGTGGAAGAAATGCTTGTGGTGATAGCGTTCCTCGCCCACGGCGCGCAGCCGGGCGCGCAGTTCGCCGAATGACAGCAGGTCGGCCTCTGCGGGCCGTTCTAGATTTCGAACTGCCATCCGTCCTCCGCGATGTCCCAGCCCGCTTCGCGCACCTGCGCGTGCTCGGGACCGGCCTCGTTCAACATCGGATTGGTGTTGTTGATATGGATATAGATTTTACGTGGGTGTTTCACCTCCGCCAACCGGGCGAGGCTACCGCCGGCGAATGAAACCGGGACGTGCCCCATGTCGTAAGCGGTTTGGCCGCTTCCCTGAACGCGAATCAGCTCATCCTCACTCCAAAACGTGCCGTCGAACAGCAGCACGTCACAGGAGTCCAACTGCTTCAAGAGCAAAGTTTCCAGTCGCGGAACGGCTGGCATGTATGCGAGGCGTTTTCCCGATGACGATTCGAGGAACAGTCCCATCGACGCTTCGAGAGGGGCAAGCTGAGATCGCCGCGGCGGTGAAACATAAGCCGGAAAATGCGAACCGAGTGGCAGCGGGCGACAACGCAGCCCGCAATCTTCGCCTGCTGGATTGAGCAGGGGAAACTGCGCTCCAGGCATGAATTCGATCCACGCTACTTGATTGGGAACACGCTGCAGCATGGCGAAGATCGAGTTGTCTTTGGTCAGGATGCGGTGAACCGACTTTGTCGCATGCACGCGCAGAGGCTGCAGTTCACGCAGCAGGAGCAGGCCGAGCACGTGGTCGAGATCGGCGTTGAGCAGGACAACGCCGGAAATGGGCGACTGCCGCGCGTTTTCGCCGGATGCCGCTCTGGGCCGAAGCTCCGGCGTCGCTTCGATCTGCGCGCGCAGGTCGGGAGAAGCCCCCAGCAGAAACCACGACTGGCCGTCGCCGTTGATTGCAACCTGTGCCTGAGTGCGGGCTTTGCCGCGAAACGTGCCGGCGCGCTGGGCGCGGCAGTTGGGGCAGGCGCAATTCCACTGGGGAAATCCGCCGCCGGCGGCGGAGCCGAGGATCCGAACCAGCATGGAAAGGAGTGTACCAGCCGCCGAGAGCCGGCGGCCGACCCACGAAGATTGCGCCTAGCCCTGGCCTGCGGCGGCGCAGCGGCGCGGTTCAACGTCCCAGAGGCGGACATCCTGCGAAAGATTTTCAACTCCGATTTCGCCCTGCATCTCGGTGCCGGGCTTGCCCAGCCAGACCACGCGGAACTGAGCGTTTGTGCCCTGATATTGCAGATCAACCACTTCGCCCGGCTTGAGCTGAACATTGACGCCTTGCAGCGTGGCTCCGTGGCCGCTGATCGTGCGCAAGCTGGCAGACAGCGTGAAGGGGCGGGAATTCGAGTCCATGCCCCAGATCTTCACCGGAAGCTCGACGAACACGCGTTGTTCGCGGCGACGGTCCATGTTCGAATCGCGAGGCCTTGGAATGCCTCGTGGAGCGTGATGGGGGCAATGGTAGAAGAGGGTGCCGCAAGCAAAACAGGTAACGGGAGTCACCCGCGTGAAGGTTCCGAAAGTTTCTAGAAGCCTTAGTCCATATCGCCAAGCGAGCAGGCGCCCGGGCCGCGCGGATCGCCGCAGGACGAACACGGGCTGGCTGCCCGCTGAGCTGTGGACGAGCCTTTAGCCGACACTGCGAAAACCGAAAGCTGCGGTTCGAGTTTGGTCGCGTGGCACTTGGGGCATTCGGCTTTCTCTTTGCCGTAGACAAGGGCCTCGAACCGATGATGGCATTGCTGGCAGATGTACTCGAAGATGGGCATGCGTGGCTCCCTGGCGATGAGCTATGAGCTGCGAGCTTGAAGAAGCCAGAACCCTGAACCCTACAGCCCGCGGCTCACGACTCGCCCCTGCGGTCTATTAGAATCAATTTGTGGGGAGTTCGCAAATCTCAAATCTCACCGGACCGCGCGAGACTCTTGGATCAGGACCGGGTGCATGGGCTGCCCGCCCATCGTTCCGACCGCATCGCTGGCTGCGGGGCGGGCACGTGCAGACGATCGCCAGCTTTCTGTTTCCTCGCAGGATTCACCTGCCTCCGGCGGAGGAGCGGCTTGTCGAAGTGGCTGCGGGGGTCAAGGTGCGGTGCTGGTGCTACTGGCGGCCCAGCGGGGATCGGTCGCAGGCGCTGACCGTTATCGTGGTGCATGGGCTTGAGGGGTCGAGCGATTCGCAGTACATGGTCGGCATCGCCCGGAACGCGCTGGCGGCGGGCATGAACGTTGTGCTGATGAACCAGCGCAACTGCGGCGGCATGGATCACTTTGCGCCGACGCTTTACAACTCAAGCCTGTCGGCGGATGTGGGAGCCGTGGCGCGCTATGTGGTCGAAAACGATGGCGTGTCACGGTTCGCGCTGATCGGATTCTCCATGGGCGGGAACCTGGTGATGAAGCAGGCCGGCGAATGGGGAAGCAATGGGCCCAGGGAATTTCGGGCGGTTGCTGCGGTATGTCCAGCAATGGACCTGGCGGCGTCGGCCGATGCGTTGCACGAGCCGGCCAACCGGATTTACGAATTGTATTTCTTGTGGCAGTTGTTCCGGAGGCTGCGGCGCAAGGCGAAATTCTTTCCCCAGCATTTC
>Ga0335081_10007761_pt1 | contig 17172 bp, 15 predicted proteins | sample Lox_Sample_35_FD_206713 | JGI IMG/M metagenome (GOLD analysis project Ga0335081, IMG submission 206713) | Soil microbial communities from Loxahatchee National Wildlife Refuge, Florida, United States - Lox_Sample_3.5 | ecosystem: Environmental > Terrestrial > Soil > Wetlands | place: USA... | reverse complement strand
ATGCGGCGTGCCCTCGGCAAGCCCCGCTTCGTCCTCGGCTTTATTCTCCGCAATGGACATCGGACACGCCCTCGACCCGCCGCGGCTCAAGCCCATCATGCGGCCACAACCTAAGGATGCCCGGAATACCGGAATTTGCAATCGTTTTGGAAAGGCGGCCTTAAGTCAGGCCTTCCGATACGGTGGCTTGTCGAGATGCTTCGGCGACAGCGTGAAAATCTCGACCCCGGCCTCGGTGACCCCGACAGAGTGCTCGAATTGCGCCGATAGCGAGCGGTCGCGGGTCACCGCAGTCCAGCCGTCGGACAGCACTTTGACGTGGGCGCGGCCGAGATTGATCATCGGCTCGACGGTGAAGAACATGCCGGGCTTGAGCACGATGCCCTCGCCAGGCCGGCCGACATGGACGATATTCGGCTCGTCGTGGAACAGCCGGCCGAGGCCGTGGCCGCAGAAATCGCGCACCACGCTCATATGCTGGGCCTCGACATAACTCTGGATGGCATGGCCGATGTCGCCGGTGGTGGCGCCGGGCTTGATGGCGGCGATCCCGCGCATCATGCCTTCATAGGTGACCTCGATCAGCCGCTCGGCTTTGCGCGGAACTTCGCCGACCGGATACATGCGGCTGGAATCGCCGTGCCAATGATCGAGAATCAGGGTGACGTCGACATTGACGATGTCGCCCTCGCGCAGCGGCTTGTCCGAGGGGATGCCGTGGCAGACCACGTGATTGACCGAAGTGCAGGTCGCCTTGCGGTAGCCGCGATACATCAGCGTTGCCGGCAGCGCGCCGTGATCCATGCCGAATTCGTAGACCAGGCGATCAATATAATCGGTGGTGACGCCCGGCTCGATTTCGCCGACCAGCATGTCCAGGCACTCGGCCGCGAGCCGGCCGGCCTTGCGCATGCCGGCAAACGCGCTCGGGCCGTGAAGCTTGATCTGTCCGGTCTTGCGCAGCGGCGCCAGGGCCGCGTCGACATAGGTCATGGTCTTGAGAAAGGCGAGACTGCTGGGGTTTCTGTCGGCAATGTAAGCATGGGCGGCGTCAAGGCAAGCAGATCGTGCGCGGGTTTCAGGCGGCGATCTTGCCGCCCAATTCGTCGGCAATATGGACGCGGATGATGTCGTCGAACGAGGCCTCGGCGCGGAAGCCCAGCGCCAGCGCGCGCGCCGGATCGAACCGGCTCGGCCAGCCGGCGACGATCCGGGCCACCAGCGGGTCGGGCGCGCGGCGGATGCGCGACGCCACTTTATCGCCGGCGATGCGGCGTAGCGCCGCGATCTGTTCGGCCACCGTGCAGCAGACCCCCGGCATGGTCAGATTGACGCGGGGCCCGAGTTTCGCGGCATCAAGCCCAGCGGCGTGAATGAGGAAGCCCACCGCCGCGCGCGGGCTGGCATGCCAATGCAGCACGCTGTCGGCGACCGGCAGCACCGCCTCCTCGCCGTTGAGCGGCTCGCGAATGATCGAGGAGAAGAAGCCCGAGGCCGCCTTGTTGGGCCGGCCCGGCCGCACCACGATCGACGGCAGCCGGATGCCGACGCCGTCTAGGAAGCCGCGTCGCGTGTAATCGGCGAGCAGGAGTTCGACGGCGGCCTTGGCCGTGCCGTAGGACGTCAGCGGAGTGAGATGAAACTCGTCGCCGATCGCGGGTGGAAACGGCGCGCCAAACACCGCGATCGACGAGGTGAAAACGAGCCGGGGCCGATAGCCGTCGCCGACGGCGCGAGCGGCTTCAAACAAATGACGCGAGCCGTCGAGATTGACCCGCATGCCCTTGTCGAAATCGATCTCCGCCTCGCCGGACACCACGCCGGCGAGATGGAAGATCACGTCGGGCCGGCCGGCGACCGCGGCGCGCACCGCCGCCGCGTCGCCGACATCGGCCGCCGCGGCTTCGACCTGACCGGAAAATTTTTCCGGGCGTTGCGGGGCGACAACGTCGATCAGCGTGAGCTTCTCGATCGGGCGGCCGTTGAGCGTGCCTTCCGCAACGAGCCTGGCAGTGAGCTTGCGCCCGATCATGCCTGCGGCGCCAGTGATGAGGATGTGCATGGAAGAACGTTCCCCTCGAAGGTCATGGTCCGCGAAGCCGGACCCATCCAGTAGTCGCCACGCTTCCCGACTACGGTCCAAATATAAGACGGCTGTGGCTACTGGATCGTACGCTTGCGCGGACGATGACAAGACAGCGGGAATGATGTCTACAGCGCCATCCCGCCGTCGACGAGATGCGCCTGGCCGGTAATGTAGCTCGCCTCATCGCTGGCGAGGAAGAGGGCGAGCGCGGCGACTTCCTGCGCCGTGCCCAGCCGGCCCAGCGGCTGGCGGTCGACGAAGGCCTGCCGCACCACTTCGGCCGACTTGCCGGTTTCCCGCGACAAAGCGCCGATGCGGTCATCGAGCGACGGCGACTCGATCGTGCCGGGGCAGACCGCGTTGCAGCGGATGCCGTGCCGGATGAAATCGGCGGCCACCGCCTTGGTCAGACCGATCACCGCCGCTTTGGTGGCGCCGTAGGCATAGCGATTGGGCACGCCCCGGATCGACGAGACGGCGGAGGAAATATTGACGATCGAGCCGGATTTCTTCTTGAGCATCGCCGGCAGGAACGTCTTGATCGTGCGGTGCATCGACTTGACGTTGAGGTCGAAGGAGAAGTCCCAGTCCTTGTCGGTGCAATCGAGCACCGAGCCATTGGCGACATAGCCGGCGCAATTGACCAAGATGTCGAGCGCGCCAAACTCCCGCGCGACCGTCTTTTCCAGCGCATCGATCTCGTCCGGCGCCCGCACGTCGAGCTTCTGCCGCAGCTTGGCTTTGAGGTCCTCGACCTTGTCGGCGGCGACGTCGGTGGCGATGACAACGCCGCCTTCGGCGATCAGCGCTTCGGCGATGGCGCGGCCGATGCCCTGGCCGGCTGCGGTGACCAGCGCGACCTTGTTCTGCACCCGGTTGGTCATGCGCGCGAATCCTCCTGCCCGTTCAATGCCGCAAGGCTGAGCTTCTGGCGCCCCTCGCTGTCGAAATTCTGCGGATCGAGCCAACGCTCGAAATTGCGCCTGCGCGCCGGCCACTCGCTGTCGAGCATCGAGAACCAGGCGACATCGCGGTTGCGGCCTTCCTTGGTAATCATGTTTTGGCGGAAAGTTCCCTCGTAGACGAAACCATAACGGAGCGCGGCCCGCCGCGATGGCGCATTCAGCGCATCGCACTTCCACTCGTAGCGCCGGTAGCCGAGAGTCTCGAACACGTAACGCGCCAAAAGGTATTGGGTTTCGGTGCCGAGCGGCGTCCTCTGCAGCGCCGGCGAATAGAGCACATGGCCGACCTCGATGACCCGGTGCTCCGGCACGATCCGCAACAGCGTCAGATAACCCACCGGACGATCGGACGGATCGATGATGGCGTAGGCGTAAGGGTCCTGCGCCGCCGCGCGTTTGTCGATGAAAGCGAAAAACTCATCCTCGGCGATGAACGGCCCATCTGCCGCGATGTAGGTCCATACCTCGTCATGTCCGGCGAACACCGTCCATAGATCGGCGGCGTGTTCAGGGCCGAGTTTCTCCAGGCGGCCATAGCGGCCCTTGAGCGTCACCGGGCCGGGCCGTGGCGCCGGCGTCGGATCGGCCACCGGCAAACCGACGGGCTGGCCGGTTTGCGGATGCGGTTCCGATGCAGTCATGATGAAAATCTCTTGCGATCGTCGCTGAAGAACTTGTTCAACTCGGGATTGGAAATCAGGCCGGCAAAGCCATCGAACCTGCCCTCTTTGGCGATTTCGGTCGCGGTGCGGATGAAGGCATGCATGGCGACACGGGCGAGCGAGCCGCCGACGCTGATCCGGCGCACGCCCATCGCCGCGAGATCGGCGACCGTGAACCCGAACGCGCCGCTGTTGAGAAAATTGACGGGCTTCGGCGCTACCGCCTTGACCACCGCCTCGATCTGCTCGCGCTTGTTGATGCCCGGCGCATAAAGGCAATCGGCGCCGGCCGCGGCATAGGCTTTGAGCCGGCGAGTGACATCGTCGAGATCGGGCACGCCGCGGATAAAGCCTTCGGCGCGCCCGGTCAGCACGACATCGCCGCCGGCGCGATCGATGGCAGCACGCGCGGCGCTGATGCGCGCAACCGCGGTGCCGAGATCATAGAGCGGGGTCTTGCCGTCGTTCGGCGAATCCTCGATCGACAAGCCGGCAACGCCGGTGGCGGCACAGCGCGTCACGTTCCGCGCCAGGCCGTCGAGGTCATCGGCGAGCCCGTCCTCGAAATCGGCATTGAGCGGCACATCGGTCGCTTCCGCGAGTTCGTGGAAGTGCGCCAGTACCTGATCCAGAGTCAGCGCGCCGTCGGCATAGCCTTGCGCGTGCGCATAGCCGGAGCTGGTCGTCGCCAGAGCTTTAAAGCCGAGGCCTTGCAGATAACGCGCACTGCCGACGTTCCAGGGATTGGGAATGACGAAGCAGCCGGCTTCGTGGAGCTTGCGGAAGGTCTTGCGCTTGTCGGCGGCAGAAGGACGGTTTCCGGCCATGGCGGCTTCCCTAATGATTGTCGCGCGGCACGAACTTTTGCGCGACGCGCTGATATTTCACTGCCGGCTCGAGCACCATGCCGTTGCCGAGCTGATCGACCAGGCCGCGCTGGATTTCCTGCCATGGCGTCTGGCTCGCCGGATAATGATAGCCGCCGTTCTTGACCAAAGCCGCGCGCCGCGCGGTCAATTCCTCGGCGGAGATCAGAATATCGGCGGTACCCTTGTTAAGGTCGATGCGGACGCGATCGCCGGTCTTCAGCAGCGCCAGCCCACCGCCCGCGGCGGCCTCCGGCGAAGCGTTCAGAATCGACGGCGAACCGGACGTTCCCGATTGCCGGCCGTCGCCGACGCACGCCAGCGAGGTCACGCCCTTTTTGATCAGCGCCGCCGGCGGTTGCATGTTCACCACCTCGGCGGATCCCGGATAGCCGATCGGGCCGGCGCCGCGCATGAACAGGATCGAGTGCTCGTCGATGGCGAGCGCGGGATCGTCGATGCGCGCGTGATAATCTTCGGGGCCGTCGAAGACGATGGCGCGGCCATCGAAGGCATTTGGATCCTTCGGATTGGAAAGATAGCGCTCGCGAAACTCGTCGGAGATCACGCTGGTCTTCATGATCGCCGAGTCAAACAGATTGCCGCGCAACACCTTGAAGCCGGCTTCGGCTTTCATCGGCTTGTCGTAGGGCCAGATGACCTTGGCGTTCGTCGTCTTCGCTTGCGCCACGTTCTCGGCGACGGTCTTGCCGTTGACGGTTTGCGCATCGCCGTGCAGCCGCCCCGCGGCCAGAAGCTCGTGCAGCACCGCCGGCAGTCCGCCGGCGCGATAATAATCTTCGCCGAGAAATTCGCCGGCCGGCTGCATATTGACCAGGAGCGGCACGTCATAGCCGATTTCCTCCCAGTCATCGACCGCCAGCGGCACGCCGACATGCCGCGCGACGGCTTCGAGATGAATTGGCGCGTTGGTCGAACCGCCGATCGCCGAACAGGCGACGATGGCGTTTTCAAAAGCCGCACGCGTCAAAATATCGGACGGCTTGAGATCCTCGCGCACGATCTCCACGGCGCGCAGGCCGGTCTCATAAGCGATCCGCGCGCGCTCGCGATACGGCGCCGGAATGGCGGCGCAACCGGGCAGCGACATGCCGAGCGCTTCGGCCATCGCATTCATGGTGGACGCGGTGCCCATGGTGTTGCAGTGCCCGATCGACGGCGCCGACGATGCGGCAATGTCGATGAATTCGTCATAGTCGATCTTGCCGGCGGCAACGTCCTGCCGTGCCTGCCAGAGCACGGTGCCGGAGCCGGCGAGCTTGCCGTTGTGATAACCGTCGAGCATCGGGCCGCCCGACAAGACGATCGCCGGGGTGTTGACGGTTGCGGCGGCCATCAAGCAGGCGGGCGTGGTCTTGTCGCAGCCGGTCATCAGCACGACGCCGTCGAGCGGATAGCCGTACAGCACCTCGACCAAGCCGAGATAAGCGAGATTGCGATCGAGCGCCGCGGTCGGGCGCTTGCCGGTCTCCTGGATCGGATGCACCGGAAACTCGAACGCGATGCCGCCGGCGGTGCGAATGCCTTCGCGCACGCGGTGCGCCAGTTCGAGGTGATGGCGATTGCATGGAGAAAGGTCGGAGCCGGTTTGCGCAATGCCGATGATCGGCTTGCCGGAGGTGAGCTCAGCACGGCTCAGCCCGAAATTGAGGTAGCGCTCAAGGTAAAGCGCCGTCATGCCCGGGTTGTCGGGATTGTCGAACCACAATTGCGAGCGCAAGCGGCGCTGCGATTGAGCTTGAGCCTTGCCATTTTTCGCCATCACACGTTCCGTGATTTATTCCCGAAAGCGGCCCCATGACTGCAATGCGATCTGCGCACGGCGAGGCTGCTCCTTGTAGATATAGCGAGTTTGCGCCGGCGCGAACGGGGATTGCGCTGACCTGCATCCGATTGGCGGGGGAACGAAAGCGCAATTGCCTGGAACGAAAGCAAAAATCTCTTCTGCGCTTTCAGGCAATATTGCGATGCAAAATTCACAAGTGATGAAGATCACAAAAATTCCTTTTAAGACCAAGATAACGCGTAAATATCTTGTGACATCGACGTGACGATTGCGCTCTTGTGCGACGCACAACACTGCGTAGCTAAACGGCACGGGGCGATTGTCATGGAGTTATGAAGATGAACTCTCTTAGCACCAAGGTGGCTTTTTCGGCTCTCGTCGTGGCCGCCCTCGCGACGCCAGCCTTTGCCCAGGGCCATCATCAGCGCCGGGTCCTCGAGGACTATGCCGGCAATGCGATGATCCAGCAGAGCCAGCCGCTGCACTATCCGAACGGCGCCGTGAAAACCGGAACCGCCGAGTCCTATCAGTCCGGAGCGATGTTCAATCTCGGCTACTAAAACGCCGAGCGCCGACAAGGCAGGAGTCCCGGGCGCTGTCCGGGGCTCCTCTTTGTTTGGTTCGGCGCGACTTTCTGCGTAGGATCGGCGCAACACCGCTGCGGCCCGGTTTATTTCGAGGGCTACTATGTCGGCGACGATCCCGACCCGTTCATCCGCGCGATGATCCAGCGCGACCTCGGCGTGAAATTCGGCGATCCCGATTGAGCCGGCGACCATGCCCGGCGCGATTTGATTTTCCCGGCTCGATCAGGTGAACTCGCCGCCGCCGGCCGCCAGCAGCCGGACGCGCCGGGAGGATCAGCCATGCTTCGCACCATTGCCGCCTTCGACCGCATCGGCGAGGAGAACGCCTTCGCCGTGCTGGCGCGCGCCATGCAGCTTGCCGCGGCCGGGCGCGACATCATCAATCTCGGCATCGGCCAGCCCGATTTCCGCACGCCGGATTTCATCGTCGAAGCCGCCGTCAAGGCGTTGCGCGACGGTCACCATGGCTATACGCCCGCGGTCGGCATCGTGGCGTTACGCGAAGCGGTGGCGGCAGATCTCGGCAACCGCTTCAAGGTCAAGGTCTCGCCCGACGAGGTGATGATCCTGCCCGGCGGCAAGCCGACCATGTTCATGTCGATCATGATGTTCGGCGAGCCGGGCGCCGATATCCTTTATCCCGATCCCGGCTTTCCGATCTATCGCTCGATGATCGAGTTCACCGGCGCGCGGCCGATCCCGGTGCCGATCCGCGAGGAGAACAATTTCGCCTTCTCGGCCGAGGAGACGCTCAAGCTGATCACGCCGCAGACGCGGCTCCTGATCGTCAATTCTCCGGCCAATCCGACCGGCGGCGTCACGCCGAAGAGCGAAGTCGACAAGCTCGTCGCCGGATTGGAACGGTTTCCCGACGTCGCGGTGATGTCGGACGAGATCTACGACCACATGGTCTATGACGGCGAGAAGCATGTTTGTTTGCTCGGCTACCCGTCGATCCGCGACCGGCTCATTCTGCTTAATGGCTGGTCGAAGACCTACGCCATGACCGGCTGGCGGCTCGGCTACGCGGTGTGGCCCGGCAAGCTCTACGACTACGCGCGCAAGCTCGCGGTCAATCTGCATTCCTGCGTCAACGCGCCGACCCAATATGCCGGGCTCGCGGCGCTGACCGGCCCGCAGGACGAGGTGGCGAAGATGGTCGCGGAGTTCGATCGCCGCCGCAAAGTCGTGGTCGCCGGCCTGAACAAGCTGCCGGGCATTTCCTGCGCCACGCCGAAGGGAGCGTTCTACGCCTTCCCCAATATCAAGCGCACCGGCTGGAAAGCGAAAGCACTGGCCTCGTCGCTGCTCGACGACGCCGGCGTGGCGCTGATCGGCGGGCCGGATTTCGGCGTGCTCGGCGAAGGCTATCTGCGCCTGTCCTACGCCAATTCCACGGAAAACATTTTGAAGGCGCTCGACCGCATGGGCGAGTTTCTGGCGTCAAGGAAAGCGGCGTAATTTCCTTTCCGTCATTCCGGGGCGCCGCGGAGCGGGCGAGCCCGGAATGGCTAGCCCTGCTGCGACAAGCGGAAGCCGACGAGCACAATGACGAGGCCGACGAACTGCGCGACGCTCGGCGCCTCGCCGAGCGCCAGATAGCCGATCAACAGCGTGAACGGCGGCACCAGCGCGGGAAACAGCGCGGCACGGCCGACTCCCAGCAGAATGACGGAGCGGGTGAACAGATAGACCGCGCCGGCGCCCGCAAAGGCGCCCTGCACCACCGCCTGCATCGCGTTCTCCGACCATCCCGCGGCGAGAAAATTGCGCACGTCGAGCAACAGAAGCGGCAGGCCGGCGAGCGAGAGTATGCTGGTGACCGCCACCGCCGGCATCGCCGGAATGCGCCAGAGCCGCAGCAGCGTACCGAATACGGCAAAAAAACTGCCGGCGGCGACGAACATCAGGTCGCCAAAAAACGCGGGGCCGCCCATCGTGCGCAGCGCCTCGGCGCCGATCACGGCAAGACCGGCAAGCATCGCCAGCGCGCCGACGATGCGCCGCGGCGGCAATGATTCCTTGAGAATGAGGCGCGCCAGGATGAGGCCGCCGAGCGCGGCGCAGGACGGCTGAATGATGGCGCCGTGGCCGAGCGGCACGTAGACGTAGCCGAAATAGCTCCACAGCGCGAGCGGCAGGCCGCCAAAGAACGTAATCGCGATGCCGCGCCGCCAGCCGACGCCGCCGAGATCGCCGAAACCGTTGGCGGCGACGACGGGAAGGAGCGCCAGCCCGGGCCAGACGTAGCGATGCAGCGCCAGAACCAGCGGCGACATACCCGAGGTCACGCCCTGCCGGGCGGCGACAAAGCCGAGCGCCCAGAACAACGCGGCGCCCGTGCCGCAGGCGACGCCCCACGCGGTTGCGTGCTTGACCGGGGATGAGGGCGAATCCATCGCGAAGCATAGTCCGCCCCGATTTGCCGGCACAACACGCGATTCCGCTCGGCTGGTTTCGCTCCGTGCGAAGCAAGCTCCGCAGCCTCTTTCCACCCCCGGCCACGCTGCTATCTTCGGCGGCAGGTTTTTAACGCGGCAATCCGGAGTGCAAATGGCCGAGGCCGAGGCGATCGCGGGCGAATACGACTACATCATTGTGGGCGCCGGCTCGGCCGGCTGCCTGCTCGCCAACCGGCTGTCTGCCGACGCCGACAAGCGCGTCCTCATCCTGGAAGCCGGCGGCCGCGACAATTGGATCTGGTTTCATATCCCGGTCGGCTATCTGTTCGCGATCGGCAATCCGCGCTCGGATTGGATGTTCAAGACCGAGCCGGAGCCGGGACTCAACGGCCGCAGCTTGAACTATCCGCGCGGCAAGGTGATCGGCGGCTCCTCGGCGATCAACGCCATGATCTATATGCGCGGCCAGGCCGCCGACTACGACCATTGGCGGCAGCTTGGACTCAATGGCTGGGGCTGGGACGACGTGCTGCCGTTCTTCAGGAAACACGAAAATCATTTCCTCGGCGAAAGCGACGCGCATGCGACCGGCGGCGAATTGCACGTGTCGCCGCCGCGAGTGCGCTGGGATCTGCTCGACGCCTTCCGCGCTGCGGCCGAACAAGCCGGCATCAAGTCGATTCCCGACTTCAATTGCGGCGACAACGAAGGCATCTGCGCCTTTCACGTCAATCAGAAGCGCGGCCGGCGCTGGTCGGCGGCAAGCGCGTTTCTCAAACCCGCGCTGCATCGGCCCAATCTGCGGCTCGAAACCGGCTGCCTCGCCGAGGGCCTCGTGTTCGACGGCAAGCGCGCGGCCGGCGTACGCTGGCGGCAGAACGGCGCCACGCCTACGGCGCGCTGCCGCGGCGAAGTCATCCTTGCCGCCGGCTCGATCGGTTCGACGCAGATGCTGCTGCTGTCCGGTATCGGACCGGCGGCGCAATTGCGCGAGCATGGCATCGACGTCGTCGCCGACCGGCCCGGCGTCGGCGCCAACCTGCAGGACCATTTGCAGCTGCGGATGATCTATAAGGTCGACGGCATCACCACGCTCAACGAGCGCTATCATTCGCGTTTCGGCTTTGCCGGCATGCTCGCCGAATATGCATTGTTGCGGCGCGGTCCGCTGACCATGGCGCCGTCGCAACTCGGCCTGTTCACCCGTTCCGATGCCGATCAGGAGCGCGCCAATCTGCAGTATCACGTGCAGCCGCTGTCGCTCGACCGCTTCGGCGAGCCGCTGCATAAATTTCCGGCTTTCACCGCCAGCGTCTGCAACGTGCGGCCGACCAGCCGCGGCTTTGTGCGGCTGCGCTCGCGCAATCCTGCAGACGCGCCGGCCATCGCGCCAAATTACCTGTCGACCGCCGCGGACCGCCGCATCGCGGCGGCTTCGATTCGGCTGACCCGGCGCATCGCCGCGCAGCCGGCGCTGGCGCCGTTCCATCCCGATGAATATCTGCCGGGCGCCTCAGTGCGCGACGACGACGAAGCCGGGCTGGTCCAAGCCGCCGGCGACATCGGCACCACGATCTTTCACCCGGTCGGCACCGCCAAGATGGGCTTGCCGAGCGATCCGCTGATGGTCGTGGACGGGCGGCTGCGCGTCGCCGGCGTCGAGCGGCTCCGCGTCATCGACGCCTCGGTGATGCCGAGCATTACGTCGGGCAATACCAATGCACCGACCATGATGATCGCGGAAAAGGGCGCCGCCATGCTGCGCGAAGATGCAAGAGGCATGGCGACATGAATGTGGCGCGGCGCGCCCAGGCGATCCTGGCCGATCCGTTTCGCGAATGGGCGGCGATCGACAAAGAGCCCGGCGATCCGGTGTATGTGCTGAGCCGCTATGTCGCGGTGCTGGCGCTGGTTCCGGCCGTCTTCAGCTTTAGCGGCGCCTGCATCGTCGGCGTCGTCCTGCCGAATGGCGGCCTTGTCCGCGCGCCGCTGGTCAACGGCGCGTTCGGCGCGATCTTGGGCTACGTGCTGAGCTGCGCCATCGTGCTCGTCCTGGGCGTTATCATCAATCTGGTGGCGCCGCTGCTCGGCGGCCGCCGCAATTTCGACAGCGCGTTCAGGCTCGCGGCCTATTCCTTCACGCCGGCATGGCTCGCCGGTGTTTTTCTGATTCTGCCGGGCTTGCAGTTCCTCACGCTCACCGGCTTTTGGGGCGCCTACATTCTGTGGCTCGGCCTGCCGCTCCTGATCAAATCGTCCGGAGCGAAATCTGTCGCCTTCACTGTTTTGATTGTTCTTTGTGCGTTCGCGCTCGCCTTTGCCGCCGCCATGGCGCAACGCGTCATCTTCGGCACGCCTGGTTTGTGACGCTTACTTCGCCATGACGATCTGCTCGCAGGCCTTCGGCAGGCCGGCGAGCGTCAATTGCGGCTTCGGCTTCGGCGGCACCTTGGGCGGCGCCGGATGCAGCGTCGAAGGCTTGAACCAGAAATCGAGCGCATGACCGCAGCCGTCGCCTTCCGGCACCGGCGGCTGCGGCTTGCATTCCTTGTCGCCCGGCGGACAGGCGAGACGGACGTGGAAGTGCTCGGCATGGCCCCACCAGGGCCGGACCTTGGCGAGCCAGAGGCGGTCCGCGCCCGCCTCGCTGCACATTTCTTTTTTGATCGCGGCATTGACGAAGATGCGGGTGACCGCGGGATCCTCGGAAGCCGTCTTGATCAGTTCGGTACGCGTATGCGTCCACACTTTCGCATCGACGCCGAGCCGATCCGGCGCGACCATGTCGACGGCGCCGTCCATCTCGCGCTCCTCGCGAGTGAGCACGTGATTGGGCATCGGCGTGAACCAGATGTCGGTATCGAGACCGATCTGATGGCTGGCGTGTCCGGTGATCATCGGCCCGCCGCGCGGCTGCGACATGTCGCCGATGAGTAACCCGTTCCAGCCGACTTTCTTGGCCGCGGCGCCGAGCCGTTCGATGAAGCGAATGAGCCGCGGCGTGCCCCAGTTGCGGTCGCGCGACAGCCGCATGACCTGCCAGTCCGGGCCGGTGATCGGCAGCGCCACCGCGCCGGCGAGGCAGCCGTCGGCATAGGAGCCGATCGGCACGGCCGGGCCGGGATACGGCGTGAGCGCGCGGCCGAACAATTCCTTGGCCGGCGTCTTCGGCGAAATCGGATCGGCGAGCGGCGGCAGCGGCTGCGGATCGAGCGTGCCGGGCGGCGTCGGATCGAGCGTGTCGGTGTCCTGCGCCGCCAACGGCTTGAGCGCGTCCTGCGCCGATGCGGGACAAAGGCCGGCGACCAGCAAGAGCAGAACGGCAACAATGGGCGTTCGCATCGCAGCTCTCTTCTATTGTGTTCGCCCCGCTGGAGTTGCCTTCGCCCGATACGCAACGGCGCGGGCGCGGCGCCGATACGCTGCCGCTATTCGCTCGTTCTGTCCAGTCGCGAAGAGGGCGCCATCCTCACCTGTGAGCTCCAGCAGGCGGCGCTCGGTCGCGGCATGCGGCTCGACGGTGCCGTCGTGCAGGACGTGCCCGACGCTCAAGCCGCGCGCGGCGAGGGCGCGGGCGACGAGAAGACAGCGGTGGCAATCGAGCGGCTCGCGCTCGGCACACATCAGGCAGACCGGCGCTGGGACGCGGCCGCGCGCCGCGTCACCTGCAAGCTGGTCGAGCCCGGCCTGGAAGCCCGCTTGCCGCGCCATCGCCTCATAGTCGGCGACGCCATCGCAATAAAGCTCCGGGCCGTGCGGGCGGCCGCCCAGCGCCGCGCCGTACGGCAAATAGCCGATGCCGTTTTGCTCCAAGAACGGCTTGAGGTTCTTTGCCGAGAACCACGGGCAGAACCGGGAGAACGGCGTCGTGCGCACGTCGGCAATAACGCCCACGTTTTCCGCCTGCAGCATCGCCAAAAAGCGCTCCGCCGGAATGTTGGAATGACCGATGCTGTAGAAGTCGAAGGTCGTCATGATTAATCTGTTAAAGGTTGAACGAAGCAGCCCAGCAAATTTACCTCGCTGCAATCAAATAAAGAGATGAGTCGTCGACCCCGCTTTACAAGACCCGCGCGCTGCTGCAATCATTTTTGATCGGCGCTCGGGGGCTGTCATGCGTCATCTGTTCTACGGTCTGGCCGCACTGGGCTTTGTCGCGCTCGCCGCAAGCACGCCGGCGGCGGCATCCATCGTCGTCCATGTCGACCGTGGCAGCCAGCGCATGGAAGTCATCGTCGACGGCGCGCCGCGCTATAGCTGGCGGGTGTCGACGGCGCGGCGCGGCTACATCACCCCGCCCGGCACCTATCACCCGCAGCGGCTGGCGGTGCGCTGGTATTCGAAGAAATACGACAATTCGCCGATGCCGCATTCGATCTTTTTCCGCGGCGGCTATGCCATCCACGGCACCTACGAGACCCGCTGGCTGGGCCGGCCGGTGTCGCACGGCTGCGTGCGGCTCGATCCGGCCAACGCCGCGACCCTGTTCGGGCTGGTCGAGCGCGAGGGCCCGGGCAATACCACGATCGTGGTGCATTGAGCCATCCGTCATCAGCTCTTTCGCTGCTTCGGCGGGGCGACCTCTCCCCACCGGGAGAGGTAAACATCCTCACACATCCACCTTCAGTGCCGCAATAAACGCTTCCTGCGGGATGTCGACCTTGCCGAACTGGCGCATTTTCTTTTTGCCCTCTTTCTGCTTTTCGAGGAGCTTGCGCTTGCGCGTGACGTCGCCGCCGTAGCATTTCGCGGTGACGTCCTTGCGGAACGCGCGCACGGTTTCGCGGGCGATGATCTTGCCGCCGATCGCGGCCTGGATCGGCACCTGGAACATGTGCGGCGGGATCAGTTCTTTCAGCTTCTCGGCCATGGCGCGGCCGCGGCTCTCGGCGCGCGTGCGATGCACCAGCATGGCGAGCGCGTCGACCGGCTCGCCGTTGACCAGCATCTGCAGCTTGACCAGGTCCGCCGGCCGGTAATCGGTGAGGTGATAGTCGAACGAGGCGTAGCCGCGCGAGACGGATTTGAGCCGGTCGTAGAAATCGAACACCACCTCGTTGAGCGGCAGGTTGTATTTCACCATGGCGCGGTTGCCGACGTAAGTGAGCTCCTTCTGCTCACCGCGGCGGTCCTGGCAGAGTTTGAGCACGGCGCCGAGATATTCGTCGGGGGTGAGGATGGTCGCCTCGATCCACGGCTCCTGCATTTCCTCGATATGGTTCGGATCCGGCATGTCGACCGGATTGTGGATTTCCAATTCCTGGCCGTTGCGCAGCTTGATCTTGTAGATCACCGACGGCGCGGTGGCGATCAGATTGAGATTGAATTCGCGCTCGAGCCGCTCCTGGATGATTTCCAGATGCAATAGCCCGAGAAAGCCGCAGCGGAAGCCGAAGCCGAGCGCGGCGGAAGTCTCCATCTCGAAGGAGAAGCTGGCGTCGTTGAGCCGCAGCCGGCCCATGGCGGCGCGCAGCGCCTCGAAATCGGCGGCGTCGACCGGAAACAGGCCGCAGAACACCACCGGGATCGCCGGACGGAAGCCGGGCAGCGGCGCCTTAACCGGCTTCTTCTCGTCGGTGATGGTGTCGCCCACGCGCGTGTCGGCGACTTCCTTGATCGAGGCAGTGAGGAAGCCGATCTCGCCCGGGCCAAGCTCGTCGAGCTCGACGCGCTTCGGCGTGAACACGCCGACGCGGTCGACTTCGTAATTCGCATCCGTCCCCATCATGTGGATGCGCTGGCCCTTTTTCAGCACACCGTCGACGACGCGAAACAGCACCACCACGCCGAGATAGGCATCGTACCAGCTGTCGACGAGCAGGGCCTTCAGCGGCGCCGACGCATCGCCTTTCGGCGCCGGCAGCTTGGTGACGATGGCTTCGAGCACTTCCGGCACGTTGAGCCCGGTCTTGGCCGAGATCAGGATCGCGTCCGAGGCATCGAGCCCGATGACGTCCTCGATCTGCGCCTTGACCTTTTCCGGCTCGGCGGCCGGCAGATCGACCTTGTTGAGCACCGGCACGATTTCGAGATCGTTGTCGATCGCCTGATAGACATTGGCGAGCGTCTGCGCCTCGACGCCCTGGCTGGCGTCGACCACGAGGAGCGCGCCCTCGCAGGCCGCCAGCGAGCGGTTGACCTCGTAGGCGAAGTCGACGTGGCCGGGCGTGTCGATGAGGTTGAGCACGTAGTCCTTGCCGTCGCGGGCGCGATAGTTGAGGCGAACGGTCTGCGCCTTGATGGTGATGCCGCGTTCGCGCTCGATGTCCATGGAATCGAGCACCTGCTCGACCATTTCGCGCGCCTCGAGCCCGCCGGTGAGCTGGATCAGCCGGTCGGCAAGCGTCGATTTGCCGTGGTCGATATGGGCGATGATCGAGAAATTGCGGATGCGATCGATCGGCGTCGCGGTCATGGCGGGCAGATAACATCGGGGGGCGCGAGCGGCAAGCCGTGACCCGTCATCCTGAGGTGCGCGCCAAAGGCGCGCCTCGAAGGATGCCGGCCGATGCGCCGCGGCCGTCGCCCTTCGAGGCTCGACGCTGCGCGTCGAGCGCCTCAGGGTGACGGATGACTTAACGCTGCCGCCAGACGAAGGCGGCGCTGACCACGAAATTCCACACCGTGCCGATGAGCGCGCCGGCCAGCCCGGCGAGCCACCATCTGCTGCCGTAATCGTAGATCCAGGTGGCGATGCCGACATTGGAGAAGGCGCCGATGGCGCAGATCACCTGGAAGCGGATCAGGCCGGTGACGAAGCGCCAGCCGGTCAGCCGCTGGTCGCGGTAGGTGAACATGTTGTTGAGCACGAAATTCCAGGTGATCGCGGTCACGGTGGCGAGCGTCTGGCCGATGCCGAAGGCGAGCGCGGCGAGCTGCGTCGCCACCGACAGCGTGAGCAAATGCACGGCGAGCCCGGTGAGCCCGACCAGACAGAACAGCAGGAAGCGCGCCGAGACGGCGTCATTGGTCAGCTTCGCCGTGAGCAGCGCGGCGAAGTCGAGCGCGACCTTGCTGTCGAGCTTGCTTTCGCCGTGGCGGCGCTCGTGAAACGTCGACGGCAGCTCGACGACGCGCAGGCTGCCCGGCTTGGTCGCCAGAATGTCGAGCAGGATCTTGAAGCCCTGCGAGGAAATCTTCGGCGCCAGCGGCTCGAAGGCCTCGCGCCGGATCATGAAATGGCCGCTCATCGGATCGGTGAGATCGATGCGAAGCAGCCGGTGCACCAGCATGGTGGCGAAACGGCTGGCGCGGGCGCGCTGCTTCGACAGACCCGACGCGGAGCCGCCGCCGAGGTAGCGGCTGGCCACCACGAGATCGCAGCCGCCGCCGCGCAACCGGTCGAGCATGGCGGCGAGCAGTCCTTCGTCGTGCTGCAGGTCGGCGTCCATGACGGCGAGATAGCGCGCCTGGCTCGCCAGCATGCCCTCGAGACAGGCGCCGGCCAGGCCGCGGCGGCCGATGCGGCGGATGCAGCGGACGCGGGCGTCGGTTTCGCCAAGCGTGCGCGCCACCGCCGCCGTGCCGTCCGGCGAATTGTCGTCGACGAACAGCACCTCCCAGTCGCGGCCGGCGAGAGCCCGCGCCAGCCGCTCGGCCAGAATCGGTATATTGGCGCGCTCGTTATAGGTCGGCACCACGACGGTCAGTTCCGGCGCCGGGCGCGGTGCGGACCCGGCCGCGGCGGCGCGCTCGGATTGCGGAGTTTTGGCCGAAATCGCATCCATCGTGACGGCAGAATTAGCGCCCGCCTGCGGCGAAATGCAATGCGGCGACGGGCTTAGTTTTTGGCGTTCC
>Ga0335081_10007760_pt1 | contig 17173 bp, 9 predicted proteins | sample Lox_Sample_35_FD_206713 | JGI IMG/M metagenome (GOLD analysis project Ga0335081, IMG submission 206713) | Soil microbial communities from Loxahatchee National Wildlife Refuge, Florida, United States - Lox_Sample_3.5 | ecosystem: Environmental > Terrestrial > Soil > Wetlands | place: USA: Florida... | reverse complement strand
GCAGCTGGGCACGGCGACGTCGGCGGGCGTCCAGCTCTGGCCGCTTGGCTTCGGCAACGACGTCGGGACGAACGTGACGCAGGCGCAGGCGCAGGCGTACCTGAACAACATGGCCGCGCACGCCGCCCCGGCCGTCTGCGACACCCGGCATGTGGCCAACCAGCCGCACGCGACCTGGGTCAACGACCCCTCCGACGCGATCAACGCCCTCAACCAGCTGTACGCGGACGCCGCCTGCCTCGGCATCAGCACAACGAAGGGGCGCGGCCCCCTGACGGTGAACATCCCCGCCATCGCCAGCGCCGCCGCGATCAGCGTCGACCGGGTGAATCCCGCCATCTCGGTGACGTTCACCAAGCCCGACGGCACCCAGTGGACGGACTCCTCGGCGATCAGCGGGGCGGACAATAACTCTCCCGTCGAGGTGCTGCACCTCGACAACGTCACCAGCGCGGACGTCGGGGCCTGGCAGGTCAAGCTCACCGCGCCGGCGGCCCTGGCCAACCAGCTGGTGAGCGCGACCGTGTTCTGGCAGGGCGCGGTGCGGGCGATCATCACGGCGACCCCGAGCGTCAACCCCGGAAAGCCGATCGACGTCAAGCTCACCGTCCTGGGGCCGGACGGGCCGATCACCGACCCGTCGACGCTCAAGAGCCTGATCGTCGGCGTCACCGCCACTGGCCAGGGGCTGCCCAGCCCGGCCCAGGTCAACGTCAGCCCGCAGAGCGGGCCTGACAGCGTCGGCACCTACGCGGGCACCTACACCGCGCCCAGCCAGCCGACCACGCTGACCATCACCGGGACCGCGGCCGGCTACGGCCTGTACGCCACGCAGATCCCGGCGACGGTGACCGTCGGCACGGCCAGCCGGGGGTTCAACGCCACGCCGCACTTCTCGGGCGCGACCAGCGTGCAGGCCGGCGGCTCGGTCAGCGGAAGCGTCGACTTCACCAACACGACCGGCAGCACCAGGCACGTGCTGCTGAAGCTCACGGCCAGCGGCGCGAATGCCACGATCAGCCCGGGCACCCCGATCTCGGTGCCGTCCACCTCGTCCGGCAACCCGCCGAGCGCCCCGTTCACCGTGACCATCGACAAGTCCGCGCGGGCCGGCACCGCCGGGCTCGTGGTGCAGGCGGTCGACGCGGACACCGGCCAGCCCTATAACACGGCCTCGGACGAGATCACGGTGACCCAGCCGCCCGGCTTGCTCGCCAAGTACAAGTGGGAGATCCTCGGCCTGCTCGCGCTGATCCTGCTGGCCCTGCTGGCGGCGTACGCGAGCTGGCAGATCAGCCGGAACCGCAGGGACGTGCGCGGCCTGGTCGCGACCCTGCGGCGCGGCGGGGCGCAGGCCGGGCGCGAGCTCGAGCCGGAGGAGAAGTGGGCCGAGACGTTCCCCTTCATCATCCGCGACGAGAATTCGGCTGCCCCGCGGCTCGACCACCCGCAGAAGGGCGCCAGCGGGGGGATCTACCAGGTCAGGCGGGCCAGGCGCGGCCTGGTCAGGCTGACGACGCCGATGGGCCTGCAGCCGTACGAGGTCGAGGTCAACGGCCCGGGGCAAGACCTGGGGAACGGCCTCGAGCTCGCCTTCCGGGACACCAAGAACCCGACCTGGACGGGCTCGGGCCGGCTGAATCCCGCCGCCGCGCCCGGTCCCCAGGTTCCGCAGGGTTCTCCGGCCACGACGGCCGACTGGGGCGGCTCCGGCAACTGGAACGGGGCGGCCGACTGGAACGGCAGCGGGATGCCCACGATGCCCAGCACGCCGCCCCCGGCCTCCACCCCGGCTCCGCCTCCGGGGAACGACCCGGGTTCCACGCCCACGATGCCCGTAACGCCTACCGCCCCGCCGCCGAACAAGCCGGACCCGTGGCTGTAGCGGCGAAGCAGACTCCGAGAAGAGGAAGAGGGGGACAATGAAGCTGTACCAGCCCGTCTTGTTCGTCGGCCTGGGTGGCACAGGCTGCGACATCGGCGCCGAGCTCGAGCGGCGGCTGCGTGAGGAGATCTGCGGTCCTGACGGCCACGATTTCCGCAGGAATCTCGGTAAGGACGGCATGCTGCCCTACCAGCTTCCGTCCTGCCTCCAGTTCGTCTACGCGGACATGAACCAGGCCGAGCTCGACCGGCTGCCGCGCCGGGTGGTGGCGGGAGCGGAGCACATCCCCGCGTCGGCCCTCACCGCTCAGTACGTGACCGGCCTGGTCCCCGACATCGTCAGCTACCCCGAACTCGCGCTCCGGCTGCGCTTGCAGGCCGAGCAGGTCGTCGAGGGCTGGCTGCCGCCCGCGAGCCGGGACGAGCCGAAGGTCAACCCGCTGCACCGGGGGGCGGGCCAGTTCCCGACGATCGGGCGGGCGTCCCTGTTCGGCACGTTCATCGAGGGCATCGCCCCGGCCGTGCGGGACATCCGCCGCTCGGTCGGCAAGCTGGCCACCTCCGGTGAGGACCTGAACGCCATGGGCGGCAAGCCGGCCGAGGCCGTGGACGTCTTCGTCGCGTTCTCGGTGGCCGGCGGGACCGGGGCCGGGATCTTCTACGACTACCTGCACGTCATCGCGGACACGGTGGCGCACAGCAGCCACATGCGTGTGAAGATCTACCCGCTCGTGCTGATGCCGTCGGCGTTCACCGAGGGCCTGGGCGGCGGCCGGCCCGCCCAGCTCAACGCGGGCCGGGCGCTACTCGACCTGTTCCGCCTGGTGGACCACCAGAACGGCGCTGACGCCGAGCTCATGCTGCGGGGCGCCACCGACCGCAAGCCGGCCAGCGCCGAGGAGGTGGCGGTCACCTATCCGGACAACATGCGGCTGGTCATGACCCCGGGCACGATGCAGACGGGCTTCCTGTTCTCCCAGCCGGCCGGGGCCACCCGCGAGGACATGCACCGGTCGATCGCCTCGCTGGTGCTCTCCCTGGTCGGCACCGAGATGTCCGAGGAAGACAACAGCAACGGCGAGCACCACCAGTCGTTCGCGGACAGCTTCGTCAACGAGGCGACGCACCGGCAGGTGGCCGCCGAGAACGGGATCGGCGGCCGCGGCGTGTCGACGGCGCTGGTCGCGTCGCTGACCGTGCCGGTGGACGATCTGGCCGGGATCGTCGGCTCGCGGCTGCTGCGGGAGGCCGTCAACCACATCGCCGCGGCCGACGGCAGGCTGGAATCGAGCCGCAACGCCATCGAGGAGTTCCTCGTGAAGTCGGGCATCCACCCGGTGCTGGCCCGTCAGGGCGTCGAGTACTCCGACCCCAAGCCGGTCAACGGCGCCAAGGAGATCACCACGGCGCTGAACAAGCGCCGTGACTCGATGCGCATCGGCATCGACGCCCTGCGGACCAAGCTCGGCCAGGATGTCCCCCCGCTCGTGGAGCGCTTCGACCCGTACAACGCCGCCCGCGACATGCTCACCCGGATAGACATCTTCAGGCTGCAGCGGGTCGTCAACGGCCACCACGCCCTCCGCGACGAGATCGAGCAGGGCGGGGTCCGCGGGCTGCTGCAGATGCGCCGCGCCGCGCCGCCGCCGCCGCAGCAGGGATGGGGCCCGGTGCCGCCCGGGTCCCCGGAGCTCAAGGACAGGGCGTTCCGCAAGGTGCAGTGGGCCGACGAGGTGCCCACCGGGGCCCGGGGCCAGCAGGCCATGTGGTACGACTGGCAGACCAAGGTGACGTGGGCGCACGCCTGGGACGCGCAGACGCCGCGGTGGACCCGCCCGCTCGAGCAGGTCCAGCGGGACATCGGCGGGCTGACGCGGGCCCTGGCCGAGTTCGCCCGGTCGGACCCGGACGATTTCGCGAAGCGCTCAGGCGAGCTCTACCGTAAGCGCGTCGGCGTGTCCTACATGCTGCCCTCAGGCAGCGGCGGGATGGAGCAGTTCTACCAGCAGGTCATCCGGGGGCTGCGGACCGAGCTGGCCAAGAACCGCGCCATCGACGCCAACTCCAACGAGGACGCCGTGCTGCGGGCGCTGATCGGCGCCGAGACATGGTCCGACGCGTTCCGGATCAGCGTCGAGCAGTCGTCCGAGAACGCCGTCTCGTTCCTGCGGGAGCGGGTGAAGACCGAGATCAAGAAGTTCCTGCGGTCTTCGTCCCCGGGCGAGCAGCCCATCCTGCCCCGGCTGCACGACCTGCTCATCGAGGCCGCCGGGCACGGGCGCGGGATGGGGCCCGTCATCGACCCGGACTACGTGGAGGGCTTCCGCAACAAGCTGGCCGGCCTGCTGCCCGCCAACTTCAGGCCCCAGGGCAGCGGCCAGATGAAGGTGCTGGTCACGTACCCCGCCGACGCGGAGAGCGAGGCCGTAACGAACTACCTCAAGTCCTCGGTCGCGCTGCCCAAGGGGCCCCGGGTCACCGAGGACTTCCGGCACACGCAGACCGAGTCGATCTCGGTTGTCCTGTTCCGCACCGCGATGGGCGTCACTGAGGTCGACGAGGTCCGCGACGTGCTGCGGCTGTGGGCCGGCGCTCTGGGCGACCCGCGCCCGACCGACCTGCTGCGCTGGCGGCAGCGGACCGGCTACGACTTCGGCTACCTGGCCACGCGCGAGCACCACAGGGTCGAGATCCTGCACCGGATCCTGTGCGCGCTGTGGAACGGCCGGGCCGAGATCGTCGGTTCCAAGTCGTCGCCTGAGCGGGTCAACGTGCGGCTGGGCGGGGGCGTGACCATGACCTTGCCGCTCACTCCCCTGAACACGGCGTCCTCGTGGGGCAGCCTGCTGCGCTCCTACGAGCTGTGGGCGCTGGACGACGACGACATGCACCGTGCGTTCTGCGCGAAGCTGATGCAGGAGATACCGGCCGGGCTCCGCGGCAGGCCGGAGCGACCGCACGACCTGTTCCTGGTGGTGCGGGACCTCGCGGAAGGGCAGGTCGAGCTGCTCGACGAGATGATGAAGCAGGCGAGTAGCCAGCAGTCCCGCGCGATCCAGCAGTCCCGCGCGGTCCAGATGCGCTCGTTCTGGGCCGAGACCCTGCCCGCGGCGCTCGACCAGGAGTTCGTGCACGTCGACTCGCCCTCCGCCCCCAACCTGCGCGAGCTGGAACGGGTCGCGGACGCCGGGGCCGCCGGATGACCGTCGAGATCCTGGTGCTGTCCGGCCTGCCCGCGGCCGGAGCCAAGCAGGCCGCGGACGCGCTGCTCGACATCGACACCGGGCCGGACCGGCTGGAGAGGCTGCTGGTGCTCGACGACACCGCCCTGCTCGATGAGCACGGGCCCGTCTATGAGCACATCGACACGGCCAACCGGGTCCAGAAGCTGCTGTGCGTGACGGTGGGCCCGCGAACGGGTGATGGCCGCAAGCTCGAGCTGCCGGGAAACCTCGGCGGAGTGCAGGGCTGGCCGGTGCTGTGGGTGGGCCGCCCGGGCGGCATCAACTGGCGGGTGGCCAAGTCCGCGGTGGCCAACCGCCACCCGGGCGCCACGTCGGCGACGCTGGACCAGCACCCTCTCATCAGGTTGCTGTCGGTCGACGAGATGTTCGACCGAGTCCACAAGACCTTCCTCGAAAACGTGCCACACCGGGTGGCCAGCCCTGGACTGTGGCTCGCGGGGGCCGACGATGAGGCCGCGACCTTCGCGGGCGCCCTCGCCGTGGCCATCCGGCGCATGTGCGATCCCGGTCCGGCTCGCGAGGAGCCTTTCGGCGAACTGCTTCCGGCCAGGGCGGGCGGCGCGAGCCTGGGCGAGACCGGGCCACTGGCCCGTTACCTGGGCCGGATCGCCGAGATGGATCGCGAGGTTTCGCGCGCCCTGGAGAAGACGGGCGGCCTCGGCGGCATGTTCAGGCGCGGCGAGAGCGGCGTCCAGCGCTACGTCATCAAGGTCGGCGAGGCGCTCACGGACCTGCGTGACCTCATCGCCCAGGTGCTGCGGGACGCCAGCGTCACCGCCCCCGCCGGCGAGCTGACCTCCAACCAGCGGGACCTGGTGCGTAGCGCGGGCCTGGAGTTCGAGGCTGAAACGCCGCATCATCAGTCCCCGGCGGCCGGGCCCGCCATCGAGGAGTCACTCATCTACCGGACGCTCGCCCGGGCCGTCAAGGGTGGTGACCCGATTCCTCTGGTGGCTAAGCGCCTGACCGTGACCGAGCGTCAGGTCGCGCGCCACGGCAGCGCGAGCTACCTCCCGGAGGTGGAAAAGCGGTGCCCGCCGGCGCTGCTCACGCGGCTGGCCGAGGCCCCGCAGCGGGCCCCCCGGAACGCGGCGGTCGCGGAGACGCGGCGCGAGCTGGGCCTCAGTGACGCCGAGGCCGCCGCGCAGGCGCTGACGGACCTGGTGGTCGCCGTCGCCAACCGGGAGTGGTCGCCCGCCAGCGTTACCCCCCGGGAGCTCGCCGGAGCCAGGGCCGCGCTGGACGGCACGCGCAAGGCGCTGACCGAGCACGCGAGCACGGTGGACAGCGTCCGCGGCGGGGCGCGCGGAGCACGGCTGTCCCGGCTCGGCGAGAGCCTCCTCCCCGTGCTGTGCGACCTCGTGCTGCATACGGTCGCGCTCGAGCTGGCCTCGCCCAGCGTGAGCGGGCAGGAAGCGCTCCGCGCCGCGCACGGCAAGGCCCTCGGCATGATCGCGGAGTGGACGCGCCACGTGCAGGCTCATGGCGTGACCGCCCGGCCGCCGTTCGCGAGCTCGAGCGCGTACGACGCCCCGCACGTCGTCGAGGACGACGTGGTGGGGGTCTTGGAGGCATTGCAGTACCCGGCCCGCGATGAGATGTGGCAGCTGTGCGGGCCCGGGGACCTGAGCGCCATGGACGTGGACGTGCCGCCGATCCCGATCCGGTTCGCCTCCCGGCTCAACCGGGAAGCGCTCATCGGCAGGGTGCCCGGGGACGAGCCGGTGTGGACCTCATCCGGCTCGTTCGCCGGGTTGCTCCGCCTCGTCCCGCTGCTGACCGGCGTCGCCTCGTCAAGCTGGGCCAGGACGGATCCGGCTGGCCTACCGACCGGAACGGAGCCGTGACGATGGCTGACATGCTGCGGTTCCGCCGGGTCACCGGGGAGAACGAGGAGGTCGCGGCGCGGGTTGACGACGTGGAGTTCCCGGCCGGGGAGTTCCTGATGGGCCGGACGGTCTGGCTGGAGGATGGGATCCCGAAAGGCCGCGAGCTGCGCCAGCACCGCCCCGTGAGCGGCGATCGCCGACAGGACGGCTATGCCCGGCTGGACAACGAGGTCCTCGCCGGGCGGCGGCTCCACCAGCTGGCCTCCTGGAGCGGCTACCCCCCGGAGATAGCCCGCCTGTACGGCGACGAGTCCACCTCGGCCGACCCGTACGCGCTGTTCGAGCCGTACCGGGGGGAGCCGCTGCGCGAGGTCGGCGCGAACCTGTTTGACGACGAGTTCGACAAGTTCCTGGTCGGGCTGCTGAAAGGGCTGTGCTGGCTGGCCAGCGCCGGCATCGCGCACCGCGCGATCAGCCCGGACACGGTCTGGTGGGACAGCGAGTCGGTGCTGATCACGGACTTCAGCCGGAGCGCGCCCTTCGGCACCGCCCGGACGCCGCTCGGGGGGTCGTGGGCATGGGTAGCGCGGGAATCCCGGCCGGACACGTGCTACGGGACCGTCGGGCCGGCCGACGATGTGTGGGCAGCCGCCCGGCTGATCTACTTCGTGCGCAGCCGGGGGCAGGACCTCGAAGACTTCGGCAAGCTCGCGGAGATCGGCCTCGCGCAGATGTTCAACGGGCTGCTCGGGCCCGTGTTCGGCCCCCCCGAAGACCGGCCCACCGCCAGCGACCTGATCGAGCATGGCCTGCACCGGCCTCACCTGCTCCCCAGCCTGGTGGATGGCAGCAAGGCCCTGATCGAGGGCCGCAGGAGTTTCCTGAACGCGCGTGAGCGCAAGCATCCCGGCATGCAGGTCCCCGTGGACTTCTGGGACGACATCATGTGGACCCGGAGCCGCGGCTGGACGGCTGGGCCCGGGAATGGTGCCGGATGAGCGCCATCGACCAGATCACCTTCCGCGCGCGGGGCGGCGGCGAGGGAGTCATCATCGTCCAGACGGCCACGTCCATCCGGGACCAGCAGCAGGCAGATGCCTGGCAGCGGCGGCTGGACCTGTGGCTGCGGCCGGGTCATCCCCAGGGCAGCGCCTACCTGGACTTCGGGTCGCAGGCGGCGTTCATCCGCTGGCAGGCAGGTGCCGGGTCGCGCCTGGGCTGGGAGTATGCGCTGGCGCTCGTAGGCCGGTCCGCCTCGCTGACCGCGACCTACGCGCTGGAGCTTCCGGAGCTCGATGCGTCCAGGCTGGCCCTCGGCGCCACCGGCGTCCCTCCGGCAGGCGGGACGCCCGGCCCGCGCCGGGACGCAGTCGAGGAACGGGCACGCTCCGCGGACGCGGTCAGCGTGCTCATCCCCTTGCTCGCTCACGCGCTCCAGCGCGAGCGGCGCGTGACCATGCCCTGGACCTCGCCCGGGCTCCCTGACGCCGTCATGTGGGGCCTCATCAGCATCCTGCGGATGATCGGCGACAACCGGCCGGTCTCGTTCCTCACTTACGGGTCCGCCCCTAGCCGGGAGGGTGACACCCCAGGGCTGCTGGTGTCGTTCCGCACGGACGCCCCCGCGCCGCTGCCGCCCGACCAAGGGTTCGTGGCGGTGGCGGCCGACCTCGCGCACAGGTTCGCGGACGACCCGGATGACCTGCGCCGGATGCTCACAGAGCACGGGGTGCCTGAGGCATCCGACCACAACACCAGGATCAGCCTGCTGCTCCGCAGCGAGCTAGGGAGGACAAAGAAGAAGGTGGACACGATCACGGATCAATCCCCGGCTACGTCGGGCGTGATGTGCCCCATGTGCCTCACCGAGATCCGGGACTGGGACGGACTGGGCTACTGGCGTTATGGCAGTGACGGCGATTACGAGGAGATCCGGGTCCCGGCCGACGTCAACCCGAGCCAGCGGGCCCGCTACCTGCACGGTGCGTATGTGCGCTGTCCGGCGTCACAGGACGACATGGCTGTCCATTACCTTCCCGCCCGCTACGGTCGCTTCGGCGCGCCGGTGCTCCTGGGGTTCGTCGGCCTGACCGAGTCGGGCAAGTCGCACCTGCTGGCGTCCATGATCGGCGGGATCAGCCACCTGTCGGATTACCGGATAGACGTCCACCCGCTCGACCCCTCCACGCACCATCGGTTCCTGGAGAACTCGGTGAAGCCGCTGATCACGCGCAACGAAGTGCTTCCCGGAACTCCCGACGACGCCACTACCGAGATCGCGGACGCGTTCATCGTCAGGGACGGCAACGGGCCGGAGCGGGTGGTGGCGCTGTTCGACGTCTCCGGCGGGGTCCTGGCCCAGACGGACATGACCAGGGAGTTCCTCTGGATCGCCGACGGGCTGTTCTTCATCGTCGACCCGGAGCACATCAAGGCCAGCAAGGCCGGGGACATCGCCTTCAGCAACGTCCTCAACATCGTGCGCGGCAGGGCCAAGCAGGAGCCAGTCAGCGCGGCTATCGTCCTCAACAAGGCGGACAAAGCCCGGTTCGAGGAGCCGGTGGCGCGCTGGCTGCGTTCGGGAAACGGGACGATGGATCCCACGGAGTTCCTCCGGGAGAGCGCCGATGTCTACTCCTACCTGGAGAAGCATGGGGCGGCGGCGCTGACCGAGCCGTACCAGGTGTGCAACAGGGCCACCCTGCATGTCGCCTCGCCGACCGGGGGCGCCCAGGAAGGCGAGGATAAGGGCAGCAAGTACCCGCGCGGCGTCACCCCGTTGCGGGTGCTGCGACCGCTGGTCGCGATGCTGGCGATGACGGGAGTGCTCACCGGCCCGCAAGCCGAGATGATCGGGGTCTGAGATGGCGGACGGACAGGATCTCCATCAGATCGAGTACCGGCATCATCAGACGAGGGACCTCTCGCCGGTCGCGACCTCCATGCCGTCGTCAGAATCCCTTCGCGGATGGGATTCGTGGATCCGGACATGGGTTCGCCATCCGCACGCCGACAGGCTGTCGGAAAGCGTGTGCTACCAGGTGCGCTCCACCGGGAAAGCCGCCTTGGCCTGGCGCTACTGGGACCAGCGGGCGGCGGAGCGCGCGGACGGAAGCCGCGGGCGGCCGCTGGTCTCGCGTGTCCTGGTGGGACAGGAGAGCGTGCTTACCCCCGACGTGGCGGTGGCGTTGTGCCGGTTCGGGCTGCCGGACTCGGCCGGCCCGAAGCCGGGCGAGGTCCCGGACGATGCCAAGCTGCCGACCGTCAGCGCCGACGAGCTGAACGCCATGACCCGCGAGAAAACCCTGGAGCTCGACCAGCGGGCGGTGCAGCAGGACGGCTTGCAGGCCGTGCTCGCCGCGGCGCTGGCCGACCCCGGCACTCCGCTCGCGATCAGCATCCGGGACGTCGTCATCCAGAGGCCGCTGCGCGAGGGCGTGCAATACCCGCTGCTGTGGGGGTTGCACAGGATCGCCGGGCCGCTGCTTGGCGCGGTCGGGCGCGGCTGGTCGTTCTCTACCTTCGAGCCGCCGCTGGGCGAGATGGATCCGGCTAGCCTGCCGGGTATCGTCTTCCGCCAGGCGCAGGACAGAGGGCAGACGGCGCCGACCCGATGGAGGAAGGAAATCAAGGTACGTCCGCTCGCCACCGACGCGCTGAACCCTGGACTCCCGTACTCCGATCAGGTCCAGTTGGCCGGATGGCTCGTGACCAGGTACCGGGAGCGGGGCGGGAAAGCGCTGAGGCAGTTCATCACCGAGTGCTGCGGCAGCGAGGGGTCACTGCAGGTGCGGCTCGAACGGGTCTACGACCAATTGCGGGATACCGAGTCGCCCGTGACCTTCTCCCGCGACTCGGTGCGGTTCGTGTCCTTGCCCGCCCGCCCGGCACCCGCGAAGCAGGAGCCCGGACCCGCAGAACCGGATCCAGCAGAACCCGGGCGGGAAGAGGCCGCTAGAGAACCCGGGCAGGACGTGGCCGAGGAAAGCTCGCGGGCTGCGGCAGACGAGCCGCCACAGCCCGAAGCCCGGGAACCGGATGACGAAACCCGGGAACCGGATGACGAAGCCCGGGAACCGGATGACGAAACCCGGGAACCGGATGACGAAACCCGGGAACCGGATGACGAAACCCGGAAACCGGATCGCGCGGCGGCGGACGGCGCTCAGCTGCAGGAGCAGGAGCAGGAGCAGGAGCAGGAGCTTCAGCAGCAAGAACAGCTTCAGCAGGAGCAGCAGCAGCAGCTTCAGCAGCAGGAACAGGAGCAAGAACAGCTTCAGCAGCAGCAGCAGCAGCTTCAGCAGCAGGAACAGGAGCAAGAACAGCTTCAGCAGGAGCAGCAGCTTCAGGAGCAGGAGCAACTGCAGGAGGACATGGCCGCGGTCGAGGAGGGCTCGCGGGCTGCGGCAGACGAGCCGCCACAGCCCGAAGCCCGGGAAACGGATCGCGAAACCCAGGAAGCGAATCGCGAATTCCGGGAGGCGCGTATCGCGGCAGTGGGCGGTGCCCAGCAGGCAGGCGCATGGCAGCAGGCCGAGCCGACCGCCCCGCAGGAGGTGACCTTCAGGCACGCCACTGCCCGCGGGGAAACGGTCATCAGCGGTCACGACGGGTACCCGGAGCACGGGCGAGGTAGGGCTCAGCCCTCCGACCGGGTGGATGAACAGGCGAGGTCGCTCGCGCAATCCAGGGAAGGGCAGGTGGCGCCTGCGCTGGACGTGCCGGACCGGAGCGGGCAGCAGGTGGATGCCCGGAACATGGCGCATCAAGCCCCCCCGCAGTCCGTTACCATGAGCTACCTGCTCAAGCAATTGGAGCTGGCCGGAAGTGATTCTGAACGGTTCATTTCGGTGCTGCATGGAATTTTCCGGATTGGCCGTCAGTCGGATGAGCAGCTCATAGACCGGGCCAAGAGCTGGGACGTGATATCCAATAATGACTGGCTCAAAAATATTAATAAGCATCGCGAATTTCGCATGGAAGATCTGGCCGGGATTTTCTATTTTGTCGTGATCCCCGTGCTGGCCAGGGCGGACTCTGTCGAGCTGATCATTAAATGGGCATACAACGCGCCACCTCCCATGATCGGCGGGCTGCTCATCGCCGCCAAGCACGCTGGCCCCGAGATGTGGCAGGAGACGATGCAGATTCTGGAGCCGGTCCTCGCTTTCCGGTGGACAACCGAGAGTTCGATCTATGATCTGTGGGATGACAGCCGGGCGCTACGGCCCGTCACCGAACTGGGAAGCGGTGATAACAAGAGAGGCGTCCTCGGCCGCTTCCGCCGGCATTGACGCGCACGACGCCGCCGTGCCGCCGGTGCGCCTGCCGCCGAACCACTCAAAGGTCGTGTGCCCGGCACGCGCCGGACTCGTTCGGCAGAAAGATCTTTGATCCCGAACAGACGGGGTGCTCCTTGCTGCCACCGTGCCTGTGACCACTGGCAGACGCCACTGCGGCCACTCGCGTGCCAATCACTACCGGGAGTCCCCGATAGCGCCTGCTGAGCTCAGGCTGAACCGTATCAATGTGACAACATAACGGTTATAACCGTATCAATGTTACAGTGTGCCGTCGGAATTGGCCGGGTCCGGCGGACAGCCCCCATTTGCGCACCTTGACGCCAGCGAGCACGCTCCCTAGGATACATTTGGATCCAAACGATTTTGGAGGTGGGACGTGCCGGCGCAACATGGCTTCTTCGGCCCGCGGACTGCGACGGGCTCGGCGGCTCTGCTGCCGGAACCCCCCTGGCACTATTCCGGTGACCTGCTCACCGTCGAGTACCGGGTGAACCCCGACCGGGTCCGCGAGCTCCTTCCCGGCCCGCTCGACCCGGCTCCCGACGATCCGGGCGCGGTGGCCTTCATCTGGGCCGACTGGCAGTCCTGCGCGGCCGGCAAGGCCCAGCTGCTCGACCCCGTGCTCGGGCAGTACAAGGAGGCGTTCGTCGTCGTGCGCTGCTCCTACCGCGGCGAGATCTTCAGCCGCTGCGTGTACATCTGGGTCGACTCGGACTTCGCCATCGCCCGCGGCCTGCACCAGGGGTATCCCAAGAAGCTCGGCTCGATCCACATGACCCGCCCGCATCCGTACGGGCCCGCTCCGCGGGTGGCGCCGGGCGGCCAGTTCGGCGCCTCCCTGGCGGCCGCCGACCGGCGCCTCGCCGAGGCGCGGATCACGCTGCTGGAGGAGGCGCCGGCCAACGGCTTCGTCAACGCCCATCCCATGGCGCACAACCGGTTCGTCCGGTCCATCGAAGACCCGTCGGAATTCCGGCTCGACGAGATCATCGCCACCGGGTCGGCCAGGGCCGAAGGCGGTCCGGCGTTCCGGGCCCGGGTGGACGGGTTCCAGCTGTTCCCGGCGCCGACGGAGGAACTCGACCGGCTCGCGCCTGAGGAGATCATCAGCGGCTACTACCGGCAGGTCGGCGTGGTGTGGGACGGCGGGCGGCTGCTGCACGACAACCTGGCCGCGCAGGTCCCGGCGGAGGTCACCGGACATGTCTGACACAGCGGTCGTGGAGGGTGTCGGCGTCGACACCCGGCACTGGATCGGCGGCCGGCGCGTCGCCTCCGCGCGGACCTTCACCGACGTCTCCCCCATCGACGAGCAGCCGCTGGCCGAGATATCGGCGGGCGGAGCGCCGGAGGTGGGCCAGGCGGTCGCCGCGGCACAGCAGGCCTTCCCCGGCTGGGCGGCGATGCCCCGCGACGAGCGCGCCGGCGTCCTGCACCGCGTCGCGGACGGCATCGACAAGCGCGCCGAGGAGCTCGCCCTGGTGGAAACCCGCGACAACGGCTCGCTGCTGCGGTCCCACCGGCGCAGCGTCATGCCCCGGGTGGGGATGAACTTCCGCTTCTTCGCCGACATGCTGCGCAGCCTGTCCCATCCCGACCGCGAGATCCGCGGCCACCGCGAGCGCATCACCTGGGATCCGGCCGGGGTGACGGCGGTGATCACGCCGTGGAACGCCCCGCTGATGCTCGCGACCTGGCGCATCGGCCCGGCCCTGGCCGCCGGGAACACGGTGGTCGCCAAGCCGCCGGAGTGGGCGCCGCTGACCGCGTCGCTGCTCGCCGACATCACCGCCGAGGCAGGCCTGCCGCCCGGGGTCTTCAACGTGGTCCAGGGGCTCGGCCCCGAAGCGGGCGCCGCGCTGAGCGCTCACCCGGGCATCCGCCGGATGTCCTTCACCGGGTCGGTGCCCACGGCCGGGCTCATCGCCGCCGCGGCTGCCCCCAACATCGTCCCGCTGTCCTTCGAGCTCGGCGGCAAGTCGCCGCTGCTCGTCTTCGCCGACGCCGACTTCGACCTGGCGGTACGGCTGGCGGTCGAGCAGTTCGACAACGCCGGGCAGGTCTGCCTGGGCGCGTTCCGCATCCTGGTCCAGGACTCGGTCGCCGGGGAGTTCCTCGCGGCCGTGCTGGAGAAGGCTCGCGCGGTGGTCCAGGGCGACCCCCGGGACCCGGCTACCGAGATCTCCTGCCTGGTCAGCCGCCCGCATTTCGAGCGCGTGGACGGCTTCGTCCGGCGCGCCCTGGCGGGCGGGGCGACCGCGGCCCTGGGCGGCGGCCCCAGCCCCGAGCTCGGCGGCCTGTTCTACCAGCCGACTATCCTCACGCCGGTGCCGGCCGGCGCGGAGATCGTGACCGAGGAGGTCTTCGGGCCCGTGCTGACCGTGCAGGCCTTCCGGGGCGAGGACGAGGCGGTCGCCATGGCCAACGACACCCGGTTCGGCCTCGCCGTGACCATGGTCACCGGTGACCCGGACCGCGCCGAGCGGGTCAGCGCGCGGCTGTCCGCGGGAACGGTATGGGTCAACTGCTTCTTCGTCCGCGACCTGGGCGCCCCGTTCGGCGGCAGCGGCCAGTCCGGGATCGGCCGCGAAGGCGGCACGCACTCTTTCGACTTCTACTGCGACATCAAGAACACCGTGTTCGCGCCGGGCGGCTGGACCGGCCCAGGAGCGTTATGCAAAACCGATTCGCGAGTGCAGGCTCTGCTTTTCCCACGGACCCACCCTTGGGGCCTGCGCGAGCGATCGGTACAGGTGAACGGCCAGCAACCACAGCGGGTTCTTTGCATAACGCGAACTTTGAAGAAAGACAGGGAGAAGGATGAGCCATGGGTGAGGTAGTGGGGGCGGCGCTGCTCGCCCACGTTCCGACGATCGTGCTGCCGGAGAAGGAGCGGCGGGAGCTCAACCACGGCGAGGACACGACCCTGGTGGCAGGCCTTGCCGAGCTGCGGCGCGATGTGTTCGAGGTCCTCGACTACGACACGGTCGTGGTCCTGGACTCGCACTGGGCGACCACCGTGGAATTCGTGGTGACCGCACAGGAACGCCGGGCCGGGCTGTTCACCTCCGAGGAACTGCCGCGCGGGATGGTGCGCCGGCCGTATGACTTCCCCGGCGATCCCGAGCTGGCGCAGGCCGTCGCGGCGCACGCCGACGAGCACGGCACCTGGATCACCGCGATCGACGACCCTTACCTGCCGATCTTCTACGCCACCACCAACCTGTGGGAGTACCTGGGCCAGGGCCTGGACAAGCGCTGGGTATCCATCGGGGTCTGCCAGACCGCCGACACCGAGGACAACCTGCGGCTCGGCCGGGCCCTCGGCCAGGCCATCGCGGAGGTCGACCGTAAGGTCGTGCTCATCGCCAGCGGGGCGCTCAGCCACACGTTCTGGCCGCTGCGGGAACTGCGCAAGCACGAGGCAGCCGGCGTCGAGCACATCTTCACCCCCGAGGCGGCCGCCGCCGACGCCGAGCGGCTGGGATGGTTCCGCCACGGCGACCACGCCCGGGTCCTGGAGACCATGCCGGAGTTCTACCGGTTCAAGCCCGAAGCCCGGTTCGGCCATTACCTGATGATGATCGGCGCGCTGGGCGAGGGTGACTGCACGGCGACCTCCCGGCAGTACGGGGAGTACGAGAATTCCGTGGGCACGGGCCAGGTGCACCTGTGGTTCGAGCGGCCCGCCGGGGGGTTCCCCCGCCCGCGCCGGACGCACCTGGAGCCGCTCACCGCGGAGCAGCCGAGCATGCACAGCGCGGGACTGGAGGCATCATGACACCTGGAGGCATCATGACGCTGGAGGCATCATGACCGAGACCCGGCGGGTGCTGCTCGACGGCAACACGGTCAGCGTGACGCGGGACGGGGACCGCCTGGTGGCGGGCGACGGCCGCAGCATCGGCCTCGACGCGGCCGTGCACCTCCCGCCCGTCGAGCCCACCAAGATCATCGCGGTGCACCTGAACTACCGCAGCCGGGTGGAGGAGTTCGGGACCAGGCTGCCCGCCGCCCCGACCTACTTCCACAAGCCGACCACATCGCTCAACGCGCACAAGGGCGCGGTGGTACGCCCCGAACGCTGCAAATGGCTGAACTACGAGGGCGAGGTCGCCATCGTGATCGGGCGCACCTGCCGCAACATCTCGCCCAAGGACGCCGGGGATTACATCGCGGGGTACACGGTCGCCAACGACTTCGGCCTGCACGACTTCCGCGACACCGACGCCGGCTCGATGCTGCGGGTCAAGGGGTCCGACACGCTGTGCCCGCTCGGGCCGGGGCTGGTCGATGACTGGGACTTCCGCGGCAAGACGCTGCGGACCCTGGTCAACGGCGAGGTTCGGCAGGAGGGCAGCACCGACGAGATGGAGTGGGACATGCACTACCTCGTCGCCGACATCGCCCGCACGATCACGCTGCTGCCCGGCGACGTCCTGCTGTCCGGCACCCCGGCCAACTCGCGCACCGTCGTCCCCGGCGACGTCGTGGAGGTCGAGGTCGAAGGCCTGGGCCGGCTGACCAACCACATCGTCAGCGGGCCGGTGCCGGTCCGGGACGACGTCGGCGCCCAGCCCACCGAGAGCGACGAGGTGCTGTCGACCGCGATGGGCGGCGACTGGCCCAAGCGCGGCAAGTAAGGATCCGCCGGAAGCCAGCCTGCTGACCTTGCGTTATCTGCTGGGCGAGTGCTCGCGTCGCTGCGCGCCGCGAGCACGATGGTCACGGCAGCAATGGGCGCGGCACCGGCCAGCATGGGCGCGCGGACCCCGGCGCTCCACCGGAATGTGCATGGATGTTACAACGTGCACCATAGAATGTGCACGTTGTCACATCCATACCTAGACTGTGGCATCTCGGCGCTCCCGCTGAGGGGCCTGTGAGCCGCGAGTGACCAGCAGTGCGCCGG
>Ga0335081_10007759_pt1 | contig 17174 bp, 14 predicted proteins | sample Lox_Sample_35_FD_206713 | JGI IMG/M metagenome (GOLD analysis project Ga0335081, IMG submission 206713) | Soil microbial communities from Loxahatchee National Wildlife Refuge, Florida, United States - Lox_Sample_3.5 | ecosystem: Environmental > Terrestrial > Soil > Wetlands | place: USA... | reverse complement strand
GCCGACCATGGCATAGGACGTAACGGCTACAATAGGAACCAGAGCCAGGTCGCGATTGCTCCTGAGCGAACGTGCAACCGCATATCCGTCCATGAAGGGCAGCTGAATGTCCAGGAGGATAAGATCCGGCTTCGTGTTCGCAGCTTCTTCGATGCCCGTCTGGCCGTCCCGTGCAGAGAGCACTTCGTATCCATGCTTCGTGAGTAAAAACGTTACAAGGTAGAGATTCTGTTCATTATCCTCGATATAGAGGATTTTTTTTCGCAGAGCCATACAGTATCTACAATAAATCTATGCTAACGACAGCATTAAGGACTTTACTGCAACGGCAGCCGAGGACACCGTGGAAGAATTCGAGCACACATTTTCGCCTGCCATTCTCTTTGCCCTCGGAGCCTGCCCCCGAAAGTTTGAATCGGGGGTTTCCGGTGGTACGAGATTTTATCGATAATATTCATCCTTTATCAACTATACCACAGGTAAAGGCAGGGTAATGGTGAACGTGCTGCCTTGTCCCCACTGACTTTTCACGCTCATCGTGCCGCCCATGAGCTCTACGAGCCTCTTGCTGATCGAAAGACCCAGGCCCGTGCCTTCATATTGCCGCCCGATTCCGCTCTGGAGCTGCTGAAACGGTTTGAAGAGCCTGCCCATCTCATCGGGCTTGATGCCGATGCCCGTGTCCTTGACGCTGATGGTCAGCTCCCTGCTGTTTGTCTCACAGGCAATGCTGATGCCGCCCTTCTCGGTAAACTTGACGGCATTGCTTATGATGTTCAGCAGGGCCTGCTCCATCCGCCTTCGATCACTGGTGATCGTGCCCACGTCCGGAGCAAGGACCACTTCCAGGGCAAGGCCTTTGTTCTCGGCCATGGGTCTCACGGTCTGCGCTGCTTTTTCGATCACCTCCCGCAGATCAAAGGGCTCCTTTACGACCTGCAGCTGTCCGGCTTCGATTTTCGAGATGTCCAGAACGTCATTGATCAGGGCGAGCAGGTGGCTCGAACTTTCGCGCACCATGCCCAGCTGCTTTTTCTGCTCCTCATTCAGAGGGCCCGCCAGCCCCTGCAGGAGAATGCCCGTGAATCCTATGATCGAGTTGAGCGGGGTCCTGAGCTCATGGGACATCGTGGCAAGAAAAGCAGACTTCAACCGGTCCGCCGACTCCGCCCGTTCCTTGGCGATTGCCAGTTCTGCCGTCCGCGTTTTTACGAGTTCTTCGAGGTGGTCATGGTAGATGGCGAGTTCCTGCTCCGCTTGCTTGCGCGCCGTGATATCAACGACCGCGGAAAGGATGTACGATTCTCCCTCAAGTTCTATTGTCTCGGCGGAGTACCGATGCGTAAGCACTGACCCTTCTTTCGTACGTACCCGCAGCTCCAGATCTTTCACCGTTCCTTTCGTCTCCAGGAGACGGACGATATTATTTCGATCCTCCGGATCAAGCCATAGTCCGAGCTCGAACGACGTGCGCCCGATGATTTCCTCCCGGTGGTATCCCAGCAACCGCTCAAGCTCCTGATTCACGTCAACAAACCGGCCGTCGTTCAGCCGGCTGACGGACATTCCGGCGGGTGCCGACAGAAAGAGCTTGGAGAACTTCTCTTCTGATTTTTTGAGCGCCTCTTCCGCACGCTTCCGCTCCGTCACGTCCACGTCCATGCAGACGAAGCATCCCGAGCCATCCTCGCAGGGGATCGCGAAGGTGGTCGAGAGGCAGATGCCCTCCGATCCGTCGCGCCGCCGGAAGTCGTATTCGGCGGGGCCATGCGCCTGGCCGGTGATCCTGATATGCCTGAGCAGCCGGAGAAATCCCGCAGCTTCTTCCACGGAGCGCATGAGATGGTCCGGGGTCCTGCCCAGGGCCTCATCCGCCTTCCAGCCGAAGACGCGTTCCGACGCACGGTTCCAGTACAGCACGCGCCCATCCCCGTCATACCATTGCACGGACACATTCGGCGTGTTTTCGATCGTGGCCAGCAGCCGCTCTTCGCTTGTGCTTCGAAGCGCCGTCTCTTTCTGGAGCTCCCGGTAGCGCGCAATGAGCATAGCGACCATTTTATTGATCGAAGACCGCAGGCTCTCCAGTTCGCCCTGGTATCGCAAGGCGGGGATGATTCCGGCCTCGACGCTGCCGGAGCTTACCGACCCGGCATAGACCTCTACCTCTCTCAGGGGTTTCAGCACCAGGCGCCAGAGCAGCAGATAGAGGCTCAGGGCCAGGATCAGTTCGAAGGGGATTAATATTGCGGTCATCAGGATCCGGTTCTCATGCAGGAAAGCCTCTATGAATTTCGGCGTGACGATCACGTCAACAATGCCGATCTGTTCGCGGGTAAAGTGTATGCTGCGTTCTTCCACAAGCAGCCCCTTTGTCGGGAACTCCCGCTCCGCGCTGATGATCCGCCACTCTGCGTCTCGCATGCGAACGAACGGTCTGCCCTGCTCGCCGGTTGTCTTGACGACAACACCGAAGACATTGTCATTCCTCATCGCGCTTTCCATGATCCTGCCTATCTGGCCGGTGTCGAAGTTCCACAGGGGGAGCGCGAGACTCTCCGACAACTGATCTGCGAGAATGGTCTGCTCCTTATGCAGCTGGCCCCGCCACCTCTCGCTTGCTATACTGTCGATCAGGAGGAACAGCCCGTACAGATATGCCGTCGTCACGATCGCGATGGCGATGATCACGGTCACGGCAACGGATATTTTTCGATGGGGCATGGGAATCTCCGGACCGGCACGATGCTACTGGTACGTCTGCGGATCGAACCACAGTCTCTTGTCTTCAAAGGGCGTTTCCGGTCCAAGGAACGGATTTTCGATCCTGAATATCCTGCGCTCCTTCAGTTTCAGCCGCAGGATCTTGCGCCGCTGATACTTGTCGAAGATCCTGTCGTAGGTCCCGTCCTGGATCATCATCCGCATCCCTTCCTCCGCCCTTGCCGCGAGGCTCCGGCCTTCTTCGGTCTTGGAGAACCAGAAGTACATGGGCAGGGGATAGTAAAATACGATGTTATTCTCAATGAACAGATCGGGCATGGCGTCTTTTCGCTGCTCGTACTCATCGAGGACCTCCACGGCTGCCCTCAAGAAAATATCGAACCGCCGGTTGATCAGCATCTCAAAAAGGCCGTCATAGCTCGATCCCGTCACCACCTTGAAATTGTTGTATCTGAGGATGTCCACATCGATCCATCCCAAGCCAAGGCCGTAGGTGAATTTCCGCAACTCATCAAGCGTGGTTAGGGAATCGAATTTATGTTGATTTTCCTTTCGGATGAGGAAGATACAATAACCGCCCAGGTTCTTGTCAACGGGTATACGGACGGGAACGAGATTCTGCTCGAACGCGGGTATCGTGCTCAGATACATGACCGTGAGCTTTCCCGTGGCATTCATGAGCTCGAAGGTCTGGCGTTTTTCGGCCATCGGTTTCGAAGGTACCATGCGATAGGGGCCGTATTTTAATTCGGTCTTGTCCAGGGCGGTCTTCAATATTTCCCAATGGTACTGATAGCGTACGTCGAGCCGCGATTCCGGCGCGTTGTAGATATAGGTCATCGGGTCTGCGGCGAACGATGAGAGGGGGGTAAAGAGCGAGAGGAGAACGACCAGCACGAGCTCTCTCCCTGCACGCCGCCGGGATCGGGGAGGAAAGAGGTTGTTTCTGTCTGCCGACGAGCTCATCTGCATCTCCCTTGAAACGCACTACAGAAGCGTTGTGCGAGAACGGTTGTGTTGTGTCCGACAAATGCGTGAGGAAGATGTCTATATTTAGTATAGCATATGAATAGGCGCCTCCGTTCTAAGCGGGCTGTTGAAAGAAATTCAGGAACTGCGGGATTGCCGTCTATCACAGGACGCTTCTCGCAATGATACTTGACGGGTTTTTCAGCAACCTGCACGGCGGTTCTCGGCAAGAGCACCATCGACCCAAATCTTTCTTCCTGTTCTAACGGCCACCAGAGCCGCCTTCTCTTGTAGGATATCCTTCACTCTGTGAAGCACCGGCTACAAAATCAGGCATTCCGACATCGATAAGGTCATGAATACAATGAAGAAGCAGGGTACCGCAGCGGTGGCACATCAGTTGCAATTATGAATGATTCAAGTGACTTTAAATGAAATTAAACAGGGGGGAGGCTTTCGAAATGAGGAAGATGGTATTATTTGTTCTGGCTGCGGCAGTGTCACTCGTTGTTCTCGGTGCATGCTCCAAGGGATACGAATCCCAGAAGAATACGGGTGGGATCATTATTACGCTGAAGTCAGACCGCTACCCGCTCGTTCTGGGCGATAACACGATGACGGTGAAAGTGGCCGATGCGGCCGGAAAGGTGGTTACGGACGCCAGAGTGGAGGTCCGTTTCTACATGCCGCCGATGCCCGGCATGGCGCCGATGGAAACAACCACAGCGGCCGCGCCGAGCGGTGACAAGTACGCATTCACGGCAAACGCCGCCATGGCAGGCGGGTGGAAGGCCGATGTGACGGTGACCCCTCCGTCAAAGCCGGGGGTCTCCACGACGTTTAACCTGGATGCCCGGTAGGTGACTGCAGGACAGATTCTTGCGAAAGGCTCGGGGCCGGTCCGCTGCAGAGTAAAGCACGATGCCCCGGAGGTTCTCTGATCTCCGGGGCATTGCTTCATCGATCTCGTCGAAAACAGCAAGCTCACTTCTCGAAGAGCTTCACGTATTTCCCATACCCGTCCTTTACCAGGTCCTCCTTCGGAATGAACCTGAGCGACGCTGAGTTCATGCAGTAGCGGAGGCCCGTGGGCTTGGGTCCGTCATTGAAGACATGCCCCAGGTGCGAGTCGGCAAGCCTGCTCCGCACCTCGGTCCTTGTCGCGAGGTACCACGTCCGGTCCTCCTTGGTCATGATATTTCCCGGCTCGAGCGGCTTCGTAAAGCTCGGCCATCCTGTGCCGGAATCGTATTTATCGAGAGAGCTGAACAGGGGCTCGCCCGATACGATGTCAACGTAGATGCCGGCCTTGTGGTTGTCCCAATAGGCATTGTTGAACGGAGGCTCGGTTCCCTCCTGCTGCGTCACGTTGAACTGCATGGGAGTCAGCTTCTTTTTCAGCTCCTCCGGGGACGGTTTCGTAAAGCCGGCCATTGCGGTTTCCCCGGCCGCTGCCGTATGCATGGCATTCATGGTATCCTCCTTGCCCCATACCTTTGCGATGTACTGGTCGCGGCCCGAATTATACCGGTAGAATTTGTACCGGACCGGGTTCTTCTTCCAGTAGTCCTGGTGGTACTCCTCCGCCCGGTAGAAGGGGCCGGCAGGAAGTATCTCGGTCACGATGGGTTTGTCAAAACGACCCGACCGTTCCAGTTCCTTCTTCGATTTCTCAGCCAGTTTCTTCTGCTCCTCATTGTGATAGAAGATGGCGGACTTGTACGACGGTCCGCGGTCCACGAACGACCCGCCGGCGTCCGTGGGGTTGATCTGCCGCCAGAAGACATCGAGGAGCTTCTCGTAGCTCACTTTCGAGGGATCGTAGGTGATCTCCACGGACTCCATATGGCCCGTGGTCTCCGAGGTGACGTCCTCGTACGTGGGATTGACCGTGTGGCCCCCCGTATAACCGGAGATGACTGCTGTCACGCCGTCCAGCTTCTCGAAGGGCGGGGTCATGCACCAGAAACACCCTCCCGCGAACGTGGCCTTTTCAAGGTGCGGCGAGGCGCCCGCGCCTGCCTGGGTCACCATAAGGGGTAGTACAAGCAATGTTTCCATGAGTATTTTTGATAACATGTCAATTTCCTCTCTTTCCGTGAAACCATACGTGATGTTAACGATCTCAATGAAACCCTTTTCCCTCCTGTATTATTCTCTCACCGTTTCCGTATAGGTTCCAGCCTTTTTTAATGCCTTTTCCATGTCCGGTATCGTTATCACCGCCGGGTCGTAATAGACCGTGTTGATCTCCCTGAAATGCCGGAAACCCCTGTCGACCCTCTTCACCCCGGGCATCGTTTCCAGGGCCGTCTTGCCCTCGTCATAACAGTGGACCACGAAGACGGCCTTTGCGGTTCCCGCATCCTGCGCGAGCGCGGGCGCCGGAGTCGCCAATGACATCAGCGCCCTCCCGGCAATCCGACTGCCGGAGACGACTATCGTGAACAAAGCCAGTACGATCATCATTGCGAAGGGTATGATCACTATCTTTCTCATATGCTGCTCCTTCCCGGAATCATCTGATGGATCCTTTGCGGGATTCCCAAAGCCCGCTCTTTGTTGATAGGAATATACCTCGTGATGGTCACGGGAAGGTCACGGCGGGATAACATGTTGATCACTGATGCTTTTTTTGACGCATTGCACGTTATTTTGGCCCAAGCAGAACCTGTTTCAGGAATCTGCCGAGATAAAGATGACGATCATGTTATCATATGTGTCGTGGCAGCAAATTTTGCAATCATCAGCGAATACCAACAAAATACATTCGAGACCCCACCGTTATACCCCATCGTTATCGTTGACTTCGTCGTTAATCAGGAATATATTCGTCTGGAATATTGGAACCGTCGTGGCATAATCATTGCTAGACAAAATAACACCGCAAATCCGGTATTATCTAGGGGGGCTATTCAATAACGGATTTTCGGTATTAACGAGGGGGCTCGTGATCCCCTTGTTAGTTCAGAGTGAATATGAACATTTCTCAGATATACGGCATAGTCGTGGGCGCTATTTCACTTCTTAGTGGTCTCGCATTACTGTTCTTTAAGAAACTCGATTCAATTCTTGTTAACAGTGACTGGACACAGAAGACTATAAGAAGTGGTCGACTAAGTTTGAGCATCATATTCATAATCGGTGGTCTTATGTCGTTATCTGCGGTCCTTCTTGGATGGCCTCCGATTAAAGGTTACGTAATCCCTCCGCCCGGATGGTAGCTATTTGAAATCTATGACGACTTCAAAGAAGAAACATACGACGTGCCCTCGTTGTTCTAAGGTGTTTGAAATCGATAATAACCAAGCTTATACAATTGATCAGAACTGGTTCTATGAAGCCATGATCCAATTCGAAAACTTCAGCGCGGTGAAGTGCCCTGAATGTAAAAATGTTTTCAAAGCACCGGAAGCAAGATTATTTGGAGTATTCAAGTCGCCCTATACAGTATTTGTTCTATCTAGCGTATTAGGCCTTATGATCGTACTCGTCAGCTACTTTCTCTTTTTCAAGAAGATCTGCAGCAAATGAAGAACCAACGAGCCGGTCCACAGCGACGCGCCAAACGGCGGCGCGTGACCCGCGTGTTAGCCGGACGATGGAGGTTCCCTTGAAGCCGATCGTCTCCGTAGTTCTTGCGCTCGTTGCACTGCTTGTGCAAGGATGCGCTTCGCTGCCCTCAGGTCCGGCCACGGTAACGCTTGCTACGCCATGCGACGACTGCATGCCCGGCGTAACGAACTTCTCGAAGATATCTCCTGCACTGTGGCGTGGCGCGCAACCGACTGCAGAGGGATTCCGTAGTTTGGAGAATTCTGGGGTCAAGACAATCATCAACCTTCGATATTTAAATGATGACTCCAAATTCCTGGCCGGGTCGAAACTAAAGTACATCTGGATCCCAACGGTGCCCTGGAGTCTGGATGAAGATGATCTCGTGTCATTCTTCAAAGTGATCCAGGAACCGAAGAACTGGCCTGTCTTCATTCACTGTTGGAAAGGCAATGACAGATCCGGGCTCTACGTAGCCGCATATAGAATCCTCGTTGATGGATGGAGTCGCGACGATGCCATTCGGGAATTGGTTCGCTTCCACTACACCCGAATCTGGTTTCGGATCCCCCACCTAGTGCGTGAAATAGACGTCGACAGGCTCAAGGCTCGAATCGCATCGCCATGAAATGTATCGCCACGCCTAAAAGGCCGGCTAACCCTTCCATCGAGCCGACCTCCAATGGCTGGCCCTGCAGGCCGGGCAGCGCTGTTCGCCCAGGTACTTTGCCGGAGAAGAATGGGCCTCGCTTCGACGATTGAAATTCCAGAGGAGAGCTAAAAGATGATCCGGAAACTTAAAACAGGTGAGTACCGCTTGTACTCTCGAGAGAAGAACCCAAAAACCGGAAAGCGGAGGAATCTTGGGACCTTCACAACGCGTGGTGCGGCGGAAAAACACGAAAGAGAAATTCAATACTTCAAAAGACAGTGAAGCATACGATCAGAGGGGATATCTAAAACGAAAAAGGTTTTCGTGATAAGATGTGGATATGAAGATAATAAAACCTTTCCTATTGTTCTTTCTGCTTGTATCCATCCTGGGCTTCAGCAATGGATGTGGAACCTTGCCGAACGTCTCCGAAAAGATTGATGAAGCGCCGACGGCACCGGAACCTCATCAAATCGTTTCGTCCAAAGGGCTTTTATCTCTCGAAAAAAGCAGGGCTATCATGGAACGTCTGAAGAGCTCGGTCAACCCGACGGACATTCTGGAACGCCACGAAGCGGTGGTGGAATCGGTCACGGAAAGCCCGCTGACGAAGGGGAATAAAGTCACTCTACTTGCCGATGGTCAGGCTACCTACGCCGCAATGTTCAAAGCAATACAGAATGCCAAAGACCATATCAACTTTGAAAGCTATATCATTGAAGGTGATACGGCAGGCCACAAATTTTCCGATCTGTTGCTGCAAAAACAGGCGGAAGGTGTACAGGTAAATCTCATTTATGACAGCATAGGCAGTTTCAGTACCCCTACTGTCTTTTTTCAGCGCTTGCGGGACAACGGAATACAGGTGGTAGAATTCAATCCAATAAATCCGTTGAAGGCCCACGGGCACTGGCAACAGGCAGAGCAGGACCACCGCAAGATCTTGATCATTGACGGCAAAGTCGCCATTGCTGGGGGTATCAATATCAGCTCGGATTATTCAAGTAGCCCTTCCATGAGAAAAGAAATCGAAGGAGCGCCACTGCCCTGGCGTGATACCGACGTCCAAATTGAGGGCCCTGGGGCGGCTGAATTCCAAAAACTCTTTATTGACACCTGGGAGAAGCAGAAGGGCCCGAAACTCTCTGAACGGACCTATTTCCCGCAACAGAAAGAACCGGGGAATGCCCTGGTGCGGGTGGTCGGCAGCACGCCGGGCCAGAGCAACAGAATCACTTTTATCGTATACGTGTCAGCCATCACTTTCGCACAGCATTCGATCCATCTGGCGAATGCCTATTTTATCCCCGACGACCAGATACTGGATGCCCTCACTGATGCTGCCAGGCGCGGCGTTGACGTAAAGATTATAGTTCCTTCAAAAACCGATTCGAACCTGGCCTTACATGCACAGCGGTATAATTATTCCGAGCTTTTGAAAGCGGGGGTGAAGATATACGAACGTCGCAACGCGGTGCTGCACGCGAAAACTGCGGTGATTGATGGCGTCTGGTCGACAGTCGGTTCTACCAACATGGACTACTTGAGCTTCTTGAGAGATGACGAGGTGAATGCGATTATCCTGAATCACGAGTTTGCAATCGAAATGGAGAAGATGTTTGCCAGGGACCTTGCGGAGTCCAACCAGATTCGATGGGAAGAGTGGAAGAAAAGACCCGTGTTCCCACGGATCAGCGACTGGTTTGCGCACGTATTTTCTCATTGGATGTAAAAAGCACGAGCACCAAAAAGAAATTGTTCCGTCCCGATGTCGGTGACAGCTTGGCCGATCATCTCAGAAGGCATAAAGATATTCCCGAGATCCCCAAGAGCCAGCGTTACGCCAACAGACCATCGCTTGAAAGAATATTCAGTCAGACTATACTGAACGACAAGCGTAAGCGGGACAAAAAAATTGCCCAGGCTGTCGAGAAGTATGTATACACTCAGCGATCAATTGCCGATCATCTCGGCGCGCACGCCACATATGTTAGCAGAATTTTGTGCGGACACTACAGAAAGTAAAGAGTATGGACCTGACCCTGAGAAGTTACGGACGGCAACAGTTATGCGCCAAACGGGCGGCGTCACCTGTTTGGTTCGTCACGGGCTAAGGCCTTTGACGACTGAGGAACCGGAAGCCTTAATCGGGCACGTCCGGGTCTGTGGGGGGAGCGGCGGGCAACCGCTGCTCCTACCCGGAACAACGACACACCTTGCGGCGTGTCAGCCGCGCGTTAGTTATTTTTGGAGGTCATCATGATTCATAAAATGCGGATTCGATGGATAACTATCGCTTTAATGCTCTTACTAAGCCAAAGCTCGGTTACCTATGCACAGGAGAGATACTACCTGCTCGGCAAAGAGCAACTTCAATTTAAACTCGCAGCTGATTCCTTCGAAGAGGTGAAAACGCCGAAAGATTGGGAAGAAATGTTTGATTTTGATGGCATGAGATATCAAGTTAAAAAGAAAGCGATAATTGATTCGAGCGACGTTGAAGGTATCGCTATTGACTCTTTCACATATGGTTCAAAAGAAGAATACTCGCTGACAATCTATTTTAAAAAAGACTCTTGGGATCGAGTTTATGATTCGACAAAAGGCACCATTGGTAAAAGGCTTGCCGTAATCAGAAATAACAAGCTTTTCAGTGTTCCGCTTGTCCGTGATGCGATTGACGCTTCTACAGGTATAAGCGGTGGTATCGATTCAACAAAACTTAAGACATTTATTAATGGATTAACGCCAGCTGAATCGCCAGATAAGAGTACACGTGGCAAAGAGTATATATCGTGGCTTGAGCATCGCCAAGCAAGCAACAAAAATGATCTCGCCCTTGCATCGAAACTTGCAAACTTATATTTTGTCGGCGGAACAAAAGACTATGCAAAGGCAGCACAATTGTTCGAACTGATTCTTCAAAAAGATCCTTCAAAAGCTGATACGTATTCGAATTTGGGCACTTGTTACGCTGCTCTCGGCAAGACGGACAAAGCAATCGAAATGTACACAAAAGCCATAGCAGCCCAGCCCCAAAGCGAGTGGGCGTTCAGAAGCTACTTGGCAGAACTCTATTTCAGTAAAGGCGACAAGCCTAAGGCAATAGAAGAAATGAGCAAAAGCATTGCTTTAATGAAAAATGCTTCTATGCCTGGTTCAGAAGGTGCCATAAAGAGTTTGGAGCGCCGACTTAATGAGATGAAGAAATAGTCATAGGAAAACAACCAGGCGCTCGACTGCGACGCGCCAGAATCGGCGCGTCAGCCGCACGTTGGAGAAAAAAGATGATACTGTCGAATCCTTTGATCGTCGTAGCAATGCTTTTTACTCTTCTCGGCCTTATCTTTCTTATCATGACCATTGTTGCCCTGAAGAAGAGAAAGATATTTGGCACGACCATGAACTTCGTGGTCGCTTTACTGATGGTCTCCTTGTCCGCCCTGTTCGGCACCATAAACATCGCTATTCAAGGGTATCGTGCATTTACCCGAGAGGAACTTGCGGCAATCGTGAAAGTTGAGCCCGCCGGTGAGCAGAAGTTCCTGGCCCGGTTTTCCATGCCGGATGGCAACGAAAAAGTATATTCTCTTGCCGGTGATCAGCTTTATGTTGACGCCCACATTCTCAAATGGAAACCGCTGGCAAACATCTTCGGACTGCACACCTCCTATGAACTCGATCGCGTGGCTGGCCGCTATGCAATCCTTGACGATGAAATGACAAAGGTTCATACCGTGTATTCTTTGTCTAAAGACAAACCCCTGGACATGTTCGATCTCCGGCGCAGGTTCGCAATCCTTAATCCCCTGTTGGATGCCGAGTACGGATCCGCTACATTCATCAACTTAAACAGCACAGAAGAATATAGGGTGATGGTTTCGACAACGGGACTGCTGGTCAGAAAGACCGAAAAAGAGACCAGTCAGTAGCCCCATGGTCAGGCAGTTTCGTAGGTGAACCGATTCCCTCTCATTCTCATCACCGGAAATCCGAAAGTCTCCTGCTGTTCGAACGCTTCTCGCCAAGTTCTTTTCTCTTTATTGCCTTTTTCCTGCATTCGCGGTCAAGACGAAACGCTATAAACGACCCGGCGACTTTGCGGTTGTTTTCGACGCGGGGATATACCAGGTGGCCCCGAATTTGAGAGGTTCCGCAACGTGATATCGATCACATATTATTAACTCTCAATCCGATACTATTATCCTGAAAGAAGAGGCAGGATTCTTGTATGACGCAGGCTTGCATGATATGTCGGTGGCACCGGCCGTCCGGTCGAATACGAATATCGGAGGATACAAGATGCTAAAACAGGAAGAGATGATCGAGATCAAGGTTGCGGAGAAGAATACCGTGGTCAGTGCAGACAAAACCGCCGAGCAGGGAATTAATATGATATGCAAGGGAAGCAAGGTTACCGGCAACATGGTCGTCAACCAGGACCTGCAGATGAACGGCGACATCGAGGGGAATATCACTGCCGCGAACAACGCAAGCATCTTCGTCAGAGGCACGTGCAAGGGGAACATCGATGCCAAGGGCGGCAGCGTCGAGATCGACGGCGAAATGAGCGGAGGGAACATCAGCGCCGGAGGGTACGTGAAGATAACCGGCAAGTTTCTCGGCGGCAAGATCCAGGCAAAAGACAAGATCCACATCAACGGTGAGTTCACCGGCAGCCTTGAGAGCAACGAGGTGGAGCTCGGTGCCGCCGCGCGAGGCAAGGGGGAGATTCTGTACAAGGAGACGCTCTGCATTCAAAAGGGAGCGAAAATGGAAGGCAAGGTCACTCGCGCCGAAGCGGAACGGGCGCCCGGGCAGGAACGAAAAGAGGAGCCGAAGCAGAAGAAGGGTTTCTTCTCGTCTGACGAGCCGAAGAGGAAAGGTTTCTACGCGTCTTAGTACATGAGCAGCTAAGCATTTTGATGCTCCGAGCTATATCTCTTCCCGAAGGAAAGCCTGCTCTCATTTGGAGCGGGCTTTTCAATTGTCAAGAAGAGTTGTCCCCGGGAGGACCTCATGGGGTCGCCCATTTGAAGGATGTTGTCACGTGCGATCACCTCTATTCCACGCGACGTAAAGAATTTCGGTGGAAACAAAGCTGGCGAACCTTTGCTGAATCATGTGGCATACCCTGAAAATACCCCATTGCTGTCGTTGACATCTTTTCAGATCAGGCATATATTCGTGCTTAATACCGTGAGCGGTTTGGCATATTCATTGCTGAATCCGTTAACACCGAAAAATCGTGTTAGCAGGGTGGTTCCCGTTCCGAAAATAACCTGTCCAATAGCGCTGAGGAGCCTGATCATTGGCTTTATATTATTGTTGTGATACAGCGGTTGCAGTTGCAATCCTAGCGCTCGTGCTCCATTGGGCGCTAGAGCGTGCCCGATTGCATGAGTTTGTGGCATCTCTAGGCCCTCTACCAACTGACGCTACCGAACTGGCGCTGGCATTAGCGGGGCGAATCGCAAATCGGTCTCATCGCTCCGGTGACCCACCGTACATAGCTGCGTTTCTCGCTCCGCTAGGCGCGACTGCGGGTGACATCATCCGCCACGGAGGATGCTGCTCGGGTACGTCGCGGCTCTATATGCTTGCCCTTGGGGCGCTTGGGATTCGTGCTAACCAGATTACCGTATACCACCGGTCGGGCCGAGCGCAACATTGTCTAGTTGAAATTCACCTTCCGCAAGGTGTTCTGATTGCAGATCCGGTTTATGGAGTGTTCTACACCGACGCGAATGGAAGGACCTTGGGCCTAGAGGATTTGCAGGCAGGCGCACCAGTAGAGTGCCGTCCTGCTCCCGGTGCCATGAAGCCGGGATACCCGGCGAACAGCTATTATGACTTCAATTTTGCAATGACGAAGACAGCCAACTGGACCAAGTCCTGGCAGCGACGTCTGGCGTATTCTCTCCTGCAACGTATTACGAACGGCGGTATCGACCGATTCCGTGTTCCCCAACTCTTTGAGTGGCCCCAAGCGATGCTGGCGCTAGTTCTGGCCAGTATACTGTCGGTTACGCACGCTTTCTTGTTTCTATTACGGTGGTTCAGCGCCACCTAACTAGACGTTACTAACGGCGCGGCCCACGGCGGCTGCCATCTTGTCGCTGTCCTCGGCCCGCTGCCGTTTAACGCAATTGGTTCATGTGCTAGTTACAACCAGGACCTCAGCAATCTTAGCCAACGACGATTCCGCTCTTGCAGGTTAACTATTTACCTTTGATTCGCATCAGCGAAATCCCAAAGTCTCCCTCTGTTCAAACGCTGCCCGGCAAACTCGTTTTCCTTATTGCCTTTCTCTTCAATCGAAGCCAAGACGAAACTCTGTGAACATTCCGGTGACTTTGGTTCGGCCGATGTCCTCGGAACTTCAGTTATTGCTGAACAGTCCGGATGCGCAGCTGGGAGCGGTCAACGATCTGAAGAGAGCCGCTCCGGTCTTAACAGCGAACTGTGAAGGTGTGCCTGCCCGGTTCAGGTATTCGAAAATCGAATACTGCACTTCGATAATCAAATAACTTTCCTATCTCTTATTATTAATCTAGAAGCATCCCCTCCCGCCCTGGGAAAATTGCAACCAGCGGAATCCTGAAGGTTATTTGCTTTGGGCAGCTCCTGACACGCCTCGATATTCACTCTGGCATGACCCATGCAAATTACCTACTCAGAGATGCAAGCAGGAGACATCCAGACACGTTAGCCCGGAGACAGTCATGGAACACACCTTGATGGGATGTCTGAACAAAATCTTTGGAAGCAAGGAGAATAACAAACCCATGATGCAGGAATCGATATCCGAAACAGGAAGAAAACCACTTCAGACCCCGGAGAGGACCAAGAAGCGAACAAGCATGACCCGCGTGCTCCAGCCTGCCCACACGATCAGGTTGCGGCCTGAGCGTGTGGACCAGGCAGAATCCGCGCGGCCTCAGGGATTGCTCTCGCTGAGTTCTTCGGGGGTTACGGACAGGGGTCTCGTGCGGGACCATAATGAAGACTGGTACGCGCTGGCGTCGTTCGAAGACAAGTCGCTGTTCGTTGTTGCGGACGGCATGGGAGGACACGACAGCGGTGAGGTGGCGAGCAGGATTGCAGCGGATGCGGTATGCAGGATGGTTCAAGAGGAGCACAAGGAGTATGACGATCTGCTGTCGCTCGTTGAGCGGGCGGCGCAGCAGGCTAATTTTGACGTGCGGCAGCAGGGAACGCGTCAGGGCTCGAACATGGGGACCACGCTCAGCATAGCGCTGGTGTCTCGTGACAAGGCATACGTCGCGAATGTCGGGGACAGCAGGGTCTACTGGATGGAGAACGGGGCCATCACCCAGGTCACGACGGACCATTCCCTCGTGGCGAAGCTTGTGGATGCGGGAAAGCTGACGAAAGAAGAAGCAAGGGACCATCCTCGGGCGAATCTGCTCTATCGCACGATCGGGATAGACGAGGAGGTCAAGGTGGACACGTTCCGGGTCGATCTCCAGAAAGGCGGCACCCTTCTTCTCTGTACCGACGGTCTGTGGGGAGAATTGACGGATGAGGATATCCGGCGCGTATGTACCGAGGAAAGGGATGCAAAGGATGTTGCCTCCCGGCTTGTTCAAAGGGCGAATGAACACGGCGGAAAGGACAACATCACGGCAATCGTGGTGAGGGTGCCGTAAAAGAGAAATGCCGATCGCAAAATTCCGCATGAGCAGATCGTAGCTGGACGCTTCAGACTGCGATGTGAATAAAAAGGAGGTACTTACCATGAAGAACGAATTGAACGTACGATGCATCATGAGCAAAGACGCTCTCCCGGTTACCGGATCAGAGCAGGCCGTCTATGCGCTGGTGGACATCAGGCCGGGCAGCGGGGCCGTGCCGGGGACCATGCCGATGAACATTGCCCTGGTGCTGGACCGAAGCGGCTCCATGGACGGCGAAAAAATGGAGAACATGAAGGAAGCCGTGGGATACGTGGTCGACCATATGAGCGAAAGGGACAGCATTTCGGTCACCATCTTCGACGACCAGGTCGAGACGCTCGTTCCGAACCAGCCCGCGAAGGACCGCGACGGGATCAAGGCAGCGATCGCCCAGGTCATCGCGCGGGGCGGGACCCAGATATCGGACGGGCTCAAGGCCGGGCTGGAAGAACTGAAGAAGGGTTACGGCCAGGACCGCGTCAACAGGGTTCTCCTGCTCACGGACGGCCAGACCTGGGACGACGAGGACGCCTGCCTCAGGCTTGCCGACGAGGCTGGCAAACAGGGCATCGCGATATCGAGCCTCGGCCTGGGAGAGGAGTGGAACGAGAAGCTTCTGCTCCAGATCGCGGAGCGTTCGCGCGGGGATTCGCATTGGATCCAGAACCCCATCGCCATCCTTGATGCGTTCCGCAAAGAGGTGACGGGCATGCAGTCCGTTGCCGCGACGAACCTGAAACTGACGGCGCGGATGAGCCCCGGCGTCAGACCTGCGAAAGTCTACGTCACCCTGCCGATGATCGCCGATGTGAGCGGAAAGGCGATCAAGAACAATGACGTCATGATGGAACTCGGCAGCCTGGACGGCAGGAAAGGCCAGATGGTGCTGATCGAGGCGCGCGTGCCGGCGCACAAGGAAGGCGCTCTTCGTCTCGGCCAGGTGGCGGTCTCCTACGATATCCCGTCACAGGGCGTCAGGAACGAGATCAGCAGGCATGACCTGTCGATCGCATTCTTCGCGGATGCCGCATCGGCTGCGAAGGTGAACGCCGAGGTGATGCATCTCGTCGAGAAGGTGAGCGCATTCAAGCTCCAGACCAGGGCGCTGACCGAGGCGCAGGCGGGCAACATCGCGGCTGCAACGCAGAAGCTCCAGGCGGCGGCCACCGTGCTCCTGAACATGGGCGAAGACGATCTCGCCAAAACGGCGGAGAGGGAAATCCTGGGGCTCAAGAAGACCGGCTCCTTGAGCGCGGCGGGGACCAAGAAGCTCGAGTATGGAACAAGGAAACTCACGCAGACGATGACGGGGATGAAGCCGTGAGGAGTGAGGCAAGCAGCAAACCACAGAGGCCACAGAGGATTATCACGTACGCATGAGGACACTTGGCGAGTACGCAGAGCGAGGAACACGGAGATGCCTTACCCCTGATTCAGGAAGTCTCAGTGTGCTCTGTGGTTCGCAGTTAGACAATACGCGACAAAAAAGGAGGATACTGTCATGAAATGCAAAGAATGTCAGATGGAGAACATTGAAGGTGCGCTCTTTTGCGAAGAGTGCGGAGCAAAACTGG
>Ga0335081_10007758_pt1 | contig 17176 bp, 13 predicted proteins | sample Lox_Sample_35_FD_206713 | JGI IMG/M metagenome (GOLD analysis project Ga0335081, IMG submission 206713) | Soil microbial communities from Loxahatchee National Wildlife Refuge, Florida, United States - Lox_Sample_3.5 | ecosystem: Environmental > Terrestrial > Soil > Wetlands | place: USA... | reverse complement strand
GATCGGCAAGCCGATCGTCTGCGCCGGCCGCGACCCGCGAGCGGTGAATGAAGAAGCCCAGCGCTGGATTGAGGCGGAGCTCCTGAGGATCCGCGCGGAGGCGGATGCAGCTGATCTACACCTAAAGGCAGGCTAATCGGGCTGCAAAGCGCGATGATTGTCTCGCCAGCGCGTCAAATATCCAGATTCGTCACGGACAGCGCGTTCTTCTCGATGAACTCGCGCCGCGGCTCGACCTGATCGCCCATGAGCGTGGTGAAGATGTCATCGGCCGCCACAGCATCCTCGATCCGCACCTGCATCAGGCGCCGCGTCTCGGGATTGATGGTCGTGTCCCACAGCTGCTCGGGGTTCATCTCGCCCAGGCCCTTGTAGCGCTGAATCGTCTGTCCCTTGCGCGCCTGCTCGAAGAGCCACTTCATCGCTTCCTTGAATGAGCCGATCTCCTGGTGCTCCTCGGCGCGCTTGATGTAGGCGCCCTCGCCGATCAGGCCCGCCAGAGTGCGGGCGAGATCCGCGATGCGCTGGTACTCAGCGGACTCGAAGAACTCCCGCGGCAGATATTTGTTCGACGGCGTGCCGTGCTCGGTCTTGTGCACCACGACGCGCTCGCTGCGTCCGTCGTTCGACGTGCGCACTTCGACGCGATAGGTGCGCGTGCCGTCGTTCAGCGCGTTCAGGCGCTCATTGAGGTCGTGCGCCCAGCTGCGCAGCCAGTCGAGCCGGTCGAAATCCTGCGGGCTCACTTCCGGCATGTAGATCAGCTGCTCGAGCAACCGATCGTCATAGCGGCGCGACCAGCGTTTGATGATGGCCTGCACTTCCATGTATTTGCGGGCAAGCAGCTCCAGGCCCGTGCCCGAGAGCGGCGGTGCCGATGAATTCACGCCGAGCGCGGCTCCTTCCAGAGCCGTGCTCAGCAGTAGCGCGTTCAGCTCGGCCTCATCCTTGACGTAGGTTTCCTGCTTGCCGCGCTTGATTTTGTAGAGCGGGGGTTGCGCGATGAAGATATGGCCGCGCTCGATCAGCATCGGAATCTGCCGATAGAAGAACGTCAGCAGCAACGTGCGTATGTGGCTTCCGTCGACGTCGGCATCTGTATTGTGCGATGCAACACCGCCCATTCCAGCGATGAAGTTTTCATCACCCTCGACGGAGAAGTCATAGACGTACTCCGTGCTCGGCGCGACCTCTTCGATTTCGCGAATCGGTAGTGCCATGAGATCGCCGCCAATGAGATCGAAGCGGCGCTTTTCGTGTTTCATCGCCGAACGCAGCTTCGCCTCCACGCTGTGCGCGCCACTGTGATCTGACCAGACCTTCTCGAGCGTCCGCAGATCCGCTTTCGCGCACACGGTAATTGTCCAGTAGCGATGTCGCGTCGTGCATGGCGCGCCACGGATCTGACGCTCGATGCCATCTGGCTGCATTTCCGACATTGACGGCACGACAGCGAGAGAACTCAGGCAATAGACGAGGCCGCTCGCGATGTCATACGAGGAAGTTGTGAATGACATCCGGCCCGCCGACACCGTCCCATCGCCGAGGAGATACCCGCGCAGGAATGCGAGGCGCAGCTCTTCGCCGACGTTGAACACCAGATCGGGAATGCGCTTGGTCGTGGAATCAGCTGCGTTGAATCCGAAAAGATGCTGCCAGGCGAGTGTCGCCACTCGGTTCACCAGTTTCAGCTCGCCGCAGTTTTCCGCGGATGCATACGAGACTGCCGGCAGCCCGAACACATGCGCGACTTTCTCGCGCATTTCGGCAACCAGGCGTTCGTTATTGCGACCGATGGAAAAGCGCACGCCATTTCGATCGGAACAGGATCCTTCGGCGAGATAGAACCCGAGCAAAGTCATGAGCTCGGGTCCCACAGGAGCGAAACGACGAATTCCGTTGCGCGCGTAATGCTCCGGCGTGAGCTCAAGATCCTCGCGCGATTCAAACCAGTCGAGATCTGTTTCCTCGAGGGCTGATAGCCGCACGTAGTCGCGCACCAGATTGCGCCCGGAGCCGCTGTACTGCTCTTCCCAGATCCGCTCGAGACGGCTGGGGCCGATCTGCGTGCGGCTGAGAATTGCCTCGCGATCTGCGCCGATCGCATCGAGGTAACTCTGAAAATGCGCGAGTGTCGGGCGCAGCGCGCCCTTCTCCCAGCCGTAGAACGTGATGGGCTGACGGATGCCAACGCGCGCGCACAAATCGCGGTTGGTGATACCGCTTCGCCGGCGGACGAGCGCGAGCTCACTGCCCACCACTTCGGGAATATCAACCCGCGCGTCTGTCAGCTCGGGAGCGCTCGCGTGGCGTGCGGTGACTTGCGCTTTTAACCAGGCCTCGACAGCCGGTCCCCGGACCCAGATCTGTTCGGCGGCTGCCGGGATCGCGTGCAGACGGCGCAGCAAGTCGATCCGCTGCGGAGCGCGATCTTCGAAGCGAATCTTCGTCGGCGCGACAACAAGATCGTCGACGCGCAGTTCATCTCCGCGCTTGAGCTTCACGTCACCATCTTCATAGACGAAAATGCTGTGGCTCGACGTCACACGCACCGTGCGACCGTAGGCGGTACGCACGCGGAATAATTTCTCATCGAGCTTGTGCCGGATCACGCCCTTGATCGGGCTGAAGCGAACCTTGCGATCCGTGGTACCAAAGCACAGCACATCGCCCATGGGCTCGTGCACGCGACGTTCAACGCCCTGTTCGTCGGGTTGCACGCCCTGGAGCGCAGCGTCGATGAAGGCGCCGATACGCACCATGCGCACGCCATTCGCCTCATCGCGCACGAACACGTGTTCATCGCCGTCGACGCTCATGATCACGATGCGGTGATACCGCAGTTTCGCGATATCAAAATCATCGCGCCCGATGCCGCAGCCGAGCGCGGTGATCAGCGTTCCGACTTCGGCGGATGAAAGCATCTTGTCGAAGCGCGCGCGCTCGACATTCAAGATCTTTCCCTTGAGCGGCAGGATCGCCTGGGTGCGCCGATCGCGGCCCTGCTTGGCGGAGCCGCCTGCGGAATCGCCCTCGACGATGAAGATCTCGGAGAGCGCCGGATCTTTCTCCTGACAGTCGGCGAGCTTGCCGGGCAGGCCCGCGATATCGAGCGCGCCCTTTCGCCGCGTCATCTCGCGCGCCTTGCGCGCCGCCTCGCGCGCACGCGCCGCTTCAATGATTTTCGCGAGGATTGCGCGTGCTTCCACCGGATGCTCGAGCAGGAATTCGCTGAGCTTCGTCGTCACGGCGGATTCGACGATGCCCTTCACTTCCGAGGAGACGAGTTTGTCTTTCGTCTGCGAGGAGAATTTCGGATCGGGCAGTTTCACCGACAGAATCGCGGTGAGTCCTTCGCGCGCGTCATCGCCCGTGGTCGGAATCTTCTCTTTCATGGTGGAGAGCTCTTTCTCGATGTAATCGTTCAGCGTGCGCGTGAGCGCGCTGCGAAAGCCGGCGAGATGCGTGCCGCCGTCCTTCTGCGGAATGTTGTTCGTGTAGCAGAACATGCTCTCCTGGTAGGAGTCGTTCCACTGCATGGCGACTTCAACCGACACCGGTCCGTCCTGAGTGCGAAACCAGAACACCGACTCATGGATCGGAATGCGCGTGCGGTTCAGGTGCTTCACGAAGGCCTGCAGGCCGCCGTCGTGCTGGAACACGTCGGACTTGTTCTCGCGCTCATCGATCAGCTCGATGCGCACACCGGAGTTCAGGAACGACAGCTCGCGCAGCCGCTTGGCCAGCACGTCGTAGTTGAACTGGATGTTGGTGAAGATCGTCGCGCTCGGTCGGAAGCGGATGGTGGTGCCGCGCTCCTGGCTCTCCCCGATCGCCGCCATCGGCGCCACGGGCTCGCCCAGGTGGTATTCCTGGCGATGCATCCGGCCGTCGCGGCTGATGGTGAGCAGCAGATAGTCCGACAGGGCGTTGACGACCGAGACGCCAACGCCGTGCAGGCCGCCGGAGACCTTGTAGGAGCTGTCATCGAACTTACCGCCCGAGTGCAGGACGGTCATGATCACTTCGGCGGCGGAGCGGCCCTCCTCCGGATGAATGTCGACCGGAATACCCCGGCCGTTGTCCGACACCGTGACCGATTCATCGGCATGAATCGTCACCACAATCCGGTCGCAATACCCCGCCAGGGACTCGTCGATCGAGTTGTCGACGACCTCAAAAACCATGTGGTGCAAGCCGGTGCCGTCGTCGGTGTCACCGATGTACATTCCGGGTCGCTTTCGTACCGCGTCAAGGCCCTTTAAGACTTTGATTTTACTGGAATCGTAGACGTCGTTGGGCGGCATGAACACGCTCGAGGCAATGATGCGACATTATAGCGTTTTGACCCTCCCCTGTTCCACGTGAAACAGCCTCTCGGAGTGCGTAAAAAGCCCTCGCTCCGGCGTGAGTGACGTAGCGATCAGCTGGCACTGTAGCGCCTCGATCTGTGCGACGAACGCGGCGAGCCGCGCGCCATCGAGTTCAGCCGCCGGATCATCCAAAAGCAGCGTGGGCGAAGTGCCCGTGAGCGCCTTCAGGAGCGTGAGTTGAGCCAGGATCATCGCGATGGCGACGACCTTCTGTTGGCCACGCGAGAGGATCTCGCGCGCGGCACGCCCCTCGAGTCGGATGTGCACATCCGCCCGATGCGGACCCATGTGCGTGAGGCCGCGCTGCAGATCCCGGGGCCGGGAGCCCTCGAGGGCCTCGGCCAGGGTGGAGTCCTGCGGCCAGCCCTGGGCGTAGTGCAGCGTCACCTCGCGGCCCGCCAGAGCGCGGACCATCGCGAGCCAGTGGGGCTGAAGCTGCTCGAGCAGGGAGCGCCGGGAGCGCGCCAGGCGCTCGCCCAGCCGGGCCAGCTCCGGCTCCCACGCACTCGCCTCTCGCGGATCGCGGCGCAGAGCCGCATTGCGTTGCTTGAGCGCCCGCCCGTAGCGCGACCAGTCGGCCGCGAAGTCGTGTTCCACGTGGAACACCGCCCAGTCCATCCAGCGTCGCCGGCGGGGGCTCCCCTCCTCGAGCAAGGCATGCACCCGGGGCTCGATGACCTGGATGGGAAGCGCCGCTGGCAGCTCCGCCAGGCTTTGAACCTCGGTGCCGCCGACTTTCGCCAGGGTCGGCTCGCCGCGCGCCACCTGCACGCCCACGGTGAGCGGCGGCGTGGCATCGGTGCGCCCGAACGCGACCAGGCGTGATTCGCCGTGGCGAATGAGACGCTCGCTGTTTCGCGTGCGGAAGGAACGGCCGCGTCCGAGCAGGAAGGCGGCTTCGAGGAGCGAGGTCTTGCCGGAGCCGTTTTCCCCGTAGATCAGGTTATGCCGCGCATCCAGCTCGAGCTCCGCGCGCGCGACGCATCTGACGTTCTCCGCGAGCAGATACGCCAGCGCCATGCGCCGCGCAGCCTCTTAGAGCCGCATCGGCATGACGACGTACTTGGTGTCCTTGTTCTCGGGGTCGCGGATCAGGCAGCTGCTGTTGGCATCCGTGAGGCCGACTTCGATCTTGGCGGATTCGATGGCGCTCAGGGCGTCCATCAGGTAATTGACGTTGAATCCGATCTCCATGTCCTCGCCCTTGTAGCTCACCTCGAGCTGATCCTCGGCCTCTTCCTGCTCCGGATTGTGGGCCTGGATGGTCAACAGGTCGGGCTTCACGACGAGCCGCACGCCGCGATATTTCTCGTTCGACAGGATTGCCGTGCGCTGGAACGCGTGCCGCAGCAGCTCGCGATCCGCATGTACCAGCTTGCTGGGACTTGCGGGTACGACGCGGCCGTACTCCGGGAAACGACCATCGATCAGCTTCGAAGTGAAGCGAATATCGCCGATCTGGATGCGAACGTGATTTGTGCCGATCACGATGTCGACGGTTCCCTCACCGCCGAGGACGCGCTGCAGCTCGAGCACACCCTTGCGGGGCACGATCACCTGCTGGGTGGTCTTGGCCGGGCTTGCGAGCTGGGTTTCGCACAGCGCCAGCCGATGTCCATCGGTGGCGACGGCGCGGAGCGTCTTGCCATCAGCCTCGAGCAGCATGCCGTTGAGGTAGTAGCGCACGTCCTGCTGCGCCATCGAAAAATGCGTTTTCTCGATCAGGCGCCGCAGTTCGCTTTGCGCGACCGTCAGATGCTGCTGCGAGCCGATCTCCTCCACCAGCGGAAACTCCGATGCCGGCAGGCTCACGAGTGTGAAGCGGCTGCGGCCCGCTCGCAGTGACACGCGATCGCCTTCGGCCACCAACGTCACCGAGCACTTCTCCGGCAGCGTGCGGAATATCTCGAGCAGCTTGCGTCCCGGCACGGTGATATCGCCGGGCTGCTGGACCGTCACGGCGTGCGAGGCGACGAGCTCGACCTCGAGATCGGTGCCGGTGATGTTCAGGCGGTTCTCGCGTGCCGCGAGCAGCACGTTCGCGAGAATCGGCATGGTTTGCCGGCGTTCGACGACGCCGATCACGCTCTGCAGGGGACCTAGAATATCTTCACGCGATGCCGTGAGCTTCATTGCGGACTCTTGTGGTGAGAGGTGAGGGACGTGGTGCGTCCGTTCCAATCTTAAATCTTAGTTCTTAAAGACAGATCAGGAGTAGTTGTTATTGAGCCTGTGGATATGGGTATAAGTCGTCTGGACATCAGCAGATCAAGACGTTGCACAGCTGCCGGCCCCGCATGGAGCCGGGGATCGCCTGGGGTTCGCCTGTGCAGCGATTGTGAATAACTCGCCGCGCCCGATTTATCCCCAGGTGATGCACATCAACCCGTGAGTGTTCTCAACAGGTTTGAATAGTCCTCGCTCATGCGCTGCTCGATGCCGCGCAGTTCCTTCACGCGCTTGCACGCGTGCAGCACGGTGGTGTGATCGCGCCCGCCGAAGGCATCGCCGATCTCCGGCAGGCTGTGATTGGTGAGCTCTTTCGACAACGCCATCGCGACCTGACGCGGCCGCGCGACCGAGCGGTTGCGGCGCTTGGAGAGCAGGTCCGCCATGCGCACCTTGTAGTAATCGGCGACGGTCTTCTGAATGTTCTCGATCGTGACGAGTTTTGCCTGTAATTGCAGCAGATCGCGCAACGCCTCCTTGGCGAATTCCAGCGTGATCGGCTGACCGGTGAAGCGTGAGTTGGCGATCACGCGGCGCAGGGCACCCTCGAGCTCGCGCACATTCGAGCGGATGCGCTTGGCGATGAAGAACGCGACTTCCTCGGGCAGCGCGACGCTTGCGGCCTGCGCCTTCGTCATGAGGATCGCGACGCAGGTCTCGAGCTCCGGTGGCTCGATCGCCACGGTGAGGCCCCAGCCGAAGCGCGACTTCAGGCGCTCCTCCAGACCGTCGACTTCTTTCGGATAGCGGTCGCAGGTGAGGATCACCTGGTGCTGGCCTTCGAGGAGCTCGTTGAAAGTGTGGAAGAACTCCTCCTGCGAACGCTCCTTGTTGGCGAAGAACTGGATGTCATCGATCAGGAGCGCATCGAGGCCGCGGTAGGCCGTCTTGAAGTCGTTCATGCTGTTGTGCTGCAGCGCGCGGACCATATCGCCCACGAACCGCTCCGAGTGCACATAGGCGACGCGCGCTTCACGGTCGCGTGCCTTCACCAGATGCGCCACGGCGTGCATGAGATGGGTCTTCCCTAAGCCCACACCGCCATACAGGAACAGCGGGTTGTAGGCACGGCCGGGATTTTCTGCGACCTGCCGTGCGGCGGCGCGCGCGAGCTGATTGCTCTTGCCCTCGACGAAGCTCTCGAAGGTGAAATCCGGATTGAGCTGCGCACCGACGACGAGTCCGCCGGCACGGCCGCTCTTGACGATCGACGGTGCGGCGCCGGCCCGCAGGCGCGAGCCCACTTCAACCGTGACGATGGGCGTATCGCCGGTGCTCTCGTCGCGCAGCAGCTCGCCCAGGCGCGGCAGCAGGTTACCGTTCACCCAGTCCACGACGAAACGGTTGGGCGCGAGGAGTTTCAACGTCCCCATGCCCTCGATCGCCTGCAACGGGCGCACCCAGGTGTTGAATTGCTGCTCGGGCAGCTCACCTTCGAGCGCACGCATGCAGCGAGACCAAAGCGAGGCCTCCACGAGCATCGCCTCCCGCGAAAATTCCTGGGTTGCCTACGGAAAAGGAGGGCGAGTCTATACCCGACGGGCCACGCACTGAAGAGCGTTGTTGACACCCTCAAGGCGGCAGGCTTAGCCTTGCCGCCCTTCCAAAGGAGCCCATGGACGATGAAGCGTACCTACCAGCCGAGCAAGGTGCGGCGCAAGCGCACGCACGGCTTTCGCGCGCGCATGGCCACGGCGAACGGCCGTAAGGTCTTGTCCCGCCGCCGCGCCAAGGGCCGCAAGAAACTCATTCCGTAAGCGGCTGATCTCGTGTTACCCGGAGGCGCCCGTCCGGTGCGCCTGGCCTTTCCCACCGAAGCCCGTCTGCGCCAGAAATCGCAGTTCGATGCCGTGTATGCTCGGGGGCATCGCTTAGGGGACGGCTACTTTACAGTGGTGACGCGCGCGAATGATGTGGCCGGCCCGCGCCTCGGGCTTGCGGTCGCGGTGAAGGTGGCCGGCAACTCGGTACGGCGCAACCGCATCCGTCGGCTGATCCGCGAGTCCTTCCGTCTGCATCGTCATGAGCTGCCGCACGTGGATCTGATCGTGAGCGCGCGCACGCCTGCGCGCACGGCCGCGGCGCCTGCGCTGCGCGCGAGTCTCGAGGCATTGTGGATTCGAGTGAGCGAGCAATGCGCTTCCTTGCCGCAGGCCTGATCCGCCTGTATCAGTGGACCTTGAGCCCGTTGCTGGGCCCGACGTGCCGCTTTTACCCATCCTGTTCGAACTACGCACTCGAGGCGCTGCAGCGCTACGGATTCCTGCGTGGCAGCTGGCTCGCCGCACGGCGCATCGGCCGCTGCCATCCGTGGCATCCCGGCGGCATCGACCCGGTCCCGACTGAGCACCCATGACGACGAACTACCCGCGCATCCTTCTGTGGTTCCTGCTGTGCGTGACGCTGCTGCTGAATTATCAGATGTGGGTGCACGACTATCCGCCGCCGCCCCCCACGGAAACGGCGACGCACCCGCCGGCGGGTGCCGGCGATGCGCTCGATCTCGCTGTCACCAAGTCCGGCAAAGCGACCCCTGCGGCAGGCAACACCGCTGCAGCACCGGCCGGCGCAGAGTCGACGGCCGTGGCGCCTGTTACCGGCGCCGTGGCACCGCCGGCCGGCGACGACACGACGCTGGCACCGGCGCCGACGATCAGCGTGCGCACGGACGTGCTCGATTTGCGCATCAGTCTGCGCGGCGGCACGCTGGTGCAGGCCGACCTGCCGAAATATCCGAAGGACAAAGGCCACGCCGAGCCCATGCGGCTCGAGAACCAGGACGGCCCCGACAGCACCTATGTGCTGCAGTCCGGGATCAAAGGGCCCGATGATGCCGCGCGCCCGACGCATCGCGCGCTCTTCACATCAGCGGCCACGGAGTACCAGCTGACCGCGGGGCAGAAAGAGCTCGCCGTGCCGCTCACCTGGACGGACGGCAACGGCGTCACCGTCACCAAGACTTACCTTTTCCAGCGCGGCTCCTACCGCATCGGGCTCGAGCAGGACATCGACAATCAGTCCGCGACGGCGTGGGTGGGCGAGCCGTATGCGCAGATCCGCCGCAACGATCCGCCGACCAGCAGCTCGTTCTTCCATTTCAGCGCCGATAAATACGCCTCGCACGGTCCGGCGATCTGGGACGGTAAGTACCGCAAGCTCAAGATCACAGACACGGATGACCGCAAGCTCTCCGTCGATGTGACCGGCGGCTGGGTCGCCGCAATCCAGCATTACTTCGTCTCTGCGGTCGTTCCGCCCACGGACCGCTCGTACCACTTCAGCCTGGGTGTGGAGGGGAATGAATATGCGCTGGCCGCCGTGGGGCCGCGCATCACCGTCCAACCGGGCAGTGTGCAGAAGACCGACTTCACGCTGTTCGTCGGCCCCAAGCTGCAGCGCGAGCTCGAATCCACCGGCAATCAGCTCGACCGCGTCGCTGACTACGGCCGGCTGTTCTTCATCGCAAAGCCGCTGTTCTGGGTGCTCGACAAGGTGCACCTGGTGCTGCACAACTGGGGCTGGACGATCGTGTTCACGACGTTGCTGCTGAAGCTTGCGCTCTACCCGCTCTCCGAGCTCTCGGGCCGCTCGATGGCGCGCATGAAGGTGCTGCAGCCGCGCATCAAGGCCATTCAGGAGAGCTACAAGGACGACCGCCAGAAGCAAAGCCGCGCGGTGATGGAGCTGTACCAGCGCGAGAAGGTCAATCCGCTCTCCGGCTGTCTGCCGCAGCTCGTACAGATCCCGATCTTCTTCGCCTACTACTGGGTGCTGCTCGAGAGCGTCGAGATGCGCCAGGCGCCCTTCATGGGCTGGATCCAGGACCTGTCATCACCCGATCCGTACTACATCCTGCCGATCATCATGGCCGGTGCCATGTTCGTGCAGTACAAGCTGAACCCGACTTCGCCCGACCCGACCCAGGCGCGGCTGATGCTGATCATGCCGTTCGTGCTGTCGGTGACGTTCATCTTCTTCCCCTCGGGTCTGGTGCTGTACTGGGTGACGAACACGCTGCTGCAGATTGCCCAGCAGTGGAACATCAACCGCCGTATCGAGGCGGCGAGAAAACCGCGCTGACCCGCAAGCGCTAGAATCGCCGCCGTCATGTCACGGCCGGACACCATCGTGGCGGCAGCAACGGCCCCGGGACGGGGCGGCATCGGGATCGTGAGGCTCTCGGGCCCCAAGACCCCGGAGATCGCCGCAGTCATCCTGGGCGACCTGCCGGATGCGCGCCGCGCGAGCTTCGCGCGCTTCCTCGATGCCGCCGGCACGCCGATCGATGCGGGCCTCGCGCTCTTCTTCCCGTCGCCGCATTCCTATACGGGCGAGCACGTGCTCGAGCTGCAGGGCCACGGCGGCCCCGTCGTGCTCGAGGCGCTCATCGCCCGAGCCGTGGAGCTCGGTGCGCGCCGGGCGCTGCCCGGGGAGTTCACCCAGCGCGCGTTCCTGAACGACAAGCTCGATCTCGCCCAGGCGGAGGCGATCGCCGACCTGATCGACGCCGGCTCGCGCGAGGCGGCGCGCGCGGCCATGCGCTCGTTGCAGGGCGAGTTCTCCGCGATGGTGCAGGGACTCACCGAAGCGGTGATCGAGCTGCGCACATACGTCGAGGCGGCGATCGATTTTCCGGAGGAAGAAATCGACTTCCTCGCGGACCGCGAGCTCGTGAACCGGCTGCAGTCGGTGCGCGATCATTTTGCGGCGGTGAACGACAGCGCGCGCCAGGGCCGGCTCCTGCGCGAGGGCATGACCGTCGTCATCGCCGGTCCGCCGAATGCAGGCAAATCGAGTCTGTTGAATCGCCTCGCCGGCTACGAGGCGGCGATCGTGACGCCGATCGCGGGCACCACGCGCGACGTGCTGCGCGAGCGGATCGATATCGACGGCATGCCGCTGCACGTGCTCGACACCGCGGGTCTGCGGGCCGCGGCGGATCTGGTCGAGGAAGAGGGCATCCGCCGTGCTACCGCCGCGATTGCGCGCGCGGACCGCGTGCTGTTCGTGGTGGACGCTGCCACTGACCCGACCGCGTCCGGCTATCGCGACGAGCGTGCGCGGCTGCCCGCTGACGTGCCGGTGACCTTAGTGCTCAACAAGTGCGATCTGGCGGCCGGCATTCCTGTCGCGGATACGATCTCCGGTCCGCCGCGCATCGTGCTGTCGGCACTCACCGGCTTTGGTGTCGGCGAGCTGCGCGCGCACCTGAAGGCCTGCATGGGCTTTCAGAGTGTCGATGCGGGGACGATCTGTGCGCGCCAGCGGCACCTCGATGCACTCGCGCTCGCCGAGCGCCATGTCGAACGGGCGGCGCGCGAGCTCAACGAGACACGCGCCGGGGAAATCGTGGCGCAAGAGCTGTCGGACGCTCAGCGGGCGCTGGGCGCGATCACCGGTGAGTTCACCACGGAGGACCTGCTCGGCCGCATCTTCGCGAGCTTCTGTATCGGCAAATAGTACGATAAGCAAAACGGGGGAAACTCATGATCGCCAGCCTTCGCCGACGCCTGCTCGCGGCACTCGCCCTTTCGGCCGCCACGTTCTGCGTCACGGCCGCAGGTCCTGCCGCCGCACCGGCGCCGGCAGCAGCCGCGACGCCCGCCGCCATCGTTGCCGCAGGCGCGTGCGATCGCGCGTGCCTGACCGGACTCGTCGATCAGTATCTCGAGGCGCTGGTTGCGCACGATGCCGCACGGCTGCCGCTGCGCAAGGACGCGCGCTTCACCGAGAACGGGCAGACGCTGCGGATGAACGACGGCCTGTGGGGCACGGCGGAAGGTCTCGGAGACTACAAGCTGTACTTCGCCGATCCGCTCGCCGGACAGGTCGGCTTCTTCGGCACCGTTCGCGAGAGCGGCCGCCTCGCGCTCCTCGCCCTGCGCCTGAAGGTCGAGGGTCGCAAGATCACCGAGATCGAGAGCGTCGTCGCGCGCACGGCCGGCACGGGGCCGTCCCGCTTCGCGGATCTGAAGGATCAGCCGCTGTTTCACGAGAAGCTCGCACCCGCCGACCGGCGCTCACGCCAGGAGCTCGCCGCCGTGGCGAACTCGTATTTCGAGGGCCTCGAGCAGGCGACCGGCAAGGTGACACCCTTCTTCCCCGACTGCACCCGCATCGAGAACGGCTCGGTCACGGCCAATAACCCCGCCGCGCCGAATGCGATGGGCAAGCTGAGCTGTGGCGCGCAGTTCGATACCGGATTTTCGCCCTTCATCACCGAGGTGCGCGGCCGGCGCTACCCGGTGATCGATGAGGATTACGGGCTCGTGCTGGCGCTCGTCGCGTTCGATCATTCGGGACGCATCAAGACCGTGAAGGAGACCGATGGCACGATCCTGCATGTGCCGGCGCCCTTCGATGCGCCGTACAGTTTCATGATCGCCGAGCTCTTCAAGGTGAAGGGCGGCCGCATCGCGCGCGTCGAAGCGGTGCTGCTGACAACCCCCTACGCGATGCCGTCGGGCTGGTGATGGATACGCACAAGCCTGCGGCCGCGGGCCGCCGCGTGCTCATCGTCGATGACGACAGCAATGTGGCCCTGCTGCTCGCCGAGGCGCTGCGCAGTGCGGGCTGTGATGTCACGGCGGCCGAGAGCGCCGACGAGGCGGTCGCCTCCGTCGCCGGCTCTCGTCCCGACCTCGCCGTGCTCGACATCAATATGCAGGGCTCCTCGGGCCTCGATCTCGGGGCGGTGCTGCGCGATGACTTTGGCGTGCCGTTCGTGTTCCTCACGCTGGTGAACGATGAGGCGACGGTGAAGAAGGCCACCGCCGTGGGCGCGATCGCCTATCTGGTGAAGCCCATGGATATGCGCCAGTGCATCCCGACCATCGAGGCGGCGCTCGCCCGCGCGGCCGAGCTGCGCCGCTTGCGCCAGAGCGAGACTCAGCTTGCCAAGGCGTTGCAGCAGGGGCGCGAGATCAGCATGGCCATCGGCGTGCTGATGGAGCGGCTGCGCCTGGATCGCGATGGCGCATTTGACCGATTGCGCGATGAGGCGCGCGCGAGCCGGCGCCGCATCAGCGAGGTGGCCGAAGAGCTGCTGCAGGCCGTAGAGAAGCTCAATTTCGTGCCGCACACGCCGGGCGGCGACTCCCGCCGTTCCGGCTAGCCCGTTACACTCAATCCATGCGATTCGCGCACACATTCGATGTCGTCGTGATCGGTGGCGGCCACTCCGGCACCGAGGCTGCGCTTGCCGCCGCGCGCATGGGTGCGGACACGCTCCTTGTCACACAGAGCCTCGAGACGCTGGGGCAGATGAGCTGCAACCCGGCGATCGGCGGCATCGGCAAGGGCCACCTGGTGCGCGAGATCGATGCGCTGGGCGGTGCCATGGCACGCGCCGCGGATCGCGCCGGCATCCAGTTCCGCACGCTGAACGCGAGCAAGGGACCCGCCGTGCGCGCCACGCGAGCGCAGGCCGACCGGCAGCTCTACCGCCAGCACATCCGGGCGTTCATCGAGGCCGAGCCACGCCTCAGCGTGTTTCAGCAGGAGATTGCCGATCTCGCGGTGGAGGGCGATCGCGTGCGCGGCGTCGTTACGGCCACGGGCATCACGTTCGCGGCGCGCGCCGTGGTGCTCACCGTCGGCACGTTTCTCGGCGGGCGCATTCACGTGGGCCTGGAGAACTATCCCGGCGGACGCGCCGGCGATCCGCCTTCGAACCGCCTGGCCGAGCGCCTGCGCGCGCTGCCCCTGCGGGTCGGGCGGCTGAAGACCGGCACGCCTCCGCGGATCGATGGCCGAACGGTCGATTTTTCGGCGATGGTGCGCCAGCCGAGTGACGAACCCCTGCCGGTGTTTTCGTTTCTCGGGCGAGTCAGTGAGCACCCCAGACAGATTGATTGCTTCATAACTCAGACCAATGAGCGCACGCACGAGATCATCCGCGCCGCGACGGATCGCTCACCGATGTTCACGGGTGTCATCGAGGGCGTGGGCCCTCGCTACTGTCCTTCGGTCGAAGACAAAGTCGTGCGCTTCGCCGACAAGTCCTCGCACCAGATCTTCGTCGAGCCCGAGGGCTTGACGACGCACGAGCTGTACCCGAACGGGATCTCCACCAGTCTGCCGTTCGATGTGCAGTACGCACTGGTGCGCTCGATCCGCGGCTTCGAGCAGGCGCACCTGACGCGCCCGGGCTATGCGATCGAGTACGACTATTTCGATCCGCGCGATCTCACGCCCGCGCTCGAGACGAAGTTCATCTCCGGCCTGTACTTCGCCGGGCAGATCAACGGCACGACTGGCTACGAGGAGGCGGCCGCACAGGGACTCGTGGCGGGCATCAATGCCGCGCTCGGTGTGCGCGGCGAGACACCCTGGGTGCCCGCTCGGAGCGATGGCTACCTCGGCGTGCTCATCGATGATCTCGTCACTCAGGGCACGCGCGAGCCGTACCGCATGTTCACCAGCCGCGCCGAGCACCGGCTGCTGCTGCGCGAGGACAACGCCGACCTGCGCCTGACGCCGTTGGGGCGCCGGCTGGGCCTGGTGAGCGAGGAGCGCTGGCAGCTCCTCGAAGCGAAGCAGCGCCACACTGAGGCCGAGAGCGCGCGCCTGCGCGATACGCGCTTTGCTCCCGCCGCCGTTCCGCAAGCCTGGGCCGAGCGTGTGCTCGGCACGCCGCTGACGCGCGACAGCAGCGCGTTCGAGCTGCTGCAGCGGCCTGGCGTGAGCTATGCGGCGGTGAGTGAGCTCGCCGGCAGCCTGCCGGCCGCGGAGCTCGACGATCGGCTGCCACCGCAGGTCGAGCTGCAGGTGGAAGTGCGTGCCAAGTACGCCGGCTACATCGAGCGCCAGCATCAGGAAGTCGAGCGGCAGCGCCGCAGCGAATCGACCGCCCTGCCGCCGGATTTCGACTATGCGCATCTGGCGGGGCTTTCGACCGAGGTGCGCCAGCGGCTGCGCGAAGTGCGGCCCGCAACGCTCGGCCAGGCGGCGCGCATTCCCGGCGTCACACCCGCGGCGATCTCGATTCTGCTGGTGCATCTGAAGAAGCGCGGCCAAGTCCCACGCGAGGACGTGGCGTGAGCGCGCCGGCCGGTTTCGCCGCGCCCGCCAAGCGCAATTTCGCGCAGCTGCTCGCCGCGGCCAGCGCGCGCAATGACTCACTCGTGTGCGTCGGCCTGGATCCGGAGCCGGAGCGCTTCCCGGCGGGCCTGGGCACGCGCGCCGCAGCGATCTTCGAGTTCAATCAGGCCATCATCGATGCCACCGCGGATCTGGTGTGCGCCTACAAGCCGCAGTTCGCGCACTACGCCGCCTGTGGCGCCGAACGCGAGCTGGAGCGCACCATCGCCTACCTTCACCAGCAGCACCCCGCGATCCCGGTGCTCCTCGACGTGAAGCGCGGCGATGTGGGCAATACCGCGCAGCGCTATGCGATCGAGGCCTTCGAGCGCTACGGCGCCGATGCGGCCACCGTCAATCCCTATCTGGGCTTCGACTCCATCGAGCCGTTTCTCAACTACGCGGACCGCGGCGTCTTCGTCCTGTGCCGCACCTCGAACCCCGGCGCACGCGAGCTGCAGGATCTCGACTGCGGCGGCCGCCCGCTCTACCAGGTCGTCGCCGAGATGGTGGCGCGGCGCTGGAACAGCCGCGGCAACTGTGGCCTGGTGGTCGGCGCGACCTATCCCGGCGAGCTCGCGCAGGTACGCGCGATTGCCCCGCAATTGCCGTTCCTCGTGCCGGGAGTGGGTGCCCAGGGTGGCGATGTCGAGCAGGTGCTCGCCAACGGTCAGACCGCCCAGGGTGGAGGACTCCTGATCAGCTCTTCGCGCGCCATTCTCTACGCTTCGCAGGGCGCGGATTTCGCGACCGCCGCGCGCGCTGCCACCCAGAGCCTGCGCGAGAGCGTCAATCGCCGCCGGCTCGGTCGCGATGCCGGGCGCCGCTAGCGCCCGTCGACGCGCTGTTGGCGTCGCGGGGCTCGCGCTCGCCGTCCTCGTCTTCTGCGCCACCGAGTGGGGCTGCTCCCGCTCGGCGCCATCCGGCGTCGCCAGCGCCGCACCGGAGCTGCTGCGTGGCAATGGCACCGAGCCCGACTCACTGGATCCGCAGAAGGCGCGCACGGTTCAGGCCCAGGACATCCTGCGCGATGTCTGCGAGAGCCTGACCTCCATCGCCCACGATGCCGGCGTCGCGCCCGGTGTCGCGCGCGAGTGGAGCGCGAGCGCGGATGGCCTGACCTACACCTTTCACTTGCGGCCCGAGGCACGCTGGTCGAACGGCGAGCGCGTCGTCGGCGCCGATTTCGTGGCCGCCCTGCAGCGCCTGGTCGATCCCGCAACCGCCTCGCCGTATGCGCAGGTGATCGATGTCGTACACCATGCGCGGCAGATTATTGCGGGGGAAATGCCCGCTAGCGCCCTGGGCGTCACGGCTCCCGATGACAGCACAGTGGTCGTGACCCTCGACGGGCCCGCGCCGTATCTGCCCGCACTGCTCGCGCATCCCAGCACCTGTCCGGTTCACCGTCCGAGCCTTGCGAGGCTGGGTGCCGGCTTCGCCCGTCCCGGGGCGATGCTGTCGAACGGCGCGTTCGTGCTCTCGGACTGGGT
>Ga0335081_10007757_pt1 | contig 17177 bp, 15 predicted proteins | sample Lox_Sample_35_FD_206713 | JGI IMG/M metagenome (GOLD analysis project Ga0335081, IMG submission 206713) | Soil microbial communities from Loxahatchee National Wildlife Refuge, Florida, United States - Lox_Sample_3.5 | ecosystem: Environmental > Terrestrial > Soil > Wetlands | place: USA... | reverse complement strand
GCCGCGAGCGCGACCGGCGTGGACCTGCCGGTGATCGCGCAGGCCACGTTCGCGCAGCTGTCGTCGGCGCTCGGCAACCAGGACGACACCAAGAACGGCGCGCTGCTGGTCACCACGCTCGATTGCAGCGGCAAGTCGATCACCAACGCCACGCTCGCTGTCACGCAAGGCGGCACGCCGGTCGGCACGGTGGTCAACCTCGGCTTCGCGTCGCAGACGCTCGCCGACGTGTTCTTCGTGTTCAACGTGCCCGACGGCGACACCCAGGTCTCCGCGAGCGCGAGCGCCACGACGTTTCCCGAGACGCCGCGCACCATCACCGCGCACGAGGCGCCGGCCGGCGGCGAGGGCACGCTGACGATCGTGACGCTGATCCCGGGCCCGACCGGCTAGCTCGGCCAGCTCAGCGCGGCTCGGCGCACAGGCCGCCCTGCGGGCTCGCCGGGCCGAACGGGCCCGATGGCGCGAACGGCTGCGGCACGTCGAACGCGCGCGGCGGCTCGAACGACGACGAGGTCTCGAACGGCGCCGGCGCCTCGAACGCGCCCGACGCGGGGAACGCGCCGAGCGTGCAGGTCGAGGCCTGGTAGGCGCGAGTCGGCGCGGGTGCGGCGGGCGCGGGCGCGGCGGGGCCGCGCGCACATCCGACGGCGAGCACGACCACGAGGCTTCGCATCACCACGAGGATACCGCGGTGAGGCTCGAGAAGTAATCGTTGAGCTCGAGCAGGACGTCGACGTCGACCCCGATGAACTGCACGCCCATCCCGCCGCCGTCGTCGCCGGTCGACCACCGCACCACCGCCGGCAGCGCGAACACCTGGTCGGTGGTCGGCAGCGACAGCTCGATGGTCATCGTCGTACCGACCGGCTGGACCTGGCCCGAGGCGATGAACGCCCCGCCGATCCCGATGTTGCGGGTCTGCGCCTCGATCCACGCACCGTGACCCGCCGTACGGAAGCGCACGGGCATGACCCGACCCGGTCTCGCCTTGCCGCGAAAGTGCGCGCGGCGCTCGTGGCGCGTGCTGTCCATCCCTCGACGATCCTAGCCGATCTTCCCGGACATCTGGGCTTTACCCGACGAGCGAGCCCCGGTACCGTCCGCCGCGCGTGAAGGTGCACCTGATCGGCATCGGAGGGACGGGCATGGGCGCGGTCGCAGGGTTGCTCGCCGCCGCAGGACACGAGGTCCGCGGCAGCGACGCCGCGGTCTATCCGCCGATGAGCGAGCAGCTCGCCGCGCTCGGCGTGCCGGTCATGATGCCGTACGCCGCGCACAACCTCGACTGGGGGCCGGACCTGGTCGTGGTCGGCAACGTCCACGGCAAAGATCACGTCGAGGTCGTCGCCGCGCAGGCGCGCGGCATCGCGCTCACCTCGTTTCCGGCGGTGCTCGGCGACCAGCTGCTCGACGCCAAGCGCTCGATCGTGGTGGCCGGCACGCACGGCAAGACCACGACGACCTCGCTGGTCGCGCACATCCTGCTCGAGGCCGGGCTCGATCCGTCGATGTTCGTGGGCGGCGTGCCGATCGCGCTCGGCCAGGGCTGGCGGCTCGGTCGTGGCCGCGACTTCGTGCTCGAGGGCGACGAGTACGACACCGCGTTCTTCGACAAGGGGCCGAAGTTTCTCCACTACCGCCCGCGCATCGCGGTCGTGACCAGCATCGAGCTCGATCACGTCGACATCTTCCCGTCGTTCGAGGCGGTGCGCGACGCGTTTCGCAAGCTGGTCGCGCTGATCCCGCCCGACGGCCTGCTCGTGCCGTGTCACGACTCGCCCGACGCGCTGGAGCTCGGCAAGCACGCGGCGTGCGCGGTCGAGCCCTACGCGGTGCTCGACGAGCCCGACGGCGCGGTGCCCGACGGCGTCGCGTGGTGGGCGCAGCAGCTCGAGGTCGTGAAGTCCGGGCGGGTCGCGTTCGACGTGTACCATCGCGGCGAGCGCGTCGAGCGCTTCGAGACCCTGCTGGTCGGCCGCCACAATGTCTCGAACTGCGTCGCGGCGATCGCGGTCGCGCGCGCGTGCGGCGTGGCGGTCAAGGACATCCAGCGCGGCGTGTCGAGCTTCGCGGGCGTGCGGCGCCGGCTCGAGCTGCGCGGCATCGCCGGCGGCGTGACCGTGCTCGACGACTACGCGCACCACCCGACCGCGGTGCGCGAGACCCTCAAGGCGCTGCGGCTGCGCTACCCCAAGCGCCGCGTGATCGCGGTGTACGAGCCGCGCTCGGCGACCAGCCGGCGCAAGACGTTCCAGGCCGAGTTCGTCGACGCGTTCGCGCACGCCGACGAGGTGATCGTCGGCAAGCTGTTCGATCCGAGCAAGATCCCCGCCGAGGAGCGCTTCGATCCGGCCAGGCTCGCGCTCGACCTGCACCGCGGCGGCACGACCGCGAGCTACACGCCCGAGGTCGACGCGATCGTCAAGCAGCTCGCCGAGAGCGCGGCGCCCGGCGACGTGGTGTGCGTGCTGTCGTCCGGCAGCTTCGGCGGCCTGTACGACAAGCTGCTCGACGCGATCGGCGATCCGATCCGCCCGGCGCGCCGCGAGGACATGGCCGGCGTGCGCGAGCTGATGGCGACGATCGGCCTCGGCGACGCCGCGCGCGACGAGCAGTTCCCGTCGTTCTACGTCCTGCGCAACGAGCACGGCCTGGTCGGCACGGTCGCGCTCGAGGTGCTCGGCGACGACGCGGTGCTGCGCGCGCTCGCGGTCGCTGCCGAGCAGCGCGGCGCGGGCTACGGCTGGATGCTCGCCGATCTCGCGGTCGGGCAGGCGCGCGGCCGCGGCGTGCGCCGGATCTACCTGCTCACCGAGACCGCGAGCGACTTCTTCGCCGCCAAGTTCGGGTTCCGCGTGGTCGATCGATCTACCCTGTCCAAGCAGGTCGCCGCGAGCGAGACGTTCGCCTCGCCCAAGGGCGCCGGGCAGGTCGCGATGCGGCTCGATCTGTGAGCGAGCTGCTCGAGCTCGCACGGCGCGCCGCGCGCACCGCGTCCGAGCTGCTCGCCGGCGCGCGCCCGGCCGAGGTGCGCGGCAAGGGCAACCCGCGCGACCTCGTCACCGAGTGGGATCTGCGCAGCGAGCAGGCGATCCGCGGCGTGCTCGCGGCCAGCGGCCTGCCGATCCTCGGCGAGGAGGGCGGGCAGACCGGCGGCGACGGCGGCGCGCGCTGGCTGGTCGATCCGATCGACGGCACGGTGAACTTCGCGCACGGCCTGCCGCTGTGGTCGATCTCGATCGCGCTCGAGCGCGGCGGCGCGCCGGTGGTCGGCGTGGTCGCGGCGCCCGCGCTCGGCTGGTGGTTCGAGGCCGAGGCCGGCGCAGGCGCGCGCGACGCGCGCGGCACGGCGCTCGCGGTCACCGCGCAGCCGCGGCTCGATCGCGCGCTGCTGTCGACGGGATTTCCCTACGATCGCGCGACCAACCCGGCCAACAACTTCGCCGAGTGGGAGCACCTGCAGCGCATCGCGGGCGCGTGCCGCCGGCTGGGCTGCGCGTCGATCGATCTTTGCCTGGTCGCATGCGGCTGGCTCGACGGCTACTGGGAGCGCCGGCTCCAGCCCTGGGATGTCGCGGCGGGCGCGCTGATCGTGACCGAGGCCGGCGGTGTGGTGACCGACACACGCGGCGGACGGTTCGACCCGCATGCCGGAGATGTCGCGGCGTCGAACGGTGCTATTCATCAGGAGCTGATCGCCGAGCTCGACGTGGTTCGGCGGGCGAGGAGCTCGACATGACCAGGGTTGTCGCTGCCGCGATCGTGATGCTCGCCGCCGGACTGGCGCTCGCTCAGCCCGCGGATCCGTACGCCACGCCGCGCACCGGCAGCGCCTCGGGCTCCGGCTCGGGTTCGCAGACCGCGAGCAACCTCAAGCCTGCCAAGGGCGGCGCGCCGGTCGATCCGTACGGGCCGCCGATCGTGCCGCGGGTCGGGCTCGCCGACATCACCGTGGTGCAGGGCCTGCTCGCGGTCGAGCGGCTCGACGGCTGGCTGCTCTACGATCGCGACGGCTCGAACCCGATCGCGGTGCGCCTGGTCGCGCCCGACGGTCATCCCCAGCGGCCGTGGTTCTACCTGATCCCGGCCAAGGGCGAGCCGGTCGCGCTCGTCCACACCTCCGAGCAGCGCAACTTCGAGCACCTGCCCGGCAAGAAGCTGACCTACCTCGGCTATCGCGATCTCGCGAAGCAGCTCGCGGTCGTGCTCAAGGGCGTGAAGTCGATCGCGCTCGAGTACTCGCCGAAGGCCGCGGTGCCCAACGTGTCGCGGGTCGATGCCGGCACGCTCGAGATGATCCGCGCGGCGGGCGCGGGCCTCGCGTTTCGCTCGAGCGACACGCTCGTGCAATACACCAAGGCGATCTGGGGCGACTCCGGCCGCACCGCGCACTACGTCGCGGTGCACCACATCGTCGAGCTGCGCAAGGAGGCGCTCGCGTTCGTCACCCAGCGCCTCCAGGCCAAGCAGCCGGTCAGCGAGTACGACGTGCAGCAGCGCCTGATGCACGGCATGACCGTGCGCGGCCTGGTCGGGCCACCGCCGGTGGTCGCGGCCGGCGTGAACACCGCCGATCCGTACTACGTGCCGACCGCGGCCAAGACCGCGCAGATCCAGCCCGGCGATCTGATCGTCATCTCGCTCGCCGCCAAGCTCGACAAGCCGGAGGGCATCTACGCGGCGCAGACCTGGTGCGCCGTCGCCGACAAGACCGTGCCCGATCACATCGCCAAGGCGTTCGAGACCGTCGCGCTCGCGCGCGATCAGGCGCTCGTGCTGATCACCGATCGCAATCGCAAGCACCGCCCGGTCACCGGCGCGGAGGTCGACGACGCCACCCGCGCGTTCATCAAGAAGGCCGGCGTCGCCGACCAGATCATGCACCGCACCGGCCACTCGATCGACAGCGACCTGCAGGGCGGCGGCGCCGATCTCGACGACTTCGAGGTCAAGGACACGCGCAGCCTGACGCCGGGCACCGGCTTCACCATCGGGCCGGGCCTGTACTTTCCCGGTCAGTTCGGCGTGCGCACCGAGATCTCGGTCTACCTGACGCCGAGCGGCCCGGAGGTCACGACGCCGACGCAGGACGATGTCGAGGCCCTGTTCAAGTGACGTCTCGGCGCTGATCCTCGCCGGCGGTCGCGCGACCCGGTTCGGCGGCGTCGCCAAGCACGAGCTGGTGATCGGCGGGCAGACCATCCTCGCGCGCCAGACCGCGGTGCTCGCGCCGCGCGTCGCCGAGATCGTGATCGCCGCGCCGCGCGACATCGCCGGCCATCGCACCGTCCGCGATCCGATCGACGGCGCCGGCCCGCTCGCCGGCATCGCGGCCGGGCTCGCCGCGGTGACCACGCCGTGGCTCGTGGTCGTCGCGTGCGACATGCCGTACCTCACCGGCGAGCTGATCGATCGCCTGCTCGCAGCGCGCGGCGAGACGATCGACGCGGTCGGCGTGCGGGTCGGCGGGTTGCCCGAGCCGCTGGTGTGCGTGCTACACGCACGTGCGCGCGCCGCGATCGATCGCCGGCTCGCCGCGGGCCGCTACAAGGCGAGCGGGCTCTACACCGACGAGAATCTTGCCGTTCATTGGATCGACGACCCGGATCCGCGCGCGTTGCGCAATATCAACGCGCCCGACGACGTGCGGGAGTAAAGCGGTGTCATCGTTTGGCTTTACGATCACGTTTACGGATGCGATCCGATCCGGTAAATACGTCGGCTGATGCGCGTCGGACCTGTCCAGATCGACCCTCCGGTGCTGCTCGCACCGATGGCGGCGGTCACCGACCTGCCGTTTCGCACGGTCGCGGAGGAGCTCGGCGTCGGGTTCACGATCACCGAGTTCCTGTCGGCGCACGCGCTGGCGATCGGTGATCCGAAGACGTGCGGCAAGCTGACCGCGTCGCTCGATGGTCGCGCGTTCGGCGTCCAGATCTTCGGCCGCGAGGAGCCGGCGATGGCCGACGCCGCGCGCATGGCGGTCGCGATCGGCGCGTCGCTGGTCGACATCAACATGGGCTGCCCGGCCAAGCGCGTCGTCGCCGGCGAGTGCGGGTCCGCGCTGATGAAGGAGCCCGAGCGCGCGCAGCAGCTGGTGCGCGCGGTGGTCGCCGCGGTGCCGGCGCAGGTGCCGGTGACGGTCAAGCATCGCGCCGGGTGGAACCAGGACCACCGCAACGCGCCCGAGTTCGCGTGCGCGATGGTCGAGGCCGGCGCGCAGATGATCACGGTGCATGGCCGGACCCGCACTCAGGGCTTCGCCGGCACGAGCGATCCCGAGATCATCCGGCTCGTGCGCGAGGCCGTGCCGCGCCACGTCCCGGTGGTGGGCAACGGCGACGTCGTCGACCTGGAAGGCTTCCAGCGCCTGCGCGAGCACACCGGCTGCGACGCGGTGATGATCGGCCGGGGCGCGCTCGGCAACCCGTGGCTGTTCGCGCGGCTGCGCGAGCTCTGCGCGGGACGTCCGGATCCCGGACCGCCGACCCTCGGCGAGCGGATCGCGGTGTTCCGCCGCCACGTCGATCTGATCGAGCGGCTCAAGACCGGCCCGCGCACGCTCCACGAGGTGCGCAAGGCCTGCGCGTGGTACGCGCGCGGCCTGTACGGCTGCAACGCGCTGCGCCTGCGCGTGTGGGAGGCGCCCGACCTCGCGGCGGCGCGCGCGCTGGTCGAGGACTACTTCGCGCAGCTGATCGATCGCCAGCGCCGGCTCGGGCTCGCGCCGGAGGGCGAGCGCGCGACGATGGACGAGACGCCCGAGGCCGCCTGATGCTGCGCCCGAGCCTGCGCGCGAACGACTTCCTGGTCGCCGACAGCAAGGCGATGCGCGCGGTGGTCGATCGGGTCACCGCGTACGCCGACGGCGATGCGCCGGTCCTGATCTGCGGCGAGCACGGCACCGGCCGCGAGCTGGTCGCGCGCGTGCTCCACCAGCGCGGCCCGCGCGGCCGCGGCCGGTTCGTCGCGGTGCGCCCGACCTTCGAGGGCGCCGACGTCCCGCACGCGCCGGGGGACGACGCGTGCGAGCGCGCCCATCGCGCGTTGCGCGCGGCGGCCGGCGGCACGCTGCTGGTCAAGGACGTGAGCGACCTGTCGGCGCCGTCGCAGAAGACGCTGCGCCGCGCGATTCGCGATCGCCGCGATCGCCGCGACACCGGCGAGGTCCACGACGTCCACGTCGTCGCGACCGCCGATATCGATCTCGATCGCGCGGTCGACGCGCAGATCGTGTCGCGCGACCTCTACGAGCTGTTCGCGGCCCGCCGCATCGAGGTTCCGCCGCTGCGCGATCGCGGCGAGGATCTGCCGCAGCTGTTCGAGCGCTGGGTCAAGCACTACGCCGCCGAGATCGCGCGCAGCAAGCCGACCATCTCGAGCCGCGCCCACCAGCGGCTCGCCGCCTATCCCTGGCCGGGCAACGTCGCCGAGCTCAAGTCGATCGCGCGCCGCCTGGTCGTGCGCGTCGCGCGCACCCGGATCGAGGCCGGCGACGTCGACGAGGTCCTGCCGGTGGTCGCCGCGCGCGTCCCGCTCGAGGACCTCGCGTTCGAGGACATGGTCAAGGCCAAGCTCGCCGGTCTGCTCGCGCGGATCGACGGCTACCCGGTGCACGACCTCTACGACAAGGTCGTCGCGCGCGTCGAGCGCCCGCTGTTCGACCTCGTCCTCGCGCACACCGGCGGCAACCAGCTCAAGGCCGCCGAGATCCTCGGCCTCAACCGCAACACGCTGCGCAAGAAGCTCGCCGAGCTCGGCATGGCCTCGCGCAAGAAGCAGGGCCGCGAGGACCGCGCGCTCGACGGCGACTGAGCCGCGGACAGCCGCTGACGTCTCGAAGCGCAGGCGCGCCGCCGTTGTTCGACCCGCCGTGATTCAGTACGACGCGGTCGTGAGGTCCTGTTTGCTGTTGCACGCGATCTGGTTCGCGCCCGCGCTGTAGCCGATCTGGTTGCAGTGCGTGTGATACGTCGCCCTCTTGCCACAGCCCGCAGCGCCGATCGACGCGTCGTACGTGTCGCGTAGCGTCGCGAGTCGCTCGCTCAGGTCGACGTAGCTGAGATCTGTGCAGCCGAAATCGAACGCGGCGGTCTTGGCGGTCTGCGCGTGCGCTTCGGCGCGATACTGCTCGAGCGGCGGAACCGGCGACGCCTGCTGCTCCACGACGTTTGCTCCGAGCATCTTCACCACGGTCACGAAATCGGTGCGCTGCCCGCAGCCTTCGGCGACATAGAAGTCGAAGTATTGAGGGAAGGAGGGCATGCCCCTGGTGTCGCTGGACACGAACGTGAGGTTGGCGCTGGGACACTTCATCGTCGCGTTCAACCAGTCGGCGATCTGCGGCGCGAGGTATTGCCGGCGCTGCGGCAGCGTCGAGATCGACGGCGGCGCGTACAAGCAACCGCCGATGAACAGTGCGAGAACCAGTCCGATTTGGTTCATGCGGCGCAACGTAGAGATTCCACCCGCACTGTCGAGTGGTGTTCACGTTGCGTCACATGGATCCAGCGCCCCCGCGGCGGGGCATGCAGGTCGCGGCGACGAGGTACTCGATCCTCGAGAGCACCACGTGGGGATGGCGGCGTTCGGTCATGCCGCGGTCGTACGCGCCTTCGCACCCGACCACGCCACGATCGCCGCGCCGGCCGCGAGCGCTCCCGCCGCGACCACGCCGACCAGCGGGCGATCGCGGTCGTAGATCGCGCCGAGCAGCAGGCTCCCCGCCCACCACGCGCCGCCGTAGACCAGGAAGTACACGCCGTACGCGCGGCCGCGCTGGGCGCGCGGGACGATCGCGGCGATCAGCGCCTTGCCGATCGACTCGGTCGCCGCGCGCGCGAGCGACCACAGCCCGATGCCGAGGATCGCGAACAGCGGCGTGGTGGTGAACGCGAGCGGCGCGTACGCGGCGCCGGCGATCACGAACAGCGCGACCACGCCGGCGCCGGTGCCGCCGCGCGTGCGCGCGCGATCGAACGCGAGCCCGGCGACCAGCGACACCAGGCCGTCGGCGCCCATCGCCGCGGCGTACGCGATCGGCAGCCACGCCGCGGTCATCACGCCGGTACGCTCGAAGTGAAACGCGAGCAGCGGCCAGTCGGCGAGCCCGATCGCGACCAGCGCCACGCCGACCAGGTAGAGCCGGTAGCTCGGCCCGAGCGGCGCGGCGGCGCCCTCGGCCGGCTCCTGCTCGAGCGCGCGCGGATCGGGGTAGAGCCGGCGCGCGCGGAGCAGCACGGCGATCGCGGCGAGCGCCGGCGTGCCGAGCAGCACGAACGCCCAGCCGAAGCCGGCGAGCGTGTTGCCGCGCCACGCGAGGATGCCGGCGACCGCGAGCGGGCCGAGCACCGCGCCGGCCTGGTCCATCGCCTCGTTGATCGCGAACGCCTTGCCGGCGCCGAGGTCGGTCGCGGCGAACGAGGTCAGCGTGGTCTTGGCCGGCGAGCGGATCGCCTTGCCGAGCCGCTCGAGCGCGACCAGCGCGGCGACCGCGGGCCAGTTGCCGGCGATCGCGAGCAGCGGCACCGCGACGACGTTGCACGCGTAGCCGGTGACGGTGAGGCCCCAGTACGCGTGCGTGCGATCGACCAGCGCGCCGCTCCACAGCCGGAGCGCGTAGCCGACGAATTCGCCGGTGCCGGCGACCGCGCCGACCGCGGTCGCGCTCGCGCCGAGCAAGGCGAGGTACGGGCCGACCGCCGAGCGCATGCCCTCGTAGCACAGGTCGGCGAACAGGCTGACCCAGCCGAGCAGGATCACGAAGTGACGCGCGCGCGCCGCGCGATCGGCCTCGCTCACTCGCGCAGCCTCGGATCGAGCCACACGCACACCACGTCGGCGAGCAGGTTCGCGAGCACGATCGCGATCGCCGACACCAGCACGACGCCGACGATCAGCTGGGTGTCCTTGCCGACGATCGCCTCGACGATCTCGCGGCCGAGCCCGGGCCACGCGAAGATGTACTCGGTGACCACCGCGCCGCCGAGCAGGACGCCGAGGTCGAGCCCGACCAGCGTGACCAGCGGGCCGAGCGCGTTGCGCAGCGCGTGGCGGACCAGCACGCGGCGCTCCGACAGCCCCTTGGCGCGCGCGGTGCGCACGTAGTCCTGGTCGAGCGCGTCGCACAGCTCGCCGCGCAGCACGCGCGCGTAGTACGCGACCCCGACGGTGGCGAGCGTCGCGGCCGGCAGCACGAGGTGATGCAGGCGATCGAGCACGCCGTCGCCGTAGCCGCCGATCGGGAACCACCCGAGCTCGAACGCCGCGACGTAGAGCAGCACGGTCGCGATCACGAACGTCGGCGCGCTCTGGCCGATCAGGCCGACCAGGCCGGCCGCGCGATCCGGCCAGCGCCCGCGTCGCGCTGCCGCGAGCGCGCCGAGCGGCACGCCGATCGCGAGCTGGAGCAGCACCGCGGCGAGCGCGAGCTGCGCGGTCGGCCAGATCCGATCGGCGATGATCGCGGTCACCGCGCGGTCGCTGCGCGCGCTCTTGCCGAGCTCGCCGTGTGCGAGGTGCGCGACGAAGCAGCCGTACTGGCCGACGAACCCGCGGTCGAGACAGTAGTACGCGCGCACGGTCGCGACGGTGTCGGGGCTGGCGTGCGGGCCGAGCATCGCGCGCACCGGGTCGGCGGGGATCGCCGTGATCATCGCGAACGTCGCGGTGACGACGAACCACACCACGACGATCGACCAGCCGATCCGGCGCGCGATCGCGCCGATCACGGGGCGCCTCCGCGATCGACGGGGGAATCCCCGCCGGATCGCGGCGCGGAGCGATCGAGCCACGCCGAGCTGTAGTCGCGCGTCCAGATCGGGTGCGGCGCGTAGCCGCGCACGTAGGGCTGCACGACCTCGGTCATGAGCTGGTGATAGCTCCAGATCCACGGCGCGTCGTCGTAGAGGATGCGCTCGGCGCGGTGGTACATCGCGGCGCGCTTGTCGGGATCGCCCTCGCCGCGCGCGGCGTCGAGCAGCGCGTCGAGCTCGGGGTTGGCGTAGAAGCAGTCGTTGTTCGAGTTCTGCTCGGTGATCATCCGCGAGTGAAACTGCGCGTCGAGGAAGCTCGTGGGATCGGGGTAGTCGCCCTGCCACGTGCCGAGCGCGAACGCCGGTCCGGTCGGCGAGCCGATCGCGGTGACGTAGCTCGCGAACGCCATCTCGGTGATCCGCACGCGCACGCCGACCTGCGCGAGATCGTACTGCAACGACTGGCCGAGCCGGTCGGCCTCGTCGTCGCTGGTCGTCACGAGCTCGACGTCGAAGCCGTGCGGGTAGCCGGCCTCGGCGAGCAGCGCGCGCGCGCGCGCCGGATCGTGCGGGTAGGGCGGCAGCGCGTCGTCGCGGCCGAACACCCCCGGCGGCAGGATGCCGTGCGACGGCACCGCCGCGCCCTGGAGCAGCTTGATCACGTGAGCCTTGTCGAGCGCGTAGTTCAGCGCCTGGCGCACGCGGCGATCGTCGAACGGCTTCTGCCGCACGTTCATCCGCACGCCGTACACGTTCATCGTCGCGCGCGTCAGCACGTACGGCCGCCACGCCGGCTGTGCGATCACGCGCAGGTAGTCGGGGGCCGACAGGCGCTCGGCGGTGTCGAGCTCGCCGCGCTGGAACATCAGGAACTGGATGTCGCGCGGCACGTTCTCGTGCAGCTCGAGCGCGTCGAGGTGAACGCGCGCGGCGTCCCAGTAGCGCGGGTTCTTCGCGAGCACGAGCACGCGGCCCTCGTCCCAGCGCGCGAGCACGAACGGCCCGGCGCCGAGCGGCTCGCGGCGGATCTGATCGCCGGCCGCCGCGACGTGATCGGCGCGCTGGGGCGCGGTGAACGACATCGCCATCACGTCGAGGAACGACGCGTCGGGCCTGGCGAGCCGGATCACCAGCTCGCGCGCGCTCGGCGCGGTGATCTCGGCGACGTTGGCGAGGAACGGCCCGAACGGCGAGCTCGGCAGCGTGCGCGCGCGCGACAGGCTGTACGCGACGTCGCCCGCGACCAGCGCCGAGCCATCGCTGTAGACCAGGCCGGGCCGCAGCTCGAACGTGTAGGTCGTGCCGTCGGGTGAGATCGTCCAGCGCTCGGCCAGGCGGGGCGCGATCCGGGTCGAGCCCGGCGCGTAGTCGACCAGCGTGTCGAAGATCGCGTGCACCGGATACGCCGAGACCTCGTCATACTCGACCGACGGATCGAGCGTGCGGACCTGATCCTTGGTCGAGAACCGCAGCGTGCCGCCCTCGACCGGCGCGGCGTGGCCGGCGGCGGGCAGCGGCGGCGCGACGTCGGGCACGCCGCACGCAGCGCACAGCGCGAGCGCGAGCCTCACCGCGCATCCTTGGGCGCGAGCGCGTCGCGCAGGCCCTCGCCGAGCAGGTTGAAGCCGACCACCGCGACCACGATCGCGATGCCGGGCGCGAGCGCGATCCACGGCGCGGTCTGGTAGTAGGTGCGGCCCTCGAACAGCATGCGGCCCCAGCTCGCGGCCGGCGGCGGCGGGCCGAGCCCGAGGTACGACAGCACCGACTCGGCGAGCAGGTTCTGCGCGAAGCCGAGCGCGCCGAGCACGATCGCGACGCCGGCCACGTTCGGCAGCACGTGGCGCCACACGATCCGCGCCGGGCTCGCGCCGAGCGCGCGCGCCGCCGCTACGTGCTCGCTGCGCGCGATCACCATCGCCTTGCCGCGCACGACGCGCGCGATCGTGGTCCAGCCGATCACGCCGAGCGTGATCACGATCGGCGCGATCGTGCCGGCGAGGTCGGCGCCGTGCAGCAGCGCGGCGAGCAGCATCGCGACCAGCAGGAACGGAAACGCGAGCACCAGATCGACCAGGCGCATCAGCGCGCGATCGATCCCGCCGCCGGCGTAGCCCGCGCACAGCCCGATCGCGAGGCCGAGCGCGAGCGCGAGCGCGGTGGCGAGCGTCGCGATCTCGAGCGAGGTGCCCGCGCCAGCGATCACGCGCGCCCACACGTCGCGGCCGAGCTCGTCGGTGCCGAGCAGGGCATCTCCCGACGGCGGCAGCGGCGCGCCGGCCGCGGACAGTCCGCGGTCGATATCGCACGCCGTCGGATCGTGGCGCGCGGCGCGCGGGCCGATCGTCGCGAGCGCGACGAGCCCCAGCACCAGAATGCCCCCGATCATCGCGCCGCGATCCGCGAGCAGCCGGCGCGCGAGCCTCGGGATTTTCATGATCTGGCCGATCATACGCGAGCGCATGCGCCACGGCGCGCGCCGGGGACCGTGCGATCATCGCCCGATTCCCCCGCACTCGCGAACGTCGAGTTGTAAGCGGTCTCGCATCGCGCACGGCCGCTCGTGAAGCTGACAACGACTCACCAGATCGGCATCGCTGCTGCACGCCGCGTTCACACATGGCCACCGATTTCCTGGCGCTGCTCCGGCGGGACCACGACGATCTCGAGCGCGCGCTCGCGGTGCTGGTCCAGCCCACCGCGACGTTCGACCAGATCCGGACGGCGCTCGACGGCATCCGGCTCGGGCTGACCGCCCACGCCGAGGCCGAGGACATCGTGCTCGCTCGGGGGTTCGCCGACGTGTCCCTGGTGCGCGAGCTCGAGACCCTGATCGGGGCCTCCCGTGCCGGTCACCTCGCGCAGGAAGGTGCGCTCGCGTCGCTGATGTGTGCTCCGCCCGCCACTCCGGGGTGGCGCGATCGCGCGCGGCACCTGCGCGTGCTGGTGGCCGAGCACGCCAGCTGGGAAGAGCGCAACGTCTTGCCCACGCTCAAGGCGCTGGCGCCCGAGGCCTACGGGCTGCTCGCAGGCGCGTTCGCGACCGAGCGGCTGCGCCAGCTCGCGATGCTGCAGCCGTCGGGGCCGATCTACGTGCCCGAGGTCGTGCAGCGCGAGCTGGCTCAGGCCCGCGCCAGTTGACAGCCCACGGGCCCGCGGGCTAGCACGGCGGGGTTGGCGCTCCGGATCCACTCGATCGTCGCCGCAGCGGCGCTGCTGCTGTCGTGCGATCAGCTGTCGCCTCAGCAGCAGTCGGGCGCCGGCTATCGCGATACCGGCCATGGCACGATCGTGATCGGCCACTTCGGGTCGATGACCGGCTCGGAGGCCACGTTCGGTCAGTCGACCGACAAGGGCGTGCGGCTCGCGATCGAGGAGCGCAACGCGCACGGCGGCGTCCGCGGCCGACCGATCGAGCTGGTCACGCTCGACGACGCCGGCAAGTCGCAGGAGGCCGGCACCACGGTCACCCGGCTGATCACGGAGCATCACGTGGTCGCGGTGCTCGGCGAGGTCGCGTCGTCGCTGTCGCTCGCGGGCGGCCGGGTGGCGCAGCAGTATCGCGTGCCGATGATCTCGCCGTCGTCGACCAACGCCGGCGTGACCGCGATCGGCAACATGATCTTTCGCGTGTGCTTCATCGACGACTTCCAGGGCTACGTCGTCGCGAAGTTCGCGCGCGACAACCTGCACGCCGACCGGGTCGGCATCCTGTACGACCAGCAGCAGGCGTACTCGAAGGGCCTCGCCACCACGTTCGATCACGCATTCCGCGCGCTCGGCGGGCAGATCACGACGATGCAGGCCTACACCGGCGGCGACGCCGATCTGTCGGCGCAGCTGCAGTCGCTCAAGGAGACCGCGCCGCAGGCGATCTTCGTGCCCGGCTACTACACCGACGCCGGCAACATCGCGCGCCAGGCCCGCAAGATCGGCATCCCGCAGCGCGTGCCGCTGCTCGGCGGCGATGGCTGGGACTCCGCCAAGCTCGCCGAGATCGGCGGCGACGCGATCGAGGGCAGCTACTACGCGAACCACTACTCGTTCGAGGAGACCCGGCCCGCGGTGCAGGACTTCGTCACGCGCTATCGCGATCGTTACGGCAGCGTGCCCGACGGCCTCGCGGCGCTCGGCTACGACGCCGCCGGCGTGCTGTTCGACGCGATGGATCGCGCGAAGTCGCTCGACTCGGGCGATCTCGCGGCGGCGATCGCGGCGACCAAGGACTATCCCGGCGTGACCGGCACGATCACGCTCGACGCGCATCGCAACCCGGTGAAGTCGGCGGTGATGCTGGTGATGCGCGGCGGCAAGCCGCACTACGCCGCGACGATCCAGCCGCCGACCGAGCCGCTGCCCGAGATCAAGGACACCGGTGCGGGCGCGTCCGAGCCCGAGGCGTCGATCGGGACCAAGCTGCTCCAGACCCTGGTCAACAGCATCGCGCTCGGCGCGCTCTACGCGCTGATCGCGCTCGGCTACACGCTGGTCTACGGCGTGCTCAAGTTCATCAACTTCGCGCACTCCGACGTGTTCACGTTCGGCGCGTGGGCGAGCTTCACGCTGGCGAGCTGGTTCGGCTGGACCGCGGGGGGCTCGCCGTGGTTCGCGATGCCCGCGATCCTCGTGCTCGCGATGATCACGTGCGCGACGCTCGGCGTGACGATCGAGCGCCTGGCGTATCGCCCGCTGCGCCGCGCGCCGCGGCTCAACGTGCTGATCACCGCGATCGGCGTATCGCTGCTGCTCGAGAACACCGGCACGCTGTCGTGGGCGTTCGGTCCCAATCCACAGCACATGCCGCCGCTGGTCGCCGACAAGTCGCTGTTCGCGCTGGCCGGCGTGCAGTTCCGCCTGGTCGACGCGATCGTGCTGGTGCTCGCGCTCGTGCTGGTCGGCGCGCTCCAGCTGCTGGTCTATCGCACCAAGCTCGGCCGGGCGATGCGCGCGGTGTCGTTCGACGACAAGATCGCCGCGCTGATGGGGATCGACGTCGATCGCGTCGTCACGATCACGTTCGCGATCGGCTCGGCGCTCGCCGCGGCGGGCGGCCTGTTGTTCGCGCTCAAGTACGAGAGCCTGCAGATCACCGCGCACTCGACCTGGATCCTGCTCGGGCTGACCGCGTTCGTCGCGGCGGTGGTCGGCGGGATCGGCGACGTGCGCGGCGCGGCGGTCGGCGCGCTGCTGATCGCGGCGGTGCAGGAGTTCGGCGCGGCGTACCTGTCGACCCAGCTGCGCGACGTCTACGTGTTCACGATCCTGATCGTCGTGCTGCTGGTCCGGCCGACCGGGCTGTTCGGCCGCGCGATGGTGGAGAAGGTATGAAGCGGCTGGCCGAGCGCGTCGCCGCGCACCGGATCTCGGCGCCGCGCGCGCTCGCGCGCTCGCTGTGGCCGCTCGCGGTCGGGCTCGCGATCGCGTGGCTGCTCCAGCAGGTGATCGCGCCGGCGATCGGGCCGTTCTACGCCAAGCTCGTGCTCGACATCGGCATCGCGATCGTGCTCGCGTCGTCGCTCAATATCGTCAACGGGTTCGGCGGCCAGTTCTCGATCGGCCACGCCGGGTTCATGATGGTCGGCGGCTACGGCGCGGCGTGGCTCACCTACTACGGCTCGATCGCGCTGTGGGGCTCGGCCGCGCTGCACGGCGGGTTCCTCGGCGGCGGCGATCTGTTGTTCCTCGCCGGCTGCGTGCTCGCCGGCGTGCTCGCCGCGCTTGCCGGGCTGGTGGTCGGCCTGCCGTCGCTGCGGCTGCGCGGCGACTACCTCGCGATCGTCACGCTCGGGTTCGGCGAGATCGTGCGCGTGCTGGTCCAGCGCACCGGCGACGTGCTGTATCCCGCGCAGTTCTCCCGCGAGGGCATGCTCGGCGCGGCCAGCCACCTCGGCGGCAGCCTCGGGTTCGGCGGCGTGCCGACCTACACCCGGATCTTCTATGTCTACGCGTTCGTCGCGATCGTGCTGGTGGTCGCGTACCGGCTCAAGCTGTCGCCACCGGGCCGCGCGTTGCTCGCGGTGCGCGAGAACGAGATCGCGGCGGAGGCGATGGGCATCGACACCGCGCGGGTCAAGGTCACCGCGTTCGTGACCTCGGCGTTCTTCGCCGGGATCGGCGGCACGCTGTTCGCGCACGAGCTCGGCACCACGCTCAACCCGCGCGAGCTCGGCTTCCAGAAGTCGATCGACATCGTGATCATGGTCGTGCTCGGCGGCATGGGCTCGATCACCGGCGTCGTGCTCGCGGCGGCCGCGCTGACGCTGATGCCGGAGGCGTTCCGCAGCTTCTCCGAGTACCGCATGCCGGTGTACGCGCTCGCGCTGATCGTCGCGATGATCCTGCGGCCGCAGGGCCTGTTCGGGATCAAGGAGCTGTGGGACCTGCGGTGGTGGCGCCGTCGCGTGCTGCCGCTGTGGCGCC
>Ga0335081_10007756_pt1 | contig 17177 bp, 17 predicted proteins | sample Lox_Sample_35_FD_206713 | JGI IMG/M metagenome (GOLD analysis project Ga0335081, IMG submission 206713) | Soil microbial communities from Loxahatchee National Wildlife Refuge, Florida, United States - Lox_Sample_3.5 | ecosystem: Environmental > Terrestrial > Soil > Wetlands | place: USA... | reverse complement strand
AGATTGTTTTGAAATGTTGCCAATGCGACAGAAACTGCCCGCGATCATGAAGAATGCGGCGCGCTCAGCCGAGGTAGTAGTCGGCGGGGAGGTTCTCCTCGATGACCGCGATCACCTCGGGGTCATCAGGCGTGGTCCGCGGCCGGAACCGGGCCGCCACGGTGCCGTCGGGCCGGACGAGGAACTTCTCGAAGTTCCACTGGACGTCCCCCGCCTCGCCGGAAGCATCTGGCGCCTCCGTCAGCGAGGCGTAGACCGGGTGCCGCCCGGGGCCGTTCACCTCGATCTTCTCGAACATCGGGAAGGTCACCCCGTAGGTCGCCGAGCAGAACTGGGCGATCTCGTCGGCCGTGCCGGGCTCCTGCCCGCCGAACTGGTTGCACGGGAAGCCGACCACGGCCAGGCCGCGCGCAGCGAACTGCTCGTGTACCTTCTCCAGCGCCGCGTACTGCGGCGTCAGGCCGCACTTGGACGCTACGTTGACCACGAGCAGCGCCGCGCCGGGCGCGACGGAACCGAGCGAGGAGTCCTGCCCGGAAAGGGTCTTTACCGGAATATCAAGAACGGTCACGCTGCCTAAGGTACCGGGCTCCAGACCGATCGGCCCAGGTAGCCCCGGGCGATAGTAGTGACGTAGGAGTACACCGCGTCCTCGGCCGGCGACAGCGGCCCGGGGGAGGCGTGCGGCGAGGCCAGCCCGCGCTGCACCGACTCGCACGCGGCCCAGTCCTGCTGGTTGGTGATGTCCCAGAACTCCACCTCGTAGGCCGGGTCGAAGTCCGGCTGGGCGACCGCCTCTGGCGCGAACGCCCAGGTGCACTTCGATCCGGGTCCGGTCGACGGCGACCGGCATCAGGACGTGCGTCATCACGTAGTCCGGATGCAGGCTGAGCAGCACGTTCGGGAAAATGTTGACGTAGATGACGGTGCCCAGGCCCTGCCCGTCCAGGCCGCGCAGCGGGACGCCGCCGCTCGCGCCGGACAGCGACATCGTGTCCATGCCCTCGCGCAGGTCCATCCAGCCGCCGATCCAGGCGCCGTCGGCGGCGTAGTTCTCGCCGCTCTTGGGCGGGCTGACCCGGCAGAGTTGGGGGTGGATGGACGGGCAGTGATAGCACTCGTGGTAGTTCTCGGTGAGGGTCTTCCAGTTCGCCGCCGCGTCGTAGCTGTGCCGGCCTGCGGTGACTAGGCGCTCTGGCTCGTACGGCGCGACCAGTTCGTCCAGCTTGGCCAGCGCCCCGGTCAGCGACCCGGCCGCACCGCCCGAACCGTCCACGAACACCAGCCCACGCCACTCGGTCACCGGCAGCGAGGCCAGCCCCCACTGGCCGAAGTCGAAGCCGCTCACCTTCCGGAAGCCCGCGGCGGCCCGCAGCTCGCCGGACAGCCACGTCCAGGCGTGGTAGGGGCAGATGATCATCTTCTGCTGGGCGGTCGCGCCGCACGGCAGCAGCTCGTGACCGCGGTGGCGGCAGCTGTTCGCGAACGCCCGCAGCTGGCCGTCCTCCCCGCGGACCAGCAGCACGCCGCCCTCTCCGGTGGCCTCGGCGCGCTGATCGCCTGGCTGGGGCAGCTGCTCGCTGCGCGCTACGCACATCCAGCCGCCGCCGAAGAAGTGCCGCTGCTCCCAGGCGAACACCGCGGGGTCCACGTACGCCGCCCGCGGCAGCATCTGGCTTTCCCCGAACGGCCGCAGGGCCAGTTCCAGCTCGCGGCGATCAAGCGGCACCGGGGGGAAGTCGTGACCTGAGCCGACCCGAAAATCTTGACTGATCATACAGTCAAGATTAAGCCGAGGTGACGTCCGCGTCCAGCGTCAGGCGCCCTTGCTGCCGCCCGGTGCCCGGATTTGCCGCCGCGGCGCGCCGGTCAGGTCCTCGAGTCTAGACATGATCTTGCGGACGGGCGGGCGCGGTGCGGATACTGCAGTCATGGGTGACCGTAATGTGCTGGGCGGCGAATTGGAGCCCTGTGGAACCGATCCGCTCACCGGCTTCTACCGGGACGGATGCTGCACGACCGGCCCCGAGGATCTGGGCAGCCACACCATCTGCGCGGTGATGACGGCCGAATTCCTCGCCCATCAGCGCAGCATCGGCAACGACCTGTCCACGCCGATGCCCCGGTTCAGGTTCCCCGGCCTGGTGCCGGGGGACCGGTGGTGCGTGACCGCGGCCAACTGGCTGCAGGCGCACCGGGACGGCGCCGCCGCCCCGGTGGTGCTGGCCTCGACCCACCAGCGTGCGCTGGAGATCGTCCCGCTGGAGATCCTCAAACCGTACTCGGTCGACGTCCCCGCCGACGCCGGCGCGCTGGAAGAGTAAGCCCCAGGCCGGCGCCGCAGGAGTTCGCATCGTGGCCTCCCGGTTCCTCGCAATATCAGCATCGTGACTTCCTGGATCGCCGTGGGGAGCGTGACGTCCCCCGGTTCCGCGAGATGTCCGCCGTGCTCGCCCGGCGCATTCCCGGTGCCGCCTACCACGTAGTCGCGGACGCCGGCCACATGATCAACATGGAACAGCCCGCAGCGGTCTGCGACCTGCTGACCAGGTTCGTCCTGCGGAACCAGTAGGCCTCTCCCGCCCCTGGCGTGTCAAACTTGGCATGCAGCGGACAGGGAGAGGGAAGCTCATGGGCACTGGCAAGGTCAGCACGGGCACGCCGACGCGGCTCAGGTCCTTCGATCCCGTCCGGATCGCCGACCTGGAGTACCGGGCCTGGGTCGGGTACTACCGGCGCAACTGGCCTCAGCTGCTGCGTGCCTCGATTGGGCTGGTCCGGCAGGGTTTCGGCATGGACTGGTACCGGACCATGCACGGCGCCTGGCTGGTGCTCCGGGCTAACCAGCTCTGGGCGCCCTACCCCGACAATCATCCCAAGCGCGCCCGGGCCTGCATGCGCCGGTTCTACGCGCTGGTCAGGCTCACCTACGGCGAGCCATCCAACCCGGCCAAGGCCGCCGAACTCGAGGTCGACTGGTGGCGTGTGCACCGCGAGATCCAGCATACGCCCGGCGCCACCCCCGACGACCTGAGCGAATCGCTGACCCGGCTCTACTGCTACCTCTACGACGAGCCCGAGGCGGCCGTCCGGCCCGCCGCGGTGCACCGGGCCCACGCCATGGAACTGTCCGACCAGTGGGTCGAGCAGGGCTGCCAGCCCGACAGCCCGCTGCTCCCGCTGGAGCACGCGGCGCTGGTCCGCGCCTACGCCGCCCTCCTCTCCGCCGTCCACCACGCGCTCACGTAACACGGCACCCGTGAGTATCGTGGATCGGTGGACGGCCCGCCTCTCCGCCCGCGCGGCGGAAGAATGCGCCCGGTCGCGCCGTTCGGACCAGTCGTGGGCGATACGGCTTTGACTTTCGGCCCCCGGGCCGTCCCCTTGTCCGTGCTCGACCTGGCACCCGTGCCGGACGGCGGGACCGCGGGCGATGCCTTGCGGGCCACGATTGACCTGGCGCGGCACGCCGAACGGCTCGCGTTCCGGCGGTTCTGGGTCGCCGAGCACCACAACATGCCCGGCATCGCCAGCTCCGCGCCACCCGTGCTGATCGGGCACATCGCCGACGCGACCACGTCCATGCGGGTCGGCTCTGGCGGTGTCATGCTGCCTAACCACGTGTCGCTGGTGGTGGCCGAGCAGTTCGGCATGCTGGAGGCACTGCACCCCGGCCGGATCGACCTGGGCATCGGCCGCGCGCCGGGCACGGACCGGGTCACCGCGGCGGCGCTGCGCCGCTCACCCGAGGCCCTGTCCGCCGACGACTTCCCCGACCAGCTGATGGACCTGCTCGGTTTCTTTACCGGCCGCTGGCCGGAAGGCCATCCGTTCGCGCAGATCACCGCCGTGCCCGGCCGCAGCTACCGGCCCGCCATGTGGCTGCTCGGCTCGAGTGGCTACAGCGCCCAGGTGGCCGGCCTGCTCGGCCTGCCGTTCGCGTTCGCGCACCACTTCAGCGCGGCCAACACGCTGCCCGCGCTGGCCCTGTATCGTCAGCACTTCCGCCCGTCGGAGGTCCTCGAGCGTCCCTACGCCATGGTTGCCGCCGCCGTCGTCTGCGCCGAGACCGACGAGCGCGCCCGCTTCCTGGCCGGTTCCGGCACGCTGTCGTTCCTGCGGCTGCGCTCCGGCCACCCGGGCCCGCTGCCCTCGCCCGAGGAAGCCGCCGCCTGCCCGTACACCGAACTGGAGCGCGCGTTCGTCGAAGACCGCCAGGCCACCCAGATCATCGGCGCGCCGCAGACTGTCCGGCGCGGCATCACCGACCTGCTCGACACGACCGCCGCCGACGAGCTGATGATCACCACCATGGTCTTCGACCCCGCCGACCGCCTCGACTCCTTCGAGCGGGTAGCCGCCCTGGCCCGGGCGGGCCGGGCCCCCGGCGTCGCCGCCGGCGTCCCCCAAAGCGCCACCTGACGGCCCAGCCCAGCGGTCAGCCCGGCCGAGCGAGCGGATCAGCCCTGGCTCGGAGGCTTCGCGGTCTGGCCCGGGCGGCCGGCGGGTATCCGGCGGCGCCAGCGTTCGGCGCGACGGTCGGCCAGGATTTGGCGCACCACGTTGCGGCCCGGGATGCCGGTAACCCCGCCGCCCCCGTGGGTGGCCGAACCCGCCTGGTACAGCCCCCGGACGGGTGTCCGCAGGTCGGCGTAGCCGGCCGCGGGCCGGGCGTGGAACATCTGCCCAAGCGACAGTTCCCCGTGGAAGATGTTCCCGCCCACGAGCCCGTACTCCTCCTGCATCTGGTGCGGCCCGATCACCTGCCGGTGCAGCACAGAACCGGTGAACCCGGGCGCCACCTTCTCCACCCGGGCGAGCACCCGGTCGGCGTAGGCCTCCAGCTCCGTGCCGTGCGGGGCGTCCGCGTACGCGCAGGGCACCCACTGGGTGAACATCGACATCACGTGTTTGCCGGCCGGGGCCAGCGAGTCATCGAACACGCTGGGGATGCAGATGTCGGCGAACGGCAGCGCGGCCGGCGTGCCCGAGACAGCCTGCTGGAAGGCGGTCTCGATGTCGTCGAGCGATTCGGCCAGCACGATCGTGCCGCCGTAGACCGACGGGTCGGGCTCCGGGTAGCTGGTGAACACCGGCAGCCGGTCGAGCGCCAGGTTGATCTTCACGGTGCCGCTGCGGCTGTGCCAGCCGCGGATGTCGGCGACGAAGCCGGCGGGCAGGTCGGCCGGGTCAAGTAGCCGCAGGAACGAGATCTGCGGGTGCGCGGTGGTGACGACCACCGGCGCGTCGATGGATTCCCCGCTGGCCAGCGTGACCCCGGTGACCCGGCCGCCAGAGGTGCGGATCTGCGCCACCTCGGCGTCGGTCTTGATCTGCGCGCCGAACATCCGGGCCGCCCGGGCCAGCGCGCTGGATACCCCGCCCATGCCGCCCCCCGGGAAGCCCCAGGCGCCGGCCGCTCCCTCGGTCTCGCCGACGTGGTGGTGCAGCATCACGTACGCGGTCCCGGCCGACCGCGGTCCGGCCCAGGTGCCGATCACGCCGGACACTGACAGCAGGCCCAGCATCGCGTCGCTGGAGAAGTACCCCTCGAGCAGGTCGGCGATGCTGCCGGTGAGCAGCCGCGTCACGTCGACCGCGCCGCGTTCGTCGATGCCGCGCAGGCTGGTGAGCAGCCGTGCCTGCCGGAGCAGGTCCGGCGGCCGCCGGGACCCGAGCCGCGGCGGGATCTGGTGCAGCAACGGGCCGAGGATCCGCCCGATGCCGGCCAGGTGCTCCTCGTAGCGGGGATACGCATCGGCGTCCGCGGCGGAGAACTTCGCGATCTCCGCGTGCCGCTCCGCCGGGTCGTGCGGAAGCCGCAGGCAGCGGCCGTCGGCCCAGGGCGCGAAGTAGGGTCCCTGCGGGTACACGTGGTATCCGTGCTGCTCGAGGCGCAGGTCGCGAACCAGGTCGGGCGGCAGCAGCGAGACCACGTACGACAGCGACGTCACCGTGTAGTCCGGACCGAACGGATGCTCGCTGACCGCTGCCCCGCCGGTGACGCCGCGCCGCTCGCACACCACCGTGGTCAGCCCGGCCCGGGCCAGGTAGGCCGCCGCGACCAGCCCGTTGTGCCCGCCGCCCACCACCACGACATCCGCGTTTACGGTCACCGTCGGCCCCTTCTCCCTCAGTTGCAAATAGGGGATGCTGTCTTCATAGTCCTATCCCGGACGGACGGAGCGTGCCTAGTGGACCCCACCCAGGTCGCGGTCGCCCAGCTCGCGATCACCGTGGCCGAGCCGGACGCCAACCGGCGCGCAGCCGCGGCCGCCGTGGCCGAGGCGGCCGCCCTCGGCGCCCGGCTCGTGGTACTGCCCGAGCTGTGCGATTCCGGCTACGTCTTCGACGCCGGCGACCCGGCCGCGGAGGCGCGGCGGCTGGCGGCGCCCGTCGCCGGCAGCGACACGCTGCGGCAGTGGCGCTCGCTGGCCGGCCAGCACGGTCTGGTGATCGTCGGCGGCTTCTGCGAGCTCGGCGCCGACGGCCGCCTGTACAACAGCGCGGCCCTGGTGGACGCGTCGGGCACCCGGGCGGTCTACCGGAAGGTGCACCTGTGGGATCGGGAGAAGCTCCTCTTCACCCCCGGTGACGCCGCGCCACCGGTGCTGGATACCGAGGCCGGCCGGGTGGGCGTGATGATCTGTTACGACCTGGAGTTCCCCGAGTGGGTCCGGCTGGCCGCGCTGGACGGCGCGGACCTGATCGCGGCCCCGGTGAACTGGCCGGCCGTCCGCCGGCCGGCCGGCGAGCGCCCGGCCGAGGTGATCAAGGCGCAGGCCGCGGCCGCTACCAACGGGGTGTTCGTCGCGGTGGCCGACCGGTGCCGGACCGAGCGCGGCGTGTCCTGGATCAGCGGTTCCCTCATCGCGGGCCCGGATGGCTATCCGCTGGCCGGGCCGGTGCTCGCCGACCGCCCCGCCGTGCTCGCCGCCCCCTGTGAGCTGCCCCGGGCCAGGGACAAGAGGGTGCCAGGCAGCGACAACGACGTGCTGGCTGACCGCCGTCCTGAGCTGTATACCTGGGCGCCGGACGGTGCGGGTATGTCTGGGAAAGCAAAAGCCCTCCCGGTGGGCCAGGAGGGCTAAGGGTGAGGCTTGAAGGTGCTAAGGCAGCCCATACGGCGCGGCCAACCTCTCCTCGATCGAAAGCAGCGTTTCGAGAATTGCCATCTGCAGTACCACCTGGCCCTGCTCAGTCCAGGAGCCGCCACCCAGGGTGCCGTTCAGCTGCCTGAACGACTCCAGTATCGCCCCCCTAGCCTCCGGTGAGGACCGCCGAAGTTGCTGCCCGGTGCCGTCCCAGGTAGCCCCGGGGACGGCGCGCCCGGCAGCCTGCCACTCAGTCCTTAGCCGGTCGTAGGCGAGACCTTGGCCGCCCCGGCCATGCTCCGGGGCGTATTTGGCTTGCCGATCCGGCGTCATCGTCATGTCAGGCCCTCCGTTTCCCAAGGTGACCACCGTACCCCCCGCTCTCGCGCTGTTTTGTCCATTTCACCTAATCCATTCCGCCAATTCGCCCGGTTCCATAAGGTCGCCTGCTGTCACTTCCTCCCCGGCTTCCCCATAGTCCCATAGGGCCTCATAGTCCCCATTCTCACCGCGGTGCATCAGCGCCGTGGCAGCATCGAACAATGGCCCATGGTCCTCTGGGCCGTGCGGCAGCAGCGGGGCCACGTGAAGTCCCACTGCTCGTGCCTGCGCCGCGCGCCCGCGAGCGGCCAGTTCAGTCGGGCTGCTCGTCCAGCCGGAAGCCCACCTTCAGCGTGACCTGGAAGTGGCAGCGGCCGTTCTCGATCCGGCCGCGGATGTTGGTGACCTCGAACCAGTCGAGGTTGTGCAGGGTCTTCGAGGCGCGGGTGACGGCGCCACGGATCGCGTCGTCGACGCTCTCCGTGGAGGAGCCGGCGATCTCGCTGATTGAGTACACGCTGTCTGACATGGGTGATCCCTTCGCTGAGGTGCCTGCCCGGCTGCCTACCCCGAAGCCGGGACTCTCTCACCCTAGCCTCGGGGGTCACCCGGTCCCCAGGGGTCAGGCAACCCGCAGCACGCGCAGGACCCGGGGCGCCCGCCGGGTACTCCTGGCCGCCTGCGGGCGGCAGCGCGACCGGATCATGCCCTTTCCAGGCGTGCCAGTCCGACCGGGACACCCCGGTCGCGCCCACCGCGATGACCACCCCGTCGGCGGGACACACGGATCAGCCACCCCGTAACCTCCGGCATGACGCCGTACCCGGAGTCGACCACCGCCTTCACGATCTCACCTACCCGCCAGGCCCGAAGGGCTGGCAGCGGCGGGTGGCGAGGGGTGATTGCGGCCTGCCAGCCGGGTAGGGAGCCGGGTAGGGATAGCCTGTGTGAGTATTTATGACTAATCTAATCGAAATAGTTATATCTAGGCCCTTCTCTGGAGGTCCCGGTGTCCATGCCCGACTTCCTGGTGATCGGTGCCCCTAAGGCGGGCACCACGGCACTGCACGCCGCGCTGGCCCGGCACCCTGGACTGGTTATGTCGCCGGTCAAGGAGCCGAAGTTCTTCCTGTCCGACGGCCCCCCGCCCACCAGGGGCGGCCCGGGGGACGCGCTGACCTACCGAGAGCACATCTGGCGCAGGGCAGACTACGAGGCGCTGTTCGACGCGGCTCCGCCCGGCGCGCTGCGCGGCGAGTCGACGCCGCTCTACCTGTACGACCGGGCCGCGTTGCGCCGGATCCGCGCGACCCTGCCGGACGCCAGGCTGATCGCGGTCGTGCGCGACCCGGTGGAGCGGGCACACTCGAACTGGACCCACCTGTGGTCGGCGGGCCTGGAACCCGTCGGCGACTTCGTCCGGGCCTGCGGGGAGGAGGGGCGCCGGATCGCGGCCGGCTGGGCCAGCTTCTGGCACTACACCGGGCTGGGCCGGTACGGCGAGCAGCTCCAGTACCTGTTCACACTGTTCCCGCGCGAGCAGGTACTGGTTCTGCGCTACCGGCGGCTAGTCGACGAGCCCGCGCAGACCCTCGATCAGATCTGCGCGTTCCTGAGCGTCGAGCCAGGCGTGCTGACCGAGATACCGCGGCAGAACGTCACCTCTCACCCCGAACCGACGCTGGGACACCGCGTGGTGTCGGCGGCCCAGCGCGCGGGCAACGCGGTAGGCACCCTGATCCCCGGCCTGACCGCGGCCACCCTGACCGGCCCGCTGGAGGGGTTCCTGCAGCGGCACAGCCGGGAGCGCCAGCCGCTGAGCTGGGACCAGCGCCAGCAGCTCATCCCCCGGTTCCAGGCCGACATCAGGCTGCTCGAGGACGTCCTCGGCGAGAGCTTCCGCGACTGGATCATGCCGCGGGAGCGTTCAGGCGGCATGGTCGGCGGCCGGCCGAGCGGCCAGGGCCAGGCCAGGAACGGCCGCCCCGCCCCGGAGGCCCCGGGCGCCCCGGAGGCCCCAGAGGCCCCGGAGGGACCCCTAGCGCAGTTCCGTGACCAGCGCGTGTGATCCGTCCGGCCTGGTCATCTCGTAGTAGAGGCGATATCGCCCGGCCCGCAGCGGCACCAGGTCCAGGTACCGCAGGCCGCCGCCGTGGTACGGCGAGAAGGCCAGCGGCTGGTCGCTGACCGGGCTCAGCGCCGCCGCGTCGGCGCCGGCGGCGACCCCGGTCCGCTCCTCGTAGTTCTCCGCGGCGCTGGCCCGTCCGTCGTAGTAGGCCGTGATGCCGTCCTCGTCGAAGCACACCGCGGTGACCCGGGTGCCCCGGGAGTCCCACTGCCCGGGCGTGCCGCTCAGCGCGGTGCCGTGCCAGGTCCAGGTCAGGCCGTCGGCGCTGGTCGCGTACTCGGTGGTCATCTGGTCCGTCTGCAGCGGGTCGGCCAGCGGGTGACACGACGCCCACAGGTGCCACAGGTCGCCGTGGTACGCGATCACCGGGTCCTTCACGCCGGTCTTGGCGTCGCCCGGCAGCGCGACCTGCCGGTTCCTGGTGTCGAACTCGGCCGGGTGGGCCGCCTCGGTCATCTCAACCCGCCAGTGCTTGGTGCCCGTGGTCGCGCAGCTCAGGTACAGCCGCCAGCGTCCCTCCGGGGTAAGGACCAGGGCGGGCCGCTCCAGCGACTCGGTGGCCATGTCCTCCTTGCCGATGGTCAGCAGCGTCTCGAACCGCTCGCCGTCCGCCGAGCGCGCTACCGCCACCGCGTAACCCCGGCCCTCTCCAATGGGCCGCCTGAGCCGGTAGGCCAGAAAGATCTCGCCGTCGCCCGCGACCGCGCACGGCGCTCCCGCCCAGTATCCCGGTCCGGTGCCCGGCGGTTCGGCAGCGACGACACCCTGGTCGGGCCGGGGCAGCAGCATTGGGGGAACTCCTTCTCCTCTATTTACATCGGAATAATAGATAACGCGAGCGACCGGCCGCGCCTCCGTTCGGATCTTAGCCGGATACAGTCGGGGCTGGACGTGCCGTCTCGCCCCGGGGAACACGTCGTGCCGCAGTCCTACCCCCACGGTGAACTGGTCATCGTCGTTGACTGCGCAGACCTGGATCGCTCGGCGTGGTCCTGGGTCGGCGCTGGCACATCCTGGCCGGCCTGGACGGCAGTGAGTTCTGCGTCCTCCAGCCTCCAGCCTCCCGCTTCCCGCCGCAGCGCCTAGTAGCCGTAGCCACCCCCGGCGGGGGAAGAAGTGCTGGGCGCGGGCGCTGGCGTAGACGGCGTGCCGTGTGGCGCCGGGCTGCTCGCGGCCGCGGACGCGCTCGGGCTGGCCGTCTCGTCCTGCGCCGGGGCCGTCGTCGGCGGGCTCGCGGGCGGTACGTACCCGGGCGCGGCCGGCGATGTCCCCGATGCGGCGCCCCCGGCCGAAGGCGCCGAGGGCGAAGACGCCCCGGCGGAAGACGCCCCGGCGGAAGACGACGCGGCCGAAGACGACGCGGGCGGATATGACGCGGACGGCGCCGCCGAGCTAGCCGCCGAGGCCGGCGCCAGCGTCTGCGCCGGTCCGCGGCGCGCGGACTGAGCGGCGTGGAGCGGTGCGGAGCCGCCCGTCATCATGAGGCCGACGGTGACGGCGGCCCCGGCGAGCCCGGCGAGGATCGCCGCCGCCGCCAGCGGCCGCCAACGGCCACCGGGCCCACGACCGCGCGCCGGCCGCCAACGGCCACCGGGCCCACGACCGCGCGCCGGCCGCCAACGGCCGCCTGGTCCACGCCACGGGCGTCGGCTCGCACCCGGGCCCGCGCGCAGGCCCGCGCGCTCGTCCGACCGGTCGGCCGCCGCCGGGTCACCCCCCACCGCCGGGAGTCCCCACGGCGGCAGATCCGGGGGCATCAAGGCCGGGGCCGTCGTGGCAACCGGCTGCGGCGTCCCCGCCGCGGCCGGACGAGCCTCAGTCGGCGTCGCCGCCGCGGCCGGACCAGCCCCAGTCAGCGCCCCCACCTCGGCCGGGCTCGCACCCGCCAGGCTGAACCCGCGGCTCACCGGCTCGGGCAGCCAGCCGGCCGCCGGGAAGGCCGCCCCGGACAGCAGGTCGCGTGCGGTCGGACGCCGGGCGGGATCCTTGACCAGGCAGCGCTCGACCAGCGGCCGAACCTCAGCCGGCACCTGATCGAGCTGAGGCAGGCTATGTACCACGCGGTACACAAGCGCCGGAGTCGATCCGGTGCCGAACGGTCCCTGGCCGGTCGCGGCGAACGCCAGCACCGCGCCCAGGCTGAAGATGTCGCTGGGCGGACCGACTTCGCGGCCTTCGGCCTGTTCCGGCGACATGAACCCGGGGGAGCCGACCACCAGCCCGGTATGCGTCAGCGCGCTGGCCTCAACGGCCCGGGAAATGCCGAAATCAATCATCCGCGGCCCGTCCCCGGCCAGCAGCACGTTGGCCGGCTTGAGGTCGCGGTGCACGACGCCCGCGGCGTGGATCGCGCTCAGCCCCTCCGCCAGCCCCATCGCCAGCGCGAGCACCGACGCGACCGGCAGCGGGCCGCGCGCGGTCACCGCGTCGGCCAGCGAAGGCCCGCTCACGTACTCGGTGACCAGCCACGGCACCGGGCCGTCCAGGTCGGCGTCGATCACCGGAGCGGTGAACAATCCGCTGACCTTGCGCGCGACGGTGATCTCCCGCCGGAAACGCGCCCTGAATTCAGGGTCGTGGGCCAGCTCGGCGCGGATCACCTTAACCGCGACCGCCCGGCCACCCGGCGACAAGCCGAGGTAGACCCGCCCCATGCCGCCGGCGCCGAGCCGGCCGCGCAGCCGGTAGGGCCCGATCAGCTGAGGATCCCCCGGCTGCAGCTCATCCATCATGACAACCTCGTCCCTACGTCAACCGGGACACTCCGGCCGCGCCCCGCACTAACCCGCAATAAGTAGCTACGCAGGAGCGCGCTCGCCGGTTCAACGCGCTCCTTGACGGTCGGCCCCGGGGTGCATGTGGCTGGCGGGGTACGCGGGACCGGCAGGCGTCCGTCAGCGTCCCGGTCACTACCATCACCGGCTCTCAGGGAGGGGCGGCTCCAGGGCGTGCCGCCGGACCCAGCGGATCGACGAAGCCGGCCGGCTCGGGCCGCCGCATCTGGACAACGCCCGGTCGGCGCGTTTACATGAACGAAGGTGAGCACTGGGTCGGATCGCGGGAGTCTCCACCGTCGCATGACATGCCTCAGAAGGTTGCGGATACCGGTCGAACACAATCACGAGCTGCGGCGAGGCGGCAGCTGTCAGCTGGCACTGGAGGATCCATGACGGGTGGCGAGGAGGGCGGCCGCCGGGCCGGGATGATGGGCTGGGCGCAAGACGCCCGCGTTCGGTCCGCGGCTTGCGCGGCCCAGGCGGCCAGGGCTGCCGAGTCGGCGGCTACGATAGGTGAGCAAGTTGAGCGCAGGATCGAGCGCCTGGCCGCACGCAATCCGGAGCATGCGGAGTGCCTGCAGGCCATCCTCGTCGCCGCGGCCCGCCAGCGGAGGGCCGCCGCCGAATGGACGCGCAGTTGTACTGGCGGTCAACAGCTCCCCCAGGCGCGGACCGGGCCCGAGGCCGCGGCCAGCACCGAACCGGAGGGCCATGGGCATGACATGGCTGTCATCCCTGATCCGGACGGGACCGCCGACGAGCTCCAGGACCGGGTCACCGAGGGGATTTTCAGCGCCGGGCTGCTGCTGCAGGACGCCGCCGGGCTGACGACCGAACCCGGAGTGCGCTGGCGGATCGAGGCAGCAGCCGACGGCCTGGACGAGCTGATCCGCATGCTCAGGGGCGCGCTGTTCGACCCTGCCGGTCAGCAGGACCGCGGGCCTGGCCGCGATGCAGATGATTCAACCTTGCCAGCCCGGTGACCGTAACGTACCGCGGCGGCCTACGCGCACCGGCTTACGGCGTACCTGTAGCGGGCGGCCGGGGCAGCTTCGGCTCTGCATCCGCGGCTTGGCCGCCCGGCGCGGCAGTGGCCGGCCCCGCGATGGCCTTGGCGATCCGGCCGAGGAAGACCTGGACTGCTGCCGTCGCTACCTGGTGCAGGACAGCCCGGTCCAGACCGGCGCCCATGGTGCCAGGCGGCGGCCGGTAGGCTCCGTCTAGCCTCAGCATTGTCGCCTGATCCCCCGCCGGGACGAGCCTGACATCGGCATCCAGCACCGGGAACAGGGCGTCGCCCGGACTGGCGGCCTGCCACCGCAGCGCCAAAGCCGCCGATCCCTCACTGATCACCACGTCCCTGGCCTGAACGTGGACCAGCCCAGGCACCGGCCCGAGCGGGCCGGCCCAGGCCTGGCCGACGACCGCCTCGTCATAGGCTTCGCGCGAGGCGATCACCAGACCGTCGTGAAGCAGGTTCGCCAGCCGGGTCCTGGCGACACCGAACCCGACATTCAACAGCACCTGATGGCCGACGAACACCTCACCAGTAAACTCGTCTCGGCAACCTCCGAAAAGGACCTACGTCCCGAATACCCGACCACGTCTACCGCTGCTGTGCGGAAAACGCGCCCGGCTTGCCCTCATCCGCGCCCGAGGGCGCCGCGGCCGCGTGCCGGCAGCCGGGCCAGCAGCCGCCAGCCGAGCAGGAACAGGCCGAGGAACGCCAGCGCCACCACGATGAACGCGAACGCGGTGCCCTGCCCGGACACCACCCGCAGCACCATCCCCAGGGCCGCCGCGCCGAGCCACGCGCCCACCCCGGCCGGCCACAGCCGCAACGGCCGGCGCCAGGCCCGCACCGCCAGCCAGCCGCCTGCCAGCCCGGCCAGGAACGGCCATGCCGTCGTGGCGATGCCGTCCAGGCTTTCGCCCTTGGCGTGGCTGGCCCGGCCGATGATCACGAACACCAGCACGCAGCAGCCGTCGAGGACCACCGCGAGCCACCGGGCCGAACGCATGCGTACCAGGCTAGCGCTGGGGCTCGATGATCGCCTTGAGCCCGGTGCGACGCGCCGCGGCTCCGAACGCTTCCGGTATCCCGTCCAGGCCGGACCGGCTCGTCACCAGCGAGGCGAGGTCCACCACCCTCCGTTCGGCCAGGCTGATCGCCCGGGGGTACACCTCGTTCATCCGCCGGACCATGGCGATCGTCAGCCCCTTGCGCCGCGCGAGCGAGGCCCCGAACCTGATGGCGTCGTCTCCGGGTATGCCGGCCAGCACCACCCGTCCGCCCGGTCGTACCGAGGCCATCGCCAGCCCGACCGCGTCGTCGTTCCCGGCCGCCTCGAACGCCACGTCCACGCCTGCCTCGTCGAACTCGGCCGGGTGCGCCACCTGGTCCGCCCCCAGCCGTTCGGCCGCCTCCCGCCGGTGCGCCAGTGGCTCCACCGCCAGCACCGAACTCGCGCCCGCCGCCTTCAGCACGTCGATGAGCAGCAGCCCGATCGGGCCGCAGCCGATCACCGAGGCCGTGCCGGCGAACGGCAGGTGCCCCAGGTCGACGGCGTGGATCGCCACCCCGAGCGGCTCGAGCAGGGCGCCGTCCGCGTCGCCGACCCGGTCGGGCAGCGGGTGCAGCGCCGTCGCCGGCCAGGCCATGAACTCACGCAGCATCCCGTCGGTCTCGCCGTGGCCGGAGAACTTCAGCCGGTAACACAGGTTCCGGTAGCCGTCCCGGCACGCCCGGCAGGTCTGGCACGGAATCGCCGGGTCGATCGCCACCCGCTCACCGCTCCGCGGCCCAGCGGCGATCACCCCGGCCCCCTCGTGGCCGAGCACAAGCGGGTGCGTGAGCTTGGCGTCGCCGATCGCGCCCTCGTCCCACCAGTGCAGGTCAGAGCCGCAGATGCCGACCGCGGTGACCCGCACCAGGCTCATCGAGGGACCCGGCTCTGCGACCTCGGGCACCGGCTCGTCCGCCAGCCGCAGGTCGCCGACTGCGTGAAGTCTCGCTACGCGCACCCGATTTCCTCTCGTCCGGCTCCACGTCATTTGTATCCCGAACGAGGTGGGCTATATCGGTTCCCTGCCAGCTCCGCGTTTCTGGTGGTCAGACGCCCTGGTCGGTTGATAAGACAGCGAAACCAGTGATCCCCGGGGGCGGCCGGGGATCACTGGCTCGGGAGCGGGCTCAGCAGGGGTGACCCGCTGCCCTCAGGCCGCCGGACCGTTGGTCAGGGTCACGGTGGCGCTGTGCGACTGGCCGTACTGGTCCAGCCAGCTGATCGAGATCGAGTCGCCCGGGTGGTACTTCACCAGCGCCTGCGAGATGTCCTCGGGCGTGGAGACCGACTGGCCGCCGACCGCGGTGATCTGGTCGCCCTGGGTCAGGCCCGCGTTGGCCGCCGGGGAGCCGGACAGGGTGCCGGCGACGGTCACGCCGCTGCCGCCCTGGCCGCCGGAGCCGCCGAACCCGCCGAACCCGCCGAACCCGCCGGAGCCGCCGAACCCGCCAGAGCCGCCGGAGCCGCCGAACCCGCTGCCGGTGCTCTGGCTGCTGTCGGACTGGATCTCCACGCCCAGGAAGGCGGTGGCGCCGATATGCACGTCGGCCGTGGTGGTGCCGGACTCGATCTGCCCGGCGATGGACGTCGCGTCGTCGATCGGGATGGCGTAAGCCTGCTCGGGGGTCTGGCTGGACTGGGACTGGGACTGGGACCCGGAGGAGGAGGCCGCGGTGTCCATCCCGATCACCTGGCCGTACGCGTTGACCAGGGATCCGCCCGAGTCGCCCGGCTGGATGTCCGCGTTGGTCTCGATCAGCCCGGTCAGCTGCTCGCTGGTGCCGGAGAGGTCGTCCGACGCGGTGATGGACTGGTTCAGGGCGGTGACGCTGCCGGCCGCGACCGACGGGGTGCCGCCCTTGCCGCCGGCGTTGCCAAGCGCGACCACGTTATCCCCGGTCTTCACGCTGGAAGAGTCGCCCAGGCTCGCGACGGTGAGGCCGGACGCGCTCTGCAGCTGGATCACGGCCACGTCGTGGGTGGCGTCGTAGCCGACCACCGTGGCGGTGTAGGTCTTCCCGTTGCCCACGTCTGTCACCTTGAGCGAGGTGGCGCCGTTGATCACGTGGTTGTTCGTGAGCACCTCGCCGTTCGAGGTCAGCACGATGCCGGTGCCGGCTGCGGTGGCCTGCTGGTCCCCGTCGGTAGCCACGATGTCGACCAGGGCCGGGTCGACCCGGGACGCGATCTGGCTGGTGGAGAGCACCGTGCTCGACGTGGCGGTGGTCGTGGCGCTGGCCGGCGCGTGGTCGAGGGCACCGATCAATCCGCCCGCGGCAGCGCCCGCGACCAGCGCGGCCGCGCCGGTGATGATCAGCCCGCGCCTGTGGTTGCGCCGCGGCGGCGGAGGCTCGCTGGCGAAACCAGCTCCGTGGTACTCACCTGGGTGACCAGTTCCGCCGCTGAAACCGGTTCCGGCCAGGTAGCCCTGGCCCTGGTAGCCCCGCTCGGCCTCGTTCGGGTCGTAGGTCTGGCTCATGGGTCTCTCGCCTCAACTTCACACCGCTCGTGGCGGCATCGTCCTTTCGTTACGTTGTGATCATCGGTTCCAGACCTTGAGGCGAGCCAAAGGTAGCCGTCCGTCATGCTGCAAGTTCCCTGAACGTCTGCTTAGGGCGTTCAGGTTCCCGGATCTCCGGCGCTGACCTGCACCTTTGCGCTGTCGCTCGCGGCCGGGCCCGGCGCGTCGTCCCGTTCTTGAGTGACCTGTCTGCTATTCAGGCACTCGCGCACCGCCAGCCCCAGCAGGGCTGGTACCAGGTCCCCGGATCGCCGGAGCAGCCACGCGGTG
>Ga0335081_10007755_pt1 | contig 17178 bp, 28 predicted proteins | sample Lox_Sample_35_FD_206713 | JGI IMG/M metagenome (GOLD analysis project Ga0335081, IMG submission 206713) | Soil microbial communities from Loxahatchee National Wildlife Refuge, Florida, United States - Lox_Sample_3.5 | ecosystem: Environmental > Terrestrial > Soil > Wetlands | place: USA... | reverse complement strand
CGTGTGGCGACCACTGACGTGCTCCCCGGTGCCTGCGTGACCGTAGCCCGTGCCGGCACCGCAACCGCTGCTGTTGCCCTGGGTGCCGGCTTCAGCGCCGTGGCGGCGTTCCTGTTCCACCGTGCCGCTATGTTCGCCGCACTGCCGGGCACTTGCGCTGCGGGCCGCCTGGCCGTGCTGGGCGTTCGCGGCCGGTTGGCCGCCGCTGCCCTCAGTGCCATACGTGCCATGTCCATGTCTCCGCGCTCCAATCGCGTTGACTTGCTGTCCTGTCTGATCTGGTGGCCGCCAGGGACTTGAACCCTGTGTGTCTTCCAGCCGGCCGGTTGTGCGTCAGATGTGGCAATCGACCGCGATGAGGTACGTGGAGTCCTCAAGCGCGCCGATGTAGGCGTTTGCCGCTTCCCAGTAGCCGATCTGGCTGTCCTCGGTGGCGTCGGTAGCGGCAAACCAGCCCATCCGCCCGGGGGCCATCCAGCGGCCATCCGTAGTGAGTGTGGCGAAGCCGGGGACGGCTCGCGCCTTCTCGCGCTCCACGTACAGCGACTCCGGCAGCCCGAAGTCGTTCAGCGGGTCATCGTGCCAGCGAAAGTCGGTACCTTGCAGCGCGCGGATCGCGGGCTGGTCGTGGTACTCCCGCCGCGCGTCCTCAATCGTGATGCGCCCCGCGTCCAGGTCCGCGCGGAAGGTTGCCCACGACTTGGCCTGCGGCGTGCCTGCGATCAGTGCGTGGAACTCGGCATAGGACTTACGGGCCTCGGCTGCCTTGTCACTGCAGAGCGCGTCAAGGTCGAGCGTGCGCTTCGGGCCACCGTCGCAGTGGAGCGCGGGTGCGTTGCCCGCGCCCAGGCCGGGCTCGCCCCGTATGACCTCACTGGCGAACTCGGCACGGTAGGGGAAATAGCCCGTCCACCGGCCACCGATCGACCACCAGTCCCACTTGGCGTCCGGGTTGCGTGTGCTCATGGCGTAGGCGCGGCCGTCCTCCGCGATAAGCAGGGGCGGCTCATCGTCCCAGCGCTTGTTGTGCACCTCGGCCACCTGTGCCCACGTCAGAGTGGCATCGTCAGGGTTCAGCCCGTCCTCCTCGCGGAATAGCTTGACCGCCCAGTAGCTAGCCGGGCCACCCTCCTCATAGTCGCGGTACGGCTCAACCTCGCGGTTCTCATCGAACGGGGCCAGCACGTCATCCAGGCGTGCCGGGTCGTCAATGCAGACGACGACTGTGAAGTGACTCATTGCTTGCGCTCCCTTGGTTGTCTGACTCGTTCCCCTTGGTGCCCGGTCCTGGTGAGAGGACCGGGCACCGCGGCCAGCGGTCAGGCCCGGTAGGGCTTCCACACCTCGCGGCGCTCCCTGCGCCATACGAGGAACCTTGTCTCCAGCGGCCCATAGGCACAGACCGCACCTAGCAGGGACGGCGGCAGGGCGAGGATGAGAGCCAGGGCGATCACTTCGCGCCTGCCCACGTGCTGCGCGCCACCGCGGCGAACTCGGCGTGGTGCCTGGCCAGCAGGTAAACTGCCAGCACCGGCATGACCACGAGCTCATCCAGCGGCCCCGGTATGGCCAGGCACACCGCGACGAGGACAGCAGCCCACCGGGGCATCCTCTTCGCTGCCAGCTTTGACAGCGCCTTCGCGGTACGCGTCACCTTGCGCACCACACCGGCCCGCCGGTGCCGCGCACCCATCCCCGCGGCCTGCTCTGTAATCTGGTATGGCATCCTCAGTCGCTCCAATCGACCTAGTGGATGTAAGGCCCGGGCTGGATGTCGTCGGTATCCCGCCCGGGCCGCCTGCGTCCTACATCTGGCGCTGCCTGCGCCGTAGTTCCCGCTGCGCCACTATCCGCGCACACCGGGCAGAGCAGTAGATCGCGTCCGCGCGCTTGAAACGGAACGTCGCGCCGCAGTCCACGCGTGCGCAGGTGCGCGCGGGTGGCATGGGGTGCCCACAGGTCGGGCAAGGTTCCGTAGTGCGCTTCACGGTGCCTAGCCTATCGCGGCTATGCGTTCCGCGCGGGGCGAAGCTATAACGATCCTGCGCATATCTGTTCGGCTGCTCCGTGGAGACGCCACAGGAGACAGGCCCGTGAGCCTGCCCACTGTGGCGCACCATGGCCAGCCGGCCTAGGCCGCAGCGGTAACCGGCTCGCTCGCTCCCCGGTACCGCGCGTTAGCATCCCGGATCGCAGCGAACCAGGCATCCAGCGCCGCCCGGTCCGCTGCGTTCCTGGCCTCATCCCCGGCCCGCGTGTGATAGCCAGCCTGCGCGTGCGCACGGTTGGCCTCGATGCCCGCTTGCCGGTGTGCCTCATCGGCCGCGCGCCGCTCGGCTTCCCAGGCCAGTGCCGCATCGTGCAGCGTTTCCCAGCCAGCCGACCGCCGCAGGTGAGGCCGCAGCGCTTCGCGTACCTCATCCAGTGAGCCATACGCCTGCGTGGTCTCGTGACCCTGCCAGACGTGGCACGCCGCCGTCACCAGCGCGCCAGCCACGTCGATCTGATCGGCTGGCATGATGTACCTGCCCTGGTAGCCGGTGCGCGGCATCTCCTCGCCGCGGAACGGCCGCCCCAGGTAATCCGTGGTCCGCAGGTCGTCACAGCGCCGGTAGCGCTTAACCTGCCCGTCACGGGTCACGCTGGTGACCACGCCCACGGTGTACTCGTCCTGCTCGGTGCGGTCGTACTTAGCCGACCACGACGTTGACCGGACGTGGATCACGACCAGGTCCCCGCGCTTCGCTGCCTTGCTCTCTGTCATCCCAGGTGCTCCAATCACCTCGGCTGATCATGTGGACAGTAAGCCGGCCACCCCAACCACGGGATGGCCGGCAGGACTGCTCACACGTTCAGCGGCGCGTCACAACTGGTGACGTAGGTTGCCGCGGCAGCGATGCCCCGGAAGGGCACACCAGAGCCAACCCGCCGCCCGCGCTTGTCCCACGCGCGAGTCTCCGACGCGTAGCCCGCGATGTACCCGCCATCGCCGAACACCGTGTAAGCCGCGCCGCCTGGTGCGTCATCGCCGTCCCGTGCCGGCAGCACGTCATACGGCCCGTGATCAGTGTCGATCGTGAGTGTCATCTGTACCGCTCCAATCGGTAGATGCCTGACCGTTCCCCACCGCAGCCCCGTAAGGCTGCGATAGCCAGCGTTCAGACCTGGGCCGGAAAGTGAGTGAGTAACTTTCCGCCCGGCCACCGTTCAGTTCCCGCCGGCCGTGTGTGAACCGTTGCTCAGCGTGCGGCGTACACAGTTACTCGCCGCTGCCGAACGCGGCGTGCAGTGCCCGCCGTGCACCGTCGGCCTGCGCCGCGGTGATGCGCCTGGCCGCCAGGTCGGCGGCCACGCCCTCGAGCTTGTGCTCGAGGATCTGTGCGTCCGTGGGACGTGGCGCCTGTGCCGGCGCCTGTGCTGCCCGCTTCCTGCTGAACATGCTCGCTCCCCTCTTTGCCAGCTGAGCTCCTGTCTCAGCTGCCTGCACAGCGCACGTACGAGACGCGCGCCATGCTTGGGGTCATCGCTGCCAGTCGCACCACATGATGTGCTCGTCGGTGGCGCCTGGCTTGCCGCACTGCGGGCACCTGGCCGGCCTCCGATTCGAGGCCGGCCCGGCCTGCCCGGTCACTGCTCCACCGTCCAGTCACTGTCGCTGAACGTGTGGGTGTACGTGCCGGGCTTGCTGGAGCAGTAGCCCAGCCCCTGCGCCTGGTCAGAGCCGCACCGGAAGCACAGGTCGGCACGATCGGCCGTAGCGTCCGTGAACGCCACCAGATCGCGCCGCTTGCCGCAGCAGGTGCACGTGCCCGGCTTGGCGCTGGGCGTGTCCCAGGCTGGCGCTGCGGCCCGCACAGGGGCGACGTCCACGTCCACCACCAGGACACTGCCCAGAGCCGCAGCGAGCCGCTCAGCCGCGGCCCGCTCGGTGTCGGTCAGGTTCATCGTTGCTCCCCTCCCCGGCACGGTCCGCCCGTGCCGGCTGCTCAGCGCGCGTACGGGACGCGCGTTCAGCTTCGGGGTCAATCCTTGACTGCGCGCCTCCCTGTGACGTTCGGCGGCTCCTGTGCGTGGCTCGGGGTCAACTCGCGTCTTAGCTGGCGCTCCGCACAATCCAGCCCTGCTGCTGGTGGCTGTGGAGTTAGCCGCGCGCAGACGTCGCGCGCGGGGGTGGCCAAATCGCAGCGCGCGGAGCCGCGCGCGGGCCGCCGGGGCAATGGGCCCAGCCGATCTAGAACTAGGGTCTACCCTAGTTCATGCCTGTGTCAACCCCCCAGCCCAACTTTCCCTGCGCGTTCCCCCAGGTCAGGCGCGCGTCCTTGCGTACTTTGCCAAGCACCCACCCCCACCCCTAGTTCATGGGCGATGCGACCCCCCAGGCCAGCGCCAGCCCAGCCAGCGCCAGCGCTCAGCTCGAGCGCACGTGCCAGCCCCTCCTGATGTGATCAGCAGGCAGGCTGGCCAGGCCAGGCGCGTGCGTGCATCGCGTTCAATCGCGCATATGCGATACATCGGACATCGAGCACCAAAACGGGTAAACCGGAAATTCCCCCTCGACTATCCCTCTCACACGTGACTCCTGAAAAAGCATTACCGCGCGTCTCAGACCGCCCCTGAGCCCCTGGCTGTCCCGGGGGTCACTGCGCCCTGTCCCTGCCCGCACCAAGCGCCGTGTGGCGCTCACGTCTCCTGGGAGGTGCCATGCCGCGCGGGAGCAACAGGCACGGTGAGCATCCGGCTGCGCTGGCGACGGGGGACCTGTCGGGGAACAGGCGGGCGGTGACGCATGGGGCGGGGTATGCGGGGCGGGTGGATTCCCCGCGGGCGCCGAGGGCTGTGATCGAGCTGGCGAACCAGATCGCGGAGAAGTACCTGGATGGGGCTATCCCGGCGCAGTTGCTGCGGCCGGAGTTCATGCCGGCGGTGAAGTCGTGGTCGCGGCGTGAGGCGCGGGCCGCGATCCTCTCGGACTACCTGGAGGGCCTCACGGTTGAGGAGATGATCTCCCCGACGCGGGCTGGTGCGGTGAAGTCGGTGTTCGAGATCTGGCTGTCGGCGGAGCACAGCGCGGCGAAGGCGCGGAAGGACCTGGGGCTGGATCCGTCGTCGTGGGCGTCGATCCAGAAGGATCTGGGGATCGCGGGCCGCAACGCTGACGACCGCCTCGCGCAACTCGGGCAGGCGGGCGCGGCGATCCGGCAGCGGCACCAGGCCACGGTCACGGTCCTGCGGCCCGAGGACGACGGCTAGGCGCGAGGCTAGGACGCCTCCAGATCGAATAGTGACCCCTGCGACCCCGGGATTGGCTCGGCTGGTGGCATGGGCCTGCTGCGCCGCCCGATGCGCCGGCCCGGGAGTTGCTGGAACGCCCACAGGCCGCCAGCGGTGAAGCCGACATGGGACCAGCCGGCCCTGCGGTAGCACCAGCCGGGGACTTCCTTGTCCTCGGTCTTGCTGGCGTCAACGAAGCTCACGATGCCCAGCTCAGGGACCTGCGGCCACTCGGCGCGGGTATGCGCCACCGCCCAGGTGATCAAATCCGACGCCCGGTGCGGGCTGTCCTCGCGGCGGAACAGCGAGTTCACCCACGCACCCGGCCACGCGTGGCGGACGTACTGCTCGAATGGCCAGCTCGTCACCCAAAGGGCCGAGCGGTCCTCGGTGAGCAGGACGAGGCACCGGCCGGGCGGCACGAACTGCGGCGACCCGATCTTGCGCCGGTTGTAATGCCGGTCAGCCAGTGGCAGCGCGGCCGGGTCGAAACGGTCCGAGCGGCGCCACGGGGACTCGCTCACATCAGCACCCCCTGCGCCACGACCTGTCCCAGTACTGCTGTGCCGGGGAACAGGTCGATGATCTCGTCCCCGTCTGCGTAGCCGAGCAGGTCGAGCACCCAGCGGCAGAACGCCTCCGGCTTCGCCCCGGTGAGCCCCCGTTTAAGCGTGATCGGCACGGCGATGTAGTCCTTCGGTGTCGTCTGCGCGCCACCCTTCTCCGGGGGGGGTGGTTGCTGTTCCGGCCACCATCGAACAGGACCGGCTCCCACGCGTAGGCGGGGCGGACACCTTTCTTGAAGGCACAGAACGGCTTGACCCACGCGGCAACGCGGACCTGCGGCGGGCAGAGAGGGAGCATCACGCGGAGGTCCGGCGATGAGCAGGACAGCGCCCAGCCGTCGGGGTACTCCATGACCAGCCGTTCGATCAGCCGCTCGTGCGTCGAGATGTCGTCCCAGCACCGGCCGTCCGGGTGGTTGTGGCCGTAGAACTTCCCGCACTTCCCGAGGTACGGCGGGTCGGCGTAGGCGAACCTCATGACTTCCCAGCCTCCCGCTCTCGCTGCCGCCGTTTCCTGATGCGCGCCGCGCACCGCTCAGAGCAATGATCAGCGTCAGACCGGCCGCCCTCGCCCCGGTAGAACTCCTCGCCGCACCCCGGGCAGACCTTGACCGGAGGCAGCGGCGCGTGACAGGTAGGGCAGCGCTCCATGCCGCCATTCTACCCGATGTCACGCTATAGCCGCGCACCTAGACCGTGACATGCCGGGTGGGTGAGCGATGACCGCCCCGATCGACCTGGTCGCGAGTTTCGTCCTCGAGGACGGTTCCCGCTGGGGCGAGTCGGCGATCCCCGAGCAGTGGGACGACATGGAAGCCCTCCTGACCCCCGGGGGAGTGCGCCGCCATTTCTGGCTCCGCGCCAGAGGCAGGTCCAAGAGCCTGGATACGGGTGCGGCGACCCTCGCGACGATGCTCTCCGGTGAGGTTCACGGCGGCGACGAGATGTACGCCGCCGCGGCCGGCCGGGAGCAGGCGGGGATCCTGGCGCGCAAGATGCGGCAGATCGCGGAAATGACCCCGGAACTGTCGGGGTCGGTGGAAGTGCAGAACTTCCGGGTCGTCACCCCCCGCACCGGGGCGATCCTCGACGTCATCTCCAGCGATCTGGCGACCTCGTGGGGCAAGACACCGCGCTGGCTGTTCGTGGACGAGATCTGCAACCACGACGACACTGAAGGCGCCGAAGGGTTCGTCGACGCCCTCCTGACCTCGCTGCCCAAGCGCCGCGACTCCATCGGCGTCATGGCGTCCACGCCCTCCAGCCCGAACCACTGGTCGCGGAAACTGTGGGACTTCGCCCGCGCTGACCCGCTGTGGCGCTGCTCCCGCTCATCCGGGCCCGCGCCGTGGCAGGACCCCGCCGAGCTCGACTCCGAACGCCGCCGCCTCCCCGTCGCGCTCTGGCGCCGGCTGTACCTGTGCGAATGGGCTGAGCTTGACGACGCCCTCGCCACCCTCGAGCAGGTCCGCGCGTGCATCGGGCATGAAGGCATCCTCGGCCCGGACCCCGAATACGCCTACGTCCACGGCGCTGACCTGTCCTACGCCCGCGACACAACCGCCGTCGCGACCTGTCATGTGGAGATCCGCGGCGGGCGGGAAGTCCTGGTCGTGGACCGGATCCGGGCGTGGCGGCCCGGGAAGGGCAAGCAGATCCCCCTCGGTGAGGTAGCCGCCTACGGGTCCGCGCGGGCCCGTGAATACGGCGGGATGATCAACGCGGACCCGTATCAGGGTGTCGTTATCATCCAGAAGTGGCGTGAAGACGGCCACCAGGTCAAAGCGGCGACGTTCAACCCGCTGGCCAACTCCCGCCGCGCCTCGCTGCTGCTGTCGCTGATCCGGGAACGGCAGATCGACCTCCCCGCTGATGAGCAGGAGCTCTTTTCCGAGATCACGTCCCTGCGGCTCGCTGAAGGCTCCACGCCCGGGGTGCTGAAGCTGACGACGGACGGGTCGAGCGAGGGTCACTTCGACCGGGTGATGGCCGTCATGCTCTGCGCCGAGGAACTGATGAGCAGGCCGGCCGGGAGCTGGCTCGACGCGTACGCCGCGGTGGTGTGCGATGAGTGCCACCAGGCGTACAGCGACAGTGAAGCCTGCCCGCGCTGCCACCCGCAGCACCGCCGGGCCGCCGGCCGGGACGTCGCCGCAGGCTCCGAGCCGATGGGTGCGGGCGGGTGGATGGCCGCGTACGGCGCGAAAATCTGCGCCGCCGGCCACGCCTACGTCCCCCGCAAAAACCGCGACGGATGCCCCCGCTGCGGCGGCGGGGGAGGACGCTCCGTGATGCCGCAGATCCCGGGGACCGGGCGCCGGACCGGCTAGGCCGCGATCTCCCGCTCCACGACATGCAAAGGCACGGGTGTGAGATCCCAGGCGTCCAGCCCGACATGCAACTGGCGCATGACCGGCTGCGGCTCGGCACCGAGCATGGCGATCCCTGGATGGAACGGCCCGCGGCGCTCCTTTGAGTGGGTATGCCCGTGCAGCAGCCACATGCCGAGGTCCCGCAGCCGGTACTGGCCGCAGCGGTCCACCTCAGTGTGATCCCCCTGGTAAGGGAAGTGGGACAGCAGGACGTGATGCTCGCCGATCCTGCGCCGGGCGAGCGCCTGCACTGACGCGAAGTGGTCCAGCCATTCCCGCTGGCGCTTGTGGGAATCCCGGTGCCCCGGCCACGCAGCGTCATGGTTCCCGGTGATCAGGTGCTTCGTCCCGTTCAGTGCGTCAACACAGGCCCAGAAGGCGTCGTCCGTCTTGCCCATGCCCACGTCACCGAGATGCCACACAGCATCCTCTGGCCGCACGGCAGCGTTCCATCGCCGGACTATCTCGTAGTCGTGCGCCTCGGGCGTCTCAAAACCCCGCAGCCCGGCAACCATCTTGTGCCGGAAATGCGTGTCTGACGTGAACCAGATGCCGCCCATGGCGAGAGATCCTCTCACGGGGAGCGCAGGTCAGTGCCTGCGGCGGAGTGTTTCGCCCGCGGCGTCAGCGAGCATCCTGCCCGCTTCCATCAGCTGCCCTAGCTTCTCATCGTCCAGGCCGCCAATGAGGTCCAGCAGCTGATCGTTGTCCTGGCGGAAGGCAAGCCACAGCAGCGCTGCCTCGTCCGGTGGCACCATCGCCGCCGCGCACATCCCATCAGCACGCACGATCCACACCGGGCCGTGCTCAGCGTCGCGGGCCGCACGCCGCAGCGTGTCCCGCGTGGGCTTGTGGCTGATCCGGTCCAGGTGCAGCTCTGACCTCACGACCTGCTCTATCACCACCCCAGTATCACCCCCCCGCAGGAGGCGTGTGAACCTTGAGCAAGCACAAGGAGAAGACCCGGTCCCCTCTCGCTGACTGGGAAGTCAGCCTCGGCGGCCCTGAGGGAACCGTCACCGGCTGGCATCACATCCCGGCGTCCCGGTGGAAGCGGACCGCGCCCGGCTGGTACACCTTCACCGATGAGCAGGGTGTCGTGGCCGAGTTCCCGCCCGGCGTGGTCCTGTCCGTCGTCCGGAAGGAACCCCCGGAGGTCGTGCTCCCGCCGGACGAGAAGGCGCTGGCCGCTGTGGCCGCCCGGACGGTGCTGGCCTCCAAGCGCCAGAACGGGGACCGCTAATGCTCCGCCGCCGCAGGCTGGGCACGCGCCCAGTGACCGAGCCGGTGCCCGCGATCACCACCTACGCCGATGCCCTCGTCATCCTGCGCACCCTGGGCTTCAAGGTGGCCACCTGCCCCGGGACCTGCCGCCGCAAAGGCGAGCACACCCACATGCTGCACGATTCCGGGACTGCCGGGCTGATCGTCTACCCGGGGTCCTCGTCGTGATCTGCGAGCCCTGCCGCGACGACGTCCACGTCCTGTGCCCTGAACTGGCCCGGCAGGCAGCCGCCGAGGGCGTCGTGGACGTCCCCGCACATGAACTGCGCAACGGTGCGTGGTGCGACTGTCAGCACAAGCCGCGCCGGGAGCAGTCGTGAGCTTCCCGCCCTTCATCCGCGAGGACCCCGCCGCCGTCTCCGCAGCCACATGCACCTACCACGAGTGCAAAGGCGGCTCCGGGGAAGCCAGGGGGCCCATCTCCTCGGCCCTGCTGATCCACAAGGCTGAGGCTCACGTCGCAGCGTCCGGGCATGTGGTGAAGATCGAGGTACGGCCAGCCGCGGAGGCCGGCAATGGCTGAACTGCCCCCTATCACGCAGCCGTTCCGGGCTGACGTCACGCAGTACGTCCGCACCTGCCGGATCATCGCCAAGCACCTGACTGCGCTGGCGGACGAACTGGCCGCGCTGGACTCCCCGTTCGGCCCGCTGTCACCCATCCTCCCGGTGCCCGTGGATAACCCGGGCGGTCCCAGGCCGCAGCCCCGGCGATTCCAGTACCACATGGGCGGCCCGTGCCCCACGCCAGCGGATGACGGCACCTGCGGGTGTGCGACGTGAGCTTCCCCGGAGCCCAGGGCGGCTACGGGCGCCCCCCGCTCGAGAACATGGCCTCCTCCGTCCTCGCGGCAGCGCGGGGACGTCACGCCGCGTTCGCCGGGCGGCCCCAGTTCCCTCCCGCCGCCGTGCAGAAGCTCACCGCAGAGCAGCAGGCCGAAGCCATCCAGACCATCGCCAGCGGCGGCGGCTGCGGGCTGTGCGGGGGAATCCACGCCGCCCAGGAGTACGGCTGCCCGCGGCTATCCTCGTTCCGCCTCGACGGTGACGGGAAGATCGTGGAAGGCACCTTCTGGAGAGACGGCGAGTACGACACCTCAAGAGTCGTCTTCCCTGACACCGCCACGACCGGGGAGGACGGCGATGGCACCTGAGCCACAGGACGCCGGCGCGCCCATCACCGTCTGCCAGCCGGCCTGCGAGGGCGGCCTGTGCGACTGCGACGAGCCCGACGAGGCGCCGAAGGTGTGCCTGAGCAGCGAATGCGACTGTTAAGCAATGCCAAGGTTCACCATTCCCCGGGCCGCTCACTGTGAAGGCGGGGCCTTACCCAGGTGACCACTCAGGACGCCCAGATACGCGCCCTCGCCGCCATGACCGGCGCCCAGGGCCAGATGCCAGAGACCCCCGCCGAGAAGGATGTCCTCATCCTCGGCATGGTCGCCACCGCCCTGGGAAAGCACATCTCCTGGGCCCAGATCGGTTCCGCGCTAGGCTGGGGATCGGGCAGGGAAGCCAAGAGGACGGCCCACGCCCTGCGGCGGGGCACCGAGGCGAGACTGCGGCGTGAGGCCGTGGACGCGGAACTGGCGAGGTACGCAGGCCATGGCTGACCACCTGAAGCGCCTCATCTCCTCGCTGCCGCCTGAAGACCAGGCCGAGGTAGTCCAGCACATGACCACCCCAGACGAGGTGGACCGCCTCCTCATCGAGGACCGCAGTGAGGCCGAGGCCGAGTACCGCGCGATGCTCCCCGCCCGCATGGCGAAGATCGCGGACGACCTGAGCGCGCTTCTGCCAGAGGGCCTAAGTTTTGAGTGGGGGCCGGATGCCTGACGACCAGCCCGACCAGCAGGCCCCACCGGCCGACCCGTTCCGGGCCGGGCACACGGGCAACGTGATGGTCTTGGAAGTCTTCCGCGGGCTGCGTGAGGCAGGGGGCAGCCTCGTGGACTCCGCCTTCATTACTGCCGCTTTTGTCATCGCCAACGGCCGGGCGGATCAGCCGTGACCATGCCCGCAGGGCAGACCGACCTGACTTGCTGCGGGTACACGGCTCACCTGGGCGTCCCCAGGCCCTGGGAGTGCCCCGGATGCCACCGCGTGCTGATCCCGGCTGGCTGGGAGCCACCCAAGGCCCCTGCTGCGGCTGAGGAGTGACCCAGTGAGCATCGAGGACGGCATCAAGTCCGGCGAGTTGGTGAAAGTTACCATCGTCGGTTACCTGACCGACGGCTTTGAGGGCTGGGAGCAGGGCAAATCGCTGGGCCGGATCATTGACGTTCAGTACGGCAAGGATTCCCAGAAGGTCTGGGTCCATGTTGACCAGCCTGGAGTAGCGGTCACGAAGGTCATGTAGTTACCGGGGGTGAGTCTTGCGCCGAAGTGCTAGACGATCTGAACCAGCAGTGAGGGCCAGCGCGTTCCCCGACTCGCGGCCACTGAGCGAACTCATCGAGGGCGAGTCCGCCACGCACGAACTGCCCCCGGACGCCCCGTACCGCTTCATGGCCGTGTCGCCGACGATCACGTGGCAGCGCTGTGATTGCCCCTGGTGGCACCGCCTGCCGTTCGTGGGCCGGTTCGTCCACTCGGACCTGCCGTGAGGGAGTTCCGCAACGTCTTCCCGCGCACAAATGCGTGGCGCTACCTGGACTGGGCTGTCTCCGCTGACGGCTACCGGCTCGTGATCCGCGACGGTGTCATGATCGGCCTCGCCTACGACGAGTGGCCATATCCCTGGGGCGACGAGCGCTACGAGACGGCGGTCCCGGTGTGGGATGGCGGCGTCATTTACCAGCTCTGACCAGGGGGTGAGCCTTGCGCCGCCTGTTCGACAAGCTCATCATCAACGTCCACCGCATCCGCTGCGGCATGTACCGGGACACCTGCTCGCTGTGCTCGGAGTGGAAGGCGAAGAAGAAGGCGCGGCAGGGGAAGATCTGAGCCTCAAGCCGCCCCTGCGTTCCGCACAGCCAGACCCCTGACCTGCACCGGGAGGTGGCCCGGTGGCAAGTCCGCAGGCAATACTGGCGGCCTCGAAGGCTGCGCGCATAGCGAAGGCCCGGCCCGGTGCCGCGCAGCCCACCCCCGCGCCCCAGGGTGCCCTGGACGGCCCGTGGATCGGCCAACTGCCGTCCTACTCGGCCCAGCCCGGCAACCCGTACGACCCAGGCTACGGGCCGTTCCTGCCGCGCCCGTCGGACGAGTTCACCGCTGGCGCGTTCGCCCCGTTCAGCCCGATCCTGCCGGTCCCCGTAGACCAGCCCCCGCCGGGTGCTGAGCGGGCCCAGCCGCGCCGCTGGCAGTACCGGGTCGGCTACAACCTGCCGGTCGGCCAGCCGGGTGACGACGGGTACAAGCTCGCGTCGTTCCAGACGCTCAAGTCCCTCGCGGATCTGTACTCCATCCTGCGCCGCTGCCTGCAGGTCCGCAAGAGCGAGATCCGCGCCCTGGACTGGGACATCGTCCTGACCAAGGACGCGGCGAAGCGGTACCGCGGCGACCGGAAGGCGATGCGGGACTTCGGGGAGCGGCAGGCCAAGGCCAAGGCGTGGTTCCGCCGCCCGGACCCGAACTACTTCACGTTCTCGGCGTGGCTGGATGCCATGCTCGACCAGGTCTTCGTGTACGACGCGCTGAGCCTCTACATGTGCCCGGTCAAGGGCCATGGCATGGGCAAGGGGCTGCTCGGCTCGGACCTGGACGCCCTGTGGCTCCTTGATGGCAGCGCGATACGCCCGCTGATGGGGCTGCACGGCGAGACCCCGGCCCCGCCTGCCCCGGCGTATGAGCAGTACCTGTACGGCGTGCCCCGGTCGGACTACACGACCATGCTGGACGGCCGCGACCTGGCCGAGCACGGCCTGACGCCGGATGACCTGAAGGCTGAGCTTCGCGGCGATCAGCTCATGTACCTGCCGTTCCTGCAGCGCCCGGACTCGCCGTACGGGTTCTCCCTCGTGGAGATGTGCCTGATCCCGGTGATGACCGGGCTGCAGAAGCAGGCATACCAGCTGGACTACTTCAACGAGTCGTCCGTCCCCCGGTGCTACATCAGCCCGGGGGACGTCAACATGACCCCGAACCAGATCCGCGAACTGCAGCTGGCCCTGAACGCGGTCTCGGGGGACCTGGGCAACTTCTTCAAGGTCACCGTCCTGCCGCCCGGCTCCAAGGTCGTGCCGCAGAAGGAAATGCAGATCGTTGACCAGGCGGACGAGTGGATCGCCAACGAGGTCGCCATGACCTGTGGCGTCCGCCCGACCGAACTGGGCGTGATTCCGCAGGTCAGCACCGTAGCGTCGCCCTTCGCGGCTCGCGAGATGGCCCAGGCCAGCCGGTCCATGCACGAGCGGGTGGACACCAAGCCGACGCTCAAGTTCATCACCGAGATCATGGACACCCTGATCCAGGTCGTCTGCGGCCAGGACGACATGCGGTTCCTGTTCTCCGGCATGGAGGAGACCCAGGACCTGTCCGCGGCGACGGACATGGGCATCAAGCAGATCCAGTCCGGTGTCACCAGCATTGACGAGTTCCGGGACAAGCTGGGCCTGACCCCATGGGACCTGCCCGAGACCCGCAACCCCATCATCTTCACCCCGACCGGGCCGATCCCGCTGAACCCGGACGACTCGGGCCTGCCCGCTATCGCCTCGCTGCCGGGTTCCCCGATGGCACCCCCACCCGGTCCTGCCGCGCCAGCGGGCAAGAAGCCGTCGGCGTCGTCGGCGACGGGTGCGCACGCCGCTGCCTCTGGTGGCGGGAAGGCGGGCGCGAACTCCTCGGGCCGGCCGGGCAGCGTGACGGAGCGCCAGGCGTCCCGTGGCGGGGCCCTGGCGCCGTTCCACGCCCAGTCCACGGGTGCCCCGGGCACGGCCACCGTAGGCCAGCACAAGGCCGCCCTGGCTGAACTGGAAGCCCTGACCCGGCACCTGAAGAAGGGCCGTCACATCACCACGTGGCAGCCCGTCCACCTGCCCGGCGCGATCATGGCCGCCATAGACGAGGACCTGCGCAAGGGCCTGTCGGCGGATCAGGTGTTCGCCATCACCGCCCCGGTGCTGGGTTCGGGACTGATCCTCCCAAAAGCCGCAGCGGGTGGCCAGCAGCCTAACCAGGCAAAGCAGCAGGCCCTCGCCCAGCAGTACGCCGCGCAGATCCAGGCCGCGTTCACCGCTGCCATCGCCGCTGCCGCTGCCCTGATCGCCCAGTGGGCCGCGGGCACCCTCGCGGTCACCGCTGCGGTCCTGGCCGGGATGATCGTGGCGGAGATCCGGCAGCGGCTCATGCGGGTCCTGACGTGGCTGTGGAAGGCCGCATGGAAGGCCGGGGCCGGTGATGAGGCCAAGGGGCTGAAAGACGCGCTGGCGGCGTTCCTGGCCACCCAGGGCGAGAACTGGGCGTCGCTCATCTCAGGCACCAAGTCGGCGGACCTGCTGCAGGCCATCAAGGACGCCGTCGCCTCCGGTGACCCGGAAGCCGTGGCCGAACAATTGCGGACGATCCTGAACGTTGACGCACGCTCGGAGACGATTGCGCGGACCGAGGTCACCCGGGCGTGGAACGCCGCCGCCCTTGCCGCCTACAAGAAGGCCGGGATCGCGTTCGGCCGCTGGCAGACGACGAGCGGCGACCCGTGCCCGCAGTGCATCGCCAACGAGAAGGCCAGCCCGCTTCCCATCGGCGCGCTCTACCCGGGAGGCGTGCCCGCGCCGCTGCAGCACGTCAACTGCCGGTGCCTCCTGCTCCCGTCCGCCCCGCCGAAGACGCCCCCGGTGACCGCCACCAAGCGCCGTCAGGTGGACACCAACGGGCAGGAGTTCGACGGCGACGCCCCGCAGTTGGAGGCGCACAACCCCGCTGGTGGTGGCGCCGCCACGGGCCCGTTCCCGCACCGTGCCAACGGCTCCCCGGAAGAGGCCCAGGAAGACATCCCCGGTGGTGTCCCGGGCGCGACAGCGGGGGGGGAGCCGCCGCGCCGGGACTTCTCCAGTGTGCAGCCTCACGTGCTGTCCCTGGAATCAGGTGACGACGGAGCGTGGGGTGAGGCTGCCGGGCAGGGCTCGGTGCCACAGAAGGACTTCCCGGCCCCGTACATGGACGGGTACTGGCCCTCTGGCGGTCACGGGAGCGGGCAGGCGGGGACATGGAGCCCCGGCGCACCGACCGGCCGGCCACCCAACCCGGTCGGCAAGGCAGCGGACGCGGCGGCGAAGTTCCTGAAGGACGCGCCCTCCGTCAAGGCCAGCGTCGTCTACAAGCTCATGCGCAAGAACTTCCCCCCGGACGCCCTGACCTGGGTCAAGTCCGCCCGCTGGGTCGGCCCGGTAGAGGTCCCGCTGAAGCTCGTGGACTTCAGCAGCGAGGACAAGTGGGCCGCCCACAAGGAGCCTGCCCGGGTGGACGAGTTCGCCCGCGAGCTCAAGGCCGGCCAGAAGGTGGACCCGGCCATCCTCACCGTGAAGCCCGGCCACAACCACGCCCGGTGCGTGGACGGCCACCACCGGGTCATGGCCTGCAAGAAGCTCGGCTGGCCGATCCGGGCCTACGTCGCGTTCCTGGACGAGGCTGGCAGTTCACCCGCAGACCGGACCTACCTGCAGCAGTTCCATGCGGGCAGCGACCCGGCCAACAAGTCCGCCTCCGGGCCCTACGTCGCTGGCCTGATGGTCCGTGCCGCCGACACCGGCCGTGTCCTCATGCTCCAGCGTGCCCTGGGTGATGACCAGGACTGGGCAGCAGGCAAGTGGGAACCGGCCGGCGGTCACCAGGAGCCGGGCGAGACGCTGCTCCAGACCGCCCTGCGCGAGTGGAGCGAGGAGTGCGGGATGCAGCCCCCGCGTGGCACCCTCGTGGGCTCCTGGACGTCCTCAGACGGCATCTACCGCGGTTTCGTGATGGATGTCCCCTCCGAGGACGCGGTGCCCATCGACGGGGACCGTGACGCGGTGTGGGACCCGGACGACCCGCACGGTGACCACACGCAGGCCATCGCATGGTGGGACCCGGCACAGTTCGCCGGCAACCCGTCGCTGCGTCCTGAGATGGCCCGGGATCTTCCGCAGGTGCAGGCCGCGCTGGCTGGCGAGACGGCCAAGTCGGGCAACGCCGAGACGCTGCGTGAGTACTGGGCCCATCAGGCGCACCCCGGCCCGACCCGGTTCCGGTTCCCCATCGACATCGAGTGGGGCAAGCCGGGCGACTTCATGCGGTGCGTGGCCCAGGTCAAGGAGCACGGCCACATGGACGATGAGCAGGCCAAGGGCTATTGCAACCTGGAGCATTACCGGGCGCTCGGCTACTGGCCGGCGCAGCACGCCCGCATGGTCCGCGAGGGTGAGTGAGCAAGAAGCAGGGCCAGCGCAAGCGCCGCAAGAAAGCCGCCCGCAAGCGCACCCGGGACAAGTCCACCGCCTATCTCCTCGCTGCCCTCGCTGAGTCCCTGAACGCCTGCGAACGCCGTGGCCTGCGGGTCCGCTTCGCTCACGGTGCGGCGTTCTGCGACCAGGGTGTGGTGCTGCCCCCGGTGAAGAAAGGCCAGTCCTGGGAGGCCCGGCCGTTCCGGGACCGCCCCGATGCACGCCAGTCCCACGGCCACGACGACGACTAGGGCTTGCGCATTGCGGCGAGCAGGTCATCCCCGATGAGTGAGCGCAGGTCGGCGGCCAGCGCGGTGGGATC
>Ga0335081_10007754_pt1 | contig 17178 bp, 15 predicted proteins | sample Lox_Sample_35_FD_206713 | JGI IMG/M metagenome (GOLD analysis project Ga0335081, IMG submission 206713) | Soil microbial communities from Loxahatchee National Wildlife Refuge, Florida, United States - Lox_Sample_3.5 | ecosystem: Environmental > Terrestrial > Soil > Wetlands | place: USA... | reverse complement strand
CATTGCGAAAATCGAGCAATTTGTGACTCACTATAATCGAAACTCCCAACCATTTGCTTGGGCCGCAACAGCTGATTCAATTTTGGAAAAGGTTAAACGACTTTGTCAACGTATTTCCGAGACGCAACACCAGAAGAACGGCGATTATGGGCCTGTACCTCCGAAGTTGCTGCCGAGAGAGCATAAGGTACAGGCATGAACAGAACAAAATTTCTGAATATAGCCGAAATCTCATCCAGCCCGGCATTCGGCGATGTGGTCGGCCGCGTACCGCCTGCGGCATGCACTCTCTATGATACTTTTGTTCGATGCTTGCTTAAAAAAACTGTGTTATATATTTTATATGATGTGTGACGAGGCATGAAGAGCAAGGAGGTGGATATTATGCCGGTACGTAATGCAGTAGCTGACTGGGAAGGAAATCTCAAACACGGCAAAGGGAAAATAAAACTCGGCAGCGGGGCTTATGAAGGCAATTATTCATTTGCCTCACGTTTCGAGCAAGGAGTGGGGACGAACCCCGAAGAGCTCATCGCAGCCGCACATGCAGGGTGCTTCTCGATGGCTCTGTCAATGATCCTGGAGCAGGCCGGATACGTCGCCGAACACATACGAACCATCGCCAAGGTGCATATCGATAAAGTGGGCGATGGGTTCAAGATCACGACCATAGAGCTCGATACCGAGGGAGCGGTCCCGGGCATTGACGAACGGACGTTCAGGGAAAAGGCCGAATTGGCAAAGAACAATTGTCCTGTGTCTATGGCCTTGAGCGGCGCCGAGATCAATTTGAAGGTTAAGCTTGCGAAGCCCATGGCGGCGTGAAGAGAAGACATGGGTGAAGCGCAAAGGGGAGACAAGGATGATCCGAGGGGGATGCTTCTCCATCCATTATCATGGTGTACCAGCGCTTTTACTTAGCATGCGACAGTAACAAGAGTTTTCTGAACGGGGGCGGTGAACCATTCATGAATGGTTGCCTCCGTATTTTATTATCCTGAGATCCAACTCTGGCAATGTTTGACTACAGGACCCAGCAGAAATTAATTATGGCCTTGGTCGTGGATAAGGAATGCAATGTTTACCCGGCATTTAAGAGGGGGTCATGACCATAGCACAGGAACTGGCAAAGTTCGTTGTTCGAGCATCCTTCGATGATCTCTCCCACGAATCAAAACAAGAACTCAAAACTCGAGTCCTTGATGCGGTGGGCTGCGCAATCGGAGCGCTGCGCGCAGGACCGATAAGAATGCTTCGTGTCCATCTTGATGATTTCGGCGGTAACAAACAGTGCACACTCATCGGAGGCGGGAAAACTGCTCCTGATCGTGCTGCGTTTTACAACTGTGCGCTGGTCCGCTACCTCGATTTTATGGACAGCTACCTGGCAAAAGGCGAGACCTGCCATCCGTGCGATAATATTGGTGCAGTGATGGCTGCATCGGAATATGCCAAGGGTACAGGCAAGGACCTTCTAGCCGCTATTGCTGTTTCGTACCAGGTCCAATGCCGGTTAAGTGATGCGGCTCCAGTACGCCAGAAGGGCTTCGATCACACGACTCAGGGTGCTTACTCGGTAGCAGCAGGCGTAGCGAAGGCCCTTCGTCTAAACGAAGAAAAAACTGCAAACGCCATTGCCATCAGCGGCACAGCTTTTAACGCTCTCCGCGTTGCCCGTACGGGGAGCCTCTCCCACTGGAAGGGGCTCGCCTTTCCAAACACGGCCTTTGGAGCAACCCATGCTGCCTATCTTGCCATGCGTGGGATTACCGGTCCCGCGGAAATCTTCGAAGGGAACAAGGGCTTCATGGAGACGATCTCGGGCCCCTTCGAGCTTGACTGGTCGAAGGAAGATCTGGAACGGGTGAGGCGTACGATCGTCAAAAAATACAATGCCGAGATCCACGCCCAGTCTGCCATCGAGGGAATCCTCGAGCTGAGGGCCGTCGAGGGCTTTACCGCTGAGGACATCGAATCTATCGGCATAGATATTTTCGATGTGGCCTATAACATCATTGGAGGAGGCGAAGAAGGCGCAAAGACCAATGTTCGGACCAAGGAGGAGGCAGACCACAGCCTGCCATATATGATCGCCGTTGCCGCTCTCGACGGACACGTAGGGCCGAGGCAGTACCTGTCCGCAAGAATACGAAGAGACGACGTCCAGTCCCTTTTGCGGAAGGTTGTGGTCCGGCCAAACGCTGAATACAGCAGTCTCTTTCCTGAGGCACTTCCCTGCAGAATAACGGTACATCTTAAAGGTGGTAGAATCGTAATGAAAGAGAAAAAAGATTACGAAGGCTTTTTTACGAGGCCATTGTCGTGGGCAAAGGTGGTGAGAAAGTTCGATTCGCTTTGCCCCCCGTCGATGGACAGGAGTCTTCGTGAAAAGATCGTGACCGCAGTCGGACAGCTTGACGAAGTGAACACAGTGCAGCTTACGAAGCTTCTCGGTAAGGTCGCTTTGAAGACGAGGAGGTGACGAGTATGGCTGGCAGGACAAAGGACGAGAGGGCATTTGACTTTATCCGCATGAACGAACGGCAGGAAAAGCCCAGGACCCGGGGGTTAACCGAAATCCGGGGTCCCTACTACACGGTCATGGGGAAGCGCTACCTCGAAGACATCCTCGAGACGATGGGAAGATATGTAGATTCGCTCAAGTTTGCTGCGGGGTCCTTTAGCCTTATGTCGAACGCGGTGCTCAAGGACCTTATCGATCTCGCGCATAGACACGAGGCGCTGGTATCGACAGGTGGCTTCATTGAATATGTGCTCACCCAGGGGCCCGACATGGTGGACCGGTACATCAAGGAGTGCAAGAACGTCGGGTTTGACATCATCGAAATATCGAGCGGATTTGTCACAATTTCGACGGACGACTGGCTTCGTCTCATCGAGAAAGTGAAGAAGGCGGGGCTCAAGCCCAAGCCCGAAGTGGGCATTCAGTTCGGCGCGGGAGGGGCAACGACCGTAGGAGAATTGGAATCGGAAGGCACGCGTGATCCCGGATGGGCCATCCAACAAGCAAAAAAATTTCTCGATGCCGGAGCGTACCTCATCATGATCGAGTCGGAAGGGATCACTGAGAGCGTGAAATCATGGAGGACAGACGTGGTCGCGAAGATCATCGACGAACTCGGGCTTGAGAAAGTCATGTTCGAGGCAGCTGATCCAGAGGTTTATGCGTGGTACATCAAGAACTACGGGCCGGAAGTGAATCTTTTCGTGGATCATAGCCAGATTGTTCAGTGCGAAATCTATCGCCGCGGCATCTGGGGCACGAAGAGCATCTGGGGCCGTATCGTTACCTACAAGGGATGAGCTTTGTTCTCACTCCCCGGCAGGACTCGGCCATCCATGGATGGAGGTCCATATCCATGAACGAACAAAGAAACGCAGGCGAGACACTTTCTTCGTGGTGGAAACTATCGGTAATTCTTATTTTAGCAGTCTGCTTTGCAGTTTTGATCTGGATCGCATCAAAAAGCTACAAGGATGCGGCGCCGATCCCGGAAAAGGTTGTGAGCCCGACGGGAGAAGTTGTTTTCACCGGCGAAGACATCCTGGCCGGACAGCAAGTATTCCTCAAGTACGGGCTGATGGAAAACGGTACGGTCTGGGGGCACGGCGCCTACCTGGGGCCCGATTTCTCCGCTGAATACCTGCATGCCCTTGCTACTTCAGCGGGGGAGATGCTCGAAGCGCGGCAACCTTCGTCGCTGTTTGAACAACCTGCCGTCATGGGCCGGGAGACTGTTAATGCGGAGATTGAGCGTCTGCTGAAAAAGAACCGGTACGATGAAAGGACAAAGACGCTGCTCTTTACAAACGTTGAAGCTGCGTGCTTTCGTGACCAACTCATGAAATGGACAGCTTACTTCTCGAAGCCCGCGATAAGCGCAGGTCTTCCTGCAAAATATATAACTGAACCTGAAGAACTACGGCAGCTCACGGCTTTCTTTGCCTGGACAGCATGGGCTTCTGCTGCAAACCGTCCCGGAAAGAATTACTCCTATACGAACAATTTTCCCTACGATCCAACGGTAGGCAACAGGCCGACAAGCGACGCAGTTTTTTGGAGCGCGCTAAGTCTCATCGCCCTGCTGGGAGCCACCGCCGCCGTTCTCTTTGCATTTGGAAAGTTCGATTATCTCGGCTGGAAGGGCAAAGGCGTTCATGTCCATCCCCAGATGATTCCAGGCGGGGCCATGACTGGTGGGCAGGAGGCAACGATAAAATATTTTGGCCTTGTCACTCTGCTTTTTCTCTTCCAGACCTTGGTAGGAAGTGCGACCGCTCATTACCGTGCGGATCCATCCGGCTTTTTTGGATTCAATCTATCCGCTTTCTTACCGAGCAATATTCTTCGCACCTGGCACCTCCAGGCCGCCATCTTCTGGATAGCTACGGCATACATCGCAGGGGGCCTGTTCCTTGTTCCGGCATTAAGTGGAGGAGAGCCTGAAGAACAAAGGGGAAGAATCAATTTTCTCTTCGGCGGGCTCGTAATTGTGATCACAGGAAGCATGCTCGGGGAGATTCTCGGCATCAACCAATTGCTCGGCAGGCTTTGGTTCTGGTTCGGCCATCAGGGGTGGGAATATCTTGAGCTCGGAAGGGCGTGGCAGGTTTTATTGGCACTGGGTCTTCTTCTCTGGTTCTTCCTTCTGTACCGGGGGATTGCCCCCGCCCTGAAAATGCCCGACCGGCGCGAGGTTTCTTCACTCTTTCTGTTTGCAGCATTTGCAATTCCTCTTTTTTATCTTCCGGCCATGTTTTTTACGAGCACATCGCATTTCTCCGTTGTGGACACCTGGCGATTCTGGATCATCCATCTCTGGGTCGAAGGGTTTTTTGAAGTATTCGTAACCGTGATGGTGGCAACGATATTTTTTCTTCTCGGCATGGTGTCTCAGCAGACGGCTGCGCGCGTCATCTATCTGGATGCCATTCTCTATCTCGGGAGCGGGATAATCGGCACAGGCCATCACTGGTACTGGACAGGACAGTCGAACGTCAATCTGGCGCTGGCAGCGGTGTTTTCCGCAATGGAGGTCGTGCCTCTGACGTTGCTCACGCTCGATGCGGGAGATTTTATCAAATTAACGAAGTCGCAATGCGACATCTGCGGGAAAAAAATTTCGATTCCTCACAAATGGACGTTCTATTTCCTCATTGCCGTTGGTGCCTGGAATTTTGTCGGAGCCGGCATCTTTGGTTTTCTCATCAATCTGCCCATCGTGAGTTATTTCGAGGTCGGTACGATCCTGACGCCCAATCACGCCCACACAGCATTAATGGGCGTCTTCGGCATGCTTGCCATGGCGCTTCTGGTTTTTGCCCTTCGTCAAACAACAACGGACGTGGAGTGGACCTCTCTGGAAAAGTATATCCGCGTCTCCTTCTGGGGCCTGAACGCCGGACTAGCCCTCATGGTCATAACGAACCTGTTCCCCGGGGGCGTTTTGCAGTTTGGCGACGTCTTAAAGAACGGATACTGGCACGCAAGAAGCCCTGAATTTCTGCATAGCGGTGTGATGCCGCTCATCGAATGGCTCCGCCTGCCCGCAGATCTTATTTTTACTTTTCTGGGCGTTGTGCCGATGCTCATTGCCGTAGGAAGGAGGATGAACCGTGGCACTTACCGTACCCCAATCGCTTAAAAAGGAACATGAAGAACTCCATGCAGAGCTTGTCGCGGCAACTAAAGCAGGCGGCAGGATCGGGGCGGCCGCGACAGCGGTCGCGCAGGTCCTGCATCCTCATTTTATGAAGGAAGAGGAATATGCCCTGCCCCCGCTAGGAGTATTGACGATATTGGCGGATGACAGGCTTCCCGCGGACATCTCCGCAATCATCGCTATGACCGATAGGCTTAAGAAAGAGTTGAACCTTATGCTTCACGAGCACAAGGCCGTTATTGCAGCGCTTAATAAACTCATCGAGGCGGCAGAGAAAGAACGAAAATCTCAATATGTTCATTTTGCAGAAAAACTTAAGCTGCATGCACAGATGGAAGAGGAAGTTTTGTATCCTGCCGCTATTGTCATCGGAGAGTATCTGAAAAAGAAGGATTCGTCAACGAAAGGTTAATCACCATGATAAAACGATCGTTCAAAGTAGAAGAGCAATTTTGTGATGAATGCGCACTTGCCTTAAGAAGATTTATCGGACATATGGAAGGGGTAGAGTCCATCGAAGTAGAAAACAAGATGATCGCGGTCGTTTTTAATCCAGCGAAGCTCTCGGAAGCTAAACTTGAAGAACTCACAAAGGAGAGTCTGGATAAGCTTGGTCACAGACTGATCGAGTGACGGACTTTGAGGAAACTGGCGGTTTCCATCGTATCTAACAAAGAAAGTAAAAACACAAAAATAGTGGCCACATGCAAGAACTGTTTGAAAGCGGTTGCCTCATGCTTCGTTGGAAATCTACGGAATTATCGTTTGCTTTCATGTCAAGCCTTAAAATTTCAAGGGAAAAGAGTTGTTTCAGGCTAAACATGTACGCTGCTCCTCTGGTTTTATTGATCGCTCTAGCAATAATGGTATGATGTCAATATATAAGAATTTGAAGCTACAATATTTGAGGCTATGATCTAAGGAGCATCCTCTAAGGGTGGTGACGTCACAACGAGGTTGCTGTGCGAGGAGTTCCTCACTGTTGGGAGTATCAGCAAGATACATTTACGACGCTGCTCGGGTAGATTGCAGGCTTTGAGGCTGGGAGAGCCCAGCGACAGAAGCAACGGTTGAACGAATCGAGCAGAGAAGAAAGGACAAGTATGGCACCGACCTACAACACGATCAAAATCGACGGTCTCAAGATATTCTACCGCGAAGCAGGGCTGACGGATGCTCCGGTCATCGTAATGCTCCACGGATTTCCTTCATCATCTCACATGTTCAGAGATCTGATTAGGGCGCTCCAGGATGAATATCATCTTATCGCGCCCGACTACCCGGGCTTCGGAAACAGCGACCGTCTTCCAATTAATGAGTTCGCGTACACCTTCGACCATCTTTCGGAAGTCATGGAAAAGTTCTTGCATACGCTGGGTCTAAAAAAATTTTCGCTTTACATGCAAGATTACGGCGGACCGATTGGCTTTCGTATCGCCGTGAAGCGTCCTGATTGGATTGAAGCACTCATCATCCAAAATACCAACGCCTATGAAGAGGGGCTGACACAGCTCTTTAAGCGATTACGGCCGCTCTGGGGAAAAAAGACGAGCATGACCGAGTGGCGGGCCAATAAGACCTTCGGCCCGGCAGGCACGAAGTGGCAGTACGTCCATGGCGCGCATGACAAGGGGAAAATAAGCCCTGATGCCTGGAACATGGACCAGTATTTCCTGGACAAGCCCCATAACCATATCATCCAGCTTACGCTACAGGCGGACTTCGGATCGAACCTGAAGCGCTATCCCGAGTGGCAAGACTACTTCAGGAAGCACCAGCCGCCGACACTTGTCGTGTGGGGCAAGAATGACAAAATCTTCAGCCCACAGGGCGGTGAAATGTACAAGCGAGATCTCAAAAACATCGAGGTGCATATGCTGGATGCGGGCCACTTTGCTCTTGAAGAGGAGTGCGATGCAATAGCGGCCCATATCAGGCGGTTTCTGAAAATCAATAGGCTGACGAAGACCGCATGATAACACTGCCGGCAGGACCGTATCAGCCTGAATCATAATTGGATGAAATATGGATAAGGACCGACTTGCGCAACGAAGGCACGACAGCAAGACCACGATCTGCGATGTCGCGCGTAGGACGAAGAAGATGAAGCTGTTTCCGCGGAGTCTTCAGTTTTCGCGCCTTCTCGCGCAGTCCAAGAGTCTCATTCGCCACAACCTGTACCGGGAAACAGGGCTACCCGGTTGTCCATCGCTTTTGCACCGACCCGTGCACGGCGGCAGATAGCCCCATGACCATGAGCTGATGTCATATGCCTAGACAGCCAGGGCAAACCGATCACCTGACGGTGCCGTCGGACATTACGCGCCTCATATCTATATCGCCCCCCAACGTCCAGACAGCAATTAGTCCGCTGCTGCCGTCGGAGGCTATATCGAAGTCGGCACTATATATCTCACTAATAACCGTTCCGGTGGTACCGCCGGACGGGGTCCTGCTATCAAGAGGCCACAATAGTGTACCAGTCATGTCGACTTTTTGCGCTCTCAGATAGTCCGGTGTCCCTCCGTTAAGATCAGTGTCAAACCACACGACGATAACTGTCCCGTCCTCAGACGCGATGACTTTCGGAGATTCTCCATAGATGGAACTTATAGGGATTCCATCGGCAGCCCACATTGTGCTTCCATTCGCTCCTACACGCTGGGCATAAATCCGAGTGGTAGATGGATCACGCTGATCCTGCCAGACTATTACAGCGCCGCCCGCCCCATCTGAGACGAGTTGAGGAAATCTTTGATCCCCCGTTTGCACGGAAATAGGAACGCCATTTGGCGTCCATTGCACGCTTCCGTCAGCGCCTATCTTCTGCGCAAATACGTCAGAATTGCCGTTACGAGAATCTTCCCAGGCGATAATCATCCCTCCTGCACCATCAGAAGTGAGGGATGGCTCACTCCACCACGCCGGTGTGGAGGTAAGAGTGCTCTTAAGCCAGGGGGCATAGAGCGTGTCTGTCGAAGCAGGGTAACTGGCTTCGGGGTCCACGATGTTGATTGCAAAATCTCCTCCACTATAGACGTCCCACCAGGCGATGCTAACGTAGTCCTTGCCGTTGGTATTCCCGCCATAGATCATCTGGGACGCGGCTCTCATGCCGATTACAGTTGACGTTATGGAGCGAAGTGCGCCATTTGAGTCAAGACGAAAAACATTCCAGCTGCCCCAGGCGTCGTAGTCCTGGATAACGAAAGCCCCGCCCTGTCCGTCAGGGGCGATGGCATCTGCATGCACGCCCTGACTGGGCTGATTGAGCGGGACTGCGGTATCCATTCCCTGAATGGTAACCCCAGTAGCCGGAGGCGCACCCCACTGAACATTACCACTGGAGCTAACGCGCGTTATCCATCCGTTGCCGCATGGGCCGCTGGCACATGAATAATCCTCCGTCCAGAGTGCGATTGCGCCTCCCTGCGTATCACTTACCATTCCTGTAAGGCTTTGACTATTGTACAAAAGATGATTGGAAGCTTCTCCATCGTTTCCTTCTGCTATCACCCTTCCATTATTAGCCCACTTCATGTTGCCATCGACATCGAATTTTTGAGCATAAATATCTCTATAAACCCTGCGTTCATCTTGCCAAGCCACGATATAACCGTCTATAACCTTTATCAATCTGACGCCGTACTGGTTGCCAGAGGCATTACATACCGGCGTAGGCTGGCTTGCTACAGGTAAAGTTATTGCACAAATTTGCGTGCAATGGGCCGACTCATTTCCTGCGGCATCGTATGCCGATACTTGGTAGCAGTACTGCGTTGATGCGGTCAGGTTTGAATCTAATGTTGATATCGTCGCTACTGATTTCAGATATGTACCTCCACGGTATACCTTATACCCTGCCACGCCGACCGCATCCCAAGAGGCGCTCCAGGCAATGCTGATTTGGCTTGTGGAAGTCGCTATTGTCGTTAGCCCGGCCGGTACCGTCGGCGGTGTCGTGTCCGTAACGGGCGGCACATTAGATGTTGTTGAACTACCGCCGCCACCGCCGCTGCAACTTTCCATGACCGAGGACAATGAGAGAATCAGTAGTGCTATTATCGCTAGATCCCTGAATCTTTTCATAATGCCCTCCTTCTGCTGCCGCATTGTCAAAATCATGCGCTTAATTTGTCTGATTACTTTTTCTTTTCAATCATTTCCTTATTCTTCTCGCCTTTCACATAAAGGGGCTAAAAGCAGTATGCAGTCACCAGTAGACCATGCAAACGACTTAATGCCGCTATAGTTATTCGTGAATGTTTTTCATTCTGATCACTCATTGTTGATAAAAAGACAAACAAAAAAACCGAACATACCTGAAACTTTATCCTTCGGCAGCTCGGCCCTCTTGATCTTATAAGATCCGGCGCTTTCCGTCCCCTCCTTACGGAGAGTTTGGCTTTATCGGGAATAAATTACTCTATTTATTTACTAATTAGCACAAATTATGGCTTTTGTCATTGATCTATATCAATTGGACAATTGACATATATCAATCTATTTATTGCTCCAAAAATGTGCTTTCTTTGAATGATCTTGGTTACGGAATGCTGAAAAGGGATTCTAAATGATCGTTTCTAGGAACATGCCTAATTCCCGAGTTTGGGTATCTGCGTGACGTTTTATTCATCTGAGATATGCTCCGCTCGTTGTGGGCAGTCATGTATTTATTACTTAACACGTCCCCTTGTCATTAAAATCTTAGGCGAATATACTCATAATTTCGATTGCATTTAATGCTGTCGTACGGGTTTGTCAATCGGACTTGTCTGATGGTGCATGATCCTTGTGGAAAGTTGTCCTGAAGGGGATCCCGAATGGATAAAAAAAGGAAGATGTCGATTAAAGAATACGGCTTGAAATTACACTATTGCAATGAATGAAAACTCGTTTGATACGAGAAGAGAGTCAACGACAGTTGCGTTTTTTAAAAATTGCGACCTTTACCTACTACCTTGTAGGGAACTCTATAAAAAATAGGTGCAGAATACTACGTGTAAATTAGCAGGGTGATTTGTTCAGAATAAATCTGAGCTCCCGGAAGCAGTGTTGTCTTATTTTTTCCGGCTGCATCCCTTTTTTAAATCGTTCTTGACACAGAATAAAATGTAATAGGCAAGCGTGATGTAAATGGCCTATTTTTTTCATATAACAGCTTTATAACGTATCTCAAGTCTACTTGTTAGTTGCAATGGATTTTGCCAGTGCTGCTTCGCTAATTACTTTTCAATCAGCCGAAAACTCTGCAAAACAGAGTCAGTAACGCCGGCGTCTTTTTGAAAGTAATAGCGCCTCGCCGCAGTATAAGTAATGCCGTAAAACCACTCGTTACGCATGAACCCAAAACAGACAGCTTTGTAGGCTGTCATACGCTGCCGATCCTTGAATCTGAAATCGTATACAGCTAATTTGAAATCATATACCGCCTTAAAGCCCTGATACCCCCCGATTTCTTGCATAACGACCTCCTGGATCTCGAAGTCGCTTACCCCCGGGGTGTTTGCCCGGCTGCTGAGAACAACATCGGCGGCATCGGCCGGAGACATGCCTAATTCGAGCCTCTTTTTCAAATATGGAACCATACGGAAGGGCCATTGCTTTGAAGAAAGCGCCGCGAGAGGAAACATTCCGTCCGACTGCTTGACCTGGTTGATGCCGATCCGTTCATAATGTATATTCTGCAGAAAAACGCCGTCCCTCGTGGCAATAAGATCATCGCCTCTCATGACCCAGTGCCATCCATCAGGCAGCACAAACGAAACCCTGGTCGACGCAACTGACTTTGTGGCAGAGGTGTCATTCGCATCGACATTCAGGGGGCTCCCACTGATCGGCACCTGATATCTAAGGGTTTGCACACCTCTCGTAGGTTTCCAGCCGAGAGTGCACCCCGTCAATGCGAGCGCAATTACCACGATGCAGCTGCTGATGACAGAATAACTCATTTCGCCACCGCCTTCCGGTATTCGGCGAGCAACTTTCTGATGTAACGTCGGGCAGTCTCCTGATTGCGAATGTCCTGGTTATTAGTGTGCGCATCTTCAGCGTTAGGATTTGGTTGCTCGCCCTTCATAAGGTTGATGATTTGGTCGGGATTCCTGCCTGCCTCCTCTATATCCGAGTTTTCTAGCCCGCAGTAGAAGAGTATCACACCGCTTTTATCCACGAGAGCTGCTCGCAGCTCGCTTTTCTTTGAGATCGGCGCCCCCCCTCCTCCTGATCCGTACGAGCCCAGCATACTCAATATAAATCCAACGGCCTCTTCAACTTGTGCTCCTGTCGTCGGCTTTAACGTGAACCCTTTGATGAGCCAGACTGCATCAACCTGATGACGCTCCATTGCCTCGCTTACAGGTCCCACAGCGTAGTCAAAGGAACGTAATTTTTCAGGAAATATTTCCATTTTTTCTTCCCCATACAGATGTGCCCACTCTCCGTAGACGTGCCTTTGAATGCTAAAATCCACAGCGTTGTAGAGATCAGCCATGTCGTTTAGTTCTTGGTCATCCCCTCCGATGTCGATGAGCGGTAAATTGCCGGCCGCCATCTCATTGATAAAAGCCTGTCGGATGCTTTCTGTTGCCTCCCGGGACCACTCGTCTTTGGGCATCACCTTATCACCATACTGCAACTCATACATCATGATCATGGGTGGCAGAAGACCCATAGTTCGGATGGTATTCTTTCTCGTCTGCAGCTCCCGATTGGTCACGTACAGTGGGGCGGCACATCCCGCCATTATCGTCACCAAAACTGCCAGCATACAGACCATGGGGAAAGGACTTTCGGTCATGCGACTTGTATGGCGCGTTTCCCTGCAGATTGACGGCAATTGCATATTAAATACCTCCGTAATTAGCTCGATAAAATGATGACGATCGGCACCGTGGGAAGGACTAAGAGTGCCGAGCAAAGGATTCTTTCTCTTTGCATAGTTTTGTACATATCACCCAGCCCTTCCCCAGCACCGGGGTCGAGATTGCCGGAGGTCTTTCCTTCGGAAGCTCGGCTAACTTCATCATTTAAGACGCGCCGTTTCCAATTTCCCTATCGAAAAATATCTGACTTTTTCGAGAACTACTTAAATCGAAGCACCAATAACAAGAGTTGTCAATGTTTTCGAATAATATTTTTGTGGTATGCGTTAATGATTTCGGGTTGTAAATTGATGAGATGTTAAGAATGGAAACTTTAACTGGTTCAGGATGAATCGACGAGGGTTGCGTTATATTGAAAATGCGAACTCCACCTACAATCTTGTACTGCCAATATAGTGACGGGGGTATAAAATATTGGTTGTAAATTACAACAAAATAATCCCCGTTACTTCAATGCGGCAACTTTCTTTTCGATCACCGTGAGCAAGCTAATAATCTCGTCGGAGATCGGTCCGATCTTCATGTACTCGGTGTCGGCGTCAGCAGTCTTGCATTGGTTTTTGAGTGACACTATGTTTTTCACGGTCTCGTGTAGGTTGATATGCACTTTCTCAAGGGTCCTCATCTCTGGTACTGTCCTGTAATGATCCAACCCCTCGGTGTACATCCACTTGCCCAAGCTGCAGTCCTTGTGTGATATGGCCTGCTCCTCAGTAAGACCGCCTTTTCCCTCCAGAAAATCCTTAAGCCTTGTTTTCCATGCCCGGTGCTTGATTTTGAAGGTCCTGAACCTCATTTCGTTCATCTCACCCTCCAAAAGAAAAATAAATGATTTTCTGGCTGATTACTATATCACATATCCACATCGAAGGTCTTTACTTCGCAACCATAGCAATCGTTATAATAACTGTGTATTGTATCGGTTAATAAAACTAGAATCTTTAATTACCTCACCAGACGAAACCGTTGGATTTAATAACTCAAAATATATATAAACTACATTTACAATTTAGCTTCGATTTCCCCTTCTCTTTTTTTCAATGTATTAAAACCTTATCATTTCGATAGCTATTGAAGAATGAAAGACAAAAATACGAATTCTCATAGCACGAAATCATTTTTAAGGGATGGTAGTTTTGACATTGACTGTAATTTTTGCTAAACGAAGGTAACGATTTATTTTGAAAAAGGAGAACATCGTGGCTAAGGCAATGACCAAGACACAGTTGATAGTTTAGGTTCCAGAGAAGGCCGGGATCACGAAGAAGGCGGCATCGGAACGTTCGACGCTGAAACCGCGATCGTGATCTTTCCTTGTTCAACTTTTTATCAAGATATACTCGCCGGGCAAGTCCTCCCGATGGAAGGACTGATCATCATCGCGGCACTCGGAAAGACCTTTCCAGGGTTTGCTGAATGGCAGCCGAACCAAGCTCGACCATTTGTGCAATTGGGGCACGAACTTCCTCGGGCAACAGATCGGTGACCCACAGCACTCGTGACTTCCCTTCTGGGGTGCCGAATACTTGAAAGTACGCATTGTGGTGGGATGCGCGGCCTCCAACAGATGAATATGCAAGCGGGCGCAGACCATCACTAACAGTGACGATTTGCTCGCGCACGATCAAGCCATTCGCAAACGTGACCGTCCTTATGTCGCCGGAGAGCACAGTATCAGTTACAAACCCTTGTGCCAGGCGAGTGTGGACCGCTCCGACATCTCTTATGGCCTGCCACACGAACTCTGGTGTTGCATTGACAAGGAATTCTTTATAGACCGTGGCCATATGCGACTCCGAAAAGACACAACAGATATTTAGTTCAGGAAGTTTTATAAAATGAATGATTCAACCGGTATATGTTACTTCTGAAAGATCATGATCCCTATCAAGAACACCTTGAATCATGCATGATGAGTTACACTTAGAGCATGCGGCATCCATCTACAAACTTGATATTTAGCCGTCGGGCTCGATGTAGGTGTTAGGCAACCAGCTGGTGTCGAGGCGCTTAGCTTACGGGTTCTTTAGGAATCTAAAATAGAAGGCTGCAAACACCAAGACAATACCGATGTTCACTATCAGCCGTTCCCAGAATCGATTCTTAAAGAACAGTAAATCTGCACTAACGACAACTGCTATCATCACCAGAATGTAAAGCACGACAGACATGTTTCTTGTCATTTCAATCACCAGTTCAAATATATCAACAGCCGCTTGTAGAGTAAGTATTTTTCGTTTACTGTCTAGTCAACCCCCAACATCTGTCAACGATGCGACGAAGGGTACACGTTTGGTTTATCTGCAGCAAATATATGCCCGACCCGGAACGATGTCAATCGCGTCATAGATAAATTTGGGATGAAATGTGAAGTTATGAAAATTGTAAACCGTTAACACTTACTGGAAGTTCTGTTGATAAATGGATTTTAGAAGAAATGTATATTTCATCTGGAAATGCGCGGTCATTTCGGTTTCGCGACGTGCGATGTTGTAGTTGAACGTGATAAATCTAAACAATTATAAGTTTAACAGTTACAGGAAGAAGTCACGAGAACATGTGATCAATCGAAATTCTACACTTCATTCTGAATAGAACAGATCCTGCGATTACCTACTATACTTTCTGCCATACTTCTATGGCAGAGCTTCGACGAAGGAGCTCGCGCCATATATCTGACGATTTCTTTTCGAAGATGAAATCTGCATCGGCGTTCACGATGTACCAGTCTCCATGCGATACCTCTCTGTTGAGCTGTCCCGGCAACCATCCCGCATATCCGCCATATACCCGGAGCTGCTTTTGCGTCTTGTGAGCGCCTATCATGCGCTCAAGCGTGTTCCTGCTCAAACTGACGTACACGTTCACGAACACTTTTTCTGACTCTTCCAGCTTTTCATCGGACCGGATAAGCATAAGCATTTGCTGACCCTCGACGGGTCCGCCGTAATAAACGACGTCGGATCGCTGCTTCAATCCCGGCACGGACGGGAGCATCTCGGCGAGGGGCACCTGTGTGGGCCGGTTGATGATGAGACCGGTTGCGCCAGCGGCGGCGTTGTAACCGATGAGCAGGACGACGGTCTCCTGGAACCAGGGATCGGCGATGGAGGGGCTGGCAACGAGGAATTTCCCTTTGGCGAGGAGTGCATCGCCGCTGGGAGGAGGTTCAGGAAACACCGGCGCGTCGGGTGTCCTAACCGTTGACGAACCGGCATGTGCCCCGGCCGGAGTCAAACCTGCCGGGAAGAGGGACAAACCAACGACAAATATGATGGCGATGATGGCGGCAATTATGAATGACGCCTTTCGCATTGATCTGAAAATCCCGGACGGCATAGCCATATTCGTATGCATCCTCAGTCGGTCTAATACTTTCTGCTATGATCCAGGGTAACAAAAGAATGCAAAGGTGTCAATGCCTGCGATAGAGATGCCTGCGATGTATGGCACCTGAATTGTCGTCATCACGCGTTTTATTAAAACAAGCGAAGGGGATGAATTAGGCGTGTTGAATGGAACCATTTGGGGGACAATCAAAAAAAGTGTGTAGTCCGGGGGAAGATTTAAAAATAAAATGTGGCCAAGCACATTCAAAAACCACTATATAAGAGTGTCACAAATTCATCATGTATTGTGCACTTTCAAAAAAATGCAACTCCTGCGAAGAGGAAGTATATATATATTAATTAACGAAAGAGTTGTTTTTTTATTTACGCCGCTGACGTGGTCGCCCTCGTATTAAAATAACTGAGAAAAAGGGATACCGAGTAGTCGGGGTTAAAATATCCGCTTATAATGTAGGGAATTTCCCCGTCTGATCTGGATACCGTGCCTATAATGCTGCTTTTTAAGCTTGCCAGCGGGTTGAAATAACCGTTAAACCCGTACGTTTCGCCGCCCTGGCCAAAACCCGCGCCATCCAGCCTCCCGTTGCTCAGGAAGTTAAGAGTAAATGATTTGTAGTTTAGCGTCGACGTGTCGGAGAAACGTCCTCCCAGAAAATTCGTATGCGTCACCGGATTATTCTGCTCTTCACTTGTCGAATATCCCTGCTGCACATAGTTGAACACCTCCGTGTCGACCGTTATCGTCGTATCTAAACCCCTCAAAAAATTGGTTCAGGTAGGACAGGCTGCCTTTTCTAACGGGCAGCCTGTCCACGTTATCTTTTCCTATGGCAAATACCGCACAAGCGCGAAAACGTCTTGGCTGCCGGTATAGGAATACCCGGCCGCGACGATCTTCCCGTCCGACTGGATCGCAAGAGCATAGGCCTCGTCGTCGCTCGTCCCAATGGCAGTGGTCACGATGCCCGTCGCATCAAAGGTCGTATCCAGACTGCCATCGGTGTTGTACCGCACAAGCGCGAAAACATATTGGCTGCTGCCGTTTTCGGAAATCCCGGCCGCAATGATCCTCCCATCCGACTGGATCGCGACAGCAATGGCCCCGTCGTCGCTCGTCCCAATGGCAGTGGTCACGATGCCCGTCGTATCAAAGGTCGTATCCAGACTGCCATCGGTGTTGTACCGCACAAGCGCGAAAACATATTGGCTGCCGGTATAGGAATACCCGGCCGCGACGATCTTCCCGTCCGACTGGATCGC
>Ga0335081_10007753_pt1 | contig 17180 bp, 14 predicted proteins | sample Lox_Sample_35_FD_206713 | JGI IMG/M metagenome (GOLD analysis project Ga0335081, IMG submission 206713) | Soil microbial communities from Loxahatchee National Wildlife Refuge, Florida, United States - Lox_Sample_3.5 | ecosystem: Environmental > Terrestrial > Soil > Wetlands | place: USA... | reverse complement strand
CCGCGCGGCATTCCGGCGTTCAGCGTCGAAGAAGCCGAGAAGGCCGCGGGCGAGCTCGGCGGGCCGGTCTGGGTGGTGAAGGCGCAGATCCACGCCGGCGGCCGCGGCAAAGCCGGTGGCGTCAAGGTGGTGAAATCGGTCGCCGACGTGAAAAAGGAAGCGGCGCGGCTGTTGGGCGCGACGCTGGTCACGCATCAGACCGGGCCGCACGGCAAGGAAGTGCGGCGGCTCTATATCGAGGAAGGCTCCGCCATCGACCGCGAATATTACCTCTCGGCACTGGTCGATCGCGAGACCTCGCGCGTCGCCTTCGTCGCCTCCACCGAAGGCGGCATGGACATCGAGGAAGTCGCGCGCACGCATCCCGACAAGATTACGAGCTTCTCCGTCGATCCGGCGACCGGCTTCATGCCGCATTACGCGCGGCACGTCGCGCGCGTGCTGGGGCTTACCGGCGCGCTCGCCAAGCAGGCCGAGAGCGTGCTGCCGAAGCTCTATCAGGCGTTTGTCGCCAAGGACATGAGTCTGCTCGAGATCAATCCGCTGGTCGTCACCAAGGGCGGCGACCTGATCTGCCTCGACGCCAAGATCGGCTTCGACGACAACGCGCTCTACCGCCATCCCGAGATCGCGGCGCTGCGCGACGTCACCGAAGAGGACGAGAAGGAGATCGAGGCGTCGAAATACGAGCTCAACTATGTGGCGCTCGATGGCGCCATCGGCTGCATGGTCAATGGCGCAGGCCTTGCCATGGCGACCATGGACATCATCAAGCTCTACGGCATGGCGCCCGCTAACTTTTTGGACGTCGGCGGCAGCGCCACCAAAGAGAAGGTCGCTGCGGCGTTCAAGATCATCACCTCGGATCACAACGTGAAGGGCATCCTCGTCAACATCTTCGGCGGCATCATGAAGTGCGACGTGATCGCCGAGGGCGTCGTCGCCGCGGTGAAGGAAGTCGGCTTGCGCGTGCCGCTGGTGGTGCGGCTCGAAGGCACCAACGTGGCGCTCGGCAAGGAGATCATCGCCAAGTCCAATCTCAACGTCACTTCGGCCGACGATCTCGACGATGCTGCGCAGAAGATCGTCAAGGCGGTGAAGGCGGTGGCGTGATGTCCATTCTCATCGGCAGGAACACCAAGGTCATCTGCCAGGGCTTTACCGGCAAGAATGGCACGTTTCATTCCGAGCAGGCGATCGCCTACGGCACCAAGATGGTCGGCGGCGTTTCGCCCGGCAAAGGCGGCGCGACGCATCTCAATCTGCCGGTGTTCGAAACCGTCGCCGAAGCGCGCGACAAGACCGGCTGCGACGCCAGCGTCATCTACGTGCCGCCGCCCGGTGCGGCGGATGCGATCTGCGAGGCGATCGATGCGGAAATTCCGCTGATCGTCTGCATCACTGAAGGCATTCCGGTCGCCGACATGGTGAAGGTCAAGCGTTCGCTGTCCGGCTCGAAGTCGCGCCTGATCGGCCCGAACTGTCCTGGCGTTATGACCGCGGGCGAATGCAAGATCGGCATCATGCCGGGCAACATCTTCAAGCCCGGCAAGGTCGGCATCGTGTCGCGCTCCGGCACGCTCACTTACGAAGCCGTGTTCCAGACCACCCAGGAAGGCTTGGGCCAAACCACCGCGGTCGGCATCGGTGGCGATCCGGTCAAGGGCACCGACTTCATCGAGATGCTGGAAATGTTTCTCGCCGACAAGGCGACCGAGGCGATCGTCATGATCGGCGAGATCGGCGGCGCCTCCGAGGAAGACGCCGCGCAGTTTCTCAAGGACGAGGCCAAGCGCGGGCGGAAGAGGCCGATGGTCGGCTTCATCGCCGGACGCACCGCGCCGCCGGGTCGACGCATGGGCCATGCCGGCGCCATCATCGCCGGCGGCAAGGGCGGCGCCGACTCCAAGATCGCCGCCATGGAGGCGGCCGGGATCAAGGTCTCGCCGTCGCCGGCTCGGCTCGGCCACACGCTCGCCGAAATAATGAAATAAAGTTCATTTCTATTGTCTTTTGCCTGCCGCATCGCGCTCCTAAATAGGGTACAAAGAGAAATCCCCAGCGCCGGGCCGGGCTGATTCGCATCGTTTCCGCGTGGTTCGGGTTTCCCGTTTTCGCGCGTCGTTTTTCCGCTAGCCGCTCCCGGTCCGCCCGGAAGCCGCCTCAGGGATCGCACCATGTCTCGCCAGGACGCGAACGCCGCCTTCGCCCTCACCTCGTTCCTCGACGGCGGCAACGCCGCCTATATCGAGGACCTCTACGCCCGCTACGAGACCGATCCGAAGGCGGTCGACGCCGAGTGGCAATCGTTCTTCCAGAGCCTCAAGGACAACGCCGCCGACGTGGTCAAAAACGCCCACGGCCCGTCGTGGGGCCGACCCGACTGGCCGCCGCTGCCCAGCGGCGAACTGGTCGCCGCACTCGACGGCAACTGGGGCGAGGTCGGCACCGCCGTCGGCGCCAAGCTCAAGGCGCAGGCCCAAGGCCGCGGCGTCGAACTCTCCAGCGCCGACGTTGAGCGCGCGACGCGGGACTCGGTGCGGGCGCTGATGCTGATCCGCGCCTACCGCGCCCGCGGCCATTTCCACGCCAATCTCGATCCGCTCGGGCTCGAGCCGCCGAAGAACGAAGAGGAGCTCGATCCGCGCACCTATGGCTTCACCGACGCCGATTTCGATCGCCGGATTTTTCTCGACAAGGTGCTCGGGCTGGAATTCGGCACCATCCGCCAGATCGTCGCCATCCTGCGCCGCACCTATTGCCAGACGCTCGGCATCGAATTTCTGCATCTGTCCAACGGCGCCCAGAAGGGCTGGATCCAGGAGCGCATCGAGGGACCCGACAAGGAGATCACGTTCACCCGCGAGGGTAAGCGCGCCATCCTCAACAAGTTGGTCGAAGCCGAGGGCTTCGAAAAATTCTGCGATCTGAAATTCACCGGCACCAAGCGGTTCGGCCTCGACGGCGGTGAATCCATGATCCCGGCGCTCGAGCAGATCATCAAGCGCGGCGGCGCGCTCGGCGTGCGCGAGATCGTCGTCGGCATGCCGCATCGCGGCCGGCTCAACGTGCTGGCTCAGGTGATGACCAAGCCGCACCGCGCCATCTTCCACGAGTTCAAGGGCGGCTCGTCAACGCCGCACGAGATCGAAGGCTCCGGCGACGTCAAATATCACCTCGGCGCCTCGTCGGACCGCGAGTTCGACAACAACAAGGTGCACCTGTCGCTCACCGCCAATCCGTCGCATCTGGAGATCGTCGACCCGGTGGTGCTCGGCAAGGTGCGCGCCAAGCAGGACCAGCTCGGCGCCACGCCGGAGGACCGCACCATGGTGATGCCGCTGCTCATCCATGGCGACGCGTCGTTCGCCGGGCAGGGCGTGGTGGCGGAGTGCCTCGGGCTATCCGGCCTGCGCGGCCACCGCACCGGCGGCTCGGTGCATTTCATCGTCAACAATCAGATCGGCTTCACCACCAATCCGCGCTATTCGCGCTCGTCGCCGTATCCATCCGATGTCGCCAAGATGATCGAGGCGCCGATCTTCCACTGCAACGGCGACGACCCCGAAGCCGTGGTATTCGCCGCCAAGATCGCCACCGAGTTCCGGCAGAAATTCCAGAAGCCGGTGGTCATCGACATGTTCTGCTATCGCCGCCACGGCCACAACGAGGGTGACGAGCCGTCGTTCACCCAGCCGCTGATGTACAAGGCGATCGCCAATCATCCGTCGGCGCTGGAAATCTACGGCAACAAGCTCGCCGGCGAGGGCGTCGTCACCGCGGGCGAAATCGACAAGATGAAGGCCGACTGGCGCGCCCGCCTCGATGTCGAGCTCGAAGCTGCGCAAAGCTATCGCGCCAACAAGGCCGACTGGCTCGACGGCCGCTGGGCCGGCTACAAGACCGCGGGCACCGCCGACGATCCGCGCCGCGGCCATACCGGCGTCGAAGTCGAAAAGTTGAAACAGATCGGCGAGAAGATCACGGCGCTGCCCAAAGACTTCCACGTCCACCGCACGCTCAATCGTTTTCTCGACGGCCGCCGCAAGGCGATCGAGACCGGCACCGGCATCGACTGGGCGACTGGCGAGGCGCTCGCCTTCTGCTCGCTGCTGCAGGAAGGCCATGCGGTGCGGCTGTCCGGCCAGGACTCCGAACGTGGCACGTTCTCGCAGCGCCATTCCGTGCTGATCGACCAGGAGACCGAGAGCCGCTATACGCCGTTCAATCATCTCGGCGACGGCCAGGCCCGCTACGAGGTGATCAATTCCATGCTCTCGGAGGAGGCCGTGCTCGGCTTCGAGTACGGCTATTCGCTGGCCGAGCCCAATGCGCTGACCTTGTGGGAGGCACAGTTCGGCGACTTCGCCAACGGCGCCCAGGTGGTGTTCGATCAGTTCATCTCGTCGGGCGAGCGCAAGTGGTTGCGCATGTCGGGTCTCGTTTGCCTCTTGCCGCACGGCTACGAAGGGCAGGGGCCGGAGCATTCCTCGGCGCGGCTCGAGCGCTATCTGCAAATGTGCGCCGAGGACAATATGCAGGTCGCCAACTGCACCACGCCGGCGAACTACTTCCACATCCTGCGCCGGCAGCTTAAACGCGATTTCCGCAAGCCACTGATCCTGATGACGCCGAAGTCGCTGCTGCGCCACAAGCGCGCGGTGTCGCGGCTCGACGAGATGGGGCCGGAAACCTCGTTCCATCGACTGCTCTGGGACGACGCCCAGCTGCTGCCGAATGAGAAGATCAAGCTCGTCGCCGACGATAAGATGCGGCGCGTCGTCATCTCGTCCGGCAAGGTCTACTACGACCTTTACGACGAGCGCGAAAAGCGCGGCATCGATGATATTTATCTGCTTCGCATCGAGCAGCTCTATCCGTTCCCGACCAAGGCGCTGATGACGGAGCTCACGCGCTTCAAGCAAGCCGAGATCGTCTGGTGCCAGGAAGAGCCGCGCAACATGGGCGGCTGGGTGTTCGTCGACATTTTTCTGGAATGGGTGCTCAACCAGATCGGCGCCAAGCATCGCCGCGCCCGTTACACTGGCCGGCCGGCCTCGGCCTCGACCGCGGTCGGGCAGATGTCGCTGCATCAGAACCAGCTCAAGCAGTTCCTGGAAGACGCATTGGGATAATCACAAGAACCGTCATGCCCCGCGAAGGCGGGGCACCCCAGTAACCACCGCGGGTCCAATGGAATACGGGCGTGACTACTGGATCATCCACCTTCGCGGATGATGACAGAGAAGGCGAGAAAATCATGGCTGAAATCCGCGTGCCGACGCTCGGCGAGTCCGTCACCGAAGCGACCATCGGCAAATGGTTCAAGAAGCCGGGCGACGCGGTCGCGGTCGACGAGCCGCTGGTGGAGCTGGAAACCGACAAGGTGACCATCGAAGTGCCGGCGCCGGCGGCGGGCGTGCTCGGCGATATCGCTGCGAAGGATGGCGACACCGTCGCCGTCGGTGCGGTGCTCGGTCAGATCAAGGAAGGCGCCGGCACAGCGCCAGCGAAAGCCGCGGCCCAGCCGGCAGCAGTTCCGCCGCCTCCGGCAGCGCCCGCGCCGCTAAAGCCAGCGCCGGTCGCACCCGCTGCGGCGGCCATGCCGCTCGCGCCTTCAGTCCGCAAGCTCGCCGCCGAGACCGGCACGGACGCCGCGGCCGTCGCCGGCACCGGCAAGGACGGCCGCGTCACCAAGGGCGACATGCTCGCCGCCATCGAGCGCGCCGCGGCGCAGCCGACGCCGGTGCCGCAACCCGCCGCCGCGGTGCAGGTGCGCGGCTCCTCGCCGGCCGACGATGCGGCGCGCGAAGAGCGCGTCAAGATGACGCGGCTCCGCCAAACCATCGCGCGGCGATTAAAGGACGCACAGAACACCGCCGCCATGCTGACTACCTTCAACGAGGTCGACATGGGTCACGTCATGGCGCTGCGCGGCCAATATCGCGATCTGTTCGAGAAGAAGCACGGCGTGAAGCTCGGCTTCATGGGCTTCTTCGTGCGCGCCTGCGTGCAGGCGCTCAAGGAAATCCCCGCGGTCAATGCCGAGATCGACGGCACCGACATCATCTACAAGAACTATTATCACATCGGCATCGCGGTTGGCACCGAGCGCGGCTTGGTGGTGCCGGTGGTGCGCGACTGCGATCTCAAATCGCTGGCCGAGATCGAGAGGGCGATCGCCGATTTCGGCCGCCGCGCCCGCGACGGCGCGCTCAAGATCGAGGAGATGCAGGGCGGCACGTTCACCATCACCAACGGCGGCATCTACGGCTCGTTGATGTCGACGCCGATCCTCAATGCGCCGCAGTCGGGCATCCTCGGCATGCACAAGATCCAGGACCGGCCGATGGTGGTCGCCGGCAAGGTCGAGGCGCGGCCGATGATGTATCTGGCGCTCTCCTACGACCACCGCATCGTCGATGGCCGCGAGGCGGTGACCTTCCTGGTGCGGGTCAAGGAATGCTTGGAGGAGCCGGCGCGGCTGGTGCTGGATTTGTAAACAATGGCGTACGACCTCGTCGTTATCGGCTCCGGTCCCGGCGGCTATGTGTGCGCCATTCGCGCGGCACAGCTCGGCATGAAGACCGCGGTGGTCGAGAAATGGGCCACCTTCGGCGGCACCTGCCTCAATGTCGGCTGCATCCCGTCGAAGGCGATGCTGAATGCGTCCGAGCTTTACGAAGAGGCCGGGCACAAGTTCGCCGACATGGGCATCAAGGTCGGCAAGCCCGCGGTCGATCTCGCCGCCATGCTCAAATACAAGGAGGCCGGCGTCGACGGCAACGTGAAAGGCGTTGCGTACCTCTTCAAGAAGAACAAGATCGAGACGTTTCACGGCGCAGGCCGCATCGCCGCGCCCGGCAAGGTCGAGGTCAAGGCCAACGACGGCAAGACGCAGGTGCTGGAAACGAAGAACATCGTCGTCGCTACCGGCTCCGACGTGGCGCGGCTGCCCGGCATCACGATCGACGAGAAGCGCGTCGTGTCGTCGACCGGCGCGCTGGACCTTCCCGGCGTGCCGAAGAAGCTCCTGATCGTCGGCGCCGGCATTATCGGGCTCGAGCTCGGCTCGGTGTGGCGTCGCCTCGGCGCCGAGGTTTTGATCGTCGAGTTTCTCGATCACATCCTGCCGGGCATCGATCGCGAGGTCGCCAATCAATTCCATCGTATGCTGCAGAAGCAGGGGCTCACCTTCAAACTGTCGTCCAAGGTCTCCGCCGTCGATACCTCGGGCAAGACGCTGAAAGTCAAAGTCGAACCGGCCACCGGCGGCGGCGCCGTGGAAACACTCGAAGCCGATGTCGTCCTCGTCGCCATCGGCCGCGTGCCCTACACCGAGGGCCTCAATCTCGAAGGCGTCGGCGTGCAGAAGGACAATCGCGGCCGCATCATGGTCGATGGGCATTTCCGCGCCAGTGTCGCCGGCATCTATGCGATCGGCGACGTCATCGCCGGGCCGATGCTGGCGCACAAAGCCGAAGAGGAGGGCGTCGCGGTCGCCGAAATTCTTGCCGACCAGGCCGGCCACGTGAACTACGACGTCATTCCGAACGTGGTCTACACCTATCCGGAGATCGCCTCGGTCGGCAAAACCGAGGAGGAACTCAAGGCCGCCAATGTCGCCTACAACGTCGGCAAGTTTCCGTTCACCGCCAATGGCCGCGCCAAGGTCAATCTCACCACCGAAGGCTTCGTGAAAATCCTCGCCGACGCCAAGACCGACCGCGTGCTCGGCGTCCACATCCTCGGCCCCGATGCCGGCAACATGATCGGCGAGGCGGCGATCGCCATGGAATTCGGCGCCTCGTCGGAGGACATCGCGCGCACCTGCCACGCCCATCCGACGCTGACCGAGGCGATCAAGGAAGCGGCGCTGGCGGTCGCCAAGCGCGCGATCAATTTTTAGGACTTGCTTCGCCGCGACAGCGGGGGAGGATATTTACAGCTTCGCGATGAACGGCAGGGCGTGCGGCGCCCACAGGCCGAGCGCCATCAGCACGAGGCCTAAAGCGCCGAGCGCGCCGCTGAACCAGACCAGTCCGACCATGCCGGTGATCACCGCCGCCGAAGCGAGCACGATGCCGACCTGAAAGGCCGCCGACGACAATTCGTAATGGTGATAGCGCGCCAGAGCGTGGTCGCGTTCCGCCTCTTGCTCGCGCGCGAGTTCCTCAAGCTGCTTGCGGCCTGTCTTGGTTTGCGGGTCCGATTCGTAGCGCTCCGCGGTCTTGCGCCAATCCTCGATCTTCTTGTCCATGGCAGCTTTGACAGCGGGGTCCGTAATGCTTGCGGCGAGCAGCGCTGTCTGATCGGCAGCCACATTCACGACCGTTCTGCGAATATCCTTGGCCTGGAAGAATGCCCAGGTATCGGCAGATTTGACGTTGGCGTCCATCGCCTCGGTTTGCGCGCTCTTGCCCAGCGTCTCCGATAAGGCAAGGAACAGCGCCAGGATCGCGATGACCAGCGCGATGCGCTTGTTGAAGAATTCGGCGTGCTCGCCCTCTCTGGCTTTGTCGATGGCTTCGGCGATTTCCGACATGCTGGCCCCCTCTCGTCGTGCGGAGGTGCCATTCTGCCAGCCGTTGCAACGAGTGCAAGTAAGCTCAAGCGCGCGGGTGGGCGGCGCGATACGCGCCGATCAGGCGCTCGGCGTCGACTTCGGTGTAGATTTGTGTCGTCGCCAGCGAGGCGTGGCCGAGCAGCTCCTGGATCGAGCGCATGTCGCCGCCGCGGGCCAGAAGGTGCGTGGCGAACGAATGCCGCAGCGCATGCGGCGTCGCCGTCTCCGGCAAGCCGAGCGCGCCGCGCAGCCGCGCCATGGCGAGCTGAATGAGGCGCGGCGACAGCGCTCCGCCTTTGGCGCCGACAAACAGCGGGCCTTCCTCAGGCAGATCGTACGGACAGAGCGCCACATAGTCGCCGATCAATTTTTCGATCTGCTGAATGAGCGGCACCATGCGTTGCTTGCCGCCCTTGCCGGTGACGGTCAGCGTATCGCGGGCGCCGAAATCGCTGCGCTTTATTCCGAGCGCTTCGGAGATGCGCAAGCCGCAGCCATAGAGCAGCGCCAGCACCGCGGCGTCGCGGGCGTGGATCCAAGGCTCGCGGCCGTCGCCCGCCGCCATGTCGGGATCGGCGACGCGCTTCGCCTCGGTGACCGGCAGCGGCCGCGGCAAGGTCTTGGCGATTTTCGGCGCCCGCACCGCGGCGAGCGCGCCGACCTTGCCCTTGCCGTTGCGCTCAAGGTAGCGGCCGAAGGCGCGAAGGCCTGCGAGCGCGCGCATCAGCGATCGGCTGCCGATGGCGTCGGCACGCCGCGCCGCCAAAAATGCGCGCACGTCGGCGGGCTTCAGCGCCGCCAGCGCTTGCAGCGACGGCGTGCCGCCGAGATGCTCGGCGAGAAATTCGAGGAACTGCAGCACGTCGCGCCGGTAGGCCTCGACCGTCTTCGGCGACAGCCGCCGCTCGGCGCTCAAAGATTCCAGAAAGCCTGCGATCGCGGCGGCGACCTTGGGCGCCACGAAATCGGGCCAAGAATCCGGCAACTCCGGCACATCCGGCGGGTCCGGCGATCTTTGTCGTGCGCTTGACACGGCGGGATATATCGCACCCCCTTCGTTGGCGCTTCCTTAATTGCCGAATCGGCCGCGGTCCATATTTAAGCGGGCACCATGCCGCCATTGACCCAAAAGCGCGTCGTCGACGTCCTCGTCCCGGTCGCCCTCGACCGGGCCTATTCCTATCGGGTGCCGGAGCAGCTCGATCTCGCTCCGGGCGACATCGTCAGCGTGCCGCTCGGCGCCCGCGAGGCGACCGCGGTGGTGTGGGCCGACAATCCCAGGCCCAATCCGCGGCTCGATAACCGGCTGAAGGACGTCGAGGAAAAGCTCGAGCTGCCGCCGCTCAGGCCCGAGCTGCGCAGCTTCGTCGATTGGGTGGCGAGCTACACCGTCAGCTCCCGCGGCATGGTGCTGCGCATGTGCCTGCGCATGGGCGAGCATCTCGGCGCCGAGCGCGAGCGGGTCGGTGTGCGCCTTGTGGGCGCGGCGCCGCAGCGCATGACGGCGGCGCGGCAAAGCGTGTTGGCGCTTCTGGCCGACGGCATGGCACGCGGAAAAGGCGACGCGGCGCGCGAAGCGGGCGTCAGCGCCGGCGTCATCGACGGCCTGATCGACGAAGGCACGCTTGAGACGATCGTGCTGCCGCCGGAGCCGGTCGCGGAGAAACCCGATCCGGATTTCACGCAGACGCAACTCACCGCCGAGCAGCAGGCTGCGGTCGCGGCGCTAAACGAAACCGTGGCGCAGGCCGGCTATTCGGTCACCTTGCTCGACGGCGTCACCGGCTCGGGCAAGACGGAAGTCTATTTCGAGGCGGTCGCCGACGCCATTCGTCGCGGCCGCCAGAGCCTGATCCTGATGCCGGAGATCGCGCTTACCGCGCAATTTCTCGACCGCTTCGCCGCGCGCTTCGGTGTGCGGCCGGCGGAATGGCATTCGGAGCTCAGTCCGCGCAGGCGGGCGCGCACGTGGAAAGCTGTTGCCGACGGCGAAGTCTCGGTCGTGATCGGCGCGCGCTCGGCGCTGTTTCTACCCTACGCCGATCTCGGCCTGATCGTGGTCGATGAGGAGCACGATCCGGCCTACAAGCAGGAAGACGGCGTGCACTATCACGCCCGCGACATGGCCGTGGTGCGCGGCCATATCGCGCGCATTCCGGTGGTGCTGTCGTCGGCGACGCCGTCGCTGGAGACTGTGGTGAATGCGCGGCGCGGCCGCTACCGGCGGCTCGCGCTGCCCGAGCGCTTCGGCGGCCAGCGGCTGCCCGCGGTCGAGGCGATCGACTTGCGCCGCGCGCCGCCGCCACCCGGCCGCTTCATCTCGCCGGTGCTCGCCGAAGCGGTGAAGACGGCGCTGCAGCGGCGCGAACAGGCGCTGCTGTTCCTCAATCGCCGCGGCTACGCGCCGCTGACCTTGTGCCGCGCCTGCGGCTTTCGCTTCTCGTGTCCGAACTGCGACGCCTGGCTGGTCGATCATCGCTTCCGCAAGCAGCTCGTCTGCCATCACTGCGGCTTCGCCATGCCGTATCCGGCGACCTGTCCGAACTGCCAGGCGCAGAACTCCTATGTCGCCTGCGGGCCGGGCGTCGAGCGATTGGAAGAAGAGGTCCGCGGATTGTTTCCGGAGGCCCGCGTGCTGGTGTTGTCCAGCGATCTCGTCGCCACGGTCGAGCGGCTGCGCGAGGAGCTGGACGACGTCGCCGCCGGCCGGTTCGACATTGTCATCGGCACGCAACTCGTCGCCAAGGGCCATCACTTCCCGATGCTCAATCTCGTCGGCATCGTCGACGCGGATTTAGGCTTGAGCAACGGCGATCCGCGCGCCGCCGAACGCACTTTTCAGTTGCTGCACCAGGTGGTCGGCCGCGCCGGCCGCGAAGCCGGCGCCGGACTTGGGCTGCTGCAGACCCATCAGCCCGACCATCCGGTGATGCGGGCGCTGATCGCGCAAGACCGCGAGGCGTTCTATGACGCCGAGATCGAGGTACGCGAGCGCGACCACTATCCGCCATTCGGCCGACTCGCCTCGATCGTTGTCTCCGGGCCCGACAAGAACGACGCCGCCGCGCACGCCCGCGCGCTCGCCCGCGCCGCGCCGGTCGACGAAGATGTGCGCGTGCTCGGCCCCGCCGAAGCGCCGCTCGCGCTGGTGCGCGGCCGCCATCGCTTCCGTCTCCTCATCAAGGCGCCGCGCGGCTTCGATCTGTCCGCCTATTTGCGCGAATGGCTCCGCTCGGCGCCCAAGGTCAAAGGCTCGATCAAGCTCGATATCGACGTCGACCCGCAGAGCTTTTTGTGAGGGATCCGCGGCCAACGGAGCGCGGCTTGAGGACTGGCGAAATCCGGGGTCTAATCCTCTAGCGTGCGGTGGTGTGCGCCCGCGTGTTTGTCGCAGGGGGAAGCAGGGGAAGAATGTCGCAACCGATGCCTGCACTTGGCGCGAACCAGCAGTTTTGCCGCAGCTGCGGCCAGATCGTATCCAGCCTGGCGCCGGCATGTCCCCATTGCGGCGCGCCGACCGGCGTGCGCCCGGCGAACGCGAGCTCCAAGAGCCGGCTGGCGGCGCTTCTGCTCTGCTTTTTCCTCGGCGTGTTCGGGGTGCACCGCTTCTATGTGGGCAAGATCGGGACCGGCATCCTCAAGCTCATCACGCTCGGCGGCTTGGGCATCTGGTCGCTGATCGATTTCATTCTCATCGCCGTCGGCGCCTTCAAGGACAAGCAAGGCCGGCCGATCGTGGTGTGGACCGATTGATTCCGATCTCATGCGCATCTCGATTTCATCGGCGTTCGCTGCCGCGCTTTTAGGATCCGTCGTCAGCGCCGCGGCGCAGACGTTTCCGTCGCGTCCGGTGACGCTGATCGTGCCCTATGCCGCCGGCGGGCCAACCGACACCATCGCGCGCATTGTCGGCGACCGCATGGGGCAGGCGCTCGGCCAGCCGATCGTCATCGAGAACGTCGCCGGCGCGGCGGGCACGATCGCGGCGGCGCGGGTCGCACGCGCGGCGCCCGACGGCTACACGATGTTCATCGCCACGTGGTCGTCGCACGTGGTCAGCCCGGTGATCTATCAGCTCGCCTACGACGTGTTCCGCGATTTCGCGCCGGCGGTCTGGCTGACGCAGACGCCGCTGATGCTGGTGTCGAAGAAGGATGTGCCGGCGAATAACCTGAAAGAGCTCGCCGCCTGGCTGAAGGCCAACCCCAATCCGGCGCTGCTCGGCAATGCCGGCGGCACCGATCAGGTCGCCGGCTATCTGCTGCAGCTTAAGACCGGCGCGAAAATTCAGCTGGTGCCGTATCGCGGGCTCGCGCCGGCGATGCAGGATCTCGTCGCCGGCCGCATCGACCTCCTGTTCGACCAGCCGTCGGACGCATTGCCGCAACTCAAGAGCGGCGCCATCAGGGCCTATGCGGTCACCGCCGAAAGGCGCGCCGCGGTGGCGCCGGATATTCCGACCGTCGACGAGGCCGGCTTGCCCGGCCTGCACATCGTGCCGTGGCATTCGTTGTGGCTGCCGAAAGGCACGCCCGAAGCGGTCATCGCCAAGCTCAATGGCGCGGCGATGGATGCGCTGGCCGACGCCGCTATGCGGCAGCGGCTCTCCGCCATCGGCCAGGAAGTGGTGCCGCCGGACGAGCAGACGCCCGCCGCACTTGCCGCCCACTACAAGGCCGAGACCGACACCTGGTGGCCGATCATCAAGGCCGCTGGGCTCAAGGCGGAGTAAGGCGCCGCCCGTCTCGTCCTACCTCTTTTTCTTGCGCCGCGCCGGCGGCCTGCGCTTGGCCTCGGCGCGCGGCGCGAATTTCTTGCGCTCGGCGATGGCGAACGAGCGCGTCGCCCACGCCGCGAGTTCGTCTGGATCGTCGTAGAGCCGCTCGGGCAGACGCCAATAGGGTAGGGCGACCGGCCCCCGCTGGCCGCGCGTATAGGTGAACGGGCGGCTGCCTTCGCGCTCGAAATCCGGGATACTGGTGTCGTCGACCTTGAGGTAGATCGAGCCGTCGTTCACCAGGCCGAACATGACGCCGTCGCAAAAGATGCCGGCGCTGCGGAACATGCGCCGCACCGTCACCGGACGGAATGGCGCGAACAGTTCGCGGATGAATTCCGCCTCCAAGCGAGAGCCTCCGTTACGCGAACCGTTCCTTGGCCCGCTCGCGCGCCTTCATCGCCTCTACCTCGCGGTTCTTCGCCGGGCTCGCCGTCTGCAGCGAGTCGAGGAGCCGCCGCGCCGCGTCCGTCACTTCCTCGACTGCGCGGGCAAACGCGGCTTCGTTGGCGCGTGACGGCTGGGCGAAGCCGCTCAGCTTGCGCACGAACTGCAGGGCCGAAGCGCGGATTTCCTCATCCGTCGCCGGCGGCTCGAAATTGAACAACGTGCGGATATTGCGGCACATGGCGCCCTCCCGATGAATTTTAACTCCGCGGATAGTGCAGCGGCGCATCGTCGGCGTCGACGATCATCTTGCCGATCGGCCACAGCGCGATGCCGGCAAGCTTCAAGTGCGCCCAGGCGAACGGAATGCCGATGATGGTCACCGCGAGGAGAATTGCGGTGATCAGATGACCCAGCGCCAGCCACCAGCCGGCCAGGACGAGCCAGATGACGTTGCCGAGAAAGCCGAGCAGGCCGGTACCGATATCGTGGGTTCCAAGATGTTCGGCGCGCGATACCGCCTTCCGGCCGAACGGCAACAGCGCGTAGGAGGCGATGTTGAAGGCCGCGCGGGCCCACGGCAGTCCGATAATGGTGATGGCCATGATGACGGCGGCGACGATCCAGCCGACCGCCATCCAGAGTCCGCCGCATATAATCCACAGGAGATTGAGCAAAATCGACATGGGCGACATCGTGATCCACCGTAAGGTTGCAATTTGGAATAATCTGTCGGCGTCGCTGTTGATTCGCCGTAAGTGCGGCGGGCGCTGTCCGGTGTCATCGTGATTTAGCCATGTGATTTAGCCATGGGGGCGCACAACTGCTAGATCGCGGGAGATAATTTATGGCCGTGAGTCAGCTGTTTACCGGACCGACAGCGGCTTCGGCGCTGACCGCGAACCAGCGGTTCCGCCACGCGGCCCCGTACCAAACGATGCCTGCGCCGTCGATCGACCGGCAGGCCCTGCCGCAAACAATGGCGGCGGCGCGAATCGGCCAGTTCGGTCCGCCGGAAATCGTATCCGTTGCCAATGTAGAGGTGCCGGAACCCGGCGAGTGCGAGGTGCTGGTGCGGGTCTGCGCCGCCGGCGTCGGGCCCTGGGACGCCTTGGCGCGGTTGGGCAAGAGCGGCGTGCCGGTGACGCTGCCGCTGACGCTCGGCGCCGAAATATCCGGCGTCGTCGAAAAGGTCGGTCCCAACACCACAGGCTTTGCGCCCGGCGATGAGGTGTTCGGCGCGACCAATCCGATGTTCGTCAGCGGCTACGCCGAATATGCCGTCGCCTCGGCGCGGATGATGACCAGGAAACCGGCGGGGCTGTCGCACATCGAGGCTGCGGCCCTGCCGGTGGTCGGCGTCATGGCCTGGCAGATGCTGCTTGACCATGCCGCGGTGCGCGAGGGCCAGACCGTCATCGTCCACGGCGCCGCCGGCAATGTCGGCGTCTACGTGGTGCAACTGGCGCGCTGGAAGAAGCTGCGCGTCATCGCCACGGTTCGCAACGGCGATGCCAATTATGTGCGCCGCCTGGGTGCCGACGAAGTCATCAACACCGACACCGATAATCTCGCCGATTTCGCGCGCAGCGCCGATGCGGTGATCGACACCGTGGGCGCTGCACGGCAGGCGCAGTTATTCGCGCTGCTCAAGCCCGGCGGCATCCTGGTGTCGTCGGTGTCGCGGCCGAGCAAGTTTTGGGCGCAGCAGAAACGGGTGCGGGCCGACTATTTCGTCGTTGACGTCAATGCCGCGCAGCTGGCGCGGCTCGCGCAAATGTGCGCCGATCGGCAACTGATCGTCCCGGTCGGCAGCATACTGCCGCTCGCCGAGGTGCGCGCCGCCCACGAGATGCTCGCCGGAACGCGCGCCCACAGCCGTGGCAAGATCGTGCTGCGCGTCGGCGCGTAGGCCGAACCGAAACTTTAGAAAAACGCCTGAATGCCGGTCTGCGCGCGGCCGAGGATCAGCGCGTGAATGTCGTGAGTGCCCTCGTAGGTGTTCACGGTTTCGAGATTGCAGGCGACGCGCATGACGTGGAATTCCTCGGTGATGCCGTTGCCGCCGTGCATGTCGCGGGCAACGCGCGCGATGTCCAGCGCCTTGCCGCAATTGTTGCGCTTCAAGAGCGAAATCGCCGGCGGCGACGCCTTGCCCTGATCGATCAGCCGCGACATCCGCAGCGCCGCGTGCAGCCCGAGCGTGATCTCGGTCTGCATGTCGGCGAGCTTTTTCTGCACGAGCTGGTTGGCGGCGAGCGGCCGGCCGAACTGCTTGCGGGTGAGTGCATAGTCGCGGGCGCGGTGCCAGCAGAATTCGGCGGCGCCCATGGCGCCCCAGGCGATGCCGGCGCGCGCCACATTGAGGCAGCCGAACGGGCCGGCGAGGCCAGACACGTTGGGCAACAGGTTGTCGTCCGGGATGGTCGCGCCTTCGAGCACGATTTCGCCGGTGATCGAGGCGCGCAAGCTGAGCTTGCCCTCGATCTTCGGCGTGGAAAATCCCTTGGTGCCGCGTTCGATCAGAAAGCCGCGGATGCGGTTATCGAGCTTGGCCCAGATCACCGCGACGTCGGCGACCGGCGCGTTGGTGATCCAGGTCTTGCCGCCGGTGAGCTTAAAGCCGCCGGCGACTTTCTCGGCCCGCGTCACCATCGAGCCCGGATCGGAGCCGTGATCGGGCTCGGTCAGGCCGAAGCAGCCGAGCAGCTCGCCGGTCGCCATCTTCGGCAGATATTTGCGGCGCTGCGCCTCGGAGCCGTAGGCATAGATCGCCTGCATGGCCAGCGAGGACTGCACCGACATCGCCGAACGGAAGCCGGAGTCGACGCGCTCCAATTCGCGCGCGATCAGCCCGTAGCAGACATAGTTGAGGCCGGCGCCGCCGTATTCCTCAGGGATGGTCGAGCCCAGGAGCCCGAGCGCGCCCATCTCGCGGAAGATCGCCGGGTCGGTCTTGCCGTCGCGGTTGGCGGCGATGACGCGGGGGAACAGCTTCTCCTGGGCATAGTCGCGCGCGGTGTCGCGCACCATGCGCTCTTCCTCGGTCAATTCGCCTTCGAGGTCGAGCGGATCGTCCCATTTGAACGCGGCGTCCTTGATCAGCGCGCTTTTCGGCACTTTGGTCTCGGTCTTTTCCGCCAGCTGCGACATCGCGGTTCTCCCTGGGCCCTGCGCGGCAAGCTTATCGCCTTTGGCAATTGCACGAAACACCGGGCTGCCGTTGCCGCCTCGGCGACCTTCCGCTATCTAACCCTGCAACGCGCCCGTAGCTCAGCTGGATAGAGCGCTGCCCTCCGAAGGCAGAGGTCAGGGGTTCGAATCCCTTCGGGCGCGCCAGCGATTTCAGATAGTTACTGTCAGCAACCAGAATTCCGTTTTGCACGGGTAAGCTTGGGGTAAGCGCCAGCGTCGGCAACGAGGCGCGCCCGCAACCGCCCTTAATTCGAT
>Ga0335081_10007752_pt1 | contig 17180 bp, 16 predicted proteins | sample Lox_Sample_35_FD_206713 | JGI IMG/M metagenome (GOLD analysis project Ga0335081, IMG submission 206713) | Soil microbial communities from Loxahatchee National Wildlife Refuge, Florida, United States - Lox_Sample_3.5 | ecosystem: Environmental > Terrestrial > Soil > Wetlands | place: USA... | reverse complement strand
GCGGTCTTCAACGGACCGATTCCCATTTGGTCTCCGCTTGCTTGACTTGAGGATGAGTGACCAGGAGGTGCCAGACGACGGCTTGAAAGGCCTCGGTATGCGGCGTGGTATGCGCCGGATTCACGGTGGGCACGATCACGCATTCATCCGCGGCCTGCGCGGTGAAGCCGCCATCGCGGCCGACGATGCCGAGGATGGTCGCGCCCACGGTTTTGGCGTGCCGCAAGGCGGCTACCAGGTTGGGGCTGACGTTGTTTTCGAGGTTGCCTCCGCCCACCGAGAAGACCAGCACCGTGTCTTCGCGCCGCAGGCGGCTGCCCCGCAGCCAGGCTTCGAAAACCGAGGCCCAACCTTCGTCGTTCGCGCGGGCGGTGAGTTCGGATACATTGTCGGTGGGCGCATAGGCCTCGATGCCGGCAATCTTGCGGAAATCGTTCACGGCGTGGGAGGCGTTGGCCGCGCTTCCACCGACGCCCAGAATGAAGAGCCGGCCGCCACGGGAGCGGGTCGCCGCAAGCAACGTGGCCATTCGTTCGATCCGGTCCCGATCCAACCGGTCGATGATTTCCTTTGCCTCGGAAAGAAATTGTTGGGCAAAACTCATTCGGCAGCCGCCTTCCCCGCCAGATACTCGGAGAGTTCGTGGATTCCGGCGAACGATCCCGTTTCGTAAAAACGCTGGCTGGGTTCGTATCCCGCCAATTGTCCGCGGCTTAAGAGGTCCTGGTAGAGTTCCGCGAGATCGTGCGCGCCCAAGTCCGGTATACCATCAAACGCGGCGCGGTGGAAAACTCCCAGGCCGTAATCAATGTGGCGCATTTCGGGCGTGCGGAGCTTTTTGTCGTAGGCCAGGATGCGTCCGTTCTCGAATTGCACGTTGCTGGTGTCCCAGCGATCCCGGTTGGGGTACACGGTCATGAGGGCCGGCTTGCGGCTTTCTAGGAAGGCGCGCTCGACGTCAGCGTAATCGCACGGCAGATAGGAGTCGCCATACAGGACGAAGAAGCTCTCGCCCAGCAGCGGCCGCGCCTGCGCAACCGCGCCCGCGGTTCCGCGCAATTGGGGCCCGTCGAAGGAATAGGTCAGCTCCAGGCCGAAGCGGCTGCCGTCACCGGCGCAGGCTTGGAGCATCTCGCCGAGATAGCCGACACACAGGGTGACGCACCGTATGCCGCGCGAAGCCAAGAGACGAAGCTGGTGAGCCAGGAACGGCTCGCCGTTGATTTCGATGAGGGCCTTGGGGATTTTTTCGGTGACCGGCCTCAGGCGCGTGGCTAATCCACCGGCGAGAATGGCAATGGGAAGCATGAAGAGAACCTAAGGATCGAGACGAGTCTCGACCCGGCAGGCTGAAGCCTGCGCCACCAGGCAGCTCAAATCCGCGAACCTTGTCACGATTGCACGATGACCTGGCTTCCAGCGAAGTCGAACCGGAATCGCACTTCCCGCAGACCGGCACGGGTCATCACGTGACGCAGGCGCGTCTTGTCCTCGGTGTAGAACATCAGGAAGCCGCCGCCGCCGGCGCCGATCAGCTTGCCTCCCAGCGCGCCATTGGCCCGTCCGAGCTCGTAGTATGCGTCGATCTGCGAATTGGTCATGCCCTGCGAGCGGCGCTTCTTGTGCTCCCAGTGCTGGTGCATGAGCTCCGCGAAGCGGCGTAGATCGCCGCTCTCCATGGCGGCTTTGCTGTCCAAAGCGATCTGCTTGATGAAATGCAGATTGTCCAGCATCTCGGCGTCCTTCTGTTTGCTGCGCGTGTCCTGATCTTTGAGAAGCTCGGAAGCGTTGCGAGTGAAGCCGGTAAAGAACAGGATCAGGTTGTCTTCGAGGGTGCTCAGGGTCTCGGTGGACAGGCGCAACGGCTCGATATCGACCGCGCCCTGGGGCTGGAAAGTGAAACAGGTGATGCCGCCGATGGCCGCGATGTACTGATCCTGCTTGCCGATGGGCTCGCCCAGCAGCTCGAGCTCAATGTGGCAGGCCTGTTCCGCCAGGTCGCGGGCCGGAACGGAATTTTTCTTCAGGCAATGCAGCGCCCGCAGCAGCGCGGTGGTGAAACTGCCCGAGGAGCCAAGGCCGGTTCCGGCCGGGATATCGGACATGCTGGTGATTTCCAGGTGAGGGTGGCTATCGATGCCGACCAGGTTCAGGGCTTCGCGCACGATGGGGTGGCGGATCTCGCCGGGCGTTTGCACTTCTTCCATTTTGGAGTATTTGACGATGATCCTCTGGCCGAAAGTCTCGTGCAGCGTGATGTAGACGTACTTGTTGATGGCGGCGGAAATGACGAAGCCGGTGTGTTCCCGGTAGTAGGAGGGAAGGTCGGTGCCGCCACCGCCCAAGGAGATGCGCAGCGGGCTACTGGTGATGATCAGGGTGGGCCTCCCGATAGATGGTTTCCACGATTTCCCAGGCGGCGGCGGCTTCGGGCAAGCCCGGCGATGGTTGCCGGTTGAGGCGAATGTCGGCGACCAGTTCCGTGACTTCCTCCCGCCACGAGTCGTCCGCCATGGGGTATTCCCAGATGGTGGTGTCTGGCGGGCCCATTTCCGGCAGCATGCGGTAGTACGCGAGGCGCTCGACGCCGTAGCTGCCGCCGAGGCCGGTGATTTCGAGCTTCGCGTCACGCCCGCAGATCTCGAAGGAAAACAGATTCTTCCATTCCGTCCACGTGGCGTGCAGGGATGCGACCTGCCCGGCGGGCGTGCGGAGCAGCAGAAAGGCGTTGTCTTCGACGGGCATGTTCCAGAAGTACGTTCCCGTGAATCCTCTCACTTCGCTGAAGTCACCGAGAAACCAGCGGGACAAATCAATGAGGTGCATGCCCTGGTCGACGAGTTCGCCACCGCCGGATTTTTCCGGAATCGCACGCCACTCTTGGTCGTACCCCGGCCTTCCGCCGTGGCCGTACCGGCCGCGCACGTACATCATCTTGCCGAGGGCGCCGGATTCGAAGATCTCACGCGCCTTGCGGAACGCCGGATGATAGCGGTGGTTGAAGCCCACGCGCACCAGCGCTCCGGTGCGCCGCGCGGCTTCCATCACGGGCTCAAGCTCCGCCTTGGAGCGAGCCGCCGGCTTCTCGACGAACACGTGCTTGCCGGCTGAGGCCGCCGCGGCCGCAATCGGCGCCAGCATGTCGTGCACGGTGGCCACGAAGACCAGGTCGACGTCGGGACGAGCGACAGTCGCCTTCCAATCGGTGGAGACATCGGCGCCGGGAACCTGGTGCGCGAGCGCGGCGGCGCGCGGTTCGTCCACGTCGCAACAGCTCACAATCCGGATCTCCCGGCAGGCGCGGGCTCGTTTGGCGCCGATCAGACCGCACCCGATAATGGCCGCACGGATCATGTCCACTGCTTTCCGCGATTCTCCGGGGTGATGCGCCGAAGGGTGTAGATATCGGATTCCCGCAACTCGTCCACGTGGGCCGACAAGTTCGGCCAGGGATCCCAGACGGCGCTAATGAGGCGTCCGGTGATTCCTTCGCTGGCGGGCGATGCCAGGAACCAGGCCAGGGCGGCGGCTCGTTCCGGCGGTTGGCCGCCGCTGCGCCGCGTGTCGAGCGCGCGCTGGTAATCGTCGCCGGCATGTTCGGGGCCGGCGCGCGCCACGTCGTCGAGCATGCGGGTGGCCATGATGCCCGGTGAGATCGCATTGACCCGAATCCCCTTTTCCGCGACTTCCTGCGCCAGGGTTTCGGTGAAGCGGACGAGCGCGGCTTTGGCGGTGCCGTAGGCGCTGAAATTAGGGCGAGGCCCGGTGGCACCGCCGCCGGAGAGATTTACGATGCTGCCTCCGCGCGGCATCAACGGAATCGCCAGGCGGCAAAGGGCTACCGGCGCGACCAGGTTGACCTGCAGGGTCTCCTGCCACTGCCGCCAATCGTTCTCCCATAGGCGGCCGATGGGGCCGGAGACGGCGGCATTGTTGATGAGGGCATCGAGGCGGTCCCACCTGCCACGGAGATGATCGATCACGGCGGCCGGGGCTTCGGGGTCGCTCAAATCGGCGGGGACGATTTGCAGGTCTTGCGTTCCGCGCGACCGCAGGTCTGCCGCAAGCTCGTCGAGGGCCGCACTGGGGCGGGCAACCACGGCGAGGTGACAGCCGTTGTTCCAGAACTCGGCGGCGATGCTGCGCCCCAATCCTCGAGATGCGCCCGTGATTAACGCACGGAAATCGGTCATTGCACGGAGAACAGTCATTGTAAGTGGTAGAACCGGGGAGCCACAACTATGGCTGACGGCATTGTTCTCACCGGGCCAAAGGGCACGCCGGCTGAGAGAACGCGGAGGAACACGAAGGCTCGAGAGCGCGGAGGTGGCGGAGTGACGCCGGGCGGCAGTCTGTTACTCTGGGGGTTTGTGAAGCGATGAATTCCGCGATTGGTGTTTCACCGCGCGTTTGCGTGGCCGGGTGCGGCCATTGGGGGAAGAACCTGGCTCGCAATTTTGGAGCGCTGGGCAATCTGTACGCCATCTGCGAAGCCAATGCCGAGCGGCTGCGGTCTTTCGCCGACCTTTACGCCGGCGCCAAAGCCTACGCGAGGTTGGAGGACGCTCTGAGCGATCCCCAGTTGGACGCAGTGGTTCTGGCCACGCCAGCGGAGGAGCATTCCCGCATGGCGCTGGCGGCTCTGCGGGCGGGCAAGGACGTATTCGTCGAGAAACCCCTGGCTCTGGATTGGCGGGAGGGAACAGAAATCGTCGAAACTGCCCGCCGCTGTGGCCGGATCGTGATGGTAGGCCATCTGCTGAAATACCATCCCGCCATCTTGAAAGTGCAGGAACTGGTGGCGGGCGAGGCGTTCGGGCGGATCGAGTATATCTATTCGAACCGTTTGAGCATGGGTAAAATCCGGCGCGAAGAGAACGCTTTGTGGAGCTTCGCGCCGCACGATATCTCGGTGATCCTGGCGTTGATGGGCCAGTTGCCGATCCACGTGATCGCCACGGGCGGTGCGTATCTGCAGCCTAACATCGCGGATGTGACTGTATCCAACCTCCTTTTCGACCGCGGGGCGCGGGCCCATATCTTCGTGAGTTGGCTCCATCCGTACAAGGAACAGCGGCTGGTGGTGATCGGCAGCAAGCAGATGCTGGTGTTCGAGGACTCACGGCCGGACAACCGGCTGGTGCTGTATGACAAGCTGATCGAGTGGAAGGCCGGGGTGGTGGAAGCCGCCAAGGCCCGCGGCATCCCGGTGGATTTCGACAGCGAGGAGCCCCTGCTGCGGGAGTGCAGGCACTTCGTCGACTGCATCGCCGAGCGGCGGCGGCCGCTGACTCCCGGCGAAGAAGGCGTCGAGGTACTGCAGGTGCTGCAGGCCTGCCAGCGGTCGTTGCAATTGAACGGGGAAGCGGTCCGGCTGGATGCAGGTGTGGCGCAGAGCTTTTTGAAACTATAGGGAAACTGGATGGAACCATCGGATTACTTCGTGCACGAGTCTTCGTACGTGGATGAGCCATGCGAGATCGGCGCCGGCACCAAGATCTGGCACTTCTCGCACATCATGAAGAACTGCCGGATCGGCCCGCGCTGCAACATCGGCCAGAACGTGGTGATTTCGCCGGACGTGGTGATTGGCAGCAATGTCAAAATCCAGAACAACGTTTCGGTGTATACCGGATGCATCCTGGAAGACGATGTGTTCTGCGGCCCGTCCATGGTGTTCACCAACGTGGTCAACCCGCGCAGCCACGTGGTTCGGAGGGACGAGTACAAGACGACGCTGGTCAAACGCGGGGCGTCTTTAGGCGCCAACTGCACAGTAGTCTGCGGCATTACCATCGGGCGCTATGCCTTTGCAGGAGCGGGCGCGGTGCTGACACGCGACGTGCCGGACTATGCCCTGGTTACGGGAAACCCGGCGCGGGTGCGCGGCTGGATGTGTGCTTGCGGCATCAAGCTGCAGTTTGCAGCGGAGGCCGGCGCTGAGACAGGCCGGTGCGCGGCGTGTGGCGCCTGGTATGTCAAGCGAGGCATGGCGGTGACGCCGCATGACGCCGCAGTAACCTTGGAGAAAACATGAGCCAAGTGAAACAGAAACAAGTTCCGTTATTGGATTTGCGCGCCCAGCATACGGCTATTCGAGAAGAAGTGCTGGCGGAGGTGACTCGCGTTATCGACTCTCAGAAATTCATTCTGGGGGAGGAAGTACAGAAGCTGGAGCGAGAGATCGCGGCTTACTCGGGCGCGAAATTCGGCATAGGGTGCGCATCCGGCTCCGACGCGCTTTTTCTGGCGCTGCTGGGTCTTGACGTCGGGCCGGGCGACGAAGTGCTGACCACGCCTTACACCTTCTTCGCCACCGCCGGCGCGATTCACCGCGCGGGCGCGGCGCCGGTGTTTGTGGACATAGAGGCCGCCACGTTCAATATGGACATGAACCTGGCGGCCGGCGTGCTGGCGGCGCATCCGAAGATCAAAGCCATCATCCCCATTCACCTTTTTGGCGGGTGCGCCGATCTCGACCCGTTGTGCGCGCTGGCGCGGGATCGCGGGATCGCGGTGATTGAAGACGCGGCGCAGTCGATCGGGTCAGAGTACAAAGGGCGGCGTGCGGGCAGCGTCGGCGAGGTGGGTTGCTTCAGCTTTTTCCCCAGCAAGAACCTTGGCGGCTACGGCGATGGCGGCATGCTGACCACCAATGACGCGGCGCTCGGCGAGAAACTGGGGGCGCTGCGCGTGCATGGGAGCAAACGCAAGTATTACCACGATTGGGTGGGAATCAACTCCCGCCTGGATGCGTTGCAGGCCGCGGTATTGCGAGCCAAGTTCCGCCACCTGGATTCGTGGACCGAGGGCCGGCAACGCAATGCGTCAGTGTACCGGAAGCTGCTGGCGGAGCTGCGCGTGCCGGTGACGCCGCCGGTTCCGGCCCCTTACCAGACTCGTCACATCTATAACCAGTTCGCGATTTTGTGCCAGCGGCGCGACCAGTTGCAGGCTTATCTGAAAGAGAACGGCATCGGCACGGAAGTGTACTATCCATTGCCGCTGCATCTGCAGGTATGTTTCGCCGGACTGGGGTACAAGCTGGGCGATTTTCCGGTTAGCGAGCGCCTGGCGGCGGAATCGCTGGCGCTGCCTATTTATGCGGAGCTTTCGAGCGACGATATCGAGTATGTTTGCCGGACGGTGAAGGACTTTTACGGACAAGAGTAGAGGCAGCTCGTTCGCACGTTCTGCCCTCCGCTCCCTCACGGTCGCGGCTCAGAGGGAGCGCTAAGGTACAAAAAGGGCATTGGATGACAAGGCTCAAGTGCTTTGTGACGGGTGCGGCCGGTTTCATTGGCAGTAATTTGGTGGATCGTTTGCTCGCGGGCGGTCATGAGGTGGTGGGCTACGATAATTTCTCCACGGGCCAAGAGCGATTCCTGGAAGGGGCGACTGCTCATCCGGCGTTCCGGTTGGTCCGCGGCGATCTGCTGCGATTCGACGACGTAAAGGCCGCCATGAGCGGCTGCGATCTGGTGTTTCATTTGGCTGCCAACGCCGATGTACGCTGGGGAACGCAGCACCCGCGGCGCGACCTCGACCAGAATGTAATCGCAACCTGGAACGTGCTGGAGGCTATGCGGTCGAACGGCGTGCGGCGGATCGCGTTCTCATCCACGGGGTCGGTCTATGGCGAGGCGCGTGTGATTCCCACTCCCGAAGATTGCCCCTTCCCAGTGCAGACCTCGTTATACGGCGCGTCGAAACTGGCAGCGGAAGGCCTGATCGCCGCATACTGCGAGGGTTTTGGGATGGAGGGCGTGATTTTCCGGTTCGTCTCGATTTTGGGCGAAAGGTACTCGCACGGCCACGTGTTCGATTTCTGCAGGCAATTGCTGGAGCACCCGGACTATCTGCGGGTGCTGGGCGACGGGCATCAGCGCAAGTCGTATTTGCACGTCGAAGACTGCGTGGCGGCCATGCTCCGGGCTGTGACGGCGTTCAGCGGCAAGGTCGGCATCTTGAACCTGGGGACCAACGAGTACTGCGAAGTGAACGATTCGGTGGGGTGGATCTGCGAACGGCTGGGCCTTCAGCCGCGGGTAGAGTACACCGGCGGGGATCGAGGCTGGATTGGCGACAATCCGTTCATCTTCCTGGACTGCGCCCGGATCAGGGACCTCGGATGGGAGCCGCATCATACGATTCGCGACTCGGTTCAGCGCACGGTCGACTATTTGATGCAAAACCGTTGGCTGCTCGCCAGCCGGGCTTAGCGCTGGCGCAGAAATACCGCCGTATCTAGAGTTTGCGACATCCAATTAACAAGAGATAGCGTTGCCCGCGGCGGTTACTGAAGTTAGGATGGAGCCATGGTCAAGACAAACCCGGCTCATGCGGCGGGACCTGGCACCAATGGTGGGCGAGAACAGCAGATTCAACGCCTGACTAAGCTGCCACCGCTCAACCCCTCGGCGGTGAAGTTGCTATCGCTGAAGTTAGGCATCGATGACCCCCTGGATCATGTCGCGGAAATATTTGCGTCCGATCCAGCCTTGGCAGCCGAGTTACTGGTTACCGCCAACTCTCCTTTGTACGGCGCTCGCGCCAGGGTTTCCACGATTTTGCACGCGATCACGGTTCTCGGCCTGGAACGGATCCAGGCGCTGGCGGCAACGGTGGCTGCCGCATCCTATATGCGCGTGCAATTCAAACCGGAAATGGTTCGCGCTGCCTGGTCCCACGCAGTGGCAACCGGCGTAATTGCCGAGCACCTGGCCAAGTACTCGGACGGCGTGTCCGGGTCTTTGCTGTACACCGCCGGGCTGCTACATGATATAGGGCGGCTGGGACAACTGGCCAGTCTCAAGGCTCCGTACCAGGCATTCATGGAAGACGAGTTTAGCGGTATGGAGGAGTCGCTCGACCTGGAGAGGCGGGCATTCGGCATCACGCATTGCGACGCCGGCGAGTTCCTCACTCACACGTGGGGCCTACCCGCGGTGCTGTGCACGTGCGCACGAAGTCATCACGATGACGCGGACGGAGATTCGAGCGAATCGGATATCGTGGGAACGGCTTGTATGTTGGCCGACCTTCTCGGTTACCCGGAGCTTCGGCTGCAAACTCCGCGGCGCAACGAGGTAACGGACAAGTGGACCAGCGAGTGCACCAGCAGTTCGTTCCTGGCAGCGGTCGAGCAGAAGATCCAATCGTTCGTGTTCTGACGGGCTGGGTTTAGGAGGTTGTTGCAAGGGCCGCAGCGCTGGGCCGGGCGCCGGCAGGCACCGCCTGCGCCACTTGGGCATAGGGCCACGGTCAGTAGCCTGCCCTATTCAAGCTTCTACACCTGCACTCTTCGCAACGCAGTCAGTAGTTCCTCCATGCCGGCTGGTTTGGAGACATAGTCATCCATGCCAGCATCCAGGCATCGGGCCCGGTCTTCGGGAAAGGCGGCGGCGGTCATGGCGATGATACGCGGCTGACGGTCGGGCGGGATTTCCCGGCGGATTCGCCGTGTCGCTTCCAAGCCGTCCATTTCCGGCATCTGCACGTCCATGAAAACGACGTCGTAGACATCGCGGGACAGGGCTTCGAGCAACTCAACGCCGCTGGTTGCGGAATCCGGGTCGATGCCCAACCGTCTTAACACGGCCACGGCTACTTTGAGATTCACCGGGTTGTCATCGGCTACGATCACACGCATCGCAGGAAGGCCGGCCGTCTGGACGTCTTCGAGCGCCATGGGCGCGACAGCTCCGGCGGGAAGGGCCTCGGCTTCCTGGGCGAGGATCGTAAAGTGAAACGTGGCGCCGTGCCCGACATCGCTTTCCACCCGCATGGATCCACCCATCTGTTCCGCCAGCGACTTGCTGATCGCCAGCCCCAGCCCGGTGCCGCCGTACTTCCGGCTGATGGTGGCGTCCACCTGGCTGAACGAATCAAAGATCCGCTGCTGGTGCTCGAGCGGAATACCCGGCCCGGTGTCTTCCACCACGAACGCGATCTCGTACTTGCCGTCGCAGGACTTCGCAGTGACCGCCAGACTCACCTCGCCGGACTCGGTGAACTTGACGGCATTGCCGAGCAGGTTCACCAGAATCTGGCGGAGCCTGCCAGGGTCTCCGAGAATGGTGCCGGGGGCAGAGGGATCGATGGCGTAACCGAGGTGGAGGCCCTTTTCGGCGGCCCTTACGGCCAGCAGGCCAACCGCCTTTTCCACGGTGTTGCGCAGGTCGAAGGGGCGCGATTCCAATGCCAGCTTGCCGGCTTCGATCTTCGAGAAATCCAGAATGTCGTTGATCAGCGCGAGCAAAGCTTCGCCGCTCGAGCGGATTCCGTCCACGTAGTCTTTCTGCTCGGGCGTCAGGGGCGTGGCGGCCAGCAGGTTGGTGAAGCCGATAACGCCCGCCATGGGGGTGCGGATCTCGTGGCTCATGTTGGCCAGCATCAGGCTCTTGGCGCGGTTGGCGGCTTCGGCCTGCACTTTGGCGTGCTTGAGCGCCTGTTCATTGCGCAGGCGGGAGCGGCTCTCCGCCAACATAGTGGAAGCTTCGGACGCCAGAATGCGCAATTGTGCTACGCGGTCTTCGTTCACCGCGCCGCCCTGCATCACCAGCAGCCCTTCCGCGCGGCCTTCCACGCAGACGGGCAGGCAGACATCGGCGCTGGCAAGAATGGGAGAGTCGTCTTCGATCTCGGGCGGCAGATCTTCCATTCCAGGCGCAATCACCGGGACGGAGATGGCGGGGCAAACGCCGGATCTCACCGACCGCCCGTACCAGACGCGGCGAAATCCGTACTGTTCCACCAAGGCACCCAGCAGCGTTTGCCACAGCATCTCTTCGGATGCTTCGGCGCCCACGCCGCGCAGGGCCACCAGGACGCATTGGAAAGCGATCAGGTCCGAGAGCTTTTGCTCCAGGTCCCCGGAGGTCATCACCGCGTCCCCTTCCAGTTCTGTTCGAGGGTCGCGCGGGAGCGGCGGTACCATTCTTCGACGCTCTCTCCCCGCTGATACAGAGCCCCGCCGCAAGCCAGGCTCGCGGCCACGGGCTTGCGGAGGCCGGATTCGGCGGCGTAGTAACTGCCACCCGCGAAGGATTCGCAGATGCCGCGGCTCTGCTCGAGACGCACCGTGAGGGACCCCTCGGTCAGGACCAGGAATTCGTCGGCGCCCCAGCGAAACAGGACGTTCTCGCCCGGGAACCGGTCACGCAGGCGGTGCGCCAGCGCCTGCAACAGTTTGTCACCGAACAGCGTGCCGTGCTGGCGGTTGATCTCGCGGAAGCCATCGATATCGAACAGCAGCATAAGGACCGGCCCCTCGCGCCTGGTAGCCTTGAGCAAGTGCTTCTCGGCTTCGCGGCGGTTGCCGAGGCCAGTCAAGCGGTCGACCCCGGACTCCTTGCGCGCCTGTTCCACGCGTTCCTGAAAGGCGGTAACCTGCGTTTCCAGCCGCCGGACGGATTCTTCGTTCTCGCGGCGCATCTCTTCCACGGTTTCGCGGAGAACGAAGACATCGTCACGCAAACGGCGCCGCAGCTCGTTGACATCATCCACGGTGGAAAGAACTTCGAACCTGTCGGCCAATTTGGTCAGATTGGTCTTGTGGCGCTCTCCGTGGCTCCGGATGCTGCTGATCGCCCCCTCCACCGTTTCGACGACTTCCTTCAAAGCCGCATCGCGCTCTTCCACCGCGAATTTATTGGAGCGGTAGATTTCGTCGAACTGCTGGAGCGCGATTTTACCCGCCTCGTCGATGGCCGGAACGGGAGGCTCACTCTTGAGCGGTGTGGCGGCCTGCTCCAAGCTCTCCTTGCATTGCGTAGAGAGCTCGGGGTTGGCCGGCAGCGCCGCCTTTGGCAGGGCGGTGACCAGATTGAGGAAGGCCTTCAGCAAGGCCTTGGCGCGAGCTTCGGAGTTCTCGGACTCCTGAATTTCTTTGCGGATCGAGATCAACGGACCTCTCCATCACCGATAGTAGCAGGAGTCGCGGGAGACCTTTCAGCTTCCTTAAACATTGCCTTCAGACTTTCAGACTTGACACTCCAAACGTCCAGCCAATAGCTTGGAGGAGATCACCACAATGAGCGAAACCATACAAATACCTCGCGATGGCGCGCTGGACCTGGTGTCCCTGGGCGCCCTGGTACACCGTTTGGATCCAGGGGCCGTGCCCTTTCGCAAAGCGACCACGTGCCAGATTCACGTGAGCGGCGGCGAGTTCAACGTGGCGGCCAACCTGGCTGACTGTTTCCGGCTGCGGACCGCGATTGCCACCGCGATGGTCGACTATCCGATCGGCGACCTGATCGCCGAGCGAGTTCGCGCCATGGGCGTGAAGCCGTTCTACAAGCGGTTCGCGCACGATGGCGTTACCGGCCCGAACATGGCGACCGTGTACAGCGACCGCGGGTTTGGCGTGCGTCCGCCGGTGGTCTTCTACAACCGTTCGAACGAAGCGGCGGCGCGGCTACAGCCCGGCGACTTCGACTGGCAGGCGATTTTCGGCGGTGGCGTGCGGTGGTTCCACAGCGGCGGCATCTTCGCGGCGCTTTCGCTTACCACGTCGGAGCTGGTCATCGAGGCCATGCAGGCGGCCAAGGCTGCCGGGGCGATAGTTTCTTTCGACCTCAATTACCGCGAAAAGCTCTGGAACATTTCGGGAGGCGCAGCCCGCGCGAGCGAGGTCCTGGGGCGCATCGTGAAGAACGTCGACGTTCTGGTGGGCAACGAAGAGGACCTGCAGAAAGGCCTGGGAATCGCCGGACCCGAGGTGGCCGCCAAGTCCCAGCTCGATCCCGGCGCGTTTTTCGCGATGATCGACCGCGTGGTGGCGAAGCATCCGCAGATCAAAGCGGTGGCGACCACCCTGCGCGAGGTCCATACCAGCAACCGACATAGCTGGAGCGCGGTGGCCTGGGTGAACGGCAAAACCTATACAGCCCCAGTGAGCGAGCTGGACGTGTTTGACCGTGTGGGCGGGGGCGACGGCTTCGCTTCCGGCTTCTTCTACGGCCTACTGGCGGGCGATCCACCCGAGGACGCGGTCAAGCTCGGATGGGCGCACGGCGCCTTGCTCACTACTTTCCCAGGCGACACGACCATGGCGACGTTGGAGCAAGTGCGCGCATTTGCCAAAGGCGGGTCGGCGCGAATCCAGCGGTAAGCGAGGAGACAATGGCAGCCAAGAACTGGATGGATTTGAGCGGCCGCGTGGTGGCCGTGCTCGGAGGCACTTCGGGGATCGGCCGCGAACTGGCGGCCGGCATGGCCGCCGCGGGAGCCAACGTGGTCCCGACAGGCCGGCGGGAGGCGCTGGTGGAGGATGCCTGCGCCGATGTGGAACGCGCGGGAGGGAGGACCATGCGGCGAGTCTGCGACATTTCTTCCCGCGAATCGATCGACGCGTTCCGCGACGCCATCGTGGCGGAATTCGGTCAGGTGGACGTGCTATTGAACGCCGCCGGCCAGATTTTCCGGAAACCGACAAGCGAGGTCACGGAGCCGGAATGGAACCGGCTTATGGACGTCAATCTGACCGGCATGCTCCGCGCTTGCCAATCGTTCTATGCCCCACTGGCCGCCAACCGGCGCGGCAGGATCATCAACATTGCATCGCTCAACTCGTTCGTGTCTCTGGTGCAGGTGACGGCATATGCTGCATCAAAAGCCGCGGTTCTTTCGCTTACCCGCAGCCTGGCAGTGGAATGGGCGCGCTTCGGCATCAACGTGAACGCCATCGCTCCCGGCGTCTTCCGCACCGATATGAACGCCGCCCTCCTGGATGGGACGGACCGGGGCCGCGAACTCAAGCTGCGCACACCCATGGGCCGCTTCGGCCGGGCGGAGGAATTGATTGGCGCCGCCATCCTGCTGGCGTCAGACGCCGCCAGTTTCATCACCGGACAGTGCATTACGGTGGACGGGGGATTCCTGGCTTCCGGGGTGAATCAGATTTAGCGGCATTGGTATCCACTGCCCCCGTCTGCGCCTCGCCTGCAATATGCGATGCTGTGTTACGGAGGCGCCATGGAATTCCGGCAGCTCGAGCTGTTCCTCGCCGTGATGGAGGATGCGAGCGTAACCCACGCCGCCGAAAAAATGTTCTTGTCGCCGGGCGCAGTCAGCCTCCAACTGCACAACCTCGCCGCCGATCTGCACACGGAGTTGTTCGTCCGTTCCGGCAAACGCCTGGTGCCCACGCCGGCCGCCCTTCGCCTGGCCGAGCACGCGAAAGCCGTGCTCAGCCAGGTTCGCCAGATCGAACAGGAATTCGCCAATGACCCCCTCAACGACCGTCGCCCCTTTCACTTCGCCACCGGCGCCACGACTTTGATTCACCGCCTGGGGCGCCCGCTCCGCCTGCTGCGCAAGAAGTTTCCAAGAACTTCCATCAAAATCACGGTTTCCGCCACGGAAGAAATGGTAGCCGGGCTGCTGGACCGGCGCTTCGACCTGGCCCTGATCTCGCTTCCCTTTTCCAATGAGAACCTGAACGTGATCCCGCTGTTTCAGGAAGAGCTACTGGTGCTGAAGCCGTCACCGCAGCGCATCAGCGGGTGGCACGTGGGAACGATTCAGCCGGCGGAACTGGCCGAGGCTTCGTTCCTGCTTTACCCCAAGCGGAGCAACATGCGGACAATGATCGACCAGTTTCTGGCGGAGATGGGCATTGCTCCCCGGGTGATCATGGAAGCCGATGATACCGAGGCCATCAAGAAGCTGGTTGAGACCGGCTTCGGCTACTCGATTCTGCCGGAGTACGCGTTACGCGGCGGCACGCGCTTCTTCCAAACGTTCCGCGTACAGGGCCGTAACCTGGTCCGGATGCAGGCCCTGGCGATGGTGCGCTCGGAGCACCGGCGGGCGCTCACCGAATCCATTGCCCGATTCCTGCAATCCGCCCTGTCTACCACGAAATCGATGGCATAGATCTTCGGCTTGCAGCGACGTCCGAAGTGGTCATCGTGTCATCGGTTTGCCGTTCCGCTTTACGTCCTCCATTTGCAGGTCGCGGACGTACTGGATGGCATCGTTCTCCGCAACGTTATTGAATGTGCAGTGCTCCAAACGGATCCCTACAATGGGCGCATTCTCATACCCCAGCAGGTTGACCGCCCGTTTGCTCTTCTGCGAGGTGACATTCCGCACGGCTACGTTGCGAATCACCGGCGGATATGCCCCCCCGCGCCCTTGCTTGTCGTCGCCCTCCGGATAAAAGCCAGTTACCTCCACCACGTTCTCGCTGACCTGCCCAACCTCGGTGTTGGTGAAGTACACGTTCTCCATCACGCCGCCGCGAAAGCTGTTGGTCTTGATGCGCAGGGCATTGTTCAGGTGGGGGCTGTCCATCGTGTTGTGGTAGATGAACACGTTGCGGATACCGCCCGAGCATTCGCTGCCGAGGGAGACCCCGCCGTGCCCGTCCTTCATTCTGCAATCCCGCACGATGATGTTTTCGGACGGCACGCCCACGCGCCGGCCATCGCGGTTGCGCCCGCTCTTGATGGCGATGCAGTCATCACCCGTGTCGAATACGCACTGTTCGATCAGCACGTCGGTGCAGCACTCCGGATCGCAGCCGTCGTTATTCGGGCCGTGGCTCGAGATTTTGACGCCGCGCACGGTGACGTTCCTGCAGAGCACGGGGTTCAATTCCCACATGGGCGAGTTGCGAATGCCGATGCCTTCCACCAGCACGTTCTGACAGCGGTAGGGCTGAAAGAAATTGGGCCGCAAGTAATGCCCTTCACCGAAGACGCGCTGCGCCACAGGCACGTCCTTGTCGCCCATTTCCACGAGCTTCTGGCGGGATGCCCGCGATTTCCAAGCCCACCAGTTGTCATCGTTGGCTTGGCCGTCTAGTGTTCCCGCGCCGGTCACCGCGATGTTGGTTTGCTCGAACGCGTAGATCAAGGGCGAATAATTCATGCACTCCGTCCCTTCGAATCGCGTGTATACGACCGGTAAGTAATGCCTGGGATCGGCGCTGAAGAGGAGCGTTGCTCCCTCCTCCAGATGCAGATTGACGTTGCTCCTCAAATGAATGGGGCCCGTCAGGAACGAGCCCCGCGGCACCACCACGCGGCCGCCGCCGGCTTGCGAGCAGGCAGCGATCGCCTTGGCGATGGCCTCGGTTACATCTTCCCTGCCCCCGGGAGCCGCGCCATAGCTGGTGATATCGAACGCCCGGCCGGGGAACCGCGGCTCCTGGATGCGGGCCAGGATGGCCGTCATTTCCTTGGCCTCATCCGACGCCTGGAAGGCGGCCATCCGCCTCCGCGCGGCCAGCGCGGATGCACCGACACCTAGAAACAACCGTCGCGTCATCATGCCGGCAGACCGACCCACCGCTCGAAATTCGTCCGGAACAAGCGCTGGATATCGCGCTTCACATCCGCCCGCGTAACGGCCCGGCCGTCTTCGGTCAGGAGCCGGTACGCATTCGTCAGGATGGGAGCCATGGTGCGGCGCGTGTTTCGCCACTTGTAGATTACCTGTTCCAGAATCCGCGCGTCGGAGTGCTGCGGAATGAAACTGGTACCCAGCATTTCCAGGCGTTCGCGCGTCATCTCTTCCACGATCGAGGGATTGTTCAGGAACCACCAGCACCCGAAGGGCATCAGATTGGCGAATTTGCGCGCGTAGACGCACAGTTCGTGCTGATTCTCGCGGCTTAGTACGCTCACCAGGTAGCGATTCTCGGGGAACTCGCGGCACAGAAACTCCACCGCGCGCAAGTCCGCCTTTCCTACGGCGTCACCCGCCAAGCGCAACGCCGGATTCACCAGGTATCGCACGCCGATCATCAGGGAAAGCGGAATCCGGAACTCGCGGCACGCAGGGAGCACGGCGTCCAGCAGAATCCGGCCACGCACCGAATCCTCCGGGAACTGGAACGTATCGGGCAGCGAGACTGCCATATAAACCGGCTGCATGCGGGCACACCAATCCGCCAGGAACCGGCGCACCTCCGCGATCGAACGGCCAGAAACCGAAGAGTCCACCTGATAGCCCTGATCGAGCAAGATCGGCCAGTGATCGGCCCACTTATTCAGCACACGGTCCAGGCGCAGCACGGGTTGAAACCGCGGATGCTTCTCCGCGCCGCGCAGCCACAAAGGCGCTTCGGCGGGGTCCAGCGGGTCGTTGGTCATCACTGCTTCGCTGATCCCGGCCAAGGCAAACACCCGCTCGATGTGTGTTTCCAGGGATTGCTGCGCGAAGAA
>Ga0335081_10007751_pt1 | contig 17181 bp, 19 predicted proteins | sample Lox_Sample_35_FD_206713 | JGI IMG/M metagenome (GOLD analysis project Ga0335081, IMG submission 206713) | Soil microbial communities from Loxahatchee National Wildlife Refuge, Florida, United States - Lox_Sample_3.5 | ecosystem: Environmental > Terrestrial > Soil > Wetlands | place: USA... | reverse complement strand
TAAAGGAGGGTGCTCTGCTGATGAAGGAAGGCGATATGCTTAAGAATGTAGGCGATATGATGATTAAAGAAAGTCAGATGATGATTAATAAAGAGAACAGAAAATGAGCAAATAAAATCCGTCCAACCTGATGGGAGTCAAGCCTAAGACGATACTCCGAAATACAGGATTCCTGCCCAAAGAATACGGGATTTACCTTATTTATTTCCTCAAAATATGTGAAAGAATTTAAAATGGTGTTTTGTACCTGTCTTCATCGACACGACAATACCGGTACATGATAAGGGTGCTGGAAAAGCCGAAAAGCAAGTAGGCCCCAGGAAAGGAATTTTCATTGATTGACGGCAGCGATACCACGAAAGTTAATCGGAAAGAGCAGCTCGCCGAGGTCTCTGTCTTTCTTTTCCTTATTCTGCCCTCTATGGCCCTTTCGTTTTTTGCCATTAAGCCAGGAGGTCTGAGCTTTCCGTTTGTCGCTGTTTCAACGATTCTTCGAGATCTCGCCCTGGTGAGCCTGATTCTGTTTTTCATCTGGCGAAACCATGAGCCGGCTACTTGGATTGGTTGGACACTCAAAAATAGTGGGAAGGAAATTTCCATAGGTATCTTGCTGTTTATTCCCTTCACCTTTGGCACGGGCCTGCTCGAAAAAGGCTTGCAGGCGATTGGTCTCTCCGCTCCCTCGACGCCCTTACCCTCGTTTTTGGCCGCCAGAGGCATGGTAGAATTTCTGCTGGCTCTCGTATTGGTCGTCATTGTTGCGCTCGCTGAAGAAACCATCTTCCGTGGCTACCTCATCCTGCGCTTTAGGGCCATCACTTCAAACCCGCTCGCAGCGGCGTTCCTATCGGCGGTGATTTTTTCACTCGGGCATGGCTACGAGGGATCGGCTGGTGTAGTCACCGTTGGCGTGATGGGGTTAGTCTTCGCTTTCGTTTACATGTGGCGACAGAGCTTAGTCGCTCCCATGGCGATGCACTTTCTTCAGGATTTTTTCGGCATCGTCCTCCTTCCTTTGCTTCGAAAAGGATGACATTTCTCATTTTGCATCCTGGGGAGTCTGTGATGCATCATTTGCTTTTGCTTTTTGTTTTTATCGGGTGGATTCTCTTCCTCTTTCTATCATGGCAGATAGCCCTGCCCCTGTACGTGATCGGCGTCATCATCTCCCTTACGGTCTATTGGAAAATCATTCTTTCTCAGCGCCGACGACCTATCATTGGAAAAAGAGCCATGATTGGCGATCAGGCGGTTGTGGTCAATCTGAAAGAGGGCGAGGCTGAGGTAGAGTATCAAGGTGAGATCTGGCGCGCCGTGTCTGCCCAGCCTTTGCACCGTGATCAGCAGGTGATCATCGAAGGAGTCGAAGGACTCACTCTGAAGGTGAAGCCTGTACCCTGAATCTCGAACATGATCCGCTAAAAAGGGGGTTCTGGATGACAAACTTAAGATTCCTCAAGCTTTCTCTTTTCGGTCTGTTCTCCATTTTTCTATTCGTCATTCTTCTTATTTTTCTTGGAGTGGCCGCTGTTAGCTCATCGTCTGGCGAACGCACTTTCGAAGCGAGCCTCTCGGGGAACGAAGAAGTACCTCCTGTACAGACTAAAGCCAGAGGCAAAGCGAAATTTCAACTGACCGATGAAGGCGATAAGTTGACATATACGCTGATCATTTCAAGCATAAAGGACGTGATTGGTTGTTATGTTTATAAAGGCAAGAAAGGCAAGAACGGTCCACCCGTCATAAATCTTTTCACCGAACCCAGGAAAGAGGATGTGGCAGGCACCCTTCTTGCCGGTGGCAAGGTCGAGCCATACCTGCTCATCGGCCCGTTAAAAGGAAAACCTGTTAAGGCCTTGATACAACTCATGCAGGCTGGACAAGCCTACGTCAATATTCAAACCAAAAACCACCCGGAAGGAGAAATTCGAGGGCAGATCAGATGAACGCAGGTCGGGAAACCTTTCTCTTCATCTCCAATAAACGAACCTGAGACAGGAGGAGACATGAATATTGTGATCGCATTATTTAGAGGCGCCTTCCAACCGCCTGGTTCGGGCGAGATGGGTCCGCGAATGTGGGGTTGGGAATATCACGGTGGATTGTTTTCGATCGTCCTGATGGGTCTTTTTTGGATCGCCGTGATTGTGGCAATCCTTTTCTTGATCCGATGGCTGTTTGTCTCGAGACCTCACGGGAATCGTGGAGCCAAGCCGACGGATTCTGCCTTAGAAATCCTCAAAATAAGGTATGCGAAAGGTGAAATCAACAAAGAGGAGTTTGAAGAAAAAAGGAAAGACCTGGGATTGTGATAGCACCGGATCTCAAAAAGAGCATCTAAGATGGATTTAGAAAAAGGGTTAGGTTTAGACGAAGTCCAAAAGAGGCTAAGGGAATATGGCTACAATGAAGTCCCTGAAAAGAAAAAAAGTCGAGCGATCGGGTTCTTCAAGAAATTCTGGGGGGTCACACCCTGGATGCTTGAAATAACAGCCGGCTTAGAATGGGCTCTAGGAAAATTTTTTGAGATGTATGTTGTGATGGGTCTCATCGTGTTTAATGCTATTTTAGGTTTTATCCAAGAAGAAAGAGCAAATGCGGCTCTCGAACTTCTCAAAGCAAAACTGAAAGTCAATGCGAGGGTGAAGAGAAATGGAAATTGGATTCTCATTCCCGCAAGAGAACTCGTTCCCGGAGATGTGGTCCGGTTGAGAGCAGGGGATTTTATTCCCGCAGATCTCAAAGCGGCCGAGGGAAATGTGGAGGTGGATCAGTCATCTCTTACCGGAGAATCTCAATTGATCGAAAAGAAGCTCGACGAGATGCTATACAGCGGGTCCGTTGTTAAAAGAGGAGAGGTCACCGGGATCGTTGTCTCGACAGGTGCAAAAACCTACTTCGGCAAAACGGTGGAACTCGTTCAGGTCGCAAAACCAAAGTTGCACATGGAGGAGGTGACTTCAAGGGTTGTGAAATGGCTGGTAATCATCGTCAGTTCTTTCCTTTGTCTCGCCCTCGTCCTTACCGCATTAAAAGGCACGAATCTGGTCGAAATCCTCCCTCTGGCCGTTGTCTTAATGGTGTCGGCCATACCCGTGGCGTTACCCACAATGTTCACGATTAGCATGGCCCTGGGCTCGTTAGAAATGATCAAGAAAGGCGTACTCATCACCAGACTAAGTGCCATTGAGGATGCGGCGACCATGAACATTGTTTGCGCGGACAAGACAGGCACCATGACGATGAACAAACTTTCCGTGGAAGAAGAGATAAGTCTTGATCATTATCTCAAAGAGGACGTCCTGTTCTATGGGGCCCTGGCATCGCACGAAGCGGATCAAGACCCGATCGACTTAGCCTTTCTCTTCGCCGCAAAAAACTTAGGCATCCCGATGGACGCTTATCTGCAGAAAAATTTTGTTCCTTTCGATCCTTCCACCCGAAGGACAGAAGCCATGATTCAAAAAGAAGGACAGCAATTTACCGTGTTCAAGGGCGCCATCAACACCATTGTGCCTTTATGTAAAACCGGCGCAGACGAATTGCCGAAAATAGAAGAAAGGGTGGAGGCCTTATCGGCCAGAGGTTACAGGGCCATAGCGGTTGCCAAGGCTGCCTCGCAAGATGACATAAAACTCGTGGGGATAGCGTTTCTTTATGATAAGCCCAGGCCAGATTCTCCTGAATTGATACGGGAGCTCAGAAATCTTGGCCTCCACGTAAAAATGCTGACCGGCGATGCTCTGCCCATCGCTAAGGAGGTGGCGCGGCAACTCGGCTTGGGAAACCCTATCATTAAAATATCCGATTTGAAAACCAGTGCGGCAGATGGCCTATCCAAGCGGATCGAGGAAAGTGATGGGTTTGCTGAAATTTATCCAGAAGATAAATTTCTCATCGTCCAGAATCTCCAGAAAGGGAGACATATCGTGGGCATGACAGGGGATGGCGTGAATGACGCGCCGGCCCTGAGACAAGCCGAGGTCGGCATCGCGGTCAGCAATGCAACCGATGTGGCCAAGAAAGCAGCGAGCGCTGTTCTTACGACGGAAGGTCTTGTGGGGATTGTGGATCTGGTAAAAATAGGAAGGATGACCTATCAGCGAATCATCACCTGGATTTTAAATAAGGTCATCAAGACTTTTCAGATTACGGTTTTTGTCGTCTTGGCCTTTCTTCTCACCGGGCAGTACATCATCTCCGCGCTTCACATGATCCTCCTCCTCTTCCTTACCGATTTTGTCACCTTGTCGATCTCTACGGACAATGTCCGGTACTCCGAGAGGCCTGATACCTGGAACATCACAGGCCCTGTAAAAGTCGCCTTATTTCTTGGAACCCTGGTGATCGCCGAGTTGATGTTCTTCCTCTATGTAGGGGTTTCCTATTTTGGGCTATTCAGTAATCTTGGACAACTTCATACGTTTACGTTTCAAATGCTTATCTACGTAGAATTGCTCGACCTGCTCATCATTAGGGAGCGAAAACATTTTTGGAATTCCAGACCAAGTCAGTTCTTGCTTCTGGCGATTGCGGGCGATTTAGTCGTCGTCTTTCTCATTTCAGTCCTCGGCTTGCCAGGAATCGCCCCGATTACTCCGGCGGCAGCACTTTCCGTTGTCGTTCTTTCGGTGATGGTTGTTTGCCTAATAAATGATACGGTTAAAGTAGCGCTGGTGAAAAGATTTTGGCAACAACTTTAAGACGATTTTTCGGAGAAGCAAATACCATGGACAAGAAAATAGAAAAAGGGTTTTACCGCAACACGGTCAGTTACTTTGGGGGCCTGATCATCCTGGTCAGCCTTGTACTGATCCTCCTTTTCCTTCTGCTGAGTTTTGCCTTGAAGGCCCCAAGCCCGTACGTCGGCATTTTCACATATCTTATCTTCCCCGCCTTCTTGACGGGGGGGATTTTTATTTTCGTCTACGGGTTGGTTCGCGAACACCGACGCCGACGGCGTCTTGGAGCCGTGGAGGCATTGCCTTTTCCTACCGTTGACCTGAACAACCCTCGCCACCGGAAGCGATTCGGGATTGTACTAACAAGTGGCTCTCTTCTGGGAATTCTGTTCGCCTTTGTCAATTACAATGCCTACCTTTTCACGGACTCCAACACCTTTTGCGGGAGATTGTGCCATACGGTGATGAAGCCGGAATATACCGCCTACTTGAACGGTCCTCACGCCCGTGTCCCCTGCGTAGATTGCCATGTGGGAGCAGGGGTTTCCTGGTACGTGAAAGCCAAAATCTCCGGGGTTCCGCAAGTCTTCGCCACGACTTTTCATACCTATTCGAGGCCCATTTCGGTGCCTATCAAGAGCCTGCGTCCTGCAAGGGAAACGTGTGACGAATGTCACTGGCCGCAGAAGTTCTACGGGGCACAGTTGATTCAAAACCCCTATTTTCGCTACAACGAGAAAAATACTCCCGAGCAGATCAGCCTCCTGGTGAAGACCGGAGGCGGAACGCCTAATCTCGGTGAGAATGCCGGAATTCACTGGCACATGATCATCAGTGAAAAAGTCTATTACAAAGCGACAGACCCCGCGCATCAGCACATCCCGTGGGTGAAAGTGGTTTCCGCTGACGGATCCATGATGGTGTACAGAGACCAGAGAGCAAAACTCACGGATGAAGAGCTTGAAGAGCTCCCGACTAACCTCATGGACTGTATGGACTGCCACAACCGGCCTTCTCACGTCTTCCTTCCACCCGAAACGGCTGTGGACAAGGCGATGGGGGCCGGCCTCATTTCACACAGACTACCCTGGATCAAGAAGCTTGCCCTGGACGCACTAGTGAGAAATTACAAGGATACTGATAAAGTCCAGGACGAAATGCGTGGATTCATCGAAGGATACTACACCAAGTATTACCCGGATGTTCTCAAGCATCAGAGAGATGAAGTCGCCCAGGCAACCAACACTATTTTCTCCATATACAGTCGTAACGTCTTTCCCACAATGAAGGTAAACTGGACCACTTACCCTAACAATATTGGGCACCGCAACTGGCCCGGATGTTTCAGGTGCCATGATGACTACCATGTAAACCAGTCCGGGAAAGTGCTCACCCGTGTGTGCTCGGTGTGCCACACGATGCCGCAGCGCGGACCTCTTCTCCCCCTTGGAGCCACTGCCTCCACGAGTTCGGAGCCCTGGCATCCGTGGCCGCTTAAAGGCGCCCACGAAAGGATTCTCTGCAGCCTTTGCCACCGGGCAGGCTACCGGCCGCCACTGGACTGCATCTCCTGCCACAGGATCGATACCTTGGCTCCGATGATGAAGATGGCCTGCAAGACATGCCATCTTCAGGAAGCGGAAGTTGTGCCTATGGTCAATTGCAAGTCCTGCCACCGGAGTCCCCAAGGGCTGCATAAAATCAATGGACATTCGACGCCGTCGTGCCCCACTTGTCATGCGCCGCATACATGGAAGGTCATTGGCCGCGACACCTGCCTCGCGTGCCACGGGGACAAGAAAGATCATCATCCCCTTGCCTTCTGCGGAGAATGTCATCATTTTGGCGCGAATGGAAAGGCGCCACAGACCTAAGAAAGAGAGCTGAAAAAAAAGAAACAAGCGGATGGAGTGCACTGAATTGGTTGCGGAGGGAAAATGCAGAAGAAAAGGCTGATCAAAGAATATTTAGAGCCGTTGATTGTCGCAGTCCTGATCGCCCTTTTTGTCAGAGCCTTTGTGGTGCAGGCTTTCGAAATTCCGTCGAGTTCGATGGAGCCCACATTGCTGATAGGCGACTACCTCTTGGTGAATAAGTTCATTTACGGGATAAGAATTCCTTATACGAACGTCAAGTTCTTTCAATTCAAGAAACCCCACCGCGGGGACGTGATTGTATTCATTTTTCCCCTGGACCCGTCGAAGGATTTTATTAAGAGAGTCGTCGGAACAGAGGGGGAAAAAGTGGAGATTATCCACAATAACATCTATATTAATGATAGACTGATCGAGGACCCATGGGGACACTTCGTGACGAACGATTTTCCGAGAAGCTATCTCCAAAGGATAGAAAATTTCGGTCCTGTTGTTGTTCCGAAGGATTCCCTTTTTGTTATGGGCGATAACCGTGATAACAGTGAAGACAGTCGTTTCTGGGGATTCCTCAATGTGAATGCGGTCTTGGGAAAGGCTTTTATCATCTATTTTTCATGGGATCGGAATGCCGAAAGTTTATTCAACAAGGTCAGGTGGTTTCGGATCGGCAAGCTAATTCATTAGCAGACCATGGGGCAATGCCATGGACCGTTCCCTTGATGCTGGAGGGTCCCCAGTCCGATCCGTGACGTATCCCCCTCCTCCGCTTCCGGGATAGCAAAAGGGTGAACCTAACAAATTTCGCATGGATGATCCAAAAGGCTTAAGGCTGATCTTTCGGGCTCTCTATTCGAGAAATTATCGCCTTTTCTTCGGCGGCCAAGGTATCTCTTTGGTCGGCACCTGGATGCAGCAGATCGCCATGAGCTGGCTGGTTTATCGGCTGACCAATTCAGCCTTCTTCCTAGGCCTCATCGGATTTTCAAGCCAGATTTGCAGTTTCATCTTCTCTCCCTTTGCAGGCGTCCTTTCAGACCGGTGGAACCGTCACCGCATCCTGATTGCCACCCAGTCCCTGGCCATGGTACAGGCCTTTATTTTGGCTGTCCTGACTCTCACCGGGGTTATCGCCGTTCACCATCTTATCATTCTTGCCTTCTTCCTCGGTTTTGTGAATGCCTTTGACATGCCCACTCGTCAGGCCTTCGTCGTGGAGATGGTGGAAAAGAGAGAGGATCTGGGAAACGCCATCGCTCTGAACTCATTCCTCTTTAATGGCGCAAGGCTGGTGGGACCCTCCGTCGCCGGCATCCTCATTTCCATTCTTGGAGAAGGGATGTGTTTTTTCTTCAACGGCGTCAGTTTTCTTGCCGTGATCATTGCCCTATTGGCCATGAAGGTGACCTTCCACAAAGAGCAATCCGAGAGGCACCACATTTTAAGGGAGCTCAAAGAAGGCTTCACCTATGCCTTTGGTTTCCGGCCCACTCGGTTCGTTCTTTTTTTTCTTGGATGGATTAGCATGGTGGGAATGGCGATTACAATCCTCATGCCAGTTTTTGCGAAAAACATCCTTCATGGCGGACCGCAGACGTACGGCTTTCTTATGGCAGCGATCGGTGTTGGGGCTGTCATTGGGGCTATTTTCCTCGCTTCCCGCAGAAGTGTTCTTGGGCTGGGAAAAATCATCGTGATCGCTGCCGGGATCTTTGGGATTGGAGTGATCTTCTTTTCCTTATCTTCCGTCTTATGGCTCTCGTTGTTTCTCTTGTTGGCTACTGGTTTCGGCATGATGGTTCATATGGCGTCGAGTAACACGATCCTACAGACCGTGGTGGATGAGGATAAGAGGGGCCGCATGATGAGCCTTTATGTCATGGCATTCATGGGGATGGCGCCTTTCGGAAGTTTAGCCGGAGGCAGCCTGGCGGCCAGAATCGGAGCCTCCAATACGTTAGTCATCGGGGGAGCCTCATGCATCTTAGGTTCCTTCTTGTTCGCCAGGAAGCTTCCGTTCATAAGGAAAATGGTTCGCCCCATTTACGTAAGAAAGGGCATTCTCTCAGAAAAATCGGAAGCAAGAATAGAAACGGGCCAGTAAGAATACGGCAATCGCTCTCTTTCCAAAATTAAATAATGTGTTCTTCGGAAGGGTTTGGTATAATTCACATCATCCCGGAGACAACAACCTTAAACGGCGCGAGGATCGAATATAATGTCTTTGCAGGTGTAAAATACATGGTTTAACCCATATTTTTTCCGCCATTTTTTAGTGATCTTAGTATTAGATTCTTACAACGTCTAGATATGGGGATTGGTGTCTAACATTTGCGGTTGACTCCCTCTCCTCTGGGGGGAGAGGGAGTGGGGGAAATGCCGTGAAAAAATGGAGGTAGAGCGAATGAAAAGGATATATCTTCTGTCCTGGGTGCTTCTGACGGTCGCATTGCCTGTATGGAGTTTGAACGCTGCTGAGAACGCGGCAGCAAAGGACTGGAGAAGTGGCTTTGTGGAGGTGGCTAAGAAAGTGAAGCCTTCTGTGGTTGCCATTCGGTCTGAGCGGACAGTGACGGTCGGACCAGGGTTCGGAGAAGACTTTTTCAAAGGAACGCCTTTTGAAGACTTTTTCAAACAGCACGGAGGGCCTCCCGTGAAACGAAAGCAGATGGGCGAAGGGTCAGGAGTCATTGTGGACGGAAAAGAAGGGTACATCCTTACGAACTATCACGTCGTCTCAGGAGCAGAAAAAATTACCGTCCACCTTTTTGACGGCCGCGAGCTAAAGGGGACGGTTCGAGGGACCGATCCCAGAACAGACCTTGCGGTCGTCCATGTGGAGACAACCGGTCTTCCCGTAGCCGTGCTCGGCGACTCGGATAAGATACAGGTGGGAGAGTGGTCAATTGCCATCGGCTCCCCTTTTGGCCTTGAAGAAACGGTCACCGTAGGTGTGATTAGCGCAAAAGGCCGCACGGGGCTTGGAACAGGTACTTACGAAGATTTCCTCCAAACCGATGCTTCCATCAATCCGGGGAACAGCGGAGGCCCTCTTGTCAACATTAACGGCGATGTCATCGGAATCAACGCCATGATCATCCAGCCGGGTCAGGGTATCGGGTTTGCCATCCCCATCAACCTTGCCAGGACGATTATGCTGGAGTTGATTAAAACCGGCAAAGTCGTTCGTCCATGGGTGGGAATTGGCCTTCAGGATATCACACTGGATCTTATGAAATTCTTTAATCTCAAGGAAAAGGAAGGGGCGCTGATCAGCCAGGTATACAGCGGAAGCCCCGCAGAAAAGGTTGGCCTTAAGGTTGGAGATGTGGTGGCCGAAGTCGATGGCGTCAAGATCAAAAATAGCCAGGACGTGGTCCGTGAAGTGCTCAAGAAGAAGGTTGGTCAGAAGGTTAATTTCGTGATCCTGCGGGAAGGGAAACGCCTCGAAATCTCCGTGACCACCGCTCAGATGCCTGAAAAGATAGGAGAGAGAGGGCTCGTTAAGCCGGCAAGAGAATGGTTTGGCCTTCGGGTTTCGGATGTCACTCCGGAGATTGCCAAGCAATTGGGTCTTACAAAAACAGAGGGAGTTGTCATTACAGCCGTGGAGCCCAATTCCATCGCGCAGGGTGCGGGCTTAAGGGCCGGAGATATCATCTTGGAAGTGAACCGTCAGAAGATCCTCAACGAGAACGACTACCGCAGTGCCATGGAGAAAGCAAAGCCGGAACAAGGGGTCCTGTTCCTGATAGATCGCCAGGGTTCAACATTCTTTGTGACACTGACCGAGGAGAAATAATTGCCTCTTCTCTCTCCAGGGACTGTGTCGCAGTGCCATTTCGAGGGAGTGAAACGACCAAAGCCTTGTCCCGAGCAAAGCGAGGGAACCACTGGGATTGCCACGGGCTTAGCCCTCGCAACGACTTCGTGGGACCGCCGAAATGTGAACCGGGTGCCGCGCGGAGATAAGCACTCCGGCGGAGATAAGGGAGATAAGCACTCCGGCGTGGAGGCACGCTCACTTCGTTCACTCGCAATGATGAGAAAAGGATTGCGGTGAAGGGGCAAGAAAGGAGCGCGAATTGAATTTTTCGTGGAAATCAGCGGGGAGAGTCCTTGTGCTTCTTTTGCTCTCCTTCATTCTTTTTGTTCCCCTATCAGAAGCGGGAATGAAGAAGACTGTCTTTGAGACTATTCTGCCCAATGGGTTAAAGGTGATCCTTCTTGAAAGTCATAAGGCGCCCCTGGTCACCTTCCAGGTCTGGTACCGTGTCGGATCTCGGAACGAAGCCTCGGGAAAAACGGGTCTTTCCCATATGCTCGAGCATATGATGTTCAAGGGAACCGAGAAGGTGGGCCCCGAGGAATTTTCAAGAATCATCCAGGAGAACGGAGGAAATGACAACGCCTTTACCTCCCATGATTATACGGCTTACTTTGAAAATATCAGCGCAGACCGAGTCCAGGTGCCAATCGATCTGGAATCGGACAGAATGCAGAACCTTCTTCTCCGGGAGCAGGACTTCCGGACTGAGCGAATGGTGGTCATGGAAGAACGGCGGCTCCGGACAGAGGACAATCCCCAGGCCAACCTCCAGGAGCATATGGACGCCACTGCATTTCTGACCTCGCCCTACCATTGGCCCACCATTGGATGGAAAGAAGATATCGAGCGGTTTACGCTGGACGACCTCAAGACCTACTACAGAATTTACTACAACCCTGTGAATGCCATTCTCGTCGTTGTAGGAGATTTCAAGAAAGAAGAACTCCTTCCGAAGATCGAAAAGGCCTTCGGTTCGATACCAAAAGGGACCGCGCCAAACCAGGAAAAAGATGTAGACCCAGAACAGACCGGTGAGCGCAGAGTCTTTGTCAAGAAGGAGGTGCAGCTTCCCTACATCGTGATGGGATATCATGTCCCCGATCTTCGAGAACCCGACAGCTATGCCCTTGAAGTGATCGCTACCCTTCTCTCGGCAGGCAAAAGCTCCAGGCTCTACCAGGGTCTCGTGCGGGAGAAACGGCTTGTCCTAAATGTGGATGCGGATCACTCTCTTCTTTCCCGGGACCCAAGCCTATTCTATCTTTCGGCAGAGCTCCTCCCGGGCAAAGAGGTGGCCGAGGTGGAGAAGGCCTTGGACCAGGAGGTGGAACGATTGAAAAAAGAATTCGTGGGAGCGCACGAGCTGGAAAAGGCAAAGAATCAAATTGAAGCTTCCTTCGTATTTAGCCAGGATTCCCTTTTCTACCAGGCCATGCTCCTTGCCCAGCACGAGATTGCCTTCACATGGAAGGCGATTGATGACTACCTCCCTTCTATCCAAAAAGTTTCCCCGGAAGAGATCCAGCGGGTTGCAAGAAAATATCTGATTTCGGATAATCGAACGGTGGGCATTCTCATTCCTCTCCCACCCAAAGAAGGAAAGCCTGCCCCAGAAGGACCTCCAATAAAAGAGAGAATGATTCGATAGAATGAATTTTGAGTTTCTCGAATTCACAAGGAGCAAGATGATGCATTTGAATTTTAGATCTTTCAATTCGCAAGCCACGTTCCGCAATCCGAAATCCAAATACCTCCTCTTGATGCTTACCTTCCTTCTTGTCTGGGCGGGTCTGCCAGGTGGCAACCCGCGGGCTATGCCCCGGGTCCAGAGGACGGTTCTTCCGAATCATCTCGTTCTTCTTGCTTCCGAGGAGCATTCCCTGCCGTTTGTTACACTGCAACTCCTTATCGATTCAGGATCACGGAAAGATCCTTCCGGAGAAGAGGGGCTGGCATACCTGACCGCCAAAGGACTTCTCCATGGAACATCTAAGCACACGATCAATCAGATCAATGAAGAGCTCGATTTTATAGGGGCTTCTCTCAACTCTTCCACAGGAAGAGATTATGCGACCGTCGGCCTCCGGGTCTTGAAGAAGGATCTGGACAAAGGACTTGACCTCTTCATGGAAGTCCTCACTCAACCCATCTTTCCTGAAGAGGAGATCCATAGAGAGGTTGAGAAGACTTTGGCGGCGATTCAATCCGAAGAAGATCGGCCCGAAGAGGTTGCTGAAAAGGCCTTTCTGAAGGCCCTCTTTCTCAACAGCCCTTATGCTCATCCCATCTTAGGGACGAAGGAATCCGTTCCCAGGCTCATCCGGGGAAAGGTCGTCCAATTTTATCATTCCTATTATCATCCCAACCATGCCATTCTGACCGTGGTGGGGGATATGAACCGTGAAGAGATCAAGACAAAACTCATGCCCCGTCTTGAAAAGTGGGCAATGGGTGAGACCCCTAAGCTGCCTTTCAAAACCGCGTTTGAGAAAGAACAGAAGACGGCGAAGATCAACCGGCCGATCACTCAAGCCAACATCATCCTCGGCAATGCCGGCCTGAGCCGGGAGAATCCCGATTTTTATGCCGTCACAGTTATGAACTATATCCTTGGAGGCGGAGGATTTTCATCTCGCCTGATGGAAGAGATTAGAAACAAGCGAGGACTCGCCTATTCTGTGATAAGCTTTTTTGATCCGGGGAGATACCCGGGTTCCTTCCAGATCGTCCTCGAGACCAAAAATTCCTCTGCAAAGGAGGCGATCTCCCTTTCACTCCAACAGATGGAGCGGATTCAAAAAGAGCTCGTCTCGGACAGAGAACTGGAGGAAGCAAAGAAATATCTCATCGGAAGCTTTCCGATGCGATTGGACACCCAGTCAAAGCTGGCTAATTTTCTCACCCAAGTGGAGTATTACGGGTTAGGTCTCGATTATCCGGAAAAGTACCCTTCCCTCATCCGGTCTGTCAGCCGGGAAGACGTTCTCCGGGTTGCGAAAAAATATCTTCATCCCAAGAAATATGTCCTCGTCATCGTCGCCAACCTGAACGAAGCCGGACTAGAATGATTTTTTGGTTGAATCCACAGACTTGTTGATGCACAAAGGCAGCTGGAATAATATGAAAAGAGATCAAAAATATTGAATCTAAGGGAGGAAGGATGATAAAAGAAAAAGACCGTTTGAATGCTTTAGAGGTGGCTCTCAATAACGAGACGAGGGAGCGAGAGTTCTATATTAAAAATGCGAAAAGAACAAAAAACGCTCTCGGCAAAAGAATGTTCCGGCAGATCGGCGACGACGAGCTGGAACACTATGAACGGCTGAAACTGCTCCATCAAAAATGGGCCAAACAGGAAAAATGGCCTGAAACCGTCCCTCTCAAAGTGAGAGATACGATCGTGAAGGATATTCTCCTCGATTTCGTTAAGAAAGTGGATGTAACTGCCAAAGGAGATTCGGATGATCTTGAGGCAGTCCGAACGGCCATCGATTTTGAGGCAAAAGGAGCAAAATATTATGCCGACTTGCGGGATAGCGTGACGAACCCTAAAGAAAGGGAGTTTTTTGATCTTCTATCAAAGATGGAGAATGAACATTACGTTTCCCTCAAGGACACGGAAGAATATTTCATTGATCCTGCCTCCTGGTACCGAAAAGTCGAGCACCACACGTTGGATGGAGAATAACCCTTTCATAGGAATGGAATCGGAGCAAAAGGCGTCTATCTTCGAACAAACTTACCAGGATTACCTGCGACACCTGCGGCAACTCGATCTTCTGAAGATAGCTGAAAGAATAGGAGTGCAAATAGATGGAGACTCCATCCTGGTCCCGCTCTTCGGTCAACTTTACAAGATTTGCTCCACAGGCATTATGGATTCTTCCGGAAGAGAGCCGTCCCACTCTGTCAAGGTGGTCTTGTGTCAATACCTTCTTCATGTACCGGCCAAAGGACCGGAGGAAAAGGATTGGGTTTCCTATAAAGATTTCAAGGACGCGTCTCCTTTTGTAAGAGGGTTTCAAAACAACACAGAGAAGGCGATTGCGAAAAACTTCGCTGGAAGGCTTGAAGCTTTAAGAAGGGCATGCCTCCAACTGGGCGGTAAGGACCCTGGGCTGGACTGGGGTTACCAGTTGTCGATCAAATTCGATCTCCTCCCCCAGGTTCCCGTCTTGTTTCTTTTTAACGATACGGATGAGGAATTTTCGGCCCAATGCCTTTTGCTCTTCGAACGTCAGGCTGAAAAATATTTGGACATGGAATCCATGGCCATTCTCGCCGAGCTGCTCACAGACTATTTGAGTCAATCTGAGGGTGATATGAGGACGACCGTCATGTAGGGAATCCAGTTGACAAGACTGGATTCCGCCGTGTCAAGCACGGGGCAGGGCTTATCAAGTCCGGAATGACAAGCAAAGTAAAGGGAGTTTTGACGCGCCACAATAGTTCTCTGAAAGGACCTGAGACCTATTCCTTTATTAGTAGGGTAAAAACCGGGACAATATCCAGCTCACGATGCTAATCAGGATTGAGCCCAGGACCGCTCCCCAAAAACCGCTGACATGAAATCCCCTCACCAGCGCTGAAACCAACCAGAGCATCAGCCCGTTGACCACCAGTAAAAAAAGCCCTAAGGTCACCAGCGTGAGGGGAAGGGTGAGCAAAATCAGGACAGGCCGGATGATCGTATTCACAACCCCGAGCAAAAAGGCAGCTACCAGGGCTGCTAAGAAGCCATCTACCCGGATCATCCTCGGAAAAAGATAAGAGATGATCAGAATGGCCACCATATTAATGATTAAACGGAAAATGAAGAACATGGCCCTTCCTTCAAGGATGGATTCTTGCTTTTTTTAGTATAGGGTACGACGAGGGCAAGATCAATCCTTTTCTTGTTTGTGGAAGGCGAAAGAATACCGTATTTTTTTTCGTAAAATACGGTCTTTACCCCATTCACTTTTCCTGGGCCTTCTGTAACATCACGTGCATGTTTCAGAACATCTGCAGGAGGCTCAAATGAAATGTCCCTGTTGCCACGGTATCATGGTTTTCGAGAAATTTTATGGCGCCCAAGAACATTACTTCGGTTGGAGATGCGTCTACTACGGAGAGATCGTTGACCAGGTGATCCTGGAAAATCGACTCTGGGAAAAATAATCCTCGCGGCGTGCCTACATCGAAGAAATGCTGACCAGCCTGAAATGCTCAAATTGTTTCAGTGCAAAGATGAAATTCTGCAAGGAGGAAAACAAAGGGAACACTCTTTACCACGGAGTGTGATGGTCGGAAATCCGAAGGTCAGTTTGAGTCAGTCTTTAGGCCGGAGCCATCTCTGGGATGAGAAAGGAAAAGAAACCTTCTTTGGTGCTCTCCCGTTCAATCTTCCCAAAAGCGCATTCCACGGCTGCTTTGACTTCACCCAAATCAACAGGCTTCATCGCCTGATAAAAGATTCCTGCTCCCCGGAGACGCTTCACCAATCCTATCGATTCCTCTGAGGAGATCACGATAATCTGAATCCTGGGGTTGATATGCCTCAACAAGGGAACAACATCACATGCCTTCACCCCTTCGATCTCATCGTCGATGAGGATGACATGGATATTCCCTTTTCGAATCCTCCGAATCATCTCACTCATCGCCCTGGCTGTTTCCACCTTGTATCCCATTCCCTGGAAGAAGGTGTAGAGCGATCGGGTCCAAAGATCGTCCTGATAAGCTATGAGTAACGTCTTCCGTTTCATGGTCGTCTCCTCCGTATTCCATTTCTCCTACGTCGCACGGATAGGGATCTCAGACCTTCTTGTAGGAGAGACAGCGGCTCCGATAAAGGAGGAAATGAGGATGCCAGCCGGAATCAGTTGAGCCAGGACCACAATGATCCCGAAGGTAAAGAAGAACATGACTCCGACAAGTCCTATTCCCCTCACGCCTCCCTTGTAGGCAATCCCAAAAGAAAACAGGGTGATCGACATGATTAGGACTAAGCTGAGGATGCTTAGAATTTTTTTCATGCTCTTAGACATGCTCATCATCTCCTTTTTTTTGGCTTCCTCTACTTCTTGACCGCTACAGGCTCAGCACCTGGCAGAACCACTTCCTCTTCAGCTTTCTTTTCTTTCTTCAACGCGGTGGTGGTTACCGTGCCAATGAAGCTGAAGAAGAGAATGGCCGCTGGAATCAATTGAAGAAGAACGACAATGGCTCCGGCAATGATGAAAATCCAGAGCATCGTCCCGCCTTCTTTCAGACTGACCGACCTTGCAAATGCCGGAGAAGCCATGAGCGTCATCATCCCAACCATCAATGCTGTTCTTAATCCCTTTCTTCTTTTTTCCATTTTTAATTCCTCCCTTCTTTGGCGTTCAACCTGAGTAATGCATTCGGCGTGCCAAAGAGTAATTACGGATATAACTTCTTGATATTACTTAATATTGTTAATAACCTGGATCTGTTGGGCGGGAGGTTTGAGGCTGAATTGAATATTTTATATATACAGATTGCTAAGCATAAGAATATATTATTTCATAATGCCTCGAAATAATTGGTTTTGGCTTGTTATATGAATTCTATACGTAGGACGGTAATGAAATAAAAAAAACATACACTTCGGTACCTGAAGTTACCCTTTTCTCAAAACCTCTGTAACTTGGTCGCTGTAGTCCTGACTATCCTTATCGGCTGGTTTCACCTCGATCTCGGAAGAGGATGATATCCCCAAGCCAAGCTCTGCTGCCCTCGCGATCTGTTCCTGCTCAAATATCCTGGGTTTCATGATGCTTTCATTGCCCCCCAG
>Ga0335081_10007749_pt1 | contig 17182 bp, 10 predicted proteins | sample Lox_Sample_35_FD_206713 | JGI IMG/M metagenome (GOLD analysis project Ga0335081, IMG submission 206713) | Soil microbial communities from Loxahatchee National Wildlife Refuge, Florida, United States - Lox_Sample_3.5 | ecosystem: Environmental > Terrestrial > Soil > Wetlands | place: USA... | reverse complement strand
GTGAGACCAATCATTTCTCCGCCCGACTTTTTCAGCAAGAATGGGGGCGGATGCCCTGCGATGGAGTAGCGGATGATCTCATGCTTGAAATCGATGAACAGCGAGCACGCAGTAAGGAAGGAGTCTTTCATCTTCCCTTGAAGAATACGATTGATCTCCGAAAGGACGCGGGCGGGGTCAGAAATATTTGGAGCCTGGGATGCATAACAAACCTTCAGCATGGAGCCGATGAGAGCAGCGCCAATGCCGTGGCCGCATACATCTGCAATTAGAATTCCGACGCCAGTGGAATCGTTTGTCTGGACATCATAAAAGTCCCCGGCGACCGTGGACATCGGAACGTACTTCGCAGCAAGGTCCATGCCGCCCGGCAGATTGATCGTTGCGGGAAGATTGGACTCCTGAATCCGTCGGGCAAGCTCGATTTCCTGCTCCATCGAATACAATGTTCGTTCGTTGGCAAAGAAGCGGTGCACCGCAACGAATCCCAGGCCGAAAAACAAGACCGCAAAACCCGGCTGATCCAATTGTATACTCCGCGCGAGAATATCCATACTGGCAAGCTGGTCGATGGCCATAAAAACGAGCGTTGTGAGAAACACGACCTGCAAGACGCGCAATTCCGTATCCCGCTGTTTTCGCGAAAGGAGAAGATTCGCAATCCAGACAATGGCCCAAGCGACAGCCAGGGGCCGGTAGATTGCAACGTCCCCAAGCGGCCCGGCGCTGAGAAGATCGTAGGCAATGGCGACGACAACGTAGACAATCGTCGAGCGAAAAACCCAGACCATGGAGTTATAAAAGCCGCGGCCAAAGATGTTGACCAGGAAGGCCGACAACGGGATGATGAGCGCATACGTGAGGAGTCCGTGGAAATAGGGGAACGCGAATGGAAAGCCGACCAGCGTTCTCATCGTCTGCGTCTCGACGAGCCGTCGCAGCCCGTAGAATAGAGCGAAGAGCCCGAAGTTGAGGAGCGTGAAATCCCTCTTCTGCAGCCGGAACAGGGAAATCACGGATGCCAGCAACCCGGCGGCGCAAACGAGGAGTCCCGTTGAGATATTCAGGAAGTCTGACTGCAGGGTATTCATATTCTATTTCATACTAAAAGCCATCTCAAAAATACGTCTGCGCTGAATAGGGTTTCTCGCAAAGTCCCGCTTTCGGATTCCCTGCCTGCGGCAGGCAGGTGCCGACCGGCGGGATTCATAAAACGGAACCGCAACGTGCGCAAAGGCGCGCAATTTCGATAATCGTTTTCACCGTTGCGGTCTTTGCGTTCGCCCGCCGTCTTTTTTGGCGGGTCGTTGCGAGAATGTTGTTGAGACCAGTTCTAGCGCGCATGCAGCCACAGTATCATCGTGCAACTCGCACTTCCGGAGGAATGGTTCTCTTGCTGTCGTGTGCCGGGCAATCCACATTGTTCCGCGACGGATAGGATAGTTCGTCTAAAGCAGCGGCGAAATCTTGTCTGCAGCTTCCTGGGAGGTGGTCACTGGGTGGACTTCAAAATCAACGAGGTCCTTCCAATTGTCCATCCATCGGTCTAACTGCGTGCGGTCGTGTGCTTCCATAACTTGGTAACAGCACGTCATTGATTCATTGACCCAGCTTGACACGTATCGTAAGCCTTCCGGGGCCAGTCGGCCCTTGTCTCGAAAGCGGCGATAGACGGGGATTGCATCTCCGTTTTTGTACTGCTCGATTACCATGTACAAGGTCTTCTTCATTCACTGCTCCCATCCGAATACTGTTCTGTCTCACTCGTCTTGCTTCGTTCCCCGGAGTTCCAGGGTGTTCGTCTGGGAATCCATCGGGAAACATTTTTCCTGTACTCACTGCATTGATTTCCGAATCTTCTGACCAATTGGTTCCAATCGGAACGGAAGTCTTTCCCCACGGAGCTACGTGCCGACCTCACCCGCGGAATCCAGGACTCCGTTCAAGCCGTGCTCATCTAGAAGAGCCCGACGAGGCTCTTCTGTTCAACGTGTTTCTCTGAAAGTCGCTCCATGACTCCTTCCAAAGTCTGGGATTTCATCCGGGGGTATTGACTGCAGAGATAAACAAAGCTCTCATCAGTCGAGCCCCGGGATAAGTCCTTGCCTTCGCCTACGCCGTAGCCCCACGACTCGGCAAGCAAATCGGCGAACCGAACGACCGCAGCGAGGTCGGCGAATTGAAGGGCGCTGTTCGTCGAATGATGGAACCTCATCACTTCCACAAGTGCAGCGGGCAGGTTCCAGCGCTCGCCTAACAATCCCCCTATTTCATCGTGGCTTATACCGATGACTTCTCGTTCGACGTCGATGTCTGTTCGCCCGGATTCCTTCAGGGACTTGAAAATTACTTCCCCTTCTGCGACAAACTGCTGGATAATGATGATCTTTCCCATGTCGTGGAGGAGGCCCGCCGTATACTCCTCACCACCAAGGGCAATCGAATATTCCTTGCACACCAGGGAGGCAATTGCTGACGTGTTGATGGAGTGTTTCCACAATCGTTCCAGGGCAGACTCCTGGCGCGGGTCAAGTTTCCGAAGCTGTTGCTTCATAAAGAATGTAATCAGAATCCTGCTGATCTCGGTGTGGCCGAGAAATGTTATGGCATTCCCCACGCTTTCGACCTTCTGGCGGAGCCCGTAGAAAGCCGAATTCGCGACGCGGAGAATGCTGCTTGTCAAGGCTGCGTCTGTCTCGACCATGCGCGTGATTTTGTTCGTCACGACCTCCTCTTTGCCCAATTCCTTCATAATTTCCGTCAGAATCGTCGGCAGCGTGACGATTTCATTGACCCGCTCAATTTCTTGCCTAATGTCTTTCATGAGAATAGCGATTTATGTTCAGAAGGGGAATATCGAAGATCTGTTCTGTCCCTGTGATTTGAGACGGCTCGTAGCCGTCAAAAGCTTGGGAATTCCAGCAATAAGATCAATACGCGTTACAGCGTAATTGTGATGGTCCCTAATCTGGGGTTAGAGGTTGGTCTGCCATCTCAGACTTACTGACCGAAGAGATCCACATTTTTCAAGATTGATGGCGTGATTCCCCAAAATGAAAAATACGCGATATCACCTATTGAAATGCAATCCACGGAATTGCACATTTTTCTTGGATTTTCAGACCGATCAATTCCCGACATGGTCAATCCGATGCAGGTGAAGAACGACTGGTTCCCGTCTAACTGGCAAGGTCTCGGGATTCCTCATCCGGCGCCCCTTATCATAGGAAAGAATGTGAGCGACAGGCATCTTCGCAACGCGCGAGAGACAGGGTTCATTGTCCGATGATTGCATCATCCTCATTGTTTGTGGTTCGCGGTGCTTTACAGTTTGCAGACTCCCGCTTTTCTGACGAGGGAACGCGCTTGAAATGGTGTTCCAATTTTGCAGCAACAACCTCACAAGAAACGAATCACAGAGCATTGTTTGAATCAACGATTGGAGCAAGAGCATGGGAAAGAGAGAGATCCGCTCGAAAACGAAAGCCGAACTATCAAGCGATATAACTCCGCCCGGGAACAAAGGCGCAAAAGGCGAGCTTGAACTCCTTCTGCAGACATCGCCGCAGGGATTCTGGGTGATTGATCTTGGCGGTCTTGTTCTTGATGCCAACGATGCGCTTTGCCGAATGCTCGGGTATTCCAGAGAGGAGCTGCTTCGCATGAGAATTCAGGATATCGAAGCTCTGGAGACTCCCGATGAAACAGAAGCCCACATCCATAGGCTGATGGAATGCGGCAGCGATCGGTTCCAAACGCGCAAGCGGCGCAAAGACGGCACGATCATCGACGTCGAGGTCAACGCTCAATATGTTGGCGCACTGGGAAATCGGATTTTCGCCTTTGTGCGCGACATTACGGATCGAAAGCGGTCGGAGGATGCGCTCCACAAGAGGAACAGGGAATATGACCTTCTCGTCTCAACCATCTCCGTCGGCATATACATGCTCCATAGCACGCCGGAAGGAACATTCTGGTTCGACTACGTAAGTCCCAAAATGGCCGAGATGTTCGGCCTGGAGGTGGAAAACATCACAGCCGATCCGCAGCTCGCATTCCGGTCGATTCACCCGGACGAACGGGATGCGTTTGTCCAATTGAATAGGGATCGAATTCGGGAGAGAATGCCATTTGACTGGGAAGGGCGGGTCCTTGTCGACGGTGCGGTCAAGTGGATACGTATCGAATCGACTCCCCGACGATTGGAAAACACAGACACCGCGTGGGACGGTGTTGTTGTCGACGTTACAGATCGTAAGGTGGCGGAGGAAAGGCTCCGTCTTTCCGATGAGATCATCAAAAGAGTGAACTCTCTCATCCTCGTTGCAAATGCGAATGGTCGGATTACGTATGTCAGCCCCTCCACGAAGAAGATGCTCGGGTATGAGGAGGCTGAAATTCTCGGCGACGGCTGGTGGCTGTTAACCCACGAAGATGTTCACGAACGCGAGGAAGCCAAATCCAACGTAGCACGGACGGCCGGAGGAGAACTCCCGGTAACAGAAGCACCGTATGAGACGAAAGTGCGATCAAAAGATGGTGAAACGCATTGGATTCTCTGGCAGGATGCAAAGGGGACCCAACAGGAGCTGATTGGAGTCGGGCAGGAGATCACCGAGCGGAAGCGAGTCGAAGAAGAGCTTCGCGAAAGCGAAGAGAAGTATCACGCCTTTTTCGACAACAGCATGGATGCAATTCTGTTGACCTCACCGAACGGAGCCATCCATGCCGCGAATCCGGCGGCATGCAGAATGTTGAAACGCACGGAAGAGGAGATTTGTGCTTCTGGTCGCAACCCGCTGGTGGACATGAACGACCCGAGATTACAAGCGTTGCTTTCAGAGCGAACGCGGGTGGGCAAGGCGTCCGGCGAGATGACGATGCTGAAAGACGATGGTTCGCCTTTTCCTGTTGAAGTTTCAAGTGCGGTATTCCGCGATGTACAGGGGAATGTTCGTACGAGCATGATTATTCGTGACGTGAGCGAGCGCAAAAAAGCCGAAGGTGAACTGAAGAGGTACCAGCTTCTGTCCGAACATACAAGAGACATCATCCTTATCGTCCGTGCCGATGATGGCCGGATCCTTGAAGCCAACAATGCCGCCGTAGCCTCCTACGGATATTCCCATCAGGAATTGACGGAGAAGTTCATTCGAGACTTACGGGCCGTTGAGACTATTCCTGACCTCCCCGTGCAACTGGAGCACGCTTCGAATCAAGGGATTACCTTCGAGAGTATTCATCGTCGTCGTGATGGGTCCACATTTCCAGTCGAAGTCAGCTCACGGGGAGTGACTGTGGGGAACGAGCGATTGGTGATGAGCATTATTCGTGATATTACAGAGCGCAAGCGGGCGAACGAGAAACTCGCGCGGCTTGCTGCAATCGTGGAATCTTCTGACGACATCATCATCAGCAAAACGACCGACGGTATCATTACGAGCTGGAACAAGGGTGCAGAAAAGGTCTATGGGTACACGGAATCTGAAATGTTGGGGCAATCTCTTTCTGTCCTTATACCGACAGCACAAAAAGACGAATTACCTACCATCCTTGGGAAAATTCAACGGGGAGAGCATATTGTCCATTATGAAACAAAGAGGAAGAAAAAAGATGGAACGATCGCAGACATCTCTTTGACAGTTTCGCCAATCTACGATGACCGGGGCATGATTGTCGGCGCGTCGACGATTGGCCACGACATCACCCAGAATAAGAAGTATGCTGCGGCGCTCGCCGAGAGTCAGTTGCGATACCGTGCCGTGGTCCAGCAAAGTAGCGAGGGGATCACCATTGCAAAGCAGGATGGAACATATGTGATGGTGAATCCTGCATTTTGTGGCATGACCGGTTATTCCGAGGAAGAATTACTGAGGATGCGCGTGCACGATTTGGTGGCTCCAAACATTTCTCTCCAATTATTCGTCGAAGTCGCCAAGGAGCACAAGTCAGGAACCCGGGAAGTAACACTGATGCGAAAGGACGGATCGCCGTTTTCAGCCCTTGTGACAGGAGTTCCTCTCCAGATCGGCGAAGAGGAATACGTCCAGGGGATTATTGAGAACATCACCGAGCGCAAGCGGGCCGAGCATCAATTGCGGAGGAGCGAAGAAAAATACCGTCAACTGATAGAGACCATGCCCGACGGAGTCTACAGAAGCAGCCACGATGGCAAATTCCTCGAAGTGAATCAGGCTCTTGTGAACATCCTTGGATACAACAGCAAGGATGAGCTCATGGCGGTGGATATCAAAGCTGATTTGTATTTCTCGCACGAAGACCGTGATCGAATCACGGCGATGGAACGAACAAACAAGACCGCCGTTTATCGACTCAAGAGGAAAGATGGGTCTGAAATCTGGGTTGAAGACCACGGGCGGTATGTCGAAGATGAAGAAGGGAATGTCCAGTACCACGACGGAGTCGTCCGCGATGTGACCGAGCGACGGCAAGCCGATGAAGCATTGCGTCGCGAGAGGAACCTGCTCCGAACCTTGATCGACAGTCTGCCGAAGTCAGTGTACATCTATGTCAAAGATAACCAGTCACGCTATGTAATCAATAATCTCTCGCATCTGAATTCGCTCGGTGCACACCGTCAGGAGGACGTTATCGGCAAAACCGCGTTCGATTTCTACGGCTCCGATGATGCTGAGCAGTTTATTGCGGACGAGCGAGAAGTGATTTTGACAGGCGTTCCCCTCATCGACAAGGAGGAGATACTTCTTGACAGTGTGGATGGTAAGAAACGGTATCACTTGACAACGAAAGTGCCCCTTCGAGATTCCGCGGGGTCAGTCGTAGGTCTGGTCGGCATGAGCAGCGACATCACGGAACGAAAACATGCAGAAGAAGAGCTGCGACGCGAGCGCAACCTGCTCCGGACGTTGATCGACAGCCTTCCGAAGTCTGTCTTCGTCTTCATCGTGGACACTCAATGCCGCTACATGATCAACAATCGTGCGCACCTGGAGTCGCTCGGGGTCGAGCGTCAGGAAGACGTCACCGGGAAGACGGCATTCAATTTTCACAGTGATGAATGTGCCCGGGAATATGATACAGAAGAGAAAGAAGTCATGCGCACCGGTAAACCGCTCCTCGATAAGGAAGAGATCGTTCTTGGCAAAACGAATGGAAAACCGAAGTACTACTTAACAAGCAAAGTACCGTTCCGTGATTCCTCAGGTGCGGTCATCGGTCTGGTTGGCATGAGCAGCGATATCACCGACCGGAAATTGGCGGAAGAGCAATTGCGTAAACTCTCTTCTGCGGTCGAACAAAGTCCATCTTCCATCGTCATCACCGACATCAAGGGGAACATAGAATACGTCAACCCCAAATTTACCAACGTGACGGGATATTCGCTGTACGAAGCCCTCGGGAAGAACCCCCGAATGTTGAAATCAGGTGAGACTTCACCGGAGGAATACAAAAGACTGTGGGAATCCATCACCGCAGGCAGGGAATGGCGAGGAGAATTTCACAACAAGAAAAAGAACGGCGAGCTCTTCTGGGAATCGGCTTTGATCTCGCCCGTGAAGAACAAGGAGAATGTGACGACGCATTTTGTGGCCGTGAAGGAAGACATCACCGTGCGGAAAAAGGTCGATGAAGCATTGCGCCACACACAGAAGCTCGAAAGCATCGGAACCCTCGCGGGTGGCATTGCACACGATTTCAACAATCTGCTCAACGCTATCATGGGGCAGTCTTCCCTCGCCCTCGGCAGACTCCCGAAAGAAAGTCCCGCAGGAAACAACATTACGAAGGTCCTCAAAGCAGCCGAGCGTGCAGCCGACCTTACACGGCAACTCCTGGCTTATTCCGGCAAAGGCAAGCTTGTCACCGAGGAAATTGACCTCAACCTGCTGGTCCAGGAAAACTTCCAGATGCTGGAAGTCTCCGTCCCCAAAACTGCCCAGCTGCGGTTTGACTTGGGCACTCCGGCTTCTCACATCATGGGAGATATCGGACAGATCCAGCAAGTGGTGATGAATCTGATTATCAATGCCGGCGAGGCACTCGGAACGAAGCCGGGGACCATCACGGTGCATACCGGGCAGGTGGAGCTCACCGAAGAGGATACGGGTTTCTGGAAGTATACGACGACTCCGCTGCAGCCGGGACGTTATGCATTGTTGCGTGTGAGTGATACCGGGCAGGGAATGAAGCCGGAAGTGCTGGCTCGCATTTTTGACCCGTTCTTTACGACGAAATTTACCGGCCGCGGTCTTGGTCTCGCCGCAGTGTTGGGTATCATCCTTGGCCACAAAGGAGGCCTTCGTATCAAAACCCAGGATGGAGCCGGCACGGAGTTCGAAATTGTATTTCCGCTTGTGGACGCTACGGCGGTGCACAACGACCACGAGCAGAAGGAAACGAAGATCGTAGACGGGGAAGGGAAAACGATTCTTGTGATCGACGACGAGCCCTCTGTCGTGGAATTGTTGACGGATGTTTTTACCGAGGAAAAGTTTGCAGTGCTGGGGGCGTTGCATCCGAAGGAAGGAATCGATTTGTACCGTCAGCATCAGTCGGACATCAATCTCGTCATCCTCGATTATTCAATGCCGGAAATGGATGGCAAGAAAGCCTTCGAGGAACTGACAAAGATCAACAGTGAGGTGAAGGTTATCCTTTGCTCCGGATTTACGGAAGAGGAGATGGAAACCGCGTTCGGTATTGTTCGGCCCAAGGCGTTCATTCACAAACCCTACCGGCCCTTTGAAATCCTGGAACGGGCCTCGAGCCTGGTTTCCGGAGAATAGGCAAGAGCGCCAGAACGGAAGGGGTGCAATCGCAGCACTGAAAATGTAATTCCACAAACATCCTTCGGTTAACACCGTCACTTGGCAGGAACAATCGCCGCGTGCAAGCTTCCTGCTTCCCGTCTCGTTGAAAACGCCTCATGTTGCTCTCCTGATTTTTCGGTCAGGTGGCTGATAGTCCACATTGCCCCTTCGCACACCGGCCACATCTTAAGCAGTAGCCCAATTTTTTTAAAGATATTGACGGTTTTTTCGAGTTTGCAGCACTCTCGCTGAGAAGTATCGTGGCACGTCCATTGATTTTGATCCATTCATCGATGTCGCTGCACGCCTGGCTTGGACCGACCTGTCCTCGCAAAGAAATGCGGCGACTCATGTATGAACGTTGGTCAAAACAGACGTGCAAAAGATCACTGTCGATAGGCTCACTGAAGGAATGGTGGTGGAGGAACCCATCATTGACCTTCACGGTACGGTCCTTCTCCAAAAAAGTACCGTGATAACGCAGAACAGCATCAAGTTGCTCAGAATGTGGGGAGTGCTCGAAGCCAGCATTGACGATGAAAGCGCTTCACAGTTGGTTGCTCGTGATATAACACCTGTCGCCCCGGAAGTAATCGAGGGGGCCTGCTCTATCATCGCACTTCTTTTTCAGCATACGAATCAGAAGGATCCGTTTGTAGCAGAGTTGATGCGTCTTGCCACAAACCGAATCGTGCAATCCAAGGCGGGACAGACATGAACGTGCCGAACAATCCGCGACAACTTGTCGATGGAATGGAGAAACTCTCCTCCATACCGCTGGTGTATGAACGGCTGAACGAAGCGATGTTCAGCCAGCGAAGCAATGTTGGGCAAATAAGCTCCATCATCATGCAGGATGCAGGTCTCTCGGCGAGGTTGTTGCGCATTGTCAACAGCGCGTATTTTGGCTTTCCGCGGCGGATCGATACGGTGTCACGTGCTGTCATGGTGGTCGGCACCCAGCAATTGCACGATCTCGCGCTTGCAACGTCCATCGTAAAACAATTCCAACGAATCCCCGACCGGTTTGTAACCATGGAGTCGTTTTGGAAACACAGTGTTGCGTGTGGCATGGTGGCCAGGGTCATTGCCGGCCTCAACCGGGAGTCAAATATCGAGCGATTTTTTGTTGCAGGTATTTTGCACGATGTCGGGCGGTTGGTTATCTACGAGAGGATTCCCGACCTGGCAGATGAAGTATTCTCCCGAACGACAAAGGCACCCGCCCCGTTGTTCAGAATCGAGCAGGAAACCATCGGCTTTGACCACGCCGCCGTCGGCGGGGCTTTGATCAATACCTGGCGACTTCCCGGAAGTCTTGAAGAATCTGTCCGATACCATCATATGCCGCAGCGGGCCCAGCGCTACCGGGTCGAAGCATCAGTTGTCCACGCTGCGGATGTCATTGCCCATGCGATGCAAATCGGGAGCAGCGGCGAGCATTGCGTACCTCCGGTCGACGGGGAGGCATGGAAATTCCTTGGTCTCAAGCCGGAAAATCTCTCTCAGATTTTCGAGCTCGTGGACAGGCAACTGGAAGACGTCTTGAAAACTCTCATTACTGATTAGTCACTCATGGAAGAAATCAATCAGAGCCGGCCAGGCGTACAGACCTTGCTCGACCGTGTGCGCGAGCTCGAGGGGACCAATCAGTGGATGCTGGAATCTTTTGAGGAGGTCTCGGAGCTCGATAAGAAGGGCTCGTTTATCCAGAAGAAGCGGGACAAGAGCTCGATTTACGCCGATGCACGCTCTCACATAGGACATTTCGTAGAGTTTGACACAATGGCCTTCTTCCGGGCCGATGAATCGGACCATTGGTTCGAGCTTGAGGACACCGACCCACCGTGGGAAAGGGAATTCATCCGCGAAGAGACAAACCGTCTTATTGATGAAGGCCTGTTCGGATGGGTCTTGCACCAGAACAGACCTGTCGTATTGCCCTCCCGGAACGAACCGCGCATCTTGGTATTGCAGGGCCTGTTTACCCAGACAAGCGTGCTGGGGATGTTCGTCGGTGTCGCGAAAGGCCCCGAATCGATTCCGAATGCAGTTGCCCTTAACCTTATTTCCGTCGTGTTATTCAAAACGGCGGCCGGTCTCGAACAGCTGGAATTGTACCATCGCATCAGCGACAACAACAAGCTCCTGGAGGAGAAAGTAGAAGAACGAACAAAAGAATTGATGGCAGCGAAGGAACTGGCGCTCCAGGCATCCAGGTTGAAATCGGAATTTGTCGCCAACATGAGTCATGAGCTTCGCACTCCGCTCAACGGTATTATGGGAATTTCTGAACTGCTCATGGACGCCAACCTTGGAGCAGAGGAACGGAGGTATGTATCCATTATCCAGACATCGAGCGAAGCCCTTCTAATGATCATCAACGATATCCTCGATTTTTCCAAGATCGAAGCCGGGAAGCTTGCGATCGAGGAGATTCCCTTTGACCTCAGCCAGGTGATTGCGGAGGTCATTGCCGTTCTCGAGCGCAAGGCAAACGAGAAAGGGTTGAAGATTGAACGGCACTGGCGGTTGGACCACTCGGCATGGCTCACCGGTGATCCAATGCGCGTTCGCCAGATTGTCATGAACCTCGTTGGAAATGCCATCAAGTTTACAGAGCACGGATGCATCACGCTGTGCGTTGAAGCCGTCGGTGATGGGAGCTCAAACACATCCGTACGGATCTCTGTAACCGATACCGGTATCGGCATTCCCCCGGAAATACAGGCCAACCTGTTTCAGAGCTTCACACAAGGAGACGGGTCGACCATCCGAAAGTACGGAGGGACCGGCCTGGGACTGGCAATCTCGAAGAAGCTTGTCGAATTGATGGGAGGAACAATTGGGCTGCAAAGCGCGGCAGGAAAGGGAAGCACGTTCTGGTTTACGTTCCCGCTCCGAACGCAAGATCGGTCTTCGCCTGCCACGGGGCCGGTCGCGAACGAAGTGAACCGGGCGAAAAACGATACGTTGGGTTCCCATCCTGCGGTGAAGAGCGGGCGTCTCAATGCCGGCGACCCATTCGCCGAACACCTCCGAATTCTCATTGCAGAAGACGACAAAGTCAATCAGCAGGTCGCAAGCGGAATGCTTTCCAAGCTTGGCCTTCATCCCAGAATAGTTTCGGACGGCCTTCAGTGCGTGCAGGAATGCATGCGATTGCCGATGGACATCATATTCATGGACTGCCAGATGGCCGTGATGGATGGGTTCGAGGCGACCCGTCAAATCCGGAACTCCGAAGACGCAGGAAGAAAGGCAATAATTATTGCCATGACGGCAAACGCCCTCCGTGGGGACCGTGAAAAGTGTATTGAGGCTGGAATGGACGACTACGTTTCGAAGCCATTCAATCTTGCAACGCTGAAAGAAGTGGTCAACAAATGGACTCGTTACCTCAAGGGGATCCGGCAATCCACCAAAGTCGAAGATTCTGGCAAACCGGAATTGTCGGGCGGATCCGACACGATCATCGATGTCCAAAGAATAGATGAAATCAAAAGCGTCAATACGAAGTCACGACCGGATCTTCTGGGCCGCATCGTCGCTCAACTGCGGAAGGATTTCCCGTTGAAAATCGAGGCCGTGCAGGATGGAATCCGGCAAGGAAATACAGTCTCAATACGTAAGGTTGCACACGCCATGCGTGGGAGCAGTGCCCAGGTAGGAGCGACCTCGCTCGCAAAAGTGTGCGAACAGATTGAACTCCACGCCATGAATGGATCCCTGAACGAAGTGGTCCAGCTCGTGGATCTCCTTGGAGAATCCTTCGAAGAAGCAATTACTGAACTTCAAAAATTCATTTCATGAAGGGGAACAATGATGAAAATTCTTGTTGTCGATGACGATGTTGTTTCACGCGTCCTTCTGACCGAACAGTTACAGAGCTTCGGCCACGAGGTTATGGTTGCGGACGACGGAGGAGAAGCGTGGAGCATTTACGTTGCAAACAAACCCCAGCTGGTCATCACGGATTGGATGATGCCAAAAGTCGATGGGTTGGAATTGAGTCGGATGATTCGCGCAGAAAACAGAGTATTCTACACCTACATAATCTTTCTCACGATCCTGCGGGGGAAGGGGAGTTTCCTCGAAGCAATGAATGCGGGGGCCGACGATGTAATTACCAAGCCGTTCGATTCAGAGCAGCTTTCAGCGCGACTCCGCGTGGCGGAACGAATCCTCGGTCTTCAGCACGAAATCAGGCAACTTCACGGGATTTTACCGATTTGTTCGTACTGCAAAAGAATTCGGGAGGATGATGACACGTGGATCTCCGTCGAACAATATATCTCTCGAAAAACCCAGACATCATTTTCGCACGGTATTTGTCCGGATTGCTACGGAACGCAAGTAAAGAACGCGGTGGGTCCTTTTCATCCGACGGAGAACAACCCTTGACTGGGTTTGCGCTGCGGGGTCACTCCAAATCGAATGCTGACGCGATGCACGGTATCCAATCATTTCGGACAACTGCTCGCTATTAGCCACCCGGGGTTTGTATTGCCATCGGACTGCAAGGAATCCCCAACATTTTAAAGCAATTCTTCAGGCATAGCACTTGAAAGAAGGGTGACGAATATTCTACCAAGCACGCAATGGAAAACTCTGGTGCAATGACAGAAGCGAAGGATGTAGCAAAAGTCTTGGTCACAGACAACGGGTTCAGAGCATTCTTGCTTTTGCACTCCGTCGAAGAATGTTCCTCAATTTCTGAAAATGAAGTTGCGGTCCTGCTCAACGGTGCCGGAGTTGTTTTTGGGGTCAAGACCGAGCTCCTCGGTGGGCCCATCCGGAATGTTACGACTGAAGGAAAAATCCTCATTGCAGAGGGTGTCCGTCCCATCGCAGGAAAGAACGGCTGGGTGGAGTACGCGGGCAGGACCGAACCTCCGGCTCAGGCTGAAGCAACAGAATCGAAAGTCGATTTTCACAGTTTGGGATGGATTCACAATGTTGTGAAGGGGGATACGGTGGCAATCGTCCACCTTCCCGAGCAGGGCGTTGCGGGCAGGACAGTGACGGGAAAAATCGTACCGGCTGCCGCGGGGAAAGAACAGCCGCTCAAACTACGCAAGTTCGTTGAACGCGATCAGGACAATCCGTGCAGAATCATTGCTACACATGACGGAAACCTGCAGGTCCGACCCGGGCACGAGATCGAAATTGAACCGGTCATAACGGTTCGGGGTGACATAGACTATTCGACAGGCGATATCGACTTCGTCGGTGGGGTCATTGTCACGGGAGATGTCAAGGGGGGCTTCTCGGTCAGGGCAAAGACATCGGTCGAAATTTGGGGTAATGTCGAAGACGCCACGGTCGAGTCGGACGGTGACGTAAAAATTCAAAAAGGTTTTGTCGGACAAGGGAAAGGGGCGGTTGTTGCCGGGGGAAGTGTCACCGTCCAGAGGGTCCTGAATCAAACAGTGACGAGCGGCAAGGATATCACGGTGCAGCGGGAAGCGGTCTGTGCAAAACTGCGAGCGAACGAAAAGATTTTCTCTCCGGAAGCATCGTTCGCGGGTTGCCTGCTTGAGGCGGGGTCGGAAATCGAGGTGCTGAATCTCGGGATCGGAGATCATGGGCAGGCAAAAGCTCGTGTGGGAAAACGGGCTCTGGTTCTGGAGCGCATCAACAACAATGAAAAGGAGTCGCTCAGAATTCAGAAACAGGTGGACGACATCAAAGAGGGGATCTACAGGTTCATCCGGTTGGAGCTGGATGGGGGCGCAAACGTCATCGAGCAGCGCGAAAAGAGATCAAAACTTCAGGCTTTGCAAGGACAATTGCAAAAGACGCTGGATGACCTTCGGAAGGAAAGAGAGAGTCTGAAACTTGAATTGGGTGAGACAAAGTCTGCAAAGATCATTGTCCGAGACACCCTCTTCTCAAATGTGTTTGTTGAACTGAATGGTATCAAGAAGCTCGTCCAGTGTTCACTCAAAGAAGTCATCCTGATAGAAAACGGCGGAAAGATCGAGGAACGATCCCTGGAGGTAGGATGAATCGTCGAGAACCCTGGACGGCTGTGTAAACGAACACGTCGGATCACTCTGACGGTGTCTTTGAAGTTTGATTGAACAATGGAGATGGTCTCGCCGACTAACCTCGGAACGGTGGCCTCATGAGAGAAAAAGCGATGGAAGAAATAAAACAATATATCGCAACGTTGCTCTCGAGCGACGATCCTGCTTCGCGCAGGAGGGCGGCAGAAGAGCTCTCGGAGAGCACGGGTTTTGCCCCCATCGCTGCGCTTGCAGCGGCGTTACGGGATGAGAATCAGGGTGTGCGGGACGCGGCTACGCGTTCTCTCTCCAGCATCGGTACGAAGAATGTTGCCCGTGCGGTTGTTGAATACCTCGCCGATGACAATATCACCACGAGGAACCTTGCCGCCAGCCTGTTGATGCATCTGAAGGACGAATCGACGGAGGCTCTGCTTCCATACATGTACGACAGAGACCATAATGTTCGCAAGTTCGTCGTCGACATCGTCGGAATGAACGGCACCCGCGAGGCCGCTCCACACCTCGTCAAGCTCCTCCAGGATCCGGATGAAAATGTCGTCATTTCGACTGTCGAAGCGCTTGGAAACGTCGGATCTGCGGAAGCAGTCGCTGCATTGGCCAAAACCTTCGATCGACATCCCTATCTCCGGGCGACCGCGGCGGAAGCACTCGGCAAAATCGGCGGCACGGCAGCGAATGATTTTCTTCTCTCGACATTTCAACGGATGGTCAAGGATCCCGCGTCCGACCCACTGGTCCTCTACACTGTCATCGAGGCACTCGGCGTTGTTGGGGGAAAGGCAACGTATGATGCCCTCGTGCAAAGCCTTGTGAGCGTCCGCGGAAAGTTACGCCGTGTGCTTATTAATGCCCTGGTAAAGATGGGAGAACGTTGTGGCCAGCTGGAAGGGTGCGCCACGCTCCGCAAAGAAGATCTCCTCGACGCAATGCAGGATGAGGACGTAGAAATTCAGATGAGTGCCGCAAAAGGATTGGGTCTTCATCAGGATGACGAAACGACAGGCGCTCTTCTTCGTGCAGTTTCCCGGACTGAGGCCCTCGACGGTATTCTGCTCCCTTTGCTCGAGCACCGTCCGCGGGTAATGTCGGTCATTGTCGAAGAGCTTGAAGCACGCCGAATCAACCCGACAAAGGAAATACTATCTCTGATGAGTCGGCTTATCTCAAAAATCCAATACCCGGATATACCGGCAGAATTCACGAAGAACAATGGGCGGTTGCTGCATCGGGCGGTCAAGGTCGTAAAGGAGTCGTGGAGTGAAGCAACGGCAGAGACAAGAGGGGTGGCGGTCGACACGCTCTTCCGGCTTGACGGAGACCAGGCAGTCGAATTCCTTGGAGCGATAGCAAGGGAGTCAGATCCGTGGATCCGCACGCACGTTATCGAGTTGCTGACTCCGTTGGATGACCCACGTATCCCGGGGTTCATTGGACAGTTCCTCAACGACGAGGATGAGATGGTACGCGAGCTTGCCGCTTCAACCCTGGAACTGCGAAGTGCCCGGGCAGGATTGGAAGCTCAATAACGAGAACCCGAGGTACTGGAGTGACACTGACGACCACCATACCGAATCCATTCAAGATTGCTGCCTCTCCCAAAATGTCGGATGATATGTTCCGGCAATTCCGAGATCTCATTTATCAACAAACGGGCATCTATTTTCTGGACAACAAGAAGTATCTCCTCGAGGGACGTCTCGCCAAACGGGTGCAGGTTCTCAATCTCGTGGACTTTGACTCGTACTATCAGCTTGTAAAATTCGGGACCAGGCGTCTCGAGGAACTTCCTCACCTCTATAATGCGATCACGATCAACGAGACCTTCTTTTTCCGGAACGAGCCGCAGTTCGAGGCATTCGAACGGACACTGGTCCCCCAAATTCTTGCCTCGCGGCGGAATGAGACACAACGTCCCCTCCGGGTTTGGAGTGCAGCAAGTTCGTCGGGAGAGGAGGCCTACACGCTCGCGATGATCTATTTCGAGCGACTCAAACCTCTGTACCCCTGGTTGAACATCGAAATAGTCGGAACGGATATCAGTCACGGCGTGCTGGAGATTGCGCGTCAGGGTGTGTACAGGGAATATTCCGTGCGGAACATGCCCAAGGAATATCTCGACAAGTACTTTCAAAGAGACGGCGTACGGTATCACTTGGACAGCAGAGTTAGGAGTGTCGTCCGGTTTGATCATCTCAACTTGTTCGACCGGCCGCGCATGCGGCTGATGTCCCGGTTTGATGTGGTCTTCTGTGCCAACGTTCTCATCTACTTCGACACGAAATCAAAAATTCAGGTTGTCTCGGATCTGTACGATGCGATGAACCCCGGGGGATTCCTTTTCATCGGTTATGCCGA